>VOFI01003211.1_pt1 | contig 45095 bp, 93 predicted proteins | sample 5384131 | NCBI WGS metagenome assembly VOFI01 (sample SAMN12384728, study PRJNA508395) | human gut metagenome | isolation source: healthy gut H | host: Homo sapiens
TAATCAACAGCTTCATCTACAAATGCTGGACAATACTTCCAGATTTTGGACCGCTACCATTGCACGCTGTCACAACTAATTAATTTTCTTCATTTTTGCTCTTCACTATTTTGTTTCTGGTATTTTAACTATCATTTTGTGTCTTTTCCTCTTTTATATAACGTGATAGAAATCAGTAAGAAAACTGATACAGATATGCTCATATATGAATTCCAAAGAAGGGAGGGCTATATAAGTCACAATTAAAGAATTGCCAGAAACAGGACTTTCTACAGCTACTGTTTCCAAATATCTGAACCATATAAAAATGTACAGGAAAACAATCGAAAACTGATCGAGGACGCAATTCAGGTCTGGGCTATCAGCCCAATCGTTCTGTTGCTCAAATGTTGCCAAAAAAGACCCGCACCATTGGTGTTCTTATTTGGATCTTGGCAATTATTTCTGGGGACCGTGGATCGGAACCGTGTCACATTATTTTGCTCAGCCAGTATATAGTCATCACTTGTTCTATACCTTGATAAAGAACGTGAAAAGCTGTTGTTCAGATATTTCTCAAAATTTTGAAGGTCACTGCTTCCCTTTGATAACCAGGATTACTATTATCATTTGCTTCAAGACGCCGGAATCCCTGTAGTATTACTTGACCAGCTTCCTGTTACAAGGCAAAAATATCCTGTAGACTGCGTTCTCTCCGACAAATTACAACGGCTGTGCTCTTCTGGCAGAGCATCTTTTTTCAAACGGACATACGGATATTTGTATTCTGAATCACCTGTTCACTCTTACACAGTAACAGCAGAGTTCAGGCAGTTTTAGATATCTACCGCCAACATGGTCTTAATCTGCTCTGAAACCTTATGACTGCGAACCGATTATTTTTTCTGAAAACACAGGACGTCATTTTTAAAAACAGACAAAAGCTGCTGAAAGTATTAGAAAGCCCAGCACCTCCTACTGCCGTTTTTTTACAAATACCTGGCTGCAATGGGGAGTCTGCAATTAATTCTACCAAAACTAAATATTCCCGGAGATATTTCTCTTGTATGTTTTGATTACGATCCTCTTTTTCCGCGCAATGCACACTTCCATGACCCCTTGTTTGCACAGAGTCTTAGCAGCTCTTGGAAACAAAGCCCATGCGAAATCCTGCTTCGCCGTATTTCCGGTGATTATAGCGACTTTCCGTACAGGAAATTATCAATGTACAGTTCCATTCCGGAAAATCGGTTCGAAATCTGTATGCAGGAGAGAAAGCATTGCTTAATAAAACAAACAAACCAGCTGTAATTATCTGTATAACATCCCGTTGGCGTATATATCAATTTCTATAAACAAAAGTACAGCTCCTCATGGTCAAAAATAAGGGGCTGTACTCTTTTAAATTATTTTTATTTCTTTATTATCTCCAACTATATTCTCCGTTTTTCTTTTACTCCGTAAAAGTCTCTCGAAGCTCAGGCTGAATATTCTGTCTTTTTTATCACTGAGATCAATCTGATTCTTGATCAGGTACTGATAAATTCCGTCATGGGAAATATCACCCTGCTGAAGGAAACCTGCCAGTTTGTTGTCTGTAAAAGATCGCTCTCTGATACTGATTAGCTGCCTCTCTGGCAATAACTTCATCTCCCTCTTCCGATTCGGTTTCCCACACACAGAGAAACCAGACCAAAGAAATTAATGGTGTTCTTTGCGGCAAAGCGGTCTTCATACTGATATTTATTGCCAGGACACATATTCACAGGCTGCAATTTTGCCCTGCTTCCTGAGCAACAGATTCGGAAAAGACCTGTCATCATCACCTGCTGCATAAACGTCTTTGACACTTGTTTCCAGATAATCATTTACCCCTGGATTCCGCGGTCAAGAGAAGACCGACCACTGTCCTCAAATCCCGCTACAGCGCTTCTCACTCGGCTGCTACGATCACCAGATCACAGGAAAGCTTTCTCTCCATCATCGAACCACATGAGTAACTTCACCGGCATCATTGCAGACAGTATCTGCGCCTCTTCTGCCAAGGCGGAACCTATTGATAGCCTGCCTGTTCAAAAAAGCTTCTGGTACTGTGCGGCTCCTGTCTCATCCAGCTGGATAGGAAGGATTCTGTCAGCCATTTCCACGATCACAATGTCCTTCTTCTGTTCCAGAAGTCCGTAGGCAGCATCCAGTCCTACCAGTCCGGGATCAATGATCACAACTTTCTGAGCGTTTTCTTGCACATTTGTCAATTGCTTTGGCATCACTTAAATGACACAGTCCAAATACCATTGGGCGCCAGCCCCAGGAGGAATAAAGCTTTCTGCTCCGGTAGCAACCTCAGAAGCTTATCCTTAAGAACATACAAAGCCCTTGTCATGATCCACCTGTTTTCTGTATCCAGCTTTTCTACTCTCTTGTCCCGCAGCCTGGGTGATCCTGTTTTTCTCAAAAAAAAGAAATCTGAAGAAAAAGTTCAGTCCGTCTTCATCTCTTTCATGGCTCAGATATTTGTGGAGCATACATCTTGAATGTGGCTTTTCATCTACAGAAATCATTACATTTGATTTCATCTTCCGGAGCCAGTTCACGAAGAGTTTTGGCTGCAGTCATACCTGCTGCGCCGATTCCGATTATCGCATATTTCGCATATGTTATGCCTCCTCTACGTGAATTGGCCTGCTTCGGACGGGCTTTTACACAGCTTGGCTCTCCGCCAAGATCTTTGCAGAAATCGCATTTGATCACTACAGATTTTGTTGCATCATCCGGTTTAGAACCCCGTACGGAATGATTCATTACACACATAAAGCAGGAACCGCATTTCTCTTTGTCAGCAATAAACATGTCCATCCTCCGGATTCTTGGTAAAACGCCGCTCATACAGGAGATCACACACTCCGGCTCATCACAGTGGCGGCAGAAAATAGACGGTAAGAGCCGTCTGGCTGTTTATAGATAAAGTTACGGCTTTCATTATTAATATCGTTCAGATCCAGGGTATAAATATCTCCGGAATCCTTTCTGTGTGCCTGCATACAGGCGGCTGCAGCTTTTGCATCCGTCACATTTTTCAGCTTCTATGATAATTCTTTTCATATAAGCAGCCTCCTTTTTAAATATTCAGGCCAGCACGTTTTTCCATAATAATCTTTTCCAGAATATCTGCACTTTCCTTTGCATCTCCGTTAATGATTACCTGACCGCCTGTAAGCTGTTTTCATATCCTCTGTCAGAACCTTTGGTCACCAGCTTGCTTCCGGTTACAAATGGCGGAAGTCCAAGATGAAGCGGCAAGCCCAGAGCCAGACCGAAGCATCCGTCTGCCAATGCCTGCTCTTCCAGCCACTGTGCGGCAGAAAGCACCAGTGGAAGCTGTGGAAGATCTACGCCAATTTCTTGCGGCGATTTCTGTTGCAACGATTTCCAGACGTCCGATTGCCAGACAGGGACCAAAATTCAGTACCGGCGGAATGTTCAGTTTCTCACAGACTGCACGCAGCTTTGGACCGGCATATTTGCGCTGCGGAGAGCTCCATGAGTCCGCAGTTTTCGATTCCGCCTGAAGAACATCCGGCAGTAAGGACGAGGATGTCGCGAGATCAGTTCTTTTTGTCAGTTCCACGCTCAAGACATCATGTCCGCCTGCAGTCAGGTTGGAGCATCCCACCACACCGGCAAGACCTTTGATCTCTCCGGATGCCAGCAGTTCGATCAGCGGTGTCCACTTTCCGCCCAGGAAGGATTTTTAAAGAACCTTCACTGACACCCGTTAATGTATGGTCATTTCCATGTTCTTCCATGAGATGTAACGGAACACTTCCCCGTCGTTCCTTGTAGGCTTCGATGATTTTATCAATAATAATGCTGCTTTGTTCTTCGCGGTTTTCAAATTCAAACGGCATCAGTTCCGCATTTGCTTTTTTTGCCACATCATCCAGACAAATTTGTTTGATCTTCAATTCTTCACAGATTGGCTCGATTCCCGGAAGAGTATAGTTGTTTCCTGCGTGTCCTTCCACATCAGAGCGCCGCGAAGCTGAAGATCCTGTTTGCTTAAAGCCTTTTTATCTTGCAACTGCTTCCGGGCATCAGTTTTCCTGAAGATCGGTGCTGATGTCCGGTGATCATAATATTTATGTATTCAGGGTCAATTACACGAAGTCCTAACTGCGATCTCAGGCTCTCAGAAGGAGAATATCGTTCGCCGATTTGTCAGTGTCAGTCCGTAAAGTCCTGTGGAAATTCAAGCTTCAGACAGTCTGTCATATCAACCGGATCGGAATTCAGGTTTGTAGAACATTTACCACTCCGTGGAATACTTCTCCCTTTGCACCTCCCGGAGGCAGCTCTTTCATCTGCGGTGCATGCATAGGCAAGCTTTTCTACCAGCTCCATTTTTCATATTCCGGCTTATACAGATCATCCGAACCTTACGCGCAACTTTTTCTGCCTTTTTCGTAAATGTCATCACATACAATGCCCATTTCATCTGCCAGATAGTTTAACGCATTCAGGCCTTTCAGTTCGCCTTTTGCCTGTGCTGTTTTCAGTACGTTCAGTGCAGTATTTTCTACAATGTGGATGCGCGCAGCCGGAGCCTGATACTTTTTTCTCTTAAAAAGTTTCTTGTTACAATAACATCTGTAGTTGCTCCGCAATTCCTCTTGGCGCCTTTGGTGTGATACGGCACGGTCCGTTAGAGCAGAGTCTGCAACAGACACCCTGAAGACCAAATCCACACTTTGCACTCTGTCCCTCTACTCTGTGATGGGAAGTTTCCATAGGCAGATCCGCGATAAATCCTTCCAACGGCTTATCTGCGCTTTTGCAGGTAGAGCATCCAAAACACTGATTCATAATTGTACCCTCCATTTTTCTTGATTGACAATATTTTATCATTCTGGATAAAAATAGTCAACTATTTTATTTGACAAATTTATTGACTGCTGTTGAATTCTGAACCGACTCCCGGTAAATACAGGATGGCTTCAGTCTGATTCTTTCGGATAATCACTTTCATCTCCATTCATTCTCCGCAGCAAAAGCTCACAGGCCGCATCCGCCAGCTCCACAAGCGGCTGACGCACTGACGTCAATTTGGGATTCACCATAACAGACAGTTCAAAATCATCAAATACAGCAACCGACAGCTGTTGAGGAATCCCTTATTTCCAGGTCATAAATCGCTTCCAAGCTCCCATACTCATATCATAATTTGTCACAAAAACAGCTGTTGGTTTTCATTAAGCTTCCACAGCTCATGAATCCCTCTGTATCCCCCCTGATACACATAATCACCCTGAACAACATATTCCGGTCTTACAGGAATTCCATAATCCTCCATAGCCCTGAAATATCCTTTCATTCTCTCGCTGGCAGTCAGAGAATTTTCTGCGTCCCTCAATAACCACCAATTCTGGAATGTCCGTTTTTATCAGATACTCCGTAATCTCATAAGCTCCCCTGAGTGCAGCTTGTCTGTACACAGTCCCCCCTGTGATCCCACTGTTTTCTTCAATGGTAACCACCGGAACTCTCAGGTTTTTCCGGAAGAATCAGATGTCCATCCGTATTTCCCGGAATTGTGATCAGCATCCGTCCACTCCATTTGCGATCATATACTCCACATATTCTTTTTTTTTTATCAAGGTTTTCATCAAAACTGAAAATGAAACAGAATATCCATGATCTCTCAGCTTCTTTTCTATTTCATTCAGTATCGCTGACGTATGAGGGGGCTGTTTACAATTCCCGCAATTACACCGACTCTGTAAGTTTTTGCTTGTCCGAAGCCACCGGGCAGTATTGTTGGGAAAATAGTTCAGTTTTTTTTACTGCCGCTTCAATAAGCTCCTGATTTTTTTTCTGACTGTGCCTCCATTCATATATTTGGAGATTGTGGAAATTACCAAGATTTGTTTCCCTCGCTACATCTTTAATGGATTTGTTCCACTTCTGTCCTTCTTTTTCATATTCTGTCCCCATGCATGATTACCACACAATTTCCCCTCTGAAAATACACAGAACGGTTTCTTTCAGTATATCAGTTTCCTTTGCTTTGCGCAATGAAGGCAACCTTGTTTCAGGCTTTATTTCCGCCTCTTTTCTGTGTTTCCTTCTTAGGCGTCCGGAACTTCTGGCGCTTTAATTTTCTGACTTTCTTCCCCACCTTTTTATAATATAAACATGTCCAAAGTTTTTGCTCCACATGGACTTCCTGACTTTTTCACTCAAAAACATCTGCGCAGAATCATCTTTTACTGCTGCAGGTTCATCTAAACGGAGGTACATGAATGAATTACAAAATCGATCCGCAGTCCTGGAAACAGGATATGCCCGCTTTCAGAGAAAAAAAACCATAGCATTTTATAACGGCGAAATAACAAAAAAGACTACAAAGGCTTTTTCCGGTCTGTACGGAAGCTATGCACAAAAGACGGAAAAAAGGGGAATGCTCCGTCTCCGGATGACTGCCGGAAGAATCACAAAGGAAAAGCTTGCTTTTTAAAGCAGCAGAGGCGATTCAGGAGCACAAGATCAGCCGTATCCATTTTACTACCTGTCAGGACAGTCCAGCTTCATGATCTTCAGCCGAATACTATCTGCACACTGGCAGAAGAAAGCGCGCTTTCCTCAGGTATTGTTACCATGGGCGGAGGCGGTGATTTCCCCCCAATGTCATGTGTTCTCCTCTTTCCGGTGTGGAATCAGGCGAATATTTTGATGTGCTGCCCTATGCAGAGGCTGCCGGAGAATATCTTATGAATTTTATAAAAGCTCCGAAAATGCCCCGGAAATTAAAGGTGGGATTCTCAAATTCACCTGCCAACCTTTACTCATGCAACCTACCGTGACCTGGGATTTGCAGCAAATAAAAACGGAACCTTTGACGTATACAGCGCCGGAGGACTTGGAAACAATCCCCGCCTTGGTATCAAGGTTGCTGAATCTGTTCCGCCATCAAAGATTCTCTACTATATTAAAGCCATGTGGCTGACTTTCTGCGCATATGGAAATTATGAAAACCGCGCAAAAAGCAAGAACCCGCTACATGCAGGATTCTCTGGGCGGCGCGGAAAACTATAAAAAGCATATCTGGAAAAACTGGATGAGGTTTTTGCTTCCGGAGAGAATCTGGATATTACTGTAAATGTTTCCTCGGTATCCAAACAGCCGGACGGCAATGCTCCGGAAAGTTCCCGTGTGATTGCCCAGAAACAGGAGGGACTCTACACTGTTATCTGGCATCCTATTGGCGGTCAGCCTTCTGCTGAATCCTTCTGTCGTCTTGCAGAATATCTTGCAGGCATCAGAGATGCGGAAATCCGTCTTTCTCCTGATGAAAGCGCATATATTGTAAAATCTTACCGGAAAAGAAGCAGAAAAAAAGTTCTGGAACTGACAAAAGACGGAGCTGAATCTCTTTTTTGAAACCTCTGTAAGCTGTATCGGACTTCCATCTGTCAGATCGGGCTTCGCGACTCTCAGGAGCTTCTGCTCTCCTGCGTAAAAGCAGTCCGTGACGCAGAAATTCCGGACGGAGCCCTTCCACAGATTCATATTTCCGGGTGCCCGTCCTCCTGCGGGAACACATCAGACCGGAGAGATCGGTTTCCGTGGTGCCGCAAAATCTGTAGACGGCAAAGTTCAGCCGGCTTTTTGTGCTTTATATCAATGGCTGTCAGACACAGGAAATGAATCCATGGGAAAAGAAATCGGAACCATTCTTCAGAAAGATATTCCTGAGTTTTTGTGACCCTCGGAAAAACAGTTGCCCTGTCCGGACAGGATTTCCATACATGGAGAAATGCAAATCCGAAAGAGCTTGAACGAATGGCAGCAAACTATCTTATTGCATAACAAATCGGACAAAGTCTGCTTCAGACCCCCTCAGTTCCTGAGGATCGCTTTATGGTACTGAAAACGCCGCAGCTCTGCCGGTCACCCTGGTTACGTACTTATCTGTAAAACCCGGTGTCCGAAAGTAGTTCTGCGGCGTTTTTTCTGTAAAAAATTAAATATATGTTCTCTCAGATTATTTCATGCCAGAATGGTATGCTCCAACAGTATCTTAATTCCCATAAGGATCAGAACAACACCTCCGGCAAGTTCTGCTTTTGATTTATATCTCGCTCCAAACCGGTTTCCGATCAGAACTCCCTGCGCAGGAAATCACAAAAGTAGTGATTCCGATAAAGCTGACTGCCGGAATGATCTGAACCTTCAGAAACGCAAAAGGTCACTCCCACTGCCAGCGCATCAATGCTTGTAGCTATGGCCAGAGGAAGCATTGCCTTAAATGTAAAGCAGGCATCCAGATTTTTCTGCCTCTCCTCCGGATTCCCGGATCATATTGATACCGATGAGGGACAAAAGAATAAATGCGATCCAGTGATCAATGCTCTGGATTTTTCCTGGAAGCCAGTTCCCAGAAGATATCCCACCAGGGGCATAAATCCCTGAAAAATCCAAAATACAGTCCCACTGTCAGAATCTGCTTTTTTTCTGATCTGACAGACAGAAAGTCTTTACAGACTGCCACAGAAAACGCATCCATGGAAAGTCCCACTGCAAGTACAAAAAGTTCCCATAATCCCATTTGATTTTCCTCCAATGTAAGTATTTTATCAGAAGCAGTAAGCACAGACGATCTGCTTTTTCCTGCACAGGGCGCAAAAAAAACGAGACTATCCGCCCTGTGCAGATAAGTCTCGTCATTTCAGATGGGGCCAGGATCTACTCCAGAATGTTGACCTCATCATACCATTTTTCAAAAAAATCTTATTTTTCCATATGATACCGACTACTCCCTTATGTCGGTTCAGTATACCAAGAAATAATTCTGTTTTTCAATCCCCCGTTTTTTATCATTTTCCTCATCCATACAAGGATACTCCATGCAGGGATCTCTGTCCGGCATCGCAACAAACTCCTGATGATGTCCAACATATTTATATGCAGGACGGATGATCTTGCCAGCGTTAAGGATTTCTTCCAGACGGTGAGCGCTCCATCCGGGAATTCGGGCAATGGCAAAAATAGGTGTGAACAGTTCTTGGGGATGCCCAGCATAGTATATACAAAACCGCTGTAAAAATCCACATTGGCGCACACATTTTTTAAACATTTTCCTCTGTTCCATAACAAGACGGCTTCCCAGTCGCTCCACCAGCTCATAAAGAGCAAATTCCTCCATCATTCCCTTTTCCTCGGCAAGCTTGCGGGCAAATTTTTTCAGTATCACCTCACGGGGATCGGACAGAGTGTATACTGCATGACCCATTCCATAGATCAGACCGGGTGGTCAAAGGCTTCTTTATTCAGGATCTTACAGAGGTATGCCTCCACTTCTGCCTCGTCTGTCAGTTTTTACATGAGCTTTGATATCAGCAAACATATCCTGCACCTTCAGATTTGCCCCACCGTGTCTTGGCCCTTTCAGGGAACAATAGAAGCTGCCACGGAAGAATAAGTATCTGTTCTGATGAGGTAACAACATGGGTGGTAAATGTAGAGTTGTTTCCGCCTCCGTGCTCTGCATGGAGCATCAGGGGCAATATCCAGAACCTTTGCTTCCAGCTCTGTGTAAGTGCTGTCCGGTCTCAGCATCAGAAGAATATTTTCTGCAAGGGGAAAGTCCCTTCTGTGGATTCCGGATAAATAAAGTCTCTCATCCCTACGGAAATGTCGGTAAGAATGATAGGAATAAACTGCGATCAGCGGAAGCTTGGCAATCAGTTCAATACTCTGACGCAGAACATTTTCAGCAGAGATATCCTCCGGTCTGGAATCATAGGTGTACAGGGTAGAATACATCTCTGCATGGAATTCATAATGTCCGCATTGGACGCCTTCATCACAACATCCCGCACAAACCGGCCGGACAGAGTTTCAAACTGCGCCATCACCTCTTTGAACATTTCCAGTTCCTTTTTTCTGAGGGAAGCTGTCCGAAAAGCAGAAGGTAAATAGTTTCCTCAAATCCAGGTATGCCCTTCCAGTCCGTTTACCAGATCATAAATATTATAGCCCTGGTAATACAGGCTTCCCTCAGCCGGAATCTTTCTTCCATTTACAAGGTCATAGGCGTTTACATCTGAAATTTCCGTAAGTCCGGTAAGAACACCCTTGCCTGCTGAATCTCTCAGTCCTTTTTTTACATCATACTCAATATAAAGGTTTGGATCAATCCGGTGATTATTCAGAAGTGTTTCCTGTAAAGTCTCCATACTGGACTTCAGGCTACCCATTTCATCCAGATTGATCATTTCATGATCTGACATTTTTTATTCCTCCCTTTCCTTTCCCCAAAACTCAATCATCCTGTCTGAATCTTAAAGCATTTTTTCTTCCCATTCCTTTTCGCGGAATCCTGTCAAAACAAAATCCTCTCCAACTACAAGAGGTCTTTTACCAGCATTCCGTCTGTGGCAAGAAAGCTTCAGCTGCTCTTCCTCTGACATCTCCTTTTAATTTGTCCTTCAGATTCATCTGTTTATAAAGATTTCCGCTTGTATTAAAAATTTTTTTAAAGGGGCATTCCGCTTTTTTTCATACCATTCTTTCAGTTCTTCATATGTTGGATGTTCCTCTACCATTGCCCGTTCCTCAAAGCTGATACCATGTGCATCCAACCATTTCAGAGCTTTCTGACAGGTACTGCATTTTCTGTAAACTAAAACTTTCACTTTATATCCTCCTTTATCTCTCAGCTTTTTCAGCTGTTTCCTGCAAAAATATATTCTCTGACAGTTATCTGTTTCATTCTGTCAGATTCCGATAACATTTTCTGATTTTTTTCCCTTTCACGTTTTATCATATAAAAGAGCTAAAGAAAATCAAGTTTTTTTATAAATTCATACCATTTATTCATTTACAAATCTTTCTGTCCACATTCTCGTTCCGTCTGTTGCACACAGTGATTGCCCCGTTTTTCATGGTAAATTCTGTTTTGTCCCTGGATTTTTTCAGGCGGAGTGTTGTTTCCGAGACGGATGACCATAGGTATTGAATCTGAACATGAGATCACTGCTATCTCTGCCTTCACCTGATCCAGAAACTCCTGACAGGACGAATAGCGGGAACCATGATGCCCTACTTTAAAAAAAAAATCCACATCTCTCAGCCTGTTCAGGATTGCTTTTTCCGTAGGTTCTCCTGCGTCTCCGGTAAAAAGTCCTCGAAAAGATCTGTAGTTCAGCTCTACAACCATTCCTTCTTCATTCACATCTTCTCCCAGAGCGTCTTTTGCAGGAGCCAGAATATGAAAACCGGCTTCTCCCATACGAAAAAACTGTTTCCACTTTCCACCTGAAGCACCTTCATTCCGGCACTGTGCGCAAGATGGATCAGAGTATTGTATACTTCCGGCGGTTCCTCCCAGTCAGGAAGTATCAGAGCATCGCTTCTTACAGAGGTCAGGCCCTGCTCCATAAATTCAAGAAGCTCCATGATCCCACTGATATGATCCTTATCTGTATGGGAGATCATAATCCCGTTTATATGAGAAATCCCTCTGCTTTTCAGATAAGGCAGAAGTTGATACTGGGCTGTATTTTTTCTTGTTGCTGCTTCCGCAGTCCATAAGAAAAACTCCTCCTTCCGGAATTTCCAGCACAATCCCTGTCACCCTGTCCGATATCCAGACAGGTAATTCTGAGCTCTCTTTCAGGTTTCCGGGAAAGGACAAAAATCCCTACCGCAGCTGCCAGAAGAAAAATCCCTGCAGGATACGCCCTTTTGCAGCTTTCCTGAACACTCCTCTGATTTTGTCCGAGTTCTCGGACACTTTTTTCCAACATCCCAACTGATTTTCTTCTTTTTTTCTGTATTCCGGATGCCATAACATATGCCAGGATAATTCCTGATGCCAGCAGCAGATAGTAGCTGATACTCTGCCATATTTCCGGAAGCCCCCGATCCAGGTACAAAAGGCAGCTTTCCGGCAAAACATACAGACTTTTTCGTAAAGCCATAAAAAGTATTCTGCCCGGAACCGCTGCCGCCCTCCCTGCATTCACACTGAAAAAAGCCCCCAGCACTGAGCAGCACAGGCCGCTTATAAGAACACCTCCCACAGTGGGAAGAACAAACAGATTCAAAAAGGATTCCGGATCACAGACACCTCTCCGAAAACACCAACATAACCGGAAGCGTTGCGGCCTGAACAGAAAGAGAAGAAATCAGAGCTTTCCCTGCTTTTCCTTTTGCGCCTGTAATTCTGATCAGATGCGGCGATACCGCCCCCCCCACAACTGCTCCGAAGGATAAAAAGGAAACTGCTGCTGTAAAGATATGCAGGGGAATCAAGCAGAAGAAAAAATTGCAGAAAGAGCCAGCGCAGTCAGAAGATCATAGGTCCGTCCCAGAACCCCTTGCTCCTACATTCAGGACAAACATACACACCGCCCTCATGGCAGACACGCTTCCTCCTGTAAGCATTCCATATTGAAGCATCACACACAGAGAAAGAAGGCCTGCTCCTGCATTCCCCAGGCCCATTCTTTTTTAAAAGAGAGAATAATCCCATACCCAGAATACTGATATGCAGACCTGATATAGCAAGAATATGAACCATTCCCGCCATCTGATACCTGAAGTTTCAGATCCTTGATCCAACTCGCTTTTTTCTCCAAAAGCATTGCCTCAAAACCGGCGCATCCATGCCTGCTGAAAGCTTCAGCACCGCATGTATCCGATCCTTCAGATCAAGTAAAAACTGCTGATATCCTGAATAAACTCTGCTTTTTTCTTTTTATGATTCCATTTTTCATAAAAATAATAAATATGCTGGCAGGCATAAACTGCCTGGAATCAAATTCACCGGGATTCCTGGGCGCTACCTGTTGTTTCCCGAAACACACACAGCCGTGGCAGCTCTTCTTCTGTTTTTAAAAAATACTCTTTACATTTTCAATGGGAATTTTTTCTGACCGACAGATCAGATAGACTTGTTTCAGATAGACAGAAAAAGGAAAATTCTGTTGCCTGACATCTCTGCACCTCCCGCAGATCACAGAGTCCGGATGCTTTTTTATATAGGTCTGCACTGTTTCCGGCAAAGGATTTCCGCGTATCAGCGGAATCCCTGCCAGATCAGCCAGACACATACACAGCATCAGGAACAGGCAAACAAGACAAACCGGACGTCTTGTCATTTGCCTTCCTTTCCATATAAAATCATGTAAAAAGATATGAATGACAGTTGTCAAGGTTCCTCTTTTCGTGAACCACCAACTGATCATTTTTTTCATAAAATGTATAAAGAGGCATACTGCTTCTCAGATTTCCGTCCATACTTCCTTCTACAGAAAGCTGAACCTTATCTGCCTCACAGGAATCCAGAAGAGAATTCACTACAGAATAGATCTGAATGCTTTCTGACACATCCAGCGCTTCCTCCTGAAACGCCCTGTTCATATTGATATAACAGATCCGGTCTGCAATGGTAGCGCTGAGGATCACGGATTTTTCCGGAATCACCGCATAATGCCCTTCCTCCATGGGGCCCTTGGCAAGCTGTTCCAGCACCACTCTTTCTTTTGGAAGGGTACGCCTGTAATAAATATTTCTCTCCTCTTTTACCAGCTTCTTCCCGCTTTTGTCTGCGAAATACAGGGTAAAAGTATCATACCTGTAATCGGTATCCTTGCCGGAAAGCTCCAGGAAGCTTTCTTCTGTCATATCCCCGATCTTATTATTCCGGGAATCCGTAAGCTCCTGCCCCCTCCACAGTAAATCGAACCCGGTGGATATCCGGCACCTGCAAAAAAGGTTTTTACAATCCCGGCTCTGGTAAGGACTTCTCTGGCTCTGCTCATTTCATGGTACTGAGCGCTGAAATCAATAACCAGCACATCGTCCTGAAAATCATAAGAATTAAGTATTACCCTCTTCCGGAAGCAGTGCGATCCCGTCCTCCGGAACCTTCCTGTTTCCAATGCTCTGCATCAGCTCACGGACCATAAAGTCTGCTGATTCCTTTTTTGGTTCATATGCTTCCCTCTCCAGAGTTGTCTCTGCTGCATTCAGATAATAAAAAGCTGTATTTATCCGGCGTCTGCTGTTCTTCTACTTCAATACTGCAGCCGGCAGCCAGCATACATACAGAAACAGCCAGAAGAAGGACACTTAAAAATTTCTTCATCCGGCACCTCCTACGGAATATATGACAACGGAATACGAACGGAAAACGTTGTTCCCTCGCGCCTTCTCTGCTGAATACTTTGATCACGCCATGATGCATGGCAATGGTACTTCTTGTAATGGCAAGTCCCAGTCCCGTGCCTCCGATCTCTGGAATGTGATTTGTCCACACGATAAAACCGCTCAAAAGATACGCTCAGGGAATCTTCCGGAATTCCCATCCCGGAATCTGCCACAGTCACATAAAAATATTTGTGGTCCGCATCTAGGGATACTCTGACCCATCCATCATCCACATTATATTTAATGCCATTCTCCACCAGATTACTGATAGCGGAAGTAAATTTAATCTCATCCACATCCGCTTCCACAGGACGGAAACTGTCAAGGATCAGGTCAATGCTCCTTTTATCCGCAATAGGTCTTAAACGCTTCAGGATGTCCTCAAGAAGCTGGTTGATATCCATGTGCTGTATGGAAAGATCCGCTGTCTTTTTTATCCATTTTTACCAGACTGAGAAGATCTGTAATGATCTTATTCTCTCTGTCGATCTCAGCAGTAATATCACTCATAAACTCCTGATACAGTTCCTCCGGGACTCCCTGCTGTCCAACCAGAGAATCTGCCAGAACCTTCATGGAGGTCATTGGCGTTTTCAGCTCATGGGACACATTGGAAACAAATTCAGACCTGGATTCATCCAGAACCTTCATTCTTGCCAGCATCTTATTAAAAGCATCTGTGATCAGCTCTGTCTCCGTATAATCCGGTACGGAGATCTCATCATTCTGATATCCGTCCGTAAGATCTTCAATAGACTTGGTTACACGGGCAAGAGGCTTCACCAGAACAGTGGCAAGAATATATCCAAGGAAAACAGACAGAACCACGATCACTGCGATCAGAAGAAGTCCCTGATAATTCAGTTCCATCATGGTAGCCGTGATCTCACTGCAGGAGATCGTCACCAGCATGGCTCCCTGGATCTGAGGAACATCCGCACTTCTCACAGGAACTGCGAACTCGATCACCTGTCCCTTTCTCTGATAATCCGTAGGTTCCCCTTTTCTTAAAGCTGCGGATGATCTTTGGAGAAACCAGAGTTTTCCCCTCATCCACATGATAGGTATCCTTTACGATCTTAAAATCCCCTGTCCACGATCAGGATACGCCCGCCATACACATTGGACAGCATTTCAAGCTTTGCCGTTTACAGCCTCGGAGCTGGGATCATTGAGATAATTTTCTTTGATGATCTGATTGCAAAAGAATACTGCACTGATTGCTGACTGCCCCCTGCCCTTACTGCCACAGCCTGTTTCTCATAATTGCCGATCATCATCCGCGTAACGATCACACTGGGTACAATTCCCAGAATCACCAGAATGATCAGGATCCGGAAACGCAGACTCTTAAAAAAACCTGTTTTTTCTTTTTCATGGCTTATGCCTGAAAATAATAACCCTACACCCCATTTGGTGTGTACATATTTAGGTTCACTTGGATTAGTTTCAATCTTCTCACGAAGACGCCGAATATGTACATCAACGGTACGGACATCACCCGGATACTCATATCCCCACACAATGTTCAGAAGGTTTTTTCACGGCTGTAAACCTTGTTCGGATTAAATACAAGCAGCTCAAGCACATCAAATTCTTTCGCTGTCAGATTGATCTCCTTGCCTGCGATAAACACACGACGGCTCTCGCAGTCAAGCTTCAGATCACCTGTCTCAATGGTCTTGGCCTTTTTCCTTCTCCTCGCTTTCTGAACGGGCGCGGCGCATGATCGCCTTGATTCTTGCCTTTACCTCCAGAATGTTAAAAGGCTTGGTAATGTAATCGTCTGCGCCGTATTCCAGTCCCAGGATCTTATCCATATCCTCGCCTTTGGCAGTAAGCATTACAATGGGAACATTGGAAAACTCCCTGATCTGCTGGCAGACTTCAAGGCCGTCCATCTTGGGAAGCATAAGATCAAGAAGGATAATGTCATAATGCTTTTCCTTTGCCTTTTCCACTGCTTCCTCACCATCGTAAGCGCAGTCCACTTCCATACCGTCCTGTTCCAGATTGAAACGGATGCCCTTTACGATCAGTTTTTCATCATCTACCACTAATACTTTCCTGCTCATTTACAATCTCCTTATTCTACTGCAATCTTGTCTTTTATCTTTGAAAAGGTGCTTTCCTTGATCCCCGGCACGTTCATCAGCTCCTCCGTACCGGAAAAGCCGCCCTTTTTCCTCCCGGTAGGCCAGAATGGCCCGGGCCTTGGCTTCTCCGATACCGGGCAGTGTCTGAAGCGCTGCAGAATCTGCTGTGTTCAGATTTACTGTTCCTGAATCCTGCGTTTCCCCCTGCTCCTGCTGCTTCCGTTACAGCTCCCCCGGTAACCGGATCTGCAGCGCCTCCCTGACGGCTGCCCTGCCATTCCCTTTTCCGCCTCTTCTTTTGTAGGTACATAAATCTGCTGTCCGTCACTTAACGCACAGGCCTGATTAATGCTTGTTCCCGCCGCATCCGGAAGAAAGCCTCCGGCTGCTTCAATAGCCTGAAACACTCTGCTGTCAAACTTCATTGCGTATACTCCCGGCTGCACAACAGCTCCGCACACATCCACGTAAATTTCCTCCGGCGGCTGCAAGGGCACAGAAGACGGTTTCTCCGTAACAGCTTCCTCTGGGGAAGCAAGGTCCTTCTCCTGCTCCTTATCAGCTGTTTCCTCAGCCTGAGCTGACAGTTCCTCCTGTTCCTCTTCCAGAAGAAGCTCCGTTTCCTTATCTGCGCAGCCGCACATTCCCGGACTGGCAATAAAAAGGAAAAAAAAACAGGATTCTCAGATTTACTGATTTTAAATTTATTTTCTGTACTCTGATATCGGGTCACTCCTTATCTTTTCCCCGATTCTCATACCTGACCATACCCTATTTTAACGAATTCCCGGTGCTTTTTACAATAGGTAAGTACTATTTTTGCCATTTAAAGATTATGATACCTGCAATAGCCACAGCCATTCCCACAACCTTTCTCCACTCAAACACAGCCTTTTCCACACCGAAAAGTCCAAAAAGCTCGATCACATAGGCCACAAGAAGCTGGGAGACAACGATCAGCATGGCTGCCTTTGCCGGTCCCAGGGCACCCATGCTCTGAATCACGGTAACTGTGATAAAGGCTCCGATAACTCCGCCCAGCAGCGTATATTTATTTTCCACCTGCCACAATGCAGCAATACTTTCTCTGCCTGTAAAAGCCATGCAAGCACACAGACGGCAAAAGGCTGAAAGCTGGACCCAGCCTGTAGATACCCACAGGCTGGTCTGCTTTGTCACTTCTGTGTTAAAAACTCCCTGAATACTCATAAAGCGCGCCTGAAACAAGTGCCACAATAAATCCCCACATAGTAATCCCTCCATATGATCCAACATAAAGATATGAAAAAAGGCCGGTATTTTTAACCAGCCTTTTTGTTACTATCATCATATACAGAAATTACTTTTTTTATTCACAGACTTTCCTGCACGTTTTATTTTTGTGTGATCTTCTTTTAAAGGCGGAACTGCAGCAGTGTCCTCTGCAACTTGAGCAGTCACAGCCACACTGAAGAGATTTTCCGGCTTTTTTTCGCCCGGATCATACTTCTCAGCACCAGTCCCACTGCCAGTATAAGAACTGCAAGTACAACAAATGTTCCCATTAATATCCCTCCTGACTTCTGTCAGATTTTTCCCTGTTCCCACACCGCCTCCTGAGATCAGCGTACCGATAACGATATGGGGTTCTCCCTGATTTACCATAGATAGCGGCATCATTTTTTCACTTCTTTCTGTGTCTTATAATGCCAGTCTCTCATCCGTGTTAATTATGTACAGTCCCATTAAAGTTAGTATATATAAACTATTTTCATCTGTCAAGACCTCTTTTGTAAAAATAAAGTAAAAATCCCTTTTAAGCAGTCTGATCCGCACTCATTCTGCTTAAAAGGGATTCTGACAGCTGTCACGCTGTAAAACCTTATTTTCTGTTCATGATAAATTCGTTATTCTTTTAATAAAAAATGGAAATTCCAGCTCTCATATTCCTGTTTTGCTTCCGGAAGCGGAAATCCTGCATACATCAGCGCGCCTCCTGTATATTCTTTTCCGTCACAGAGATAGATTCCGTTTTCCTGAAGTCCTCTCAGAAAGCACTCTGGCCGGCTGGTCATTGGCACGTACCCTGGAAGCCACCACGCTTACAAGAGCCTCTTTTTTATCCAAAGCAGCAAACTCCCAGGCGGAATAATACCTTTCTGTATCCGGAGATGTGAGACGGAAATAATCTCCTGTCTGTATCAGCTCATAATACTCTTTTAAACCTTATAATCTGTTCCCTGATCTCTGCCTTTTCTTCTGAAGTCAGCTTTGCAGGATCAAGCTCATATCCAAAGGTTCCTGCCATGGCTACTGTGGCCCGTGTACTCAGAGGGACAGATCTTCCTGTCTGATGATTTGGGCAGGCGGATACATGAGCTCCCATCGTGCTGACCGGGTAACAAAAGGAAGTTCCGTACTGGATATCCAGACGTTCAATGGCATCTGTGTCATCGCTGCACCAGATCTGAGGGGAATAATAAAGCATTCCTGCGTCAAAAACGTCCCTCCGCCGCCGCTGCAGCCTTCCATCAGCATATCCGGATATCGTTTTCCAAGCCGCTCCAGAAACTCATACAGTCCCAGCACATAACGGTGCAGTACCTCTCCCTGACGGTCTGCAGGAAGTGCGGCAGAATATACGTCACAGATACTGCGGTTAAAATCCCATTTTCAGGTAATCCACTTCCGCCCTGTCCAGTACGGCGCTCATCTGATCAAAAATATGATCCCGCACCTCCTGTCTGGAAAAAAATCAAGTACCAGCTGGTTTCTTGATCTTACCGGCTTCCTTCCGGGAACAGTAAACGCCCAGTCGGATGCGCCCTGTACAGATCGCTGTCCTCAGATACACACTCCGGCTCGTACCAGATACCGAATTTCATGCCAAGGCCATGGATTTTTTGCGGAAAGTTCCTGAAGAGTACAGCCCAGTTTTTCTCGTTGACATACCAGTCGCCCAGACCGCTGTTGTCAGAATCTCTTTTTTCCGAACCAGCCGTCATCCATCACAAACAGCTCCACGCCCATATCAGCCGCTTCCTCTGCCATATGGAAAAGCTTTTCCCCTGTAAAATCAAAATAGGTTGCTTCCCAGTTGTTGATCAGAACCGGACGTCTGGCATTCTTAAATTTTCCCCGGCACAGATGATTTCTGATAGCTTTATGATAATTATGGCTCATTGCCTCAAAACCGCTGTCACTGTACACCATAGCGGCCTCCGGCGTCCAGAAGCTTTGTCCCGGAAGCGGCTTATAGCAGAAATTCCCCAGGTGGATTCCCATCAGAACTCTTGTCTGATCAAACTGGTCCTTTTCTGCCTGAGCCAGAAAGCTTCCGCTGTAAAGAAGAGACACCCCAAAGCAGCTTCCCTGAGTTTCTGTTGTATGAGGAGCTGCCAGAACCCAAAAAGGATTATACTGGTGACTGGAGGTTCCTCTTAAACTTCCCACAGACTGTATGCCATGATGAATTTGCGTACGGGAAACCTGTCGTTCCATTTCATGTTTTCCATAAAACGTCATCCAGTCCCAGTTTCCGCAGGTCTGATCCACACAGCAGGACAGGGCTCTTTCCAGATAAACCTCCCTCTTCTCCCAGGTTTTCCACACAGACTGCCCTTGTGATCAGGTCAAATTCCTCAAACACACCATAATAAAGCTTTACCAGAATTTCCCCGTCCCGGTCTTTCATGGATATCACAAGTGTGTCCGCCTGTGCGCTGTCTTCTGCGTAAAATGCCGGTAAACCCGGAATCTCATATTTGCCTTTCAGAATCTCATACCCTGGAACCTAAGATCAGAAGCAGAAACTCCATACTGGTTTCTTACAGCAAAAGCGCTTTCCCTGTAGTCGCCGTTTCCCTGACAGGAATATTCCTGAGGCAGCGTATCCAGTGAATATTTTCTGTCCGTTTCTGCATCATAAGGATTTCCGGAAAATCCGTGATCCCTCTTCTGGATCAGATAGGAAAAAATCCATCTGCTCTGTTCTTTTTTTCCATAGTAGGTATGAAGCAGTACCCCTTGTTCATCTGCTTTCATCTGGTACATGCTGTTTTTGTGCAAAGGGTAAATACTTTTTCATTCACTGCTATTGCCATAATTGTTTCCTCACTTTATCCCTGTGGAGATATACTTTCTTTATGATTTCAATTCTGTTTTTTATCATTTCACTTCTATTTCACTGCACCGTTCAGAATCTGTTTCTGACAGAACAGATAAAAAATCAAAATCGGAAGCAGTGCCAGTAAATAGGATGCAAATGCAAGATTATAATTGGTTCCAAATTGTGTCTGGAATGTCATCTGTGCAAGTGGCAGTGTGTTCACATCACTACCTGCCAGAATTACAAGTGGTGTCATAACATCATTCCATGTACCAAGTGCTGTAAGTACCGCTACTGTTGCATGCATCGGTTTCATGATTGGGAAAATAACGCTCCAGTAAGTTTTCCAGGTTGTTGCCCGTCTACTCTTGCAGCCTCTTCCAGTGCCATCGGAATATTTTTCAGATAACCGGAGTATAAGAGCACATTCATCGGCATATAAAATACAAGATAACACAAAATAACACCGAAACCATATTGTCAATTCCCATCTGAGATGTCTGTTTTACCAGTGGCATCATAAAATAGCAAAAGGAACAAACATTCCGCTAACGATGTAAGAGATATGCGTATTTATAAAATTTACTGTTACCCATATTTCTTCCAATGGCATATCCTCATAGAATGTACCAGAATGGCAAAGAACTGTCAGCGCTGTGATCAGCACACTGTTGCCCAGTGAATGCCAGAAATCTGTCACTCTCATTGCCTCAGCAAAATTGAAAAGCTCCAGGAAGAAGGAAAGTGAAAGGGCTCCCATAATACTGTTTGTCATTTCCGACGGCTTTTTAAAAGCAATGATCACAGCCATATAAAGAGGAAAAAAATCGTTAAAACAGCCCATGATCAGAAAAATTGTTACAGGCCAGTTTTTTTCTTTCTTTCATTTTTCTTTCATTATAACTGTTCCTCCTTCTTATTCATAAATGTCAGCTGAAATACAGAAATTGCAACAATGACTACAAAAATATCACTGCATTGGCGCTCTGGAATCAAACTGTCCGCCGTCCATACCATTTTTGTAGATTAAAAATGAGATGGATTCTGTGCTCTGTGCAGGGCCGCCTTTTGTCAATGCCATGATCTGATCAAATGCCATCAGGAAGTTTTTCATACAGAGAACCATATTGATGGTAAAAAACGGCACGATCAGCGGGAAAGTCAGGTTTTTGAATTTTGTCCATCCGGTTGCCCCGTCAATGGCCCCCTGCCTCATACACATCCTCCGGCACAGTCTGAAGACCGGAAATATAAATGATCGTATTCATTGCAATTGCCTGCCATGCAGCCACGATTACAATGGCAAACCATGCGCTCTTTGTATCTGCCAGCATACTGCTGCTGAGAAAATCAATTCAAGAGCTTTTCCCACAGCTGGAAGAATATAAGTAAAGATAAAGCTGAAAAAATATAACCCACTACCAGGCCGCCCAGAACATTGGGAATAAAATAGATTCCTCTGAGCGCACTTTTTTGCCCGTATCTTACTGTTCAGCCCCAGCGCAAGGATCAGACTGAAAATATTTACAATAATAGTTGCCACAATGGCAAACTTAAAGGTAAACAAATAGGATTTCCCTACTCTTACGTCCTGAAAAAAGATCAATATAATTTCTGAGTCCTACCCAGTCATAGCTTCCATACCCTTTAAAGTTTGTAAAGCTGTAAATAAATCCCTTGATCAGAGGCAGCGTATTAAAAACAAAAATAATGCCAGAATCGGAATGGTAATCAGCAAAAAAAGTACGTTTTCTGTCATTTCCTTTCATGATCTACTTCCTCCTTCCCCGTTTTCCTCCTGGTATTCCTGCACCTTGCGGATCAGATCACGGTTGTATCGCTTCCAGTCGCTGTCAAATTTTTTCAGCCAGGCATCTGTATCTGATTCATAAAATATGTCTGTATCATTGCATCTACAGCCATTTCCGCCGGATAGTAATGATCCTGATAATCTGTCATTTTTCCCTGTTCAATATATTCCTTCATACCTTCCAGCATAGAAGGCAGGGTAAAATCTCTCCCTCTTTGCACGGTACAGCATTCTGATCGTCCAGATAGATCTGGATGTTTTCATCCTCCAGCATAAACCGAAGCACCTCATAGGCGGCTTCTTTGTCTTTGCAGTCCTCCATAACACAGAACTGAAGGTCAACACCTGAGTTCAGTATCTGACCGTCTGCGCTGTCATTTGCCGGGAACACAAAAGAATCAATATTCATATCAGGATTTACTGATTTAATCTGAGGTACCGCATAGCTTCCGATACAGTACATGGCAGACTCTCCTCTTGCAAAAAGCTGTACAGGCGTCATTATAGCTGTATGCATAAGTATCCTCCTGAGCATAGGGAAGAAGCTGAAGGATCTTTTTCTGCCAGTTCCCGGTATTCCACTGAGAAAGTCGTCTCTCCTCTGTTTACCTGCTGGCACACATCTGCGGGAGCCAGATCACTGGCCATTGCATTCCAGGGCGCCAGACAGGTCCAGACATCCTTAAATCCAAAATAAAGCGGCTGCTGTCCGGATGCCTGAATGGTATCAAGCAAAAGTTCAAGAAACTCATTCCAGGTTTCAGGGATCTCCCCATCCATTTTCTTCAAACATATCCTTGTTATAAAAAGAATACCTGCGGCATTTGCAGCATAAGGAACTGCATATACTCCGTCCTTTGGAATAAATTCAGATTTTTGTCAATGTCCAGATATGCCTGCTTGATATCTGCCAGTCCCTCAAAGTCAGAAATATCCATCAGCATATCCGCATCCAGAAAAATTGGAATAATTAATATCTCCTCCGATTCCGATAATATCCGGCTGATCCTCTTTGATAAATCTGGTCTTCAAAACAGTCATAGCCTCATTGGGAGACTCTATGACCAGCTCAATATCATCATGAGAGGCATTAAATTTTTCTTCCATCTTCTCAAAAGCTTTTACTGCCTCCGGTTTTGTACTGGACCATTTCTATTTTTGTCTTTTCATTGTCCTTTTCCCGAAGCTCCGCAGCCGGACAGCACCATACCGGAACCAAGAATTCCTGCCAGGGCTGCCCAGGTAAACAGTTTTACTTTTCTCATTACGTTTCCCTTTCCTCTGTTTTCGATTCCTTTATATTCTGTACAGTTTATACGGTTTCTTATGAATCCATTTATCATTACCTTATCTTTCGGTAAATGGGGCATGAATCCATTTTTATATCATAATGCGTTTTTTCACGAATATAGTTGAAGTTACTACTCATTCAGGTATATAATATAAAAAAACCAAAGTTTTTTTGTTTAAATATAACATAATTATCATTATTTTTTTAGCACTATTGCACATATACAAATTAAAAAGGAGGAATAAATATGCCTATTCCCTTGTTCCATGTGTTTTCTGGCGGCCGCTTTATGGATCTGACCTTATACCAGTATGGGTATGAAAAATGCCGTCCTCTCCACTCCTTTGGTCCTTCTGTCAGAAATCACTTTCTGTTCCATTATATTTTTTTCCGGCAAAGGCACACTTCTTGTTGACGAAACAAAAACCTCAACAAAAAAGAATACAAGCTTCACGGCGGTATGGGTTTTCTCATTGAACCGGAACGGATCAACACCTATTTCGCCGACAGAGAAGATCCCTGGGAATATGCATGGGTGGAATTCAGCGGACTGAAGGCAAAAAGAGATCCTGGATACTGCGGGACTTTCCACGGAATCCCCCTGTTTTTATCCCCACCTCCCATCAGATTTCCGAAACTCTGAAAAGTGAACTGCTCCATCTGGCTTCCAGTCCTCGAAACCTCGTCCCTTCATCTGATCGGACACCTTTATCTGATCATGGACGCCCTGCTTACAGGTTCCGCCTCCAGACGCAGAGTTCAGAACGGAAAACGATCCCAGTTTTATACGGATGAAGCCATTACCTTTATCTCTCAGAATTATGCGCTTCCCATTACCATAGAAGATATGGCTCAGAGACTGAATCTGGACAGAGGCTACTTCGGCAAAATTTTTAAAGAAGTGATCGGACAGACTCCACAGGAATTCTGATCCACTACCGTATGTCCAGGGCTGCGGAGCTTCTGAAAACCACGGACACGCCTGTAAAAGATATCAGCATCCAGGTAGGCTATCCCAACCAGCTTCACTTTTTCCAGAGCCTTCAAAAATGTATATGGACAGTCTCCCCAGAGAATATCGCCAGAAAAACCGGATCATTCATGTGGTTGATAATTCCTGACGTTACTGCTCACGACCTTCACAGCAACCTGAGCAAGATACATTCAAATCACTTTCGGTGATGGCATTATGCCCTGTATGTCTTGAAATTTTGACATATATATGCCCCCCGCAGGATAATTCCCTTGGACAGTAACTCCCTGATTCTTAATAAAAAACAGTAAGAAAATATTTACAAGTAGTTTTGAAAACTATATAATAGAAGGCAGAGGTGATAAACTATGACGATCAATACACAGGATATGATAGGCAGTATACTGGAAAGTATTTCAAGAATTGATTATATTAAACCGGAAGATATTCCGAACATTAACTTATACATGGATCAGGTAACTACTTTTATGGAGGAACAGCTTGCCTCCTCCAAGCGTTATCCGGAAGATAAGATCCTGACAAAAACCATGATCAATAATTATGCCGAAAAAAATAATCTGCTCCCATCCCCGGAAAAAACGTTGTCCAGGGAGCATCTTCTTCTGCTTATTTTTATTTATTATTTTAAAAAATATTCTTTTCCATTAATGACATCCAGACACTTCTGGGGCCTATCACAGAAAAAATATTTCCGTTCAGATACAGACATGGATCTGACTTCCATCTACAACGAGGTGTTCAGCATGGAAAAAGGACCAGGTAGAGCTTCTGAAAGAAGATCTGGTAAAACGCTACCATACCGCTGAAGCTACTTTTGAATCAGCGCCTGAAGAAGACCACCAGATTTCTGAAGCTTTTTTTTTTATCTGTCTTCTGAGCTTTGATGTGTACACAAAAAAATGCTCATCGAGCAGCTTGTAGATGAACTGCGGGATGAGAACAATGAAGAATTTACCAAAAGCAAAAAATCCAAAAAATAACATCGCTTCTGATAACCGGCAAGTGCGGTTCAGCTTTGCCGGATGCACGATCATAAAAGGGGGACTTTTTCAAGCCCCCTTTTATGCATTTCTCTTTACCTTTCAACGAATTTCCCCTTTTATCAGTAAAGATAATCTTTATTTACATATCCGTTTTTTTCCAAGCTTTGGAGAATATACATACCCAATAGGTAGAATCTTTGGTATCTGTTACCTGTACGGTATCGCCGGTATACAATTCTCCGATCTCATTGGAAGCGTCATAGGCTTTGGCGCTTCTCAGGGCAAAGATAGCCTTGCTTACACTGACTGTTTTTTGTAACTGTTCCTGATGAAGAAAGAGCCTCCTGTCAGATAATTCTTGTTTACAAATCCGTTTTGCCATGCTTCGGAGAATATACATACCAGTAAGTAGAATCGCTGGTATCGATCAGCTGTACTGTATCCCCTGGTATGCAGCTCTCCGATCTCATTGGATGAATCATAGGCTTTTGCATTTCTCAGGGCAAGATAGCCTTTGCTTTTACACTGACTGTTCTTGTCCTGTCCTGAAGTACCGGAAGAGGTACCCTGAAGATAATTTTTTTATTTACATATCCTCCTTGCCAAGTCCTGGAGCATATACCAGCCAGTAAGTGTCATCATTTGTGTTGGCAATCTGTACGGTATCTCCGGTATACAGCTTGCCCACCTCATTTTTGCTGTCATAGGTTTTGTCGTTTCTAAGGGCAAGATAGCCGCTGTCTACCTTTACTGTTCTGGAGCCTGATGAATTTGCCAGATATGCTCTGTTCACATATCCTGTTTTACCATGCTTTGGCGAATAAACAGTCAGTAAGTAGCTCCGCTTGAATCGGTTACATCCACAGTATCCCCCGGTATACAGCTCTCCGATCTCATTAGATGAATCGTAGGCTTTGGCATTTCTCAGAGCAAGGTAGCCTGAGGCAACTGTTACTGTGTAATTATTTGCCGCAAATCCGGTCTCTGCTGTTACAGGCAGAGACAGCACAAATGCCACTGCAAATAACGCCGCCCATTTCAAAGGGCAATTCCTGAAAACTCTTTCCATTTCCTACTCATATCGTCGTCCTCCTTTTTAGAGTATTATGTGAATCAGCTTCATTGCTGTTTCCATCTCTGTCAACGACTTCCCTTCTGCTGCCTTTCCTACTGCTGATAATAGTCGTAAATCTGCCGGCTTAATGCCGCTATGGTACTCTGGGCAGAGCCTGCTTCTGAAAGCTGCTCTGACATAAATACTAAGAATCAGATCATTCTGCGTATTGTAGATAATTCCCGCATCGTTTTCCCACATCTGCAAGCTCCCTGTTTTATTTGCCACGCTGACCCCTGCCGGCATCTGAGCCGGTATCTTGTTTCTTCTCTCCTGTGCTGCCAGAAGATCAAACTGCGCCGCTGCCTTTGGATCTCCTGACTTCCAGCCGTCATAAACCTTTCTAAGAAAATGTCCGCAGTCTGCAGGAGATGTATAGTTGTCATCCAGTTCATTGCTGTGTAGCAAAAGCCTTCCCATGTGCGTATTGCTGTATCCGTTTACACTGCAGTATTCATTAACAACATTCATTCCAGCAGCAGCGTCTCCGCCTCCCAGATATCCGGTAGAGTATTTGCCGCGTCATTGTCACTGACGGTGATCATGGAACGGAGATTGCTGTCCACATTTTCCCTGACCGTACTGTGCTGCCAGATTATCATAATTCTCATAAACAGCTCCCATAATATAAAAGCTTGATCAGACTGGCGGCCTGCATTCTGTGTTCATTGACACTTCCCTCTGTGTTTGCTGAAATATTACATACATATGCAGACCAGCTTCCATTATTGGCAGGAAACGCCAGACTGGAAAGCAGCCCGGAAAGCGCTTCATCTGTTACTGCTCCTGCAGACGGGTTCCCTCCGAACACGCTTCCTGATGAAGCCTCTGACGGAGGTGAAAGCGCTCCGTCCCCTGTGCCATTCTGTATCTCCTCCTCAGGCGGCGGCTCCGGATGATGATCCGGATCTCCCTGTGGTTCTGAATTTTCCTGTTCCTCTGCTCCCGGCTGAGGCCCTGCATTTCTCCCGGGTAATTTCCGGCTGTGTCTCTTCCTGTTCCTCTGCAGGCGCCTCTGCAGCTTCCTGTACTTTCTCTTCTGTCTGCTGAACCTTGTCTGTTCCGCAGGAAGACTGTCCTGCGATTATCAGAAAAGCCAGAGTCAGCATGCCTGCCTTTTTTTCCATTCATGTAACTTTTTCATCCCTTCCTCTGCACCCAACCTTTTCGTCTGTGCAATATGCATATTTTACATAGTATTTTTTGCAGTTTTTCATGTATTATCATTATAATTTTTGCAAGTATTTTTTCTTTCAAATTGTTTATTATAGCTTATCATATAAGAAACAGGATTCTGCAAAATCTATGTTCAATTTTTTATATGAAATACATCATTATTTTCAGGAGGATTTATATGAAAAAAATACTAAAAATTCTTTTCCGCCGTTTCTTATACTGACCTTCCCGGTTACCGCTCTGGGCGCTTCTTACGAAAGCGAAGAAGGACGGGCTGTGATAGGGACCGCCCTCTTCCCCAGAAAGACGACAGCTCCGATACCTTTACTGATTCCCCCACTGAGGAAAACGTCTCCGGAATCGACTCGATGCCGCCAATGCGGCTGCTTCTCCGGCCTCCGTAAGCGGTGATTTTACTGTGGTGATAGATCCCGACATCAGGGACCTTCTGTTGATATGAGCGCTCCGGAGCCTGTGGCCCTGGTTCCAGTGAGACTAAGGCAAAGGCAACCTCCGGCACATTAGGGGAAACTTCTCCTGGCGTCCCGGAATATGAGGTCAACCTGCCGGGTCTCTTCTTTACAACAGGAGCTTACTGACAGAGGATACCGGGTAATTATGACAAGAACCGATCACGAAACCGCTATCAGCAACAAAGAACGGGCGGAACTGGCTACTGAGCAAAATGCTGACATTACAGTGCGTATTCATGCAAACGGCGCAGGAAGCAGCTCTGCTGCCGGAGCCCTGACCATGGCTTCACTTCTGCCCAACCAGTATCTGTCCTCAGACATCATAGAAAAAAAAGCAACACTCCTTTGCTTCCTGTATCATCAACCACTACTGCGCTGCTACAGGTCTGGGAAATCAGGGCATCATCTCCTCTGATAATATGACGGGGAACCAACTGAGCACTGTCCCTGTGGCTATTCTTGAAATGGGATTTATGAGCAATCATCAGAATGATGATCTTTATATTACTCAATACTGCCAACCATCCGGCAATGGTGGCCGGGATCGCAGACGGAATTGACGAATATTTCAGTATTGTAGAACCACTGACAGCAGCCAGAGGTCAGCACCTTGGCCAGCTTTACGGAAAAACTTCAGACTCAGTACACTTCTCCTTTGGAAAAGTCAGGCGAAAGCTGGGCAATTGCTGTTATGGATCCTGTAACTGACGATTACAGTACCATCCATGCGGACGAAGCCATGCAGGCTTCCCGGACTGATCCGTGCTTATATCATGGGCGCTGTATATGAAAAACTGGTTTATCCGGATCCTGCCTCAGATTCAGCTTCCGATTACCAGAATACTCTGGAAGCCCCTTCTCCAAAAAGATGATCACATCAATGACAGTGACGCCGCCAATGGCTTGTTGCCCTTCTGGGAAGCGGAGATTTTAAATCAGGCGCTGCTGCTGTAAAACCAGTTCTGCCAGGACCATGGATTTACATCCACCAGACTGGAAGCGCCACTTACCGCAGACAGCTCAGAAAAAACAATACCACCAGCGCCTCAGACTGCTGCCGCCTTCTTTCTGAAATCTATAATCAGACATTAGTAAACAGCAGCGCTTCCTCAGAAATACTCTCTCTCCTGAAGCAGCAGACGGAAAATGCAAAATCCTCCGGGACTTTCCGGCCAGACAGACGGCAGGTATGGCAGCTTCTCAGCAAAATGCCCTTGAAAATCATATGGCAATTGTGCTGGATAACAAAAAACCTTGTGATCTGCCTTCTGTCCAGCAACCTGAAGATTCCGCAGCATCTGCCGAAACCATGATTTCCCGCAGACGTATACCAGTATATGACCAAAAAAACTCAAACGCAAGATACCCTTCATAGAAAAAAAGAGCAGAGATGCGGTAATGTCCGTATCCTCTGCTCTTTTTAATTGTGTATTATTCTGTTTTTTTCAGGCCCTCTTTCTGAGCTTCCTTTTCTCTCATTCTGGAAAAAACCATTCTCATAGCCGTCATTTCCGTAATTTAACGAGCGGTTCACACGGCTTATGGTAGCGGTGGAAGCACCCGTTTTTTCCGAAATATCAGATATGTCCGTTTATCTGTCAGCATTTTTGCTACCTCAAAACGCTGAGACAAAGAAAGAAGCTCATTGATCGTACATACATCCTCAAAAAACGTATAACATTCTTCTTTTATCCTTTAAACAAAGAATCGCTTCAAATAGGTGATCTACCTCTTCTGTTCTGATTTTTTTACCCATATTCTCTGCTCCTTTAAATCACTGTCCTATTACTGCATAACACATTTTAACACTTTAGCACATGATAGGCAAGTGCTTTTTGACGGAAAAAACAGAGAAAATACAGGTATCTCAAATGATGCAAAAATGGAGTATAATAAAAGATGATACAAAGAAATAAAGTTGAAAAACGGAGGTTTTTATGAAATACAAATCTGTTCTTGATCTTCATACACATACAGTTGCCAGCGGTCATGCTTTACTGCACCATTCACGAGATGGCTGCCGCCGCTGCGGGAAAAGGTCTTGAGATTCTTGGAATTACAGAACATGCTCCGGCCATGCCCGGAACCTGCCATAACTTTTATTTTCATAACCTGGAAGGTTGTCCCCAGAGAGCTGCACGGCATCCGGCTGCTTTTTGGGTACTGAGCTTAATATTCTTGATTCAGACGGACAGGTAGATCTGGGGAAAAAAGAACTCAGAAATATGGATGTGGTGATCGCCAGCCTTCATCTTCCCTGCATGAAACCGGGTTCACGCGCTGAAAACACAGAAGCATACCTGAATGTAATGAAGAATCCGTATGTGAATATTATCGGACATCCGGATGACGGACGCTATGAAATTGATTATCCTGCACTTGTTCAGGGAGCCAGAGAATACGGCAAGGTTCTGGAGCTGAATAACCATTCTCTGGAGCCATCCTTGCTTTCGCCAGGGCGCAAAAAGAAAATGATACGGAAATGCTGAAATTATGCATGAAATATCAGGTTCCTGTTGTTATGAGCAGCGACGCTCATTTTGACAGCGCCATCAATGAGTTTGAAAGTGTGCGCAGCCTTCTTGAAAACTTGATTTCCCGGAAGAACTGGTCTTAAACCGCTCTGCAGATGCTCTGAAGCCCTTTGTAAACCATAAATTTTTAAAATCTTTCTGATGTTTCCAAGGATAACAGTCATTACACAAAACCAGATCATACTTTTTAAAATGGAGTGATTATTATGGATTTATTTGAATATGCAAAATCAAAAACACTGGACAGAGAATCTCCTCTTGCCTCCCCGTCTCCGCCCCACTTCCCTGGAAGAGGTCGTAGGACAGGAACATATTGTAGGAAAGGACAAGCTGCTGTACCGCGCCATTAAGGCTGATAAACTGACCTCTGTTATCTTTTACGGTCCTCCTGAACAGGCAAAACAACGCTGGCTAAAGTAATTGCCAATACTACCAGCGCTAATTTTGCTCAGATCAATGCAACTGTGGCCGGAAAAAAGATATGGAGGCTGTTGTAAAAGAAGCCCAGGATAATCTTGGAATGTATGGCAAAAAGACGATTCTTTTATTGACGAGATACATCGCTTTAATAAAGGACAACAGGATTATCTTCTTCCTTTTGTGGAAGATGGAACAATCATCCTGATCGGCGCAACTACAGAAAATCCTTATTTTTGAAGTAAACAGCGCTCTTTTTTGTCCCGCTCCATTATCTTTGAGCTGAAGGCTCTGAGCAATCAGGATATTCAGACTTTGATCCTCCGGGCTGTAAAATGACTGCGACAGAGGCATGGGAAATTACGGAGCTGTTATCGAGCAGGATGCTGTGGAATTTCTTGCAGATATGGCAGGCGGCGATGCAAGAAGCGCGCTGAATGCAGTAGAGCTTGGAATCCTTACCACTCCCAAAAAGCCCGGACGGACTTATTCATCTGACACTGGATGTTGCATCTGAATGTATTCAGAAACGAGTGATTCAGTATGACAAAAAAGGCGACAATCACTATGATATTATTTCTGCTTTTATAAAAAGTATGCGCGGCTCCGACCCGATGCAGCTGTATACTATCTGGCTAAAATGCTCTATGCAGGGGACGACGTCAAATTTATTGCCCGAAGAATCATGATACTGGCATCCGAGGATATTGGAAATGCAGATCCTCAGGCAATCTGTGTAGCTGCTGCGGCCGCACAGGCTGTTGAACGTGTCGGCATGCCTGAATCACAGATCATCCTTTCTCAGGCAGTCGCCTATATGGCCTGCGCTCCCAAGAGCAATTCCGCAGTAAACGCAATCGCCGCTGCCATGGACTCCGTAAAAAAAAAACACGGACCACTGTGCCGGTTCATCTTCAGGACGCTCACTACGGCGGTCACGAAAAGCTTGGCAAAGGAATCGGCTACAAATATGCCCACGATTATCCAGATCACTATGTCAGAGCAGCAGTACCTTCCTTCTGAAATACAGAATGAACATTTTTACGAGTTAAGTGATATGGGATATGAAAAAACCTTAAAGAACACATGAAAAAATCGGAGCTCTTTAACGAGCCCCGATTTTTTTGAGATGGATTAAGTTATTTTTTCTTTCTTCTAAGCATCTGAATAAGACCGATCATAGAACCACTTCCAAGTAAGCCTGCTACTAACGGTACAGTATTTGTTGCATCGCCAGTCTTAGATTGTTTGTTTTAAACCTCAGACTTGTCTGTATCAGTTGTAGTCTGATTATTATTCTGGTTATTGTTGTTCGGTTTCTCCGGCGCTACAGTTGGTTTGTTCTGATCCGGGTAGGAGTCGGATTTTCCGGATCTACTGGCTGATCTGGATCTTCCGGGTCTGGAGTAGGTGTTGGATTTTCCTGGATCTGGAGTCGGAGTTGGCTCTTCCGGATCTTCTTTCTCTGCACGAACTGTAACTACTACTGTATCGTCTTCGATCGGAAGATCACCAACGATTGCAATTACATATCCTTCCGGTACGTCTGTAAGAATGCTTGTGTTGATATATGTATCATTTTCATCTACAACAAGAGCACCAGTACCTACTTCTTCACCATCTTCAGTTACATATTTAACTGTAATATTTCTCTGCTCAGCTTCAACCTGTCTGATTTTAACTTTAGCAACTGTTGAACTTCCAAGATAGATGTCACCTACTTCTGCAAGTGTCCATCCTTCTGGTACATCTGTCAGAAGACTTGTATTGAAGTAAGATGCATCTTCATCAATTGTAATAGAAGAAACTGCTACCTCATGTCCATCTTTTTTCATCAACATAGCTGATGATGATATCTTTTTCACGTTTTACTGTTTCTCTAATAAGAACATCAACAGAATCAGCATTTCCTACGTAAACATCACCAATATTTGCAATTTCCCATCCTTCCGGAACACCTGTCAGGATGCTTGTATTAAAAATATGTTGCTGTATCTTCCAGAGTTACAGAAGAAGTAGCGATTGTAGTGCCGTTTGCATCTACATAGTTTACTGCAACGTCTTTAGTATAAGTTTTTGGTCTTACAACTACTGTTGTTGTGTTATTCTCATCGATTGGCATATCGCCAACAACTGCGATTACCCAACCATATGGTACATCTTTAAGAATGCTTGTGTTAAAGTATGTTGCATTCTCTGAAGTTTAATACTTGTAGTAAGAACCGGTTTTCCAACTTCATCTACATAATTTACAATAACATCTTTTCGTATATTCTTTCGCTCTTACCTTAACAGTCAAGGTATTGTTTTGCGTTAAATGAAAGATCTCCTACAATTACAAGTTCATAACCAGCAGGTACATTTAAACTGCTTGTGTTAATATAAGTTGCTTCTTTAGCTACAATAAGATCCTGAGAAAGAACTGAGAACCATCTTCTAATACATAATTAACGATAATGTTTTTGTATGCTACCGCTTTTCTTACATAAACATTAACAGTATCATTTTCACCTACATACACATCTCCAACACTGCACAGTTCCCAACCCCTTCGGTGCTGTGAGTAAGTCTGTATGGAATGTTGTTGCATCTTTTCCTATCTGAATCTCCTCAATTCCATTTTCAAGTGGAATATTAGTTTCTTCCTCGATATAGCTTACATATACTGTTCTTGTTTCAGCTTCAGCTCTTTCTTACATAAACGTTAACAGTAATCGTTTTTTACCACATATACATCTCCTGTACTGCACAATACCCAACCTTCCGGCGCTGTAAGTAGATTCTGTATGGAATGTTGTATCGGTCTTTCCGATCTGAATTTTCTGAAATTCCATTTTCAAGCGGAATATTTGTCTCTTCTTCAATATAGCTTACATATACTGTTCTATTTTCAGAGACTTTTTCTCACTTCGACATTTACAGTGTCACCTGTTCCCACATACACATCACCAGTATTACAAACCTCATAGTCTTCTGGCAAAATGAGTCTATCTGTATGGAATGTTGTATCATCTTTTTCCTATCTGAATCTGTAAAATTCCGTTTTCAAGCGGGAATCTTAGAGTCCCATCAATAAGACTTACATAAATAGTTCTTGGTTTCAGATGTTTTTCTCACTTCAACATTTACGCTGTCGCCAGTTCCTACATATACATCTCCTCTATTGGCAACTTCATAAACCTTTCGGCAGAGTAAGCATATCTGTATGGAATGTTGTATCATCCTTTCCAATCTGAATCTGGATATTTCCATTTTCAAGCGGAATTTTAGTATCTGCATCAATAAGACCCATTTCATAAATCGTTCTATTTTCTACAATTTTTCTTACTTCAACATTTACACTGTCGCCAGTTCCTACATATACATCTCTCCTCTATTGGCAACTTCATAGCCTTCTGGCAGAGTAAGCATGTCTGTATGGAATGTTGTATCATCCTTTCCAATCTGAATCTGGATATTTCCATTTTCAAGCGGAATTTTAGTATCTGCATCAATAAGACTTACATAAATCGTCCTATTCTCTGCCACTTTTTTCCTTACTTCAACATTTTACACTGTCGCCAGTTCCTACATATACATCTCCTCTATTGGCAACTTCATAGCCTTCTGGCAGAGTAAGCATGTCTGTATGGAATGTTGTGTCATCCTTTCCAATCTGAATCTGGATATTTCCATTTTCGACTGGAATTTTAGTATCTGCATCAATAAGACTCTACATAAATAGTTCTAGTTTCTGCTTCAGCAATCGTTCTTACTTGACATTTTAGTATCTCCAGTTCCTAATATATATCTCCTCTATTGGTTTCATACTTCTGGCAGAGTAAGCATGTCTGTATGGAATGTTGGTCATCCTTTTCCAATCTGAATCTGAATATTTTCATTTCCGACTGGAATTTTAGTATCTGCATCAATAAGACTTACATAAATAGTTCTAGTTTTGCCTCTAACAGTCTCTTCTGTTGTTTCTTCTTCTGCCACTTCTTCGCCAGTCTCTTCTGTTGTTTCTTCTCTTCTTTGCTGTCTCTTCTGTTACTGCTTCTTCTCCTTCAACAGGTGTGAGAACCCCTCATCTTCTGCTGCGTTTTCACCAACAACATCAGTAGTAGTTGCATCCATAGATGCAGCTGTTAGCCGCGCCTACTGTGCTTGTGAGAACTACAGAGGAGCTGAGACCAACCATGAGAAGTTTTTCTTACTACTTTGTTTTTCATAGCTTTTTTCCTCCATCTCTGAATTATCAGGGTTTCACCCGATCCTATGTATGTTCTTTTTACCCCCCGTGTTGTTAAGTCAAGGCAAATCTGCCTATTTTTACCTGTTTTCAACATTTTTACATTTGACATTTTTACAGATTCCAGCAACTTTTCCCTGCAAACAACAAACAAAAAAGACACTGTCTCCACTATTGACAGTGTCCGTAAATTGTCAGATTTTTCAGATCAATTCTCCCATAATGGAAGTATAAATATCCTGGCATTTCCAAAATGGGGCCAGCTTTTTATGGCCCGCGCAGCCTCTTTACGGGCGCAGCCATTGTCAGATCCATGATCGTAGCATCCTTTTCGATCAGCTGGCACCGAACCGCATAGGTTCCCTTGAGGCGTTGTATAATAATCGGCCGGCATAAGGATCCTTTCCGGCATCTCGTATCCATAATCTCTCAGAAATTCTTCAATTTCATTTCTGATATCCTGAGAAAGATCATTTTTTCCAAAGTAGGAAAGTGTTTTGCTCCCCTCATCTGTCAGTTTCATAATGAGAACTGTTAGAAACTGTCCTCCGTATCAGAAGCCCTGTTTCCACCAGTTCTGACAGCACCTGCTGAAGATGAAGGTAATCCGTGTACTCTCTGTCCAGCACAAACTCTGAAATCTGAGAATTTGTCCAGCTCTTCCCTGGAATGCTGGGCCATATAAAGTACCATCAGTTTATAAATTGTAAATGGTTCTGCCATTCTACCACCTCTTTCTCGTTTATATCCGGAGCATGTCAGTTCCTTCAGCTCTTTCACAATCAGGAACTTTCAAACTTTTTCCCTGGTAACTGTTCTGTTCTTTCATCTGATGGTGAAGCAGATTCAGAACCTCCGTTTTCTTGATGCCCACAAAGGAGCGATCAGAAGATCTTTTTGGCCCGTCTCCTGTAATCCTGTGGATAACGATTTCCGGATCAAGATTTTCCAGGGACATTCAATCAGTAAAGCCAGATATTCTTCTCTCATAAAGCATGAAATCTTCCTGCAAGATAATCATTGCATACCCAGGTCTGTCCCTTTCAGAACATGAAGAAGCTGAAGTTTGATCCCTGGATGTCTTTTTTTGTTCAGATATCTCATTGTCTCAAGAATCTCTTCCCTGCTCTCTCCCGGAAGCCCCAAGAATCGTATGAACGATCACTTCGATATTCCGTTTGCGGAGATTCTCCTCCACAGCCTGATCGAAGCAGGAAAGCCGATATCCCCTTCTGATGTACTGAGCTGTTTTTCATGGATCGTCTGAAGCCCCAGCCTGATCCATACCGGCTTGATCTGGTTTCAGCTCTTCCAGAAAGATCCAAAACCTCCCTCCCAGACAGTCCGGTCTGGTTCCTAAGCAGACAGGGCTACGATCCCTGGATGAGACATTGCCTCCTTAAAAAATCTTCCTGAGATATTCCACCGGCGCATAGGTGTTGGTATACGCCTGAAAATACGCAATATATTTCTGAATAGGCCGCTTGGCGGAAAGAAGCGCGATCTGGCTTTCAATCTGCTCTGTGACAGACAGAGATACGTCTGCCGCAAAAATCTCCGCTTCCTCCCTCGCTGCAAAAATACAGCCTCTTGTCCCAAGAGTTCCATCCCTGTTTGGACAGGACATCCCCCCGTTTAAGGTTACCTTATAGACCTTTTCACCAAAACGCTCCCTGAGCATATAGTCCAGGGAGCGATAAGGTTTTCCGTTCCAGCTCTTACACTGTTCCCGGCTTTTTTTATTCAGTTCTTTCATCAGGGCATTACCTCTGCTTCCTCCGGATCCGGTTCTTTTTGGAATATACCTGTCAAAGATTTTTTACAAAGAAATGTGAATTGGCATATGCGATCACTGCCGGTCCAAACAAAATAAACAGAAGAATCAATGACATCTGTATCTGAAATGACGGAATAAAAAAAAGATTGCCAGAGGACAGACACAGATCACCAACATCAAAAATGTAAAAGGAAGATGACGTATCGCCATTAAAAACGCATTTTTGAATGTATTTTTTATGGAATTATAAAACTTGGCAAAGAACCGGGTACACGTACAAAGAACCATTACATATAAAAGAGTAAATACTGCAAAAATCATTCTCAGAATCTTTCCTGTTGTCTGCCCTATTTCCGGCTATGTTCGTATCCAGTATGAAGCACCGCTACTATAAGCATGATCACATTTATAATGGTTGCCTGCTTAAAATTCTCTTTAAACGATTTAAAAAGCTTCGGAATATGTATGCCTCTTCATTTCTCACCATCTTCAGTGTCACATAATATAAAGCCGTCAGAGATGCTCCTGCTGTAACAACAGGGATGCAACAGGCAATACAGAGAAGATTCAGCATACAGAGATCTGCAACCTTCCCCATAAATACAAAAATTTGTTATCCATATTAAAAAAATCGACCCATTTTACTGCTCCTTTGTCATTCATTGTATGTCATTGTCTAACAGTATAGCGAAAAAAAGACAGAAAAAGCAAGCTTCACGGAAGAATCAGACGGTCAACTGTCACAAATTCCCATCCCTGCTCTGTAAACTCGTCAACCAGAGCAAGCGCAGCCTCCACAGTTGTTTCGTACTCGTCGTGCATCAGAATAACAAGAACCGTTTTTTATATTTTTACGGGCTCTTTGAAGCACATCCTGTACATTTTGGGTTTTCCAGTCCAGAGTGTCTATGGTCCAGAATACGGGGAATCATTTCCACCCAAAATTCTGTTTGTTTTTTCCATGCACCGTAAGGCGGGCGCATATATACCGGATAACTTCCTGTAACCTCATAAATTCTGTTATTTGTTTTCAGTATTTCCTCCTGGCTCTGGTCTCTGAAATTTTGTCCAAGCTGTACGTGATTATAGGTATGATTTCCGATCAGATGTCCTTCTCTGTGCATTCTTTTTACAATATGCTCATTTCCCTCTATTGATTTTCCCAGAAGAAAAAAAGGATGCTTTGATTCCCGCTCCTTTAATCCGTCCAGAAGCTTTTCTGTATATTTCTCATCAGGTCCGTCATCAAAGGTCAGGGCAATCTGAGGTCTGTCCCTGATCTTCCCTTACAAGTCTCTGCATTCCTTCTCCTGCAATTATTTTTGCGGCAGAAATACCTGCTTCCTGAATTACAGCATTATCGGTCCGGCTGAGAACTGCAAACGCCGCAAACAGAATTCCTGCGCAAATCATACAACTTTCAAACTTTCTTTTCCTTTTTTCAATTGCTGCCGCTCCTGTTCTCTTGCTTCCATAAAAGATTCTATGCAGGACAAAGCAGCATCCATGACTGTACAGACAACGTTTGAAAAGATAATTTTCCTGTAAATTGGGGAAAAGAAAAAGAAAAAACAAGAGCTGATTTCTGTCTTTATACAAAAATCAGCTCCTGCTGAATGCTCAGTCACAACTCTCCGCTCCAGGGTTTTCAATAAGTCTTTTCAAAAGGATTCCGGAATCTATCCTATTTATTAAGCATGATCTTTAACTGTGCTTCAATAGCCTCCGCGCATCTTTCAAACCCAAGCTTCCCGCTGTTCAGACAAAGATCATAGTTGGTGGCATCATTCCACACTCCGCCTGTAAACTTACTTACGGTAATACTCCTGTTTTCTTTTGTCATCTTTTAAAAGAAACTTCTCAATTTCTTCCCTGGAACCGGAAATCTTTTCGGATGCCTGTTCCACGCGGAAATCCCAGGGCGCGATGTACAAACACACGCAGGGTATTGGGACGGTCCTTCAGCACATAGTTCACGCAGCGCCCTACGATCACATAGGATTCTTTTTCTGCAAGATCTTTTACAACCTTCGCCTGATAGCTGAAAATATTTTCATCAGAAATAAATTCCTTACTGTCCGGCTGAACCAGCTTTCCCCTGTAAAAAGTGAGGACTTATTAAACAGGGATGGCTTTTATTTGTTTCCGCCTTCAACCTTCCAAAAAGTCCCAGATCGATCCCAGCTTTCATCAGAAGCCATCCGGATGATCTCTTTGTCATAGAACGAAATTCCCAGCTTTTCCGCAAGCATCTTTCCTACGGTACGTCCGCCGCTTCCATACTGTCTTGCAATGGTAATTACTCATCCATTCTTATTCTCCTTGATAAGCCTTCTGTACCGCTTCATCATTCAGCAGGTCGCTTGCATTTCCCTCATTGTGATCTTACCAGTCTCAAGAACGTATGCACGATCTGCGATAGAGAGGGCTTTCTTCGCATTCTGCTCTACAAGAAGTACCGTGGTACCACTTTCACCTACCACACGGATAATATCGAAGATCTCATTTACAAAGATTGGGGAAAGTCCCATGGATGGCTCATCCATTACGATCAGTCTGGGTTTACTCATAAGGGCACGACCCATGGCAAGCATCTGCTGCTCACCACCAGAAAGTGTACCGGCACGCTGTCCTTTACGCTCTTCCAGACGCGGAAACCTTTTATAGACTCCTGCAAGGCTTTCCTGGATCTCAGCTTTTCTTTTCTCGTATAAGCACCCATGATCAGGTTCTCATATACACTTAAATCTGAAAACACGACGTCCCTCCGGAACATGTGCAATTCCCATTTCAACAATCTTATGGGCCGGAACCCTGGTAATATCTTTTCCTTCTCAAAAACAACGGAACCTTCTTTGCTGAAAGAAGACCTGTAAGTGTCTGCAGTGTAGTGGTTTTCCTGCACCATTGGCACCGATCAAAGCAATAACCTCGCCCTGGATTTACCTCAAAGGAGATTCCTTTCAATGCCTGGATCACACCATAATATACGTGGAGATCTTTTACTTCCAACATTGACATTTGATCTTCCTCCTTATTCTCCCAGATATGCAGTAACAACAGTCAGGATCTTTCAGAACCTTTGCTGTCTCACCCTGACAGAGAACCTGTCCGAAGTTCAATACAGTCAGTTCCTCACAGATACCGCCAACCAGCTTCATATCGTGCTCAATCAGAAGGATCGTCATATTAAAATGATCTCTTACAAACCGAATGGTATCCATCAGCTCCTGTGTTTCATTTGGGTTCATGCCGGCGGCCGGCTCATCCAGAAGGAGAAGCTTGGGATCTGTGGCAAGCGCTCTGGCAATTTCCAGCTTACGCTGTTTACCATAAGGAAGGTTTCCCGCAAGAAGACCAGCCTCCTGATCCAGATTAAACACCTTCAGATCTCCATAGCACTGCGCGTTCATCTCTTTTCTACTTTAAAATACTTGGGAAGTCTTAAGATTCCGGTTAAAGTAGAATATTTATAATGATTATGCAGACCAGCCTTTACATTGTCCAGTACGGTCATATCTTTTAAAGAGTCGAATATTCTGGAATGTTCGTGCGATTCCTGCTTTATTAATATCGATAATACTTTTTCCGGTGATATCCTGACCATCCAGCTTGATAATTCCCTCTGTTGGTTTGTATACACCTGTGAGAAGGTTGAATACCGTTGTCTTACCGGCACCGTTTGGTCCGATCAGTCCATAAAGCTCGCCTTTTTTCGATTTTCAGTTGAAAATTATCTCAACAGCATGAAGGCCGCCAAACTGTATGGAAAGATTATTTACCTCTAACATTGCCATAATTAAGCTGCCTCCTTTTTTTTCTTTCACGTGACCTTTGATTTTTTCAACAATACGGCTTCTGAAATCTCTAGCTGCAGGAGCCCAGTTGAAAAGCATCATTGTGATCATTACGATTGCATAAATCAGCATACGGTAGGTGGAGAATCCACGAAGAAGCTCGGGAAGTGCATAAAGCACAATCGTTGCCAGAATACTTCCGCGAAGATTTCCCATACCACCAAGAATTACATATACCAGAATAGTGATGGACATGTTGTAGTCAAAAATAGAAACCTTCAGCATGGAAAGGTTGTGGGCATAAAGTACACCTGCTACACCGGCAATTGCAGCGGAAATAGTAAATGCAAGCAGCTTATTTTTGTTACATTGATACCGATGGACTCCAGCTGCAATACGGTTATCACGGGTAGATGTAATGGCACGTCCGCTTCTGGAGTTTACCAGATTCTGGATAATAAACAGAACGACCAGAACCAGAATCACACCGATCAGGAAGAAATAATCCTTAATATCTTTATATAAGGTTGCAGTACCGGAAACACCGAGAGCACCCTTGATGATCTGTTTTCCGCCTGATCCAGCTTCAGGTTGGCTGCGCTTGTTGCAACGTGAAGCCCTTTATCATCCACACCAACATACAGAATATTGATCAGGTTCTTAATAATCTCACCAAATGCCAGGGTTACGATTGCCAGATAGTCCCCCGAAGTCTCAGTACCGGGATACCGATCAGCACACCGAAGACAGCAGCCACGGCAGCACCTACCAGCAATGCAAGAATCAATCTTGGAACAGACGGAAGCACATGCACTGGTAACATGGGAAAACAGAGCACTGGAAAAAGCTCCCACGCACATGAATCCCGCGTGTCCAAGGCTCAGCTCACCGGAATAACCGACTACCAGGTTCAGGGAAAACTGATGCAATGGTATAAACAAAGGGGAACCAAGAAGTCCCATAAGAAGTCTGGACAGGTTTCCTGTAGAGGAAAGGATGCCTGTACAACAACGAAGATTGCGATTACCATGCCATATGTTAATAAAATTGTTTTTTGTTGTTTTTGTTCATATTTCTTCATATCGGCCACCTCACACTTTCTCCTGGATGTTCTTTCCGAACAGTCCGGTAGGTTTTACAAGAAGTACCACGATCAGGACTGCAAATACGATCGCATCTGCAACCTGAGAAGAGATATAAGCTTTACCGAAGATCTCAATGATTCCCAGAAGGATGCCGCCTACCATAGCTCCCGGAATGGATCCGATACCGCCAAATACGGCAGCTACGAAGGCCTTGATACCAGGCATTGCGCCTGTGTAAGGAGTCAGTGTAGGATAGGTCGGACAAAGAAGAAGGCCTGCAATTGCAGCAAGTCCGGAACCGATTGCAAAGGTAAGGGAAATCGTCGCATTTACATTGACACCCATGAGCTGTGCGGCATCATGATCCTCGGATACAGCCTGCATGGCACGCCCCGGTTTTGTCTTCTTTACAAAGAGGAAGTCCCACCATAATCACAATACAGGCAAGGATTGTTACGATCGTAACACCCTTGATCGTAAGCTCACCGTCAAATAGTGTGATGGACGGAACTTTGATAACAGCGGTACGAAACTCTTGGCATCTGCGCCGAAGATCAGAAGTGCCAGGTTCTGAAGCAGATAGCTGACACCGATTGCAGTGATCAGAACTGCCAGATTTGATGAAGCCTTACGAAGAGGTCTGTATGCAACTGCCTCAATGACAACACCAGCAGTGTACAGATCACAACGGAAAGGATCACAGCAAGGAATCGGTGACATGCCGCCTCTTGTGACTACAGGTAAGGATGATATAAGCTCCCACCATGATAACATCTCCGTGTGCAAAGTTCAGCATCTTTGCAATACCATAAACCATTGTATAGCCGAGAGCGATGATTGCATAGATACTGCCCAGACTGATGCCGTCTTTTAAATAAGATATAAAAACTCATAGTGCCTCTTTAAAAATTGTTTATTGAAAAAAAAAACGGGGACAGTCCTTTAACAGGTAAACCATCCCCCGTCCCTTTAATTTTCCAGTGTAATTTATTCACTGATTATTCCATTGCCTTGTAAGCGCCGTCTTTGATCTCGAATGCTTTCGGCTCTTTATCGCACTCGCCATCTTCGGTCCATTTTGCTTTTCCGGTAAGTCCATCAAGCTCGATGTTTGCCATGGATGCGCTCATTGCTGCACTGATGTCTGCATTTTCCATATCTGGTGTGATGCCAGCATCATTTGCTGCTGCCTGCATAGCGTAAAGTACATCATATGTATCTGCCGCAAACTGATTTGGTTTCTCACCATTGTTTGCATCGCCATATGCTTTAACAAATTTTACAGTTGCCTCATCATCGCCTGTAGCAGAAAATGGTGTTAGAAGCATAACGCCTTCTGCAAGAGATTTATCAAAGTTCTCAACATTCAGGATTCCATCCATACCATCAACACCAAAAATCTTCATGTCAAGACCAAGGTCATGAGCCTGCTGAAGGATCAGCGCATTGTCGGAATAGTAGTTCGGAAGGAAAAGGAGCTCAGCGCCACTGTCTTTGATCTTTCCAAGCTGTACGGAAAAGTCTGTGTTGTTATCAGTTGTGTATGCTTCATCAGCTACAACCTCAAGGCCGTAATCAGCGCAGGCTGCAACGAATGCGTCATGTACACCGGAGTTGTAGTCAGCCATGGAATCGTAGAGGGTAGCTACCTTCGTAGCAAGACCTTTCTCAGAAATATACTCAGCAGATTTCGTTCCCTGCATTGGGTCTGTAAAGCACATACGGAACTCATTGTCACCAGCGGTAATGCTATCTACTGCTGTTGCAGACGGTGTGAAGAGGAATGTACTATCAGCTGCCTCTGCACCTACTGCGATACAAGCACCGGAGGTAACGGTACCGCAAAGCATCTGCATTCCTTTGTCAAGAAGGTCATTGTAAGCGTTAACTGCTTTCTCCGGATCTCCTGATCGTCGCCAGCGTCAAGGATTTCTACCTGATATCCATTGAATCCCGCCGTTTGCATTGATCTCATCTGCTGCGATCTTAGCTGCATTATATACACCATTACCATACTGTGCATAATCTCCTGTCATAGGTCCGATGACACCAATCTTGAAGGTTTCCTCGCTCTCTGCAAATACAGATACAGGTGTTACTGTGGATACTGCCATTGCTGCGGCTGCAGTAATGCTGAGTACTTTTTTTCAGATTTCTCATAATAAATCTCCTCCTTAATTTATGTAAGAGCGTCTGTCATTCGCCTCTCATGGTGTCCAAGGCATATCCGAAAAACATGGCATGCAGATTGCAGGAATGATTTTTGGAACAGGTTCTGCAACACTGGGATAGTATAAAAGCCCACTGGTGGTTTCCCAGCCGGCTTTGGCTTCCATAACTTCTTCTCTTTACTACTTTAATGTTATGATTATAGCATTCTGTTTTTTGATTGCAATAGAAAATTTTATAGTTTTTTAGAATTGCAAAAGAAATTTCCGTTACAATGACCAATTTTTTCTGTTTTTGTTATTTCTGCGACGTACAAACGTACGTTGCCGGGCATACTTTTATACTCATTTCATATTTTATATTATAGTCATATTGGAATGTGTTTGAAAAATCAATTCGGACAAAGCTTGCCGCAAAGTGAGGCGTTCAGATAGCAGGAATGATTTTTTTGCAGCTTTTAGGATAAAAAAGGAGATGGTCACCCATCTCCCGTTCAAATATCCTATTTATTTCAATTAAGCAATTGCTTTTTTAGCGATCTCAGCAAGTGCTGCGAATCCCTGAGCATCATTTACAGCCATCTCAGCAAGCATCTTTCTGTTGATGTCGATGTTTGCAACTTTCAGACCATGCATCATTTTGCTGTAGGAAAGTCCATTCATTCTTGCAGCAGCGTTGATACGTGCGATCCAGAGCTGTCTGAACTGACGTTTCTTCTGCTTTCTTCCAGCGTAGGAGCTGGTAAGCACGCATAACAGCCTGTTTTGCTACTCTATACTGTTTGGAACGAGCTCCTCTGTAGCCCTTTTGCCAGTTTTAATACACGATTATGTTTTTTCTTTGCGTTTAATCCGCCTTTAATTCTTGC
>VOFI01003881.1_pt1 | contig 45072 bp, 56 predicted proteins | sample 5384131 | NCBI WGS metagenome assembly VOFI01 (sample SAMN12384728, study PRJNA508395) | human gut metagenome | isolation source: healthy gut H | host: Homo sapiens
CGCCACCATTATCTGAAGACCAAATATCTTACTCCGTATACTGATAAATTTCCCCTCCACATCCTTTCCCCCTTCCCCGTTACCTTTCAAAGCATCTGATCAGTTAATGTTACGATTCCATCCATCCTACGAATTCCGCTTTCCCGGCAGATGTGCCTGCTGGATCCAGATTCCCAGCATAATAAGAAGCAAACCGGCAAACTGTCCCATCAGTATCCGTTCTCCCAGCAGTACCGCGATCATAACGACCGTAACAAAGGGTGTCAGAAACGAAACAGCCGCCGCAGTCTCCAGAGAGCAATGTCCCAACATATACAGCCACAGATAATTGCTCAGCGCGAAAGAAACGCCTCCCAGCCAGACAGCCAAGGCTACAGCACATGCCATGTCTCCGTCTGTCAGGCAGGCTGTCACAAACCCAAATGAGGAGAATCGCAGAACCGCCAAAGCCGACAGCAGCGTTCCTATCGCCATATAACACAGATTAGACTCTGCAATCGGAAGTCTGATCCGAGCTGAAAGGACAGAAAACAGCGCCCAGCAGCAGGCTGCAGCGAATGCCAGTGCATTTCCCGTCATATCGCTGAGTCTGACGCTGCCCGGACTGCCTCCTGTCAGCAAGACGATCACGCCGGCCAGCGCGGTCAGACTGCTCAGAAGAACCCGCCCGCGAAGCCCTGTCCGTTTCAGCCAGGCATCAAACACAAGAATCAATACGGGAAAGCAATAATTAATAATAGAGGCTTCCATAGCCGGCAGCCGGTACAATGCCAGATTATAAAAGAAAAAATACCCCCATGCCAGACAACCGCACAGAAGCAGTTTCCCTCTCTCCCGCCTCCACAGCACCTTATCGGAAAATTCTGCATTCTTCTCTGCCTTCATCTGTCCGGCCATCTCACCGTTATCTGTCTTGATCCGCATTTTCTTCCGCGCCTTTACCTTTTTTCCAAGACATATACCGACATAGACCAGTAACGCAGACAAAAATACAAACTGATTCAGCTGAAACACATCCAGTTCCTGCAGAGCTTTCTTACTCCCCGCGGAATAGCTCCCCCACGCAAGCAGCAGTACTGCGGCAAGAATTCCCTGTCGATATTTCTTATTCATAGTATTTTATTTCCTTCCACATAAGTATAGTAAAAATTACGATTTAATACAATTTGTTCATTCTGATTACCATTTTTTTCAATACATATTGCTTTCTATACTTACCGCTTTTAATGAACAGCAGTAAATAATGAAAGCCCGGAGGGCATTCTCCGCCTCCGGGCTTTTTGGTTTCTGTTTACTGGAATTGCGGCAGATAATCGGCAAAGGCTGTCAGACTATCCTCCAGCAGATGCTTCGCCACCTCAATATCATCAATCATCGGATCCAGACAAAGCGCTTGAAGGGCAAGCTTTCTGTCTCCCTCTACCATGGCTTTCACCGCTACGTCTACAATCTCCTTCTGCCTGTTGCAGAACACGGCCGGTATCTTCGGCAGTTCCCCTACCGCCACACCCTGAATGCCATGAATCCCCATAACGGCCGGCACTTCTACGACAGCATCTCTGTCCATGTTAGTGATCAGCCCTTGCGTATTTGGCAGATTCACGGCGTAATCATAATGATGACTGTCGGTCCAGACAGAAGCCATGATAATCTCGGCCCTTTCGGTTTTAACATGCTTTAATCCGTCAATTCCCTTTTTGCCGTCGGCCATATCCGCAATATCCTGCCACATCTGATCCCGCATCAAATCCTGCCCCTTCAGCGGATACATCTGAATATCATACCTCTCCCAACCGCCTCTTGCCCGGTTAGAGGTAAACGGCATATATTCCAGAAAATGTGCGTCACCAGAGGTAGGACACTGATCAAATGTTTCTATGATGCTGCGGGTATAAGGCTCAAATTCTTTCTGTTCCAGGAACAGCTTCTTAAACAGCGGTAACAGTTCTTCGCCAGTCTGTTTGTCCTTGATCGAAAGAAACCAAGTGAAATGATTCGTCCCGGCCGCCAAAATATCTAACCTCTCGTGTGCCGCATCTGCAATCCTGTGTTCTTCCGGATCATGATTCCAGCGGAAACAATAATCGTGATTGATAGAAAGCCCCAGTGTTCTGCCAAGGATCCTTCCTGCCATCATATAGCCAAAATCAATCTGATGACAGATTCCGACCATCTTAAGTTTGGTATACCGTGCCGCCGCAGTACAAATCCGCGTCATGGGGTTAGTAAAATTCAGCACCAGTGCATTCGGGCACAATTCTTCTATAGAGCGAAATACCGGCATCAGGAGTGCAATGTTCCGTGCTGCATGGAAGAAACCTCCCGGCCCGCCGTTCTCCGCATAGTGAATGATTCCATATTTCAGGGCAATCTCGTGATCTTTTTCCCAGCATGCTTCTCTGTCAATCGCCACCGAAATGATTACAAAATCGGCTCCGGGCAGCAGTTTCCGGCAATCTGTATCCTGACCTATCTTCATCCCCGCATCCCATTCTCTGTTCAGTCGTTCCGCCAGCCTCGTAATCTGCCCGAGTCCTTCCTGATTCAAATCACACAGATACAGCTGCGCACCATGCAGTTCCTCCGTCCTCATAATTGCACCCAAATTTGTCAAACCAAAGCTGGCGCTTCCTGCCCCAATTACTACGATCTTAGGTCCTTTTCTCATAAGATTTCCTCCTTTGCTAATAGCTCTATGGTTACCCAAAGTTTCACTGATTTCCAAACACCAAAACGGAAGCCCCTATCAATGCCGAACTGCCTTCCTGTCCGGCAGGCAGGATTTCAAAGTCTTCCAGAAAATCCTCCCTTCCTGCCGCCAGCCTGCGCAGCAAATCGGCAGCAAGAAAATAATAGTTTTCCATCACGCCTCCCCCCAATATGACTACATCGGGCTTAAAGGCAAGTAACAGATTCCACATACCCCGCTGAAAATATCGGCAAAGTACATCCATCGGCTCCTTTGCTTCCGCCGCCCCTGCAACCCATGACCGATACAGGCCGTCAAAATCTTCATATCCTGCCCGAACGGCCCTTTCATTCAATGCCGTTTGGGACCAGAGACTTTCAAAACAGCCTCTTTGTCCGCAATAACATGATGTATCCGCTGCGCCTACCATGCTGTCAATCACCATATGCCCAAGTTCAGGATGGTATTTATGTCCTGCACGGTAGAGACGGTTATCATAATCATATACGGCCACTCCGATTCCGGTACCGAAACAAGCCATCAGAACCCTCTGATTCTCCAGCCCATGAGTCTCTATTTCTCCCAGCAGCGCGCCGTTTACATCATGTTCCAGAAAGACATCCTTGCCAGTCTCCTCCTTCAGCCGTTCACAGATCCTCAGTCCCTCCCAGCCAGGAAGCGTATAAGGATTCTCTATCACACCGTCAATACAGTTAACCGGTCCCGTACATACGATTCCTATTCCCTCCAGTTCCTCATACCTGGCGCCGGCTGTCTGACATAATTCCAGGAAACTATCCCTCAGTTCCCGCAAATTGCACAAAGCACCATCTCTTCCCATTCTGGTGGATAGTTTCTTCTCCGCCAGTATTCTTCCTCCTGTCTCTACGATACCAAGCCGTATTTTTGTCCCACCGATATCTACAGCTCCACACACCGCCATAAACTGACTCCCATCCTTAACTATCCATATTATCTTGCCTCTTGTTCTTCCATGCCCAGATTCTAACACCCCTCTATTGCCTCTACAATAATCTACCGGGAGTTGGTATATATTTTATTCACATGTGCAATTTTGTTTGCATTTGGAAAGATATGTTTTTGGGGGTTCCTATGAAAGTATGACTTTCCTATTAAAAAAGGCTGTGCACTTTTTTGTGCCACAGCCTTTTGGAAAAAATTTATTCTCCATCTTCGTATATCTCTATCCGGAGTACCTGTGCCGAACCGTCCTCCAGATTTCCTGTATAATATACAAAAATCTTATCATTCAGTTTCAATCCTGAATCTTTTACTTCAAAGGTATAAGTATTTCCTTCCATATCGGATACATTCAGGGAATCTGCCGTCGCCTCATTAACAATACAGTATAATTGTTCTTCTCCTGCCGCAGCAGCATTATCCGAAGTTTCCTCCGCTGCTGTCCCCGTCTCTCCAACGGTTGTCTGCAATTCGGATACGGTCCGGCTCTCCGAGGGCTTTTCTTTCTGTGTATCCTGGCTGCCTCCGCAGGCGGATATGCTTATAGCACTGAGAATTCCAATTACAATCATCCATTTTCTTTTCATTTTATTGTCTCCTTTATGTTTTTCTGTTATATAGATGAAACCTCTGCCGATAAAGTTTAATTTTTTAATTTTTTATTTTACAGACATCTATCTCTAAAATTATAGCAAGACAGTTTTTGTTATGTCATTCAGCAGTCATTCCTTATCTTTCTGTTTTTACCTTATTTTATCTCCTCTTTTGCAAATGCGAGATAAAATCGCTGCATTCTGGTTCCCCCAATTTTATCTGAACCTGCAAAAAAAGATGCAGCTGCCGAAATCCCCTTCGGCAGCCACATCTTTTTATCTCTTATTTCCAACCTTCTACAATATCAGTCCCCGGAAATATTTAATTGTAAAGTCAACGCCCTTATCTCCAAGCTCACCCTTCCAGGTTTCCGAATGCGGCTCTATGCTCAGCCTGCCATTGTATCCTTTGGCATACAGGGCGGAAAGGAAAGCCCCCCAGTTCGTCTGATCCATCCCCGCAGGCGGATCGTCAAACCGTTTTCCGCCAATCACAAGGGATCCCTTCAGATGTACATGTATAAAACGATCTCCCCAGTCCTTTGTCTCCTGAAGATAGTCCCCTCCATCATAGATACAATGGGAAGTATCATACTTGATATACAAATCCTTCAGGTAGCCATGAATCACGGTATATGCCATGGGATTACATACAAAATTGTTCCAACGGCAGTTATAAACCGCAATTTTTACTCCCTTTTCCTTGCCGCGGGCGATCAGCTTTTCAAAATACGCGATGGCGAAGCTGCAGTTCTCATAATAGGAAAGCTCTTCCACATAATTACAGCCAGTAATATACACACCGCATTCCAGGCGGGATGCCGCGTCTATCAACCTGTATTCCAGCTCCAGCTCTTCCTGCCGGATGCCGTCCTTGCTGATCCGGTCGCTTCCCCAGCGGCCCATGGCTCCCACAGGCATTTCATACGCCTTGCTGAAGCTGATGACCTGATCCAGATGCGATAAAAACTCCTCAGCCCTGTCGTTTACATCCAGTTCCACAAAGGAAAGGCCAAGCTCCTTCGCTTTCCGGAAGTTTTCCTCTTCTATCCATGATATAATTCCTAATTCCATTATTCTGCCTCCCGTCCGCAGTCCCTTTATCCTGATTATTTACTCAAAATATACTGTTTTTCCGCTCTTAGCCGCTTCATATATCGCTTCCAGAATCTGTGTTACGACAAGTGCCTGCTCGGGCTTGACCGTAAGGGGTTCCCCGTTCACAACAGCGTTGTAAAAAACCTTCTGTTCCACATCATCAGCCTTCTCCGCAGCCCCGTCAAAAAAGGCTACGCCGCCTGCGCTGAAATCAGGTGTTTCCACACACTGCCGGCCATACTCCACCTTGTTGATACGCAGGCCGTCCGCCATATCGGCACCGGCTTTGGTACCGCAGAGGCTGGTCTGTGCCTCTCCAACATCCAGGCTGTTGATGGCCCATGAGGATTCCAGCACGATAGTGGCTCCGTTTTTCATCTTGATGAATCCAAAAGCGGAATCTTCCACCGTAAACTTCTCCGGATCCCAGTCTCCCCAGGCATTTCCTGTCTCCGTCTGATCCGCCAGCTTGCGGAACACGGATCCTGATACGGACTCAGGCTCATAATTGTCCATCATCCACAATGTCAGATCCAGCGCATGGGTTCCGATATCGATCAGCGGTCCGCCGCCCTGTTTTTCCTCGTCGATAAAAACACCCCAGGTGGGAACGGCCCTTCTGCGGATAGCATGGGCTTTCGCATAATAAATATCACCCAGATCGCCATTTGCGCAGGCACGTTTCAGGTACTGGGAATCCGGCCTGTAACGGTTCTGGTAGCCAATGGTGAGGATTTTTCCTGTCTCTTTGGCTGTTTCCACCATTTCTTTGGCTTCCGCATAAGTTTTTGCCATGGGCTTTTCACACATTACATGCTTGCCGGCCTTCAGCGCGGCAATCGTGACAGGCGCATGGGCATTATTGGGAGTGAGGACATAAACCGCATCCAGATCCTCTTTTATCAGCTCCTGATAATCCGTATAAACTCTCGCATCAGGCGTGCCATACTCTTCCTTTGCCTTGACCGCACGTTCCTCTATCAGATCGCAGAACGCCACAGCCTCAAAATTTCCGTTTCTTTTTATTGCAGGAAGGTGCTTTCCGTTCGCGATTCCTCCACACCCCACAATTCCGATTTTCATTGTTTTCATGCTCTGTAAATCCTTTCTTCCATTTTCCGGCCTGCTGCTTTCTTATTCCATCATACTTCTGAGACAGCAGATACTTTTTTTCATATTTTCCATCGGGCTGCCGAAAATATGGCTGTCCTGCTCCACCACAAGCCACTGAGCGCCGCATTCCTGCGCCTTTTCCGCAATCGCCTTAATATCCTGCACACCGTCTCCCACGGCAACCAGCTTCACTTCTCCATCCTGGATGAAGTCCTTAATATGTACGAGAGGACACCGCATCCGGTATTTCTCCAGATACGCCAAAGGATCTTCCCCCGCCACTTTTATCCAGCAGGTATCCAGCTCGGTTTCCAGATCCTCCGGGCTCTGGGATGCGTAAAGCTCATCCAGGGGAGTTTTCCCGTCTGCTGTTTTCTCAAATTCGAACCCATGATTGTGATACAGAAGCTTCATTCCGTATTTTCTGCATTCCGCCGCAATCACCGGAATCGCTGCCAGAAATTCTTCATATCTGCTGCCGCCGTACCTGCGATCCTCTGAAATGCTGGGAATGGCCACGTAACTGCAGCCGATGCTGTGATACGCCCTGACCGTATTCTCCAAATCCTTATCTAATTCATCAAAAGGCACATGGGCCCCGATAGGAGTCAGACCCGCCTCATCAAGCCATCCTTTGATCTCATCAGGCGTTCTTCCGTAGAGTCCGGCAAGCTCCACCCCGTCATACCCCAGCGCTTTCAGCTGCTTCATTGTTCCGGCAAAATCAGCGCCGGCTTCCTCCCGCACGGAATATACCTGTGCGGCAATTGGCATTTTTTCCATAAGATTTCCCTCTTCTTCTATAGATTATTATTCTTCAAAGCTTATTACCTGGTTCTTATCTGCCGACTCGAAAATGGCTTCCATGAGACGCATTACCCGCATGACCTCGTCCAGCTTGATCCGGCTTTCCTGTTTCCCCTCCAGCACGGCCATCACGTTCTGATAGAATTCCCGGATATCGCCGGATACTTTGGGTAATTCTTCCGTGTAGATGCTGTCCTCTCTTCTGGGCGCCATGGTTTTGGTCAGGCCCGCAGCGGTAATAACGGGCACCACATCTTTCTCATCCGTACCGTTTGCACGGACAATACGTCCGTTTATGCTCCAGTCCTCGATCAGCGCACTGCCGTCCGCGCCAAGCACGTACCATCTGGGAAGCTGGATAAAATTGCTGGTTCCCACTTCCACAAAGATGTGAACGCCGTTGGCAAATCCCAGATCCGCACTAAACCCATCATCCACAAGCTGATTGGTCACATGTGTGACTGTGGCATATACGGTGTTCAGTTTTACGCCGGGATATATAAGCATCGCCTGATCCAGCAGATGAACGCCCCAGTCCAGAACCATTCCTCCGCCATGCTCCTTTTCCTGCCGCCAGTCCCCGGGAATTCCCCTGGAACCGTGTACCCTGGATTCAATCCGAAAAACCTCCCCCAGTTTTCCTTCCTCCAGAATTTTCTTTACGGTCAAAAAGTCCTCGTCCCACCGGCGGTTCTGATGAACGGTCAGGAAATTTCCCGTTCTTTCCGCTGCATCCATCATTTCCTGCAGATCCTTGGAGCTGAGTGTCACCGGCTTTTCCGAAACCACGTTTTTCCCTGCTTCCAAAGCTGCTATGGCCACACTTTTATGTACGTCATTAGGAGCGGCGATCAGTACCAGATCCACCTGCGGATCTGCGAGCAGCTCCTCCAGTCCTGAATAAACTTTAACGGAAAGGGTTCCGGCATACTCACGCCTTTCCTCTTTAATGTCCCAAATACCGGCCACTTCCAGATCTTCCAGATCCTTAATCAGATTGTAATGCCAGCCGGCCATACCGCCGAATCCGACCATTGCTATTTTATGCTTCATAATATTTCCCCTCCGGCCTGTTCTATTATTTAAGCCCAGAACATATTTCCCTTATCTTCGTAAATCAGCACATTCTTCAGGAACTGAATGGCCTTCAGCAGCCCTTCCCTGCCGGACATCAGGCTGTCTTCATGCTCGATGCTGATAGCGTAGTCGTATCCTGCCAGACGCAGCTCTGAAATAATTGCTCTCCAGTACTCTTCCCCATGTCCGTATCCCACAGCGCGGAAAATCCAGGAACGGTTCAGCTCATTCCCATAATGTTCCGTATCCAGTACCCCGTTCAACGCGGTATTGATGGAATCCACCTTCGTATCCTTAGCGTGGAAATGGTACAAAGCCCCGGCCTTTCCAAGCTCACGGATACATGCACAAGGGTCCATTCCCTGCCAAATCAGATGACTGGGATCAAAATTGGCCCCGATTTCCGGTCCGACAGCTTCCCTGAGACGCAGCAAAGTTTTCGTGTTATAAACGCAGAAGCCCGGATGCAACTCCAATGCGATTCTGTGAACCCCATGCTCTCTGGCAAATGCTGCTTTTTCCTTCCAGTACGGGATCAGAACCTCATTCCACTGATATTCCAGAATCTGCGAAAAGTCATCCGGCCATGGGCAGGTCACCCAGTTGGGCACTGCATCCTGAGGACTTCCTCCGGGACATCCTGAAAAAGTATTTACCACCGGTACCCCCAGCTTTTCAGCCAGCAGGATAGCGTTTGTCAAATCGTCGTCAAAAGATTTGGCAATGGCCTTGTCAGGATGCACCATATTGCCGTGGCTGCTGAGTGCGCTGATTTCCAGGCCATATTTGCTCAGGGTATCCATAAACGCTTTCCGCTTTTCCTCATCTGTCAGCAGCTCTGCCGCATCACAATGAGCCTTACCCGGGAAGCCCCCGCATCCGATTTCCACCATCTGTACCCCGTTTTCGGAGAGAAATTTACATGCGTCATCAAATGACAGGTCTCCCAATGCTACTGTTAAAGTCCCCAATTTCATTTTTTTATTCTCCTTGTATTCCACTTTTATTTATAGGAAAGACTGTCTTTCCTGTCTGTCAGTCTCACGGGAACCGCGCTCTGACAAAGACATTATAAAAAAAACAGCAGGGGAATGATAGGATTCCTCTGCTGAAAGCACATATGATTCTGCTGATTTTAATTTTTTATTACTTCTAAAGGCGTGCATCCATAGAACCTCCGGAACATCCTTCCAAAGTTGTTATAATCGGAAAATCCCACCGCGTCGGCAACCTCCGCTGCGGTATAAAAATCCCCTTTTTTTAACAGATGCATGGCCTTTTTCAGGCGTATTTCATTAATATACTGAAGCGGGGGCATCCCCATGCTTTCCTTAAATAAATGGTTGAATCTGTCTTCACTCAGATGGAGCAGATCCGCCAGTTCCCTGTTGCTGATGGCTTCCGTATAATGCTGCTCAATATATTGATTTACCGTATTGAGCCGCTCCAGCTTCTTTCTGCGCTTTAAGCTGTCGCTGTTCGAAAGCATTTCCTGTACATAATTGCGCGACAGATAGGTGATTATCTGCAGCAGGCCACCTTTACAGGCCAGCTTATAGCCAATGTCCTTTTTCTCATTTTCTTCATAGATCCGGTGCATGATCCGCCCAATTTCCGCATCTTTCTTGATCCAGGGCTGAAAAAGGATATTCTTGTCCGCCAGTTCCTCCGACAATGCTTCCATTTCAAAGATCATTACAAGAACCTCCACCGGACTTCCGTAACAGTAGCCGGCATGGATCACATTGCTGTTGGCTATGACCAGATCTCCTTTTTCCCCCGGAATTTCCTGCTGATCCAAAAGGAATTTTGTCCTGCCTGAAACCACATAGTGCAGCTCGATGTGCTCATGCCAGTGAGGTGAAAAATACCATCTCTTTTCATGAACCCGGTTGATATGCAGCTGAATGGGAAACTCCTTGTCATTCAGGATCTTTTTCTCATAAAACTTTAATTCCTTTTCCATCTCTGTGCCCCCTGGTACCATCCTCCCATAGTATAAGAAGCTGTCCCCGATAAAAGTATGTTTTTGCCATTATAGCATATAATTCTGCTGTTTTTAAGAGGGGATGTTAATTTCCGGATATGCAGATATTCAGCCGCTGCTGACCGTAATACAGTCCGTCCGAAGCGGAAATATTTATTTTATTTCCCTATTTTTTTTCAAGATCACAATACCATATATCCCCAGCATAAGATATACGATAAGACTGGCAATAAATGCGAGCGGCGGATATTCGCTTTCCAAAGTAAAGCAAAAGGGAATGCCGCAGAAATCTATAAAGGTGTGAAGAATAATTGGTACCCACAGGTTTCTGGTTTTACAATATACCGCCCCGAAATAAACACCTAATGCCGCCGCCCACAATATTTTACACATAATTATTCTGACAGGAAGATGCATTGCACCAAAAGCATGGCCTGCGCCAAATAATACAGATGTACACAGAACAGCATACAGTGCCGCATTTCTATTTGATTTTAATAACTTTTCAATGATATTCTGTAACAGGCCCCTTAAATAGAGCTCTTCTATTATGCCAACCCCTATGTAATAAACAATCCCTTCTATAATTACACGCAGAGCAGAAGGAGTATTATTCAACGGCCAGAGTTCTGTAATGAGCGTTACCGTTACTGCTGCTGTGGCTGCGGCAGCTGGCAGTCCATACTTCTTTAATCCGCCACAAATCCCGTTAAGTTCAAGCCCAAAGTGCCAGGATGAATTAACAAAATTTCTCCAAAGCCAGCAGAGAAAAAATGCAAACAGGAAATTTGTCATTAATGTAAAGTATATGGGATTTATATCCGCTATGTTTATATCGGGCAATAATGCTGCCGGTAACCCTGTCAGCTCCATAAAAGCCATTATAACTGTCAGGACGAGTGCTGTAGTCAGGGATTTTTTCAAAGTATCGTCTCCTTTAAATGAATGCGGTAAAATACAAAGCTGCCTTACTCCTGATACCCGAAGTGCCATCCTTCTATTATATTAAAATCAGTCCAACAAAAACTCAAACTCCCGAAATATCAAATTATCCTTAAAATCAAAGATGTCCAGGGAACGCTCTCCTTTTCTCTTTTACTGATTGGCAGTTGAAGAGCTATTAATTATTGCCTTAAGCGTATCATCAGAGCATAAACATATTTCCTGCCTAATCTCGATAGGTTTCTTCTGATTGATTTCATATAGTTCCTGAATCATATCCGGAATACCATCGCGGAACTGTATCAGACAGCTTGCATGATATCCATGCCATGCATATGCGATTGGCTGGGGTCTGAATTCTGAGAAGAAACATAATACTGCTGCCTTACACCTCATTATAGAATCTTCTTCGATTTTCCCTTTATTGATACGCATCATCAGGTCGTATTCCTGTCCGGCAGGAATATCTGCATAAGCGTACCCATGGAGGAAATACAGACAATTTTCAGCATTCCGGCATTTGCGGAAATTATCCACCAATTGAGGATCCACATGATATTGTATACAGTTTGCTTCTATTTCAGGAATCAATACGTTACGAGAAAATTCCGGATGGAATCGTGCCCAAAGAATCAGTTTGCGGTCCTGGATTCTTGAATCTTCATGAGCTAACATTTGTTCACCTCTTACAGTCAATGTGACTTTTCATCAAATGCACATCCGTTCTGATTTTCACTTCATTCCGTTTCCTGATAAGCTGGAATTAATTACTTTTTATCTTCTCCCCGAATTTTCATGTTTTTCCGTTCTTCCAGTTCTTCAATCTGCTTCATTAAACAATCTGAAAATGTTCCCTCAACAGGTACTGCTTCACCTGTTGTATAATAATCAAGAAGGACAATGTTATTATCTTTGTCAAAACAAAATATCTCATCGCCATTTCCGACTATGGATAAAAATGGTATATAGTCTGTAAAGCCGTCATCATGTAACTCTTTCGTTTTTTTACGTATGTCCAGAAAATCCGGTATTTCATCTGCGATTCCATAAACAATGATTCCACGGCAGAAGGACCAGAAGGGTCCTATGTCATACTGTTTAGCCCGCGGCCATATTTCTTCCCGAACCTCCATGTAAAGACCGCCTAACGGAGACATGGTAAATTCCCTGAATTCTGCGGGAAGCTTTATTTTATATTGGCTTTCAAAATCTTTCACATCTTTTTCAGACGGCTCATTTCCCATGCAGGCTACGACTTGATAGGTCTGTTTGTCGTAGCTGTGAAAATAATCATAAACTTCTTTTAATGCCATGGCTGTACCTCCCTTGATAAATTGCAATTTTAATTAGACTATATATTGGGGATAGGATGTCTTCTTATTTGTTTGTTTTGATATTCTATTTTAAGAAAATATATACTTAAATTTATTCATTTAATTTATTTGTATTATATTCCACTTTTAATTCCTCCGCCAAATATTCATCACTCATACAATGCATATCGGAAACACCCTCACTGATAAGCCGATAGACCTCTGAGTGATAAAAGAAAGCTAAAGCATCATCTAAGGAAATACTCATATTCGAGGCAAAACATTCTATCACACGGGCATATTTTTTCTGAAGCAAAATAGGATTCGCAGTCATATCTGTTCACTCCCTTCAAAATGCAGGTAATTCTCTATGGCATTTTCTGTACGAAGGCAAATCTGCATATTAGGTTTTTCATAACGGAGGCGGTTAATAGCTTCCGATTTATCAATCAGTCCATCAAAATATAGTTCAACCGTATTAAACACCTTATCATTCGCCACGCCGCCCATCACAATATCATAATCAGATACATCTTTCCCGCTGCGGCAGGTCAAGATAAAATCCAACCATTCTTCGGAATAAGAATTAAATTTTAATACTTTTAGATCATCATATGCTGTCTCATTAAATTCATAACGTGACACAATGCCATTTTTACCGCGGCGTATGAACTTTCCACACCATTTTACAGCCTGATCATAAATCGGAGTTGTATAAAAACCAAGTCCAAAGTCCACATTAGGCCTGGAGTGTTTTAAATCCGGGCGGACAATCTCCATATAAGAACCATGATAAATAATCAAACTTCCACCCCCTTTTCTTTCATCAATTCTATAATATCATTTACGATATATTCTTTGCTTTGCGTATGCAGTATTTCATATTCAGGCACTATATACCCTTTAAGAATATCACTCTTTTCTGTCAAAGCCTTGTAGACTTGTTCAGCGTCTGCACCAAGTTCAGAAGCGATACTTTCGATGCAAAATATAACGAATTCTAACTCTTTAGCATCTTTTATAATTCCTTTTAAGTACATTTACTGCACCTCCATAACTCATATGCTTTTACAATCTCCATCACTTAGTCCCTTGTAAGCAGCCTGATTACTAATTCTGTCCTTTTGATATTACGAATTAGCATATGTTTCAACCACTACAAAAAAGGGCAAAACACAGACAATCTCCCATTTCATAATATTTAACCTGTGTTTCAAATCCTTTCTATCATTCAGTTGGCTTACTCTTATGATATTTTATTGTTTCATCTGCATTAAACAAATATAAATACATTCATTTGTTTCAATATATCAGAGAATCAATAATTCTTCTATTATTGATTCTCTGATAGTTTTGTTAATTTTGAACTTTCACTCTTTGCCGCCCAAGTCCATGTTGATTTCAATCCACGAAGCCACATGGGCTTCGACCTTTTTAACCGAGGGGAACACCGCCGCCAGCCTGGATATTTCAATCCACGAAGCCGCAAAGGCTTCGACATATAACTCTCCTGAAGAATGCAAATCGATTGGATTTCAATCCACGAAGCCGTAAGGGCTTCGACGGGAGGCGAGGCCCTCGGCCTGAGCTTCACCGACGCATTTCAATCCACGAAGCCGTAAGGGCTTCGACAAAATCTTGAATGGGCTGCAGCTGTACATATGGAAATTTCAATCCACGAAGCCGTAAGGGCTTCGACCGTTCGCGTTTGCATAGTCCTCGATCTCTCGGAGATTTCAATCCACGAAGCCGTAAGGGCTTCGACAAAACTGTTGTGTATCATTATCAATAGGTATAAAATTTCAATCCACGAAGCCGTAAGAGCTTCGACACATATGTATAATCTTTATGTGGTCGGTGGTAGATTTCAATCCACGAAGCCGTAAGGGCTTCGACTGAAATGCATGAAGAGATTAAAACTCTGTTGAACATTTCAATCCACGAAGCCGTAAGGGCTTCGACGCTGCTGGCAGGAAAGACTCCGCAGACCGGGAATATTTCAATCCACGAAGCCGTAAGGGCTTCGACTTACAATGGCTAAATTTCCTTCGGTTAGTACAATTATTTCAATCCACGAAGCCGTAAGGGCTTCGACCCATACGTCCTTTCTTGCCTATGCCTGTTTATCCATTTCAATCCACGAAGCCGTAAGGGCTTCGACATACCCGAAAGGAATTTACTGCGGTCTGTATATTATTTCAATCCACGAAGCCGTAAGGGCTTCGACAATTTACAGGTAGCATTATTTATATCAATACACTGTATTTCAATCCACGAAGCCGTAAGGGCTTCGACAAGTTCAGCATCATAATCTTTGCGGGATACTTCCATTTCAATCCACGAAGCCGTAAGGGCTTCGACCAAGTACCGTGCAGAGTTTGACCGCAAGAAGGCAATTTCAATCCACGAAGCCGTAAGGGCTTCGACAGCAAATATAACTAAAAATAATCTCATTACACAAACTTAATTTATATAATTATTTTATTTTCTATCTCATATAATCTTTATTTAAATCATTTTCAATCTGTTCAACATCGAATCTAGGACATGTACGCTTCCTATTCGCACCAACATAAATCGCTCCCTTTTTCCCAATTGATTCAGTGCCCTTAACCCTTGAAAACTCTATTCATACCAACATCAAATTAACATATTACTTTGAATTTTGTTATACTTATACAATAACAATCTTTTCTATAAATTAAAGTATAGCATAAAAAATTCAAAGTGATAAGCAACTTTCTTCATTAATTCGTAAATTGTACATAGTTTCCTATACTTCAACTAAGACTTTTATAATATTCCATGCAGTATCTATATCTAAGAAAAATTTCATATTGATTCAAATCTTTCGCAATATTCTTTTTTCAAATCAATGTTTTACTTATGAGTGAAATTCCCCCACATTCCGCATAAAATAGTGTAATTGGAATGAATTTCATGCCCCCGCCTATCTCCGTCACATTCACTTTTTCAAACCAGTCCAAGCAATTTACGCATTTCCCACAGCATTTGGAGCCATATTACCCCGAAAACAGTAACGGCTCAACAAATTGAAATTATTTCTTACAGCAAACTAAAGATTCATACTATAATACAAATAAGCTCCTGTATATGCACTTTCTGTATTATTCTCTTTTCTGTTATATAATTTAAATCCAACGCTTTCATAGTTCTTAGGAGCAACTAAATTGCTATTCGTACACACTATTATTCTTTGAAGACCATCGTATTCTTTAATTCTCCGAACAGCCTCTGTTAACTGCATGTGTCCATAGCCTTTTCCTTTAAACTTTTCTCTAATCCCATTATGACCTATCTCAACATATTCTGGCCTGTGTCGAGGATCCCATGTAACAAAACCAATGGGAAAATCTTCTATACAAGTTACTAATCCGTATTTATCTGCTATATCTGGATTGTCATAGAAAAAATTATCTGACTCCTGCCAGTTCTCATCCCATATTATCTTATTTCTCGGATCATAAGAATACGCATCGCGTAAAATATCATACATAGTTCCTCTTGGAAATTCGGTGAATTTCCTAAAACAAACCATATTACTCACTTTATTTTCCTCTAGAAATTCCTGTTTTCAGTCCGACAGACTGTGCTTTGAAACCGTAATTTCTTGGTTTTCAGAGAACCAGTTATATGCGGCTTCGCAAAATTCATCACAGCGTAAATAATAGCTATTGTGTACATCGTTTATTTCTATCAACTTTTTTTTACAGTTTAAAGATGAAAAATAACTGTCAAAATACTCTTTGGAAAAATACCGATCATGCAGCGTCTTAAATACCAGTGTTGGAATAGTGATGCTATTTTGAATGGGACTATCAGGAGAAATAAGGCATTCAAAGACAGCATTCATTACTTTCGTACTGCTCTTAAATATGTACGGATTTCGTTTTATCAGCATCTCATAAAATCCATTGTCCTGCTCACAGTTATATCCACTATATTTGGGCGGCTTTATGGTTAGATGAAAATTAGGCAGTCGGCTAAAGAGCCAACTCATCATTTTCACAGCAAAATATGGGTATCCCATACCAGCAGTATTTTTATAATCCACGCAGGCAAATTGGGCGAAACTTTTTATTCTGTCAGTGGAACAGATGTAACATTGTGCGAACATACCGCCGATACCCGTATCCCCAAATAAATGGATGTTCGAAGAATAATGTTCTTCTATATAATCAACGAGCTTATCTAAATCATTCACAATTGAATGAACGGAAAACTTCTTTTCGTCTCCGCCGCTTTTTCCCGTTCCTGAAAAGTCAAACGCGAATATATTGACCCCATACTTCGTCAACGGAGCATATGCGGACTGTACATCCAATGTCGTACAGATAGGAGTATGTGTTACAATAATATTCATCGCTGATTTTCCGGTAACATAGCAATTACAAAACAGGTTGGTATCACCGTTAGGAATTTGAATATGATTCCACTCCATGTATTTCCTCCATTTCCATAATTCTTAAAGTATCAATAACTTCCCATTTCCCGTTCAGCTATATTCTTGACAAACCATGATTTGTCTACTTCTTTTTGTTCTTTTTACTTTAAGCGATAACCCCTAAGACAGCCCTAACGGCATTGAGTGCCTCCCCACTGCATCCTAAAAGCCATTCTTCATCTCCAAATACATCCGATATAATATAAATCGCTGATGCGGCACATTCACGATACTTTGCTATTGTAAATAGCCCTACACCTTCCATTTCTACACATAACGCTGCTTTATTTCTATATGATAGCACCTGTCCTACGGTTTCATGATATCCAGCATCAGTAGTCCACGTTTTTCCACAAGACACCATTATCTGATGCACTTTCATTGTTTTTACTAACTCAGCCGAAAGTTCAGAAGAAGATTCGATAAAATTATAATCAAATCCATATAATCGAGCCACAGCAGTATCATTATATGCCCCTTCTGTTATTACAATATCTCCGGGATTCATATTTTTTTGTAATCCGCCCGCATACCCTACATGAATCAACTCTTTTACTCCATAAGCAATCAAGTCCTCTGCTTGAGTCGCAATAGCAGGTGAACACATCATTGATTTTATAAATCCAACCATTGGATTATCCTTTAACACCCATAGCATTCCTCCAATTGGAAACCTATACTCTCCACAATCAAAGGCTAACCATATAATCAAATATATCATCAGCCAAAAGGTATACTCTGTTAGTACGCATATTTCATCAATATTAATGCCTTTATTTTTCAAATCAATTGCTAAAAGCTTACGTGGATCTGTTAAAACTTTATCCATCATATCTCATTTCTCCTATAAAGGCCGATTTCCAGCACAATCCAACTTCAAATTTTGTGATTCAACAGATGTCCCAAAGACAACTCAATCTGCCTTGTAAACCTTAATTTTGTATTCTCCGATAAAATCCTTACACTCTGCCACTAAAGTGTATTTCCCCGAACTATCCAGGGTATAAAAAGTTTCCAGTGCCTTTGCCTCATCCAGCGTATATACTGCATTTCCAGCCGAATCATACAAGACCATATTTAATTCTCCATTTACAATATTGGATCTAAATGAAAACTTTATTCTTTCTCCTGCTTCTCCTGAAAATGAAATATCAGAAGCTGTAGTAATTTGTTCTGTATAGCTGTTCTTCATATTACCTAAAACAGTTGGACGGGTTAGCAGGTAAATACCTATTACTGCAGCTGCTATAACGATAATCCATATTATTATAGTTTTCTTTTTCATCTCAATACCCTTTCAGCTTCTAATTTTTCTTTCCGATAAACTGTAAGCTAATTATCTGCCTTTTCTGTAACTTCCGTCACGGTTAACTGCAGCTGATACTCATTTTCCTCGCCATTCAAATCAGTAGTTTTTAACTCAAAGAAAAGATTATTCTGCAATTCATCGGTTCCTATCTTTGTCATAATATCCCCGGATATCTTTCCTGTATCACCGGAAATATTTACAGTTCCACCTGTCATATCCTCTACAACAAAAGACATCAAAATCTTTTTTTCATTGCCGGACATGACATAGAAGGTTTTGGTATACGCAGCAATATCTGATAATTTATCCTGCTTTTCTTTCAAATCGCCGCCATAAAATGTTTCCTCCGTGGAATTCAAAACAATGACTCCATTCGAGATTGCGAACTGTTCATCTTCTCCGCTGAAAGAATAGACAGATAAGTGATGCTCCTGATTAGCTGATGAGTTACTGCAGCCTATAAACATAGTGCAGCAGGCCAGAGCTGACAAAAGGATAACTACTATTTTTTTCAAATTAACACCTTTCCGTATGACTTCTTTTCAATTCTTAATATCATTGAAATCTTGTACAATTTCCATTATTACTATCTCGTTTCCATCCAAATCGTTTAATCGAACTTCATAAGTTCCCCAATCATATCTAACGGCTTCAGACAGAGCCACCCCTTTTTTCTTCAGAGATTCCATCGTTAATTCGAGATTATCTGTTTGAAAAACAAAGGATTGATATCCCGTCGGCTGCGCATCAAATACTTTACAATCCCATATACAAAGAGTGGGGGCATTTTCTATAAAGCCAAAATAAACCCCGTTTGAATCGTCTGCATCTGTCTTAATAACGGGTATTTCTAATACCTCTCTATAAAAATCTATAAGCTCTTTCGCGTGTTCCGAAAAAACATTTGTACAATAAAATCCTGTTATCATCTCTCCCCATCCAATTAAGTGTTGTCATTGTCTTTCACTATATCTGAGTCTCATTTGTCCGCTCTGCAGAATACAGGAAAAAATCCATATCTATATACCTGAAATTCTTAGTATCCTTATCAATAATCTTCATACCGTTTCGAACAGCAACCTTTTGAGAAGCTGTATTTGTATCCCTGACAATAGAATAAACGGTATTAGCATTAAGAACTTTGAAAGCGTATTCTTTACAGGCAATTGCCGCTTCTGCTGCATAGCCTTTGTGCCAATACGCTTTTTGAAACAAATATCCTATTTCCAATATTTCTTTATCTCTCCAGCCTTGTAATGTCAGCCCACATTGACCAATCATTTCATGTGTTTCTTTTAAGACAACTGCCCAAAGTCCAAAACCGTACTCTGCATATCTTTTAAAATGTCTGTTAAGCCAATTCTGTGCTTCTTCTAAGTTGAATGCACTTCCATAAGCGGTGCGCATGACTTCCTCATCACATAATATTTTGCACAAAGCATCAAAATCGGACTGCACCATTTCTCTAATGATAAGGCGTTCCGTTTCTATAAGCTTATTCCTGTTTTCTGAAAATTTCACTGTCATTGTATTTTCTTTCCCTCAAATTATTCATATATCCAGCTGATCTCCCGGCAAAACTCCACCGCTCTGACAGGTCGAAACATCCCGCCTTTATTGCTTAAACATCACCGGATATTAAAGTTATCAAACACCAATTTCCATCATCTATGTATTACTTTATTAACTTTTAAAAGACAAAAAGAAAACAGCATCATTATAATATATACTGCAATCCCTATAAGAACTGCATAAGGAAATGTCAATACATCAGGCTCTGCAAATCCATACACAAATTTACCCGTAAACTGGCAGCGAATATAATCAAACAGCAGATAAACAAGCATAAGTACCGGCGTTATAAAATTAGCCGCTGATACGATACGCCTCTCAGCATCATTGCAAAACAGCAGATAGCACCCAACGAAAGCAATGGGATTAATGACATGCAAAAAGAAAAATGCTCCCTTAAAATTAAAATGAAAGAATCCGGTCAGGCTTCCAAGACATATAAAAAACACGGTTAAATGCACACGCAGACTGCCCGATACAAATTGGAAGATAAATTCTTTTTCCTGCATATACTTAAGATTCCGTCTATCGTCAAAAGTACTCCGCCGAGCATATTGGATACACAAGTGAGTTCTACCAAATACTCCGGTATTGGCAGATACCCAACAAGGAGTGTTACAATCATCATTAAACCGATTACCAGCTGAACAATACCTTTATACATTTTGCTTATCTCCCTTACAAATGCTCTGCGTGCTCTATTTTATCCAATTCATCTTCGCCGCCATAATACAAGGGAACAGCCACTTATTTACATTATCTGTAAATATTTTTCCCGAAATCATAGGCTTCTCTAAGGTGGTCTGTTTTGGCGATCTGCGGTTTCCCATTCGTATCTCCGCAGCCTCCGGCAAGCAGCATCCCTTTATCACGGAAACCAATATAATTGATTATTGTAAATTTGTAATATGATACTGCCTGTTCATATGTCCAGAAAAAATCATCTGCTGATGTCATAAGCAAAGCGGCATCTTTTACCGGATACCTTTCATATCGCCCAAACGGCGGACTCGGATCTTCCTCAGCAATACAATAAAATCTCTCGATGAATGCCTTGATTTTGGAGGATAACGTCCAAAATAATAACGGCGATGCAAAAACAATCAAATCTGCTGCCTTAATCTTAGGAACCAGCTCATTGAAATTATCCTTTTGCACACAGGGTTTCCCATAACGGCAAGCGTTGCACCCAATGCAGCCTTTCACCTCATTTTTATTTAAAGATATCTTTTCAACTGTATGGCCGGCCTCCTTAGCGCCCTGAATAAACGAATCCGCTAACTGGCTGGTATTGCCGTTAATGCGGCCGCCGCCTTGTACCACCAATATGTTTTCATTACAGCCTCCTAGTGTTCCTTTTTATCTGCCGTCAAACAGGGATTCATTCATTTTTCAAAATCATCCCTTTTTATTTATTCAGGGAATCGGCTCAAATTCTTTCAAATCATCATCGGTAATTTCCCGAATTACTTTGCAGGGGCTGCCTGCGGCAAAGCACATTGAGGGAATGTCTCTTGTTACAACACTTCCGGCGCCAATTACTGAGCCTTTACCGACAGTCACACCGGCACAGATAACAACATTGCTTCCAATCCATACATCATCCTCAATTACCACCTTTTTGCAGTACATTTCCCCGCGGCTGCGTGCCTTATAGTGCATTGGATGATTTGTGGTGCTCATTGTAACATTAGGCGCAATAAGGACTCTTTCTCCTATGACAATCTCGTAATCATCAACTAAAGTAAGATTGGAGTTAATATAAGTCCCGTTCCAATCGAAACCGTTTTACCCATCGCAAGTGTAAGCGGAGGCTCAATCCACACATTTTCCCCCAAAAAAGCAAACAAATCCTTTAAAATTCTTTCTCTTTTTTCTGTTTCGTCCGCTCTCGTCCGGTTAAAATCCTGACAAAGCCCCCGGGCATATATCTGTTGATTCATATTTTCACCAGTATCAACCCATAATAAGCCTTCTGCCCTTCGTTCAGCCATTGACAGTGTAACAGCATCTTTCTTCATCTTTTCTTCCTCCATTTTAATTTATCCGGGCTTATGAACCGGAATTTACTTTTCATCTTTTCGTCTTACAAACTCAACAAAGGCAAATATAATAGATATTACGGTTAAAACGGAAACTATTAGTTCTGACATATTTGCTGCATATTCTGTTTGCGCAGGAACTATTATTCCTAAAAGAAGAAAGTAAATGCACCAAAATAATCCTATCACAAGCAGGCTGATAGTACTGTATTTTAATACGGCCGCAAATTTATTTACTAATTTCCGTACAAACTTTATCTGCTTTTGAGATGGCGCTTTCCTGCGAAATATAGATTTCAGACCACCGAATATGACACCAATTATTATCCCTATTGATATGGCAATAAAAATAGAACGTAAGCCATACATACCTATTCTCCTTTTCAAATTATATTTTTTCGCTCTGTTTTTTTAATAGTATAGCATATAGAAATGAACAAAACCATTATTTTAAAACTACTGATATAGGATCACGTCGATGCAGGCAAACACAAGAACCACAGTGATTCCATGCAGATCACTTTTGTCGCTGATAAAACATTCGTCTTTATAAGTATATTACATATCCATTCCCCTTCTTGCCGCTTGCCTGTTCACTCATACTCCATGGGGGACTGTGGCTCTGAGCATATTAACAGAAACTGCCTGAAGAACCGTAACATCACACTGAGAAAACAGATGCATTGCGGTGTCTCGCGCTAGCTTTTCAAATTATATCTTATTTATATGTATAGAAAATACTACTGTGCCTTCAACCGTTTTGATCCAGTCCTAAAAATACAGTCAGGAACCCAGACTCTCTTATCATTCTACGGGGCTGCAGGGAAACAGGCAGCCTCAATCAGGAGCACTATGGGGCGAAAACAGAGCAGAAAACAGCAGGCTTTACTGAACAGGAACAAGGAGATTTTGGCCTTGAAATAAGTAAGAAAAAACTATCCTGTGATAATCGAAAGCTTAAAAGCCTGAATTTCACGGGATAAGCTCATTATTTTGGGTAATGTAAAGAATTATGTGTCTTAGAAAAGAAATGGTTCCTTTTCGGTAAGATTCATATCGAAAAGGAGTATTTTTATGCTAGTAGCAACGGAACTAATTTGATAGAATATAATAGAAAACAAGATAGATAATATTAATGATGTTTATCCCCTCCTACGGAATAGCTATAAGGATATCTTGGCGGGACTTATGAAAGCTGTAATGGATGTGACTCATGATTATAAAAAATCCGAAAAAGGACCTGGAAACCTTTAATAAAAGAAATAGTTATTAAATCAAGGGGGATTATAATGATTTCTTACAAGCCATTATGGGAACTGATGGATGCGAAGGATATGACTACTTATACTCTTAGAAACATGGGAAAAGAATATTGCTTGAGCGGATCAACTATTGCTCGGCTGCAGGCAGCGGAATCAGTTTCTACCAACACTCTTGATGCTCTTTGTCATATTCTGGACTGTCAGTTGACAGATATTGTTATCTTTATACCGGATAATATATAACATGTCTTATTATCAATTTTATTTAATTATCTTACCTTTTTTATCATGATATATAGTTTTGAAGGCCACGCAGGATCTTAAACAGCTTCTCATCCTCTTCCAGAATGGGCTTCGATTTCCCGGTGAGCTTCACCACCGCATACTCATCGTTCGTCACCGCCAGGTATTCATTCAGCATCAGGTAATTCATCACCTGCCGCAGCTTATACGTCGGCACCTTTATCAGTTCCGTATAATGAGGATTCTCATTTATCCGGTACTGTCTGATTTTCGCCGTATTCGCCCCGTGCACGGTATCTATTATCACGTTCGTCCCATACCTCTGCCTGCAGGCCAGCACACATCTGATCAAAGCCCGTGCAATCTCCGTCACATCAACTTTCTCAAACTGACTCAGGCAGTTCGCGCAGTTTTTATAGTAATTCGATCTATACTCCCCAAAATACCGGAGGATATAATCCCACAGGCATTTATTGGTAAAGCAGTAGAAGGTCATCTTCCGCAGTCTGTCCCGGTCCCTCTCCGTCACCAGATCCCTGATAAGCGGATCCATTTCCTGATTATCCTGGTTATTGTCAATAAAGAACTGGTTCGTAACCACATTCTGTCCGACGTACAGCTAAATACACTCCGCAGGTTCCCCACCTCTCCTGGCCGTGCGGAGTTGTATCAAGTCAGTGACAAATATATTAAAGATATTCATCACAAATATGTGTTATATACATCTATATCTGAATCTCCCTATTTTCTTGAGTTGGGCTGGCGCACTGAAGGATTAGTGCGTCATTCCTTTGCAAGATAAGTAGGTTAATCATCCGTGAAACTGTTTATATTCAAAATCGGACGTAAGCGCCCAATATCGCATCTCCTATTAATCCCTATCCTTCTTTCACAATTCGCATATGCATTAACAAGCAGAATTAAGTTATTTTCCGTTTGTTGGATTATCGGTTTCTATAATTCCGGAATAGAGTTTTTTTTGTAATAAGAATATCTACATGCATCTGTAGATATCAATATAAAAAACTGTGTTATTATGTAATTGACTTCCAGTTTTCCTTCCTTGTAATAAAGTGTTTATATTGCCCCATCTAAAAGGGATATCGATATCAACTATGAAATCAATTCAACTATTCTCTTAAGTTTATTTATAAATCCTTTGGGTATTGTTTTTATAATGTCTTTTGGATCATTATCTGAAATTTCATTTATTAATTTTTCACCCATTACAGTAAAATAAAAGAAAACCACCAATATAGCCAAGGCAACAATACGGAAACCCTTTTTCATCTATAATTCCTTTCATAATATTAATATTTTGATATATTTTAAATAATAAGAACTTTATCCCATTCGATATTTCCATCGCTTAATTTACCTAATAGTACAGAAAGATTGCCTAACTCACCCGAGAGAAAATCTGGTTTGTCTCCATCAATACTGTTAAAAAAAATAATTTTGTTCATAGTTAATATATCCAATTACATCTTTTTCTATTTTATTTACTGATACTTTTATATATTCATGTAATAATTCCTCAACCTAATCTTTTCCCATATCTTTTAATTATAAACCTTCAGGGAGTATATTTTCTTGGACATTGAAAAGTCCTAAAAATGCTCAATGATGCTAAAAAACTCATCATACAGGCATTTATACATCCTAATGGGGGTGTCCCCAATTCCAGGGAAAACGGGATGAACAACACCAAACAATACAAAAATGAATAAACCATCTGGTACTTCTTGATAAAAAGTAAGCGTCAAATCGGCTCTTACGGTAATTCATCACCTACCGCAGCTTATACGTGGGCGCCTTTGCCAGTTTCGCATAATAAGGATTCTCATCATCCGGTACCATCTGATTTTCGCCGTATTCGCCCCGTGTTTTGATCTTATTAATAAAAGGTAAGTATATACAGTTACCGCCTTTCAGGTTCAGATAAAGTATACTAATGGTTATCCAGCCATTTCCCCTAACCGACAACACGAACTACCTTCATTGTAAGTTATTTTTTCTAGAATCAGCATAAATTTTAATCGAAATATAAAATGATAAAACTAACAAAACAATTTGACCAAATAGAAACATCAAAAAACCGATACCTTGCTGAAAATAAAGCAGATTAAAATTCAATTTAAAGACATGAATTATACCCATAAATATATAAGGAATTAATAACATTACAAACAAAGAATATTTTCCAAACTCAACACCAAATTTATATATTAATGGTATTTGTATTGCATTATAGGTAATAGCAAAAAGCAAAGATGCAAGCAAAGCAAGCTTAAAGTCATACAAACTGGATAAACCAGCCAGAAAGCAAAATAAAAAGGTAATCCCCATAATTACAAAAGCAATTACCATCAAAATAAGAACTAAAATATACTTTGCTTTAACGATTTGTTTTGGTGAAAATGGTAATGCAATAGTATATTCATCCCACTTTGACGCAGCATCATAAGTGAAAGAAGTAGATACTAATATTGAAGCCAAATAAGATATAACCAGGCTAATTGATATTAATGTATATTGTGGAAATTGTGAAATTGGAATGACTACTACTAACAATATAATTAATTGTATAGGATTCATTCTTTTTACCATGATAATTAAATCCTTTTTTATTAATCCTAACATTCATTTTCTCCTGTCGATTTTTTCCTTTTACAAAATATAACAATAGTTTTTCTACACTTACATCTTTAATATCAGAAATATGGCTATATAATTTTTTTTATTAATAAGTACTTTCCTAAGTTCTCCTTCTTCAATATATGAAATAAATCCCACTTGTTTATAATTAAAATCTTTGGAAGAAAGAATAACTTCCCCATAATTATCCGGAATTTCATCTTTGTTCAATGTAGCAATTATTTCCCCTTTATGAATAAAAGTAATAATATCTGCTATTTTCTCTATATCGCTTGTAATATGTGATGAAAATAAAATAGAACTATTTGTATCTTGAACATATTTTTTATATGTTAATAAAATATCATCTCTTACAATAGGATCTAAACCTGATGTTGGTTCATCAAGAATCAACAATTTGGGATGTACTGATAATGCAATAGCAATATTCAGCTTTGCCTTCATTCCTTTTGAATACGAGTTGATAGGTTTATTTTGAGGAATTTTTAAATCCTGAATTAAAGTTAAAAAACTTTTTGAATCCCAACTTTTAAAAATAGACTTCATAATAAAAGTTATATTTTTTATATTTAAACAATCATCGAAATAGCACTGGTCTAAACAAACCCTATCTGTTTTTTAATCTCTGCTTCAAACTGTACATTATCTTTACCAAAAATATTTATAACACCTTGCTCTCTTTTAAGTCCATTTAGCAATAATTTTACTATGGTAGTTTTACCGGCTCCATTTTCACCAACAATTCCCATAATTTTTCCATACGGCAAATTTATATTTATATTTCTCAACATGAAATCCGGATACTTTTTTGATAAATTTTTAACCTCTAAAATATCTTTCATTGTTCCTCCCATATATTAAGTAGTAGGCCATATTTATTCATTTTTCACATTGATAAATCTACCAACTATACTTTTGGATATATTATTTTCATACCATTTACAAACTTCTTTTCTGCGAGAATTTTCATAAAAAGTTCTAATAAAGCAACGGGAACAAAAAAATTTTTTATCACATTCAGTACATTCAATACTAGATTCAGTAGGAAATTTTAGATAATATAAATTTCTTATAAATTCTTTATTACAATCATACACATCCCTGATATTTTCTTTAAATACATTACCTAGATTTTTCAGGAAATGATTATCCATTGCACATAATTTTATATCTCCATTAGGTGAAATAACAACATTTGTTGTGATACAACCACAATTATTTCTTAAACTTTCTGGTTGCATTGCTTTGAACAAAGATGGATATTTTTCATTCATTTCATTTATAATTTCTACATATCTTTTAATATCTGATTCATTGTCTAAAAGTAGATCTTCATTATCTTCTGCTCTTCCAATATTTGTTACAATTGATGGGATAAAACTGCTGATACCTAGTTCATTTATTTTGGCAACAATCTGAGGAATTTCTTCAACATTTCTTTTAGTTATCATAGTCGCTATTCTCATTTTAACCCCATTATTATTTAAAAACTGAATATTGCTTAATACTTTGTCTATATAACCATTTTGATTAGTAAACCATTCTAAATACTCCTCATTCAGACTGTGTAAATCAATTTGTAAAAAAACTCTATTTTTATTTTTAACAATTATATCCAAAAATTCTTTATTCATAATAATTCCATTTGTTAATAACACTACTGCACTAAACTTAAGTGAAAAAGCCTTTTTTAGAACTTCATTAAGATAAGGATAAATTGAAATATCTCCCCCAGTTAACTCTATATTTTTTACACCAATTTCCTCAAGTTGATCCAATAATTTTAAAACATTCTTGCAGTCCATTTCATCCCCAACCCCATAATCTCCATAACAATGCAAACATCTAAGATTACACTTGTGAGTTAATTCCAATGAAGCAGTAATGGGATAAATATTATCTGTAGTTATTACATTTACAGGCTTATATGTAGGAAAATCCAAAAGTTCTGTTTCTATTTCATATTTCTGTTCCAATTCATTTAAATAATTAATTATCTTTTTTTTAGTATCACTAAAATTGCTTTTGTATTTTTTTGTTTGAATATTGGTTATTTCCTCAATTGTTTTAGTTCCGTCTAACAATGTTATAATTTCGAAACCTACTAAATTAATATTATATTGCCTACTAACCTTTTTATACTCAGAAGTTGTGTCGTTAGTTATAAAAACAGATAAAATTTTTAAATCTTCAGGATAATTTATGATCTGCTTAATTTCGATTTCAGATTTCATGGAAATATATTTTCCTGGCATATTAATCTCCATTCTGCACGCCTTTAAGCGCGACTTAAATGTAATAGAACTCAAATGCTCAAAGTAATTAATAAATTGTTGAAATCATGTTTGAAGTAATCCTCTGTTTAATTCCACTTTACAAATGCAGTGGGCTTGCCTTTGTGATTGGAGAGTAAATAGGCTAAGGATAAGCGCTCTACGCCAAGTATGAAAAGTAGTTTCAGGTATCACAGTGCTCTCCCCCCAATATAACATTCATCATTTGTTTGTCGGCTTAAAATATTTAGCAATAATTATAACAAATAAAGTTAGAAAATGAACTAAATAAAAGTACTGTTTTTATGATGTTTGCGGTTATAGTGATAATAGCTACTATAACCGCAAACTTAGACTAAGATTAGCTACCAACAGCAATATTTGCCACTAATCCAACAGCCCCAGCTGCTACTGCAGGTGACGGGCCACAAGCAAGGCATGTCATACATGTAAAGCATGTCAAACATGTATTATCCTTAGGTGTTATAGTAGGTGTATCCATAGCGCTCCTCCTTTCTTTATTTATTAGACATTTGTAGTAACGTCAAAATCCACTATAAGTGGTATTTTGTTAATGTAATACATCTCCTTTTGTCTTTTAAAAAATAAATATCCTTCATATTCATTAATATTGGTCTTTAATATATACGGAAATGATTTTACAGCCAAAAAACTACAGTTAACATACAAACTAAACCAATTTATCTCCTACGTGCTAAAGTTAAAAATTATAGAGAATACCTATATTAACAAGAGAGGAGTGTGAGTATATGTATCGTATAGCCATATGCAGTAGTGATGAACCTTGCTTAGATAAATTAAATAAACTAATAACCTTATATCAAACATGTCGTAAGCAGATACTAATAGTAAAGAATTATAGGACATCTGCACAATTGCTTAACTCACTCAACTTTAACTTTGATATATTTTTGTTAGATAATAATATATCCTATAAAGAAAAAAATAAATTAACACAGTTAATTTTAACTGAAAATCCAAAAGCATATATTATAACATTGATATCACCTAATGATAACTTCTTTTCAATTTATCAAAATAACATTTTAGGATATTTGGCAAAACCTTTAACAAGTGCATCCTTTTTTGTTGAATTTGACCGTGCTCTTAAGTATATCCCCAAATATCAAGATTATTTGCTGGTTAAAAACAACTTTAATATTTACAGAATATATATTAATGATATTTTTTACATTGAAACAAGTAACAGAAAGGTAGTGGTACATACAATTGATAACTCTCTTTCTTTTTATGAAAAAATGCAGGTTTTGGAGTACAAGTTGAATAAGTATTTCTTTTTCCGATGTCATAATTGTTATATAATAAACTTGGAATTTCTCGAAAAAATTATATCTTTAGATGCCTATTTGGTGACAGGAATACGAATTCCTATAAGTAAAAATAGGAGAAAAAGTCTTATTGAAAAAATAAGCACTTATGAAAATTTAAATTAAAATTTTTTAAAAAGGACGGAACTTTTTAACAGTTCCGCTCTTTTTTATTTTCTATACTCATTCTTCCGGTGTTATCCATGCGCCTCCAAAGAGACAATCTACAGTACAATGAAGCCGATAGTCACCACACCCATCATAAACATTAACCTCTTCTGCCTCAAGTTCCTCATATTTTAACATTTCCTGTTCCATACCACTACCATCCTTTCTCAAAATTCAGTAGTCAAAAGCGGTGAAATTGTAGGACAATCAACCATACAGCCATGAGGTACACCGCAATTGCCAAATACATTTACTTCCTCTGCACTAAGTTCATCTTCAGTTACTTCATTTTCCTTTTTTTCAAAATCTGTCATAGCAATACACCTCCTACAATATATTTATTGATGTTATTAATATAGTTTAAATTATTACGTTAATCAATAAAGTATGTCTCGATTAACCTCTGGTTATCCTCTCTGGCCTTCATCTAAATGATTTACTAAAATACCAAGTAAACAATGTAAATCCCTCTTTTTACATAACTTATTTAAAATGTCTGGTAAAACTGATATAATTTATTAAAATCATAATTTCGCAAATAGAAAGGGGTAATTATGTGCACATTAAAAATCACTAACATTAAAAAGTATTATGGTACAGAAGCTAATCTGGTTAAAGCAGTCGATAATATTTCCCTGAATGTAAGGAGTAAGGAATTTGTAACTATATGCGGAACCTCTGGCAGCGGAAAATCCACCCTGCTTCACTTAATGGGAGGGCTCGACATCCCCACTTCGGGCAGTGTCAGTCTCTGTAACAAAGAATTAACCCTACTAAGCAAGGAAGAACGCACCGTCTTCAGGAGAAAAAATATCGGCATGATTTTCCAATACTATAATTTAATCCCCATGCTTACCGTTCGGGAGAATATAACTCTTCCGGTAGAACTTGATAATAAGGAAGTAGATGAAGATTACTTTTGTGAAATCATTAATATGCTGTCAATAAAGGAGAAGCTGAAAGCCATCCCCTCTCAGCTTTCAGGCGGCCAACAGCAGCGGGTTGCCATTGCACGGGCATTGTTGGCAAAGCCGGCAATCCTCCTTGCCGATGAACCCACTGGAAACCTGGACAGCAAAAGCAGTGCGAATGTTATTGATTTGCTGCTAAAAAGCCGGAAAGTTTTTGGCCAGACTATTATAATGATCACACATAATGAACAAATCGCCCGACTTGCCGACCGAACTCTTTATATTGAGGATGGAAAGATAATTAGAGAGGAGACAAACCGGAATGATAACCTTTAAAAAAAGTAAGCTCATACGCAATATCTCTGTATCCATCATGAAATATGAGTGGAAGCGGAATCTGATTCTGATATTTGCGGTACTTTCTACGTCCGCCCTTCTCTCCGCTATGGTACTGAACGCTTTTTTTTATAACAACTTTCTTGAACGTTCCATGAAGTCAAAATACCAGGCCGGTATCACTTCGCTCAATGATGAAACCTTTCAAATGCTTGAAAACAGCGGCGATATTGAATCAATGGGAAAAATATATATCTTTCCTCAAATTAATAATGAATCTTATTCCCTGGATATTTCTTATTTAGATGAAAATGCATTATCTTTAAATAACGGGAAGCTCCTTGCCGGCCATCTGCCTGAATCCTACGCTGAAATAGCGGTTTCCGGTTCATTACTAAAAAGGCTGGAGCTTTCTGAATCCCTGGGACAGACAATAACTTTAGATTTGGGGTCTGGCCCCCGTGAATATCAATTATCTGGGATTTTAGACACTCCGATCCGGGATAGAATTGATACTGTCGTCGTATCAAGAGAATTTGCAAATCGGATGGTATCTTCCGATTTACATTACTCCGCCTATCTCCGCTTTGCCCATACGGAGCAAAAAACTGAAAATGAACTCAAAGAATTTATAAGCAGTTTCATGGAAAAATGCGGAATTGAGGAAGGAAAATACTTCTTCAGTTCATCTTACTTTATTTCCACTTCCCAGACTTTGTCTGAAAAGCTAGCCGCAGCGCTGGCTGCCGGTACCATAGTTCTTATTGCATGTTCCTTATTGCTTTACAGCCTGTTCTATACCACGATTATTGCAAAAATACATGAATACGGCAGTTTTTTATTGGCAGGTGCAAGTGAAAAACAGCTCTATCAAATCATACGCATGGAAGGCCGCATCCTATCCGTATTATCCATTCCTCCCGGACTTTTATTTGGTACCGCTGCCGCATATCTTATGATCCCTGAAGGATGGAATTTTTCAACGGTACTTTTATGTGATTCACTGATTGCGCTGCTCCTTTTGGCAGTTATCAGATTATGCATACGCAGGCCCGCCAGGATCGCTTCCTCCCTGCCGGTAATTGAGACTACTAAATTAACCAGTATGGATTCTACTAAAGCAGGGGAATTTCATAAACGGAAAAAATGCTACCGGATGTCCCCCTTTTCCCTGGCCCATTTAAATTTCAGCAGAAACCGGAAAAAAACACTGCTTACACTATTTGCCCTATGCTTTACGGGTATCCTGCTCATTTCTTCCGCCACACTCCTCGCCTCTTTTAATATAGAGAAAGCTGCCAGACTTGCTTTTCCCAACAGTGAAATAACCCTTATTTTGAATCCGGACAGTCAGGGAGATATGTCTTCTTCAGAGGACTCCATACAGATAAACAATCCTTTTAATGATTCTTTAATAGATTCCATATCCTCGATTTCAGGAGTTACGAATGTATATGCCCGGCAAGGCATTTTTGCTCAAGTTGCATGGCCGGATCAGGAGCCAGTAGATTATCTCATGCATTGCGTAGGCTTGGATGATTTGCAGAGTACAAAACTACAATCCTACTTGACAGAGGGTACCATTGATTATCAGACATTGGTTGAAGAAAGAGGAATTATTATAAACAATCCAAATGAAAATTTGGAAAGATGGGAATCGTATCATCCGCAAATAGGAGATAAAATCCGTTTTACAAAAACAGACAGCACCGTTCTTTCGCTTACAGTTCTTGGAATTACTGCTGCTTCCCACCAGGGTGTCGCTATAGACTTTATCTACATACCCATTGATATTCTGACCGAAATAAATCCGAACGTAAGTAATTTCAATACCTATATTTATATCAAAACCAATGGTAATGATTTGGCCGGGATTGAAGAAAAGGTCTACCAGCTTACGGCCGGCATCCCTATGGAATTCTGGTCCTTTAAGGACGCTTTACGCACACAGGAAACTGGTATTTCTTCCATTAGGCAGGTGGTTTATTTCATTACAGCTTTTATTGGCCTGTTCGGTCTCATTAACCTGATAAACACACTGGTTACCGGCTATATCAGCAGGAAAAGGGAAGTATCCCTGCTGCAGGCAGTAGGGTTAACGGATAAACAATTTATGCAGATAAATGTTATCGAGTGTTTATTTTATTCCCTCACTATTATTCTTGTCACTTTGACGGTTGGTACAGGAACCGGTACCCTACTATGTCATATGGTGAACGGTATGGATGAAATTCCACTCTTTGTCTATCAGTTCCCTTTTCAGCCTGTATTGGTATATTTCCTTCTGATACTTATGACACAATTTATTTATCTTCTTTGTATTAGACGATTCAATAACAAAATGACCCTGGGTGAAAAGATTCAACTTCCTGAATAAAAAAATAAAGCTGCCAGCTATTTATTTAACTGGCAGCTTTTATAACTATCCAAAACTGAAATATAATTAGAAATATTCTCTTCATGGGATTTGTTTTTATCGTATATAAATAATGAGTATTTTATAATCGCTTTTTGAAGATCACATTCATCTTTTTGCTGTCCGGTTGCCGGGCAGCCACCGCCACAAAAATACCTATATTCACATTCTCTGCATTTTTCTTTACATTCTACACAAAACGAATCTTGTATATCTGAATCGCAAAGTTTCCTCCGTAACGTTCTGCTGACCATCTGAGGTGAATCTTCCCTAATATTTCCTAACCGAAATTTATTAATACCCTCAACACTTTGGCACATATAAATCTCTCCGTCCGGAAATACTGCCATTACCCGGCCATATGCGCCACATGAACTTTCCACTCGGACTCTGGGTAAAATCGCATCAGCAACTTTACTGTGTGCGTACTTTTTACGCAATATATATCGTGCTATTTCAATGTATACATTTAACTTTTCTATATCATTCATAGTTCCGGAACCATCCTCAGCTCCACCTATTGGTGCAACAAAATTAAGAATAAAATAAGTATCATATTTTACCGCCAAATCAATAGCCCGAAACAAATAATTTTCTTCTCCTTTATGGAAAACATAGCTTAAAGCTACTTTGAAACCATATTTATTACAAATTTCAATATTATCAATCAGCTTTTCTGTGCCAGACAAAGTTTTTAACATATGCCTTGTGCTGAAATCAATCTCATCAACATTTCCCCTAATTCTATGTAATGTATCCAAGCTGAATAGAACACCATTACTTTGTAAAATAATGCATCCGCTATATGAATTCCTTAAGATACTGCAAATTTCAGACAAATCCTTTCTTAAAAGAGGTTCCCCCCCAGTTATTACAAGTTTTCGTGGCTTAAACTCTGCTAAATACGGGATTATCTTTTCGCTAAAACTACCAGTGGATAATTCCCCCTCTGGGTCAACTTTATCTTTTGCATTTATGGCACAAAATTCACAATGCAAATTACATAGTCTGGTTAAAATCAGATAAAATGTATTTAGATTATTTTGCCTGCTTTGATGATTATTTTTTTGTTCAAGCTGACTTTTCCAGACGGCAAATATTTTTCGATAAACCGCTTCTACCTGTAAATTATCTGCCATCTTTCTTGACACTTCCAGGCAAATCTTGTTATGTGGATCAATCAAAGCAACTTTGTTCTGATACTGTATACGAATAAATTCAGGCAGTCTTTCTTTTTCCATTTAGCTTCCTTTTGTAATAGATTTACGAAACGCACTCAATTGTTTTTCGGTAAAATTGTTTTTAATCAATTCAAAAAAAATCTTTGCAATAAAACATTCCATCTCGACAGGCTCACTTCTGTCACCATTTATCACATAATTATTCATCAGACAACTCCTGATTTTACAATGTTTTAAATATTCACACACCTCACATTTTTCAGGCATTCTTTCCTCCAAATAAACAATTTGACGGATATTTGTCACTTGCAATCCACTCCATACATTTCCTATTTTAAATTCAGGAATCCCTAAGCATGTAAAAATATTCCCATCACTGGTTATATATGAACTACACATTCCTGCTCTACATGGGTAATAAATAACATTCTTGATATAAGATGTCAGATAATTTACAAATGGGTTCCAAAAAAAATATGGATCCTTGGGTAAAATTGAATCCCTCATAAAAATAAATATTTCCTTTAACTCTTTTGCAATAGTGAGTTTTTCTTCCTCTGTCCAAGCGCAATAATTATCTATAGCCGTTTCGATTCTCTTAAATCCAAGCGAGTAAATATGTTTAAAACTATCCAACAATTCAGCATATGTATTTTGAGTGACAACATTTACAATGGATACAAATTTTCCGGTTTTTTTCTTCATATCGCAAAACAATTTTTCCTGCAATTTTACAGCCAAACTTACCTTCAGTTCAAATTTATATAGAATAAATATCATTCTTTTGTAATTCACCTATTAAATAACATTCGTAATTGTAATGAATACAATCAATAAATAATATATCATAATCCGCATATATTAAAAAACTCTTGATACTTTTCATCTATAATATTGGTGAATTCATCAACATATATTTCGTTTATAACCTCTCTAATAAATTGTTTCTGCAGTTTTTCCTCTTTTCTGTCAGAGAGAACTAAACATCTGAATTTTTTTAGTACTGTATAGTCAAAATTCTTAATTGCCGTTAGCCATATATCCTCAGACAATTCTCCTTTTATTAAAAAGCAACTTACTATTCCACTTATTTTAGCGCACACATAACTATTTCCCCATACTAATTTAGGCAGTTCTAAGTGATATATAGAAACATATCGATGAGAAGCGTAAATATTCTGACTCATTCTCTGCAAATAGTATTCTGAATTGTCCAATAGCAATCCATTGACTCCGAGCGTACATTCAAAAGAGGCCGGATATGTTACCTTCCCATTATTAGAATATGCACTAATTATATAAATACCTGCTTCTTTCGCCTTATTACACACATTCTCTAACTCTGAATAATATTTATCTTCTATTCCCAAACTTAAATTAATTATATCTACATTTTTATTTATCAGAGCCTGTATTCCATCTATCAGGCTATTAACAGAGCATTTTAAGTTACTGCCAACTACTGGATATAATATAATACACAATAAGGATTTTCTTTAAAAATTATCGAACATACAAGTTCTGCATGTGTAAAAAAACTTTTTCCATACAGATTATTTATTTGCCGTTTTCCAATGATTGATATATCTTTATCAGCAAAAAAGGAATGTTGAAAATATCCATCTGTATCTAAAACACCAACCTTTATTTTTTTCATATTTACCTATTCCGGGCTAAACCATATTTATTAATTCAGAAATTCATATATCTCCTTACCAGTATTACTAAAATGCAATCCCCAATCAATAATGGCTTGAATATAAGGTCCGAAGTACATTTTCTGTTGTATTATGTCTTGCTGCCTTATGTGGTTAATTACTTTCATTACATTCTCATAATAAATTTTTCACTAAAACAAGTGGTATCTGATGGGATATTAACAGCACCGGTTTTAGCATAATTCATATATCCGCATTTCATACCTGTACAGAAATCTTTTATTAAGCAATCACTGCATTTAGTATTTTTATTATTGAAAAGTGATACTGCCAACTCTTTCCCTTTATAATGCTCCATATTTATCTCTATTACCTATTTTGGCCAATTTGATTATTCGTAACAAACCCGCAAGGAAATATTTTCCCCATCAGGCATGATTTTAAAATTTGAAGTTCCATCACACATAATGAATCTATTTCCAAAATCGCATAAAACATTGAAAATCTTACCATCTACCTGATCCAAGATTAATTTATTGCCATTATCATATTGTTTAATATAGAAGTCTGTTATTTGTGAAACTTGATCTTCAAAAATCCTTTTCAATTCTTTAGTAAAATTCATATTTATATCAAGAATCATACATATGCTGTTTAATTTATTTTTGCTTAAAAAAAAATTATATTCTTTAACATATACTTTATTGTGTTATTAGTAATCGTCAAAACGAACTGAATATTTTATTCCACTATCTCTCTTACCAATAAAATATTTTGATATATCTCTTCATATAGGGTATGTCCATTTTTAGGTATACGGTTTATATCATGGCAGTCTTTGCAACCGTCAAAACTCATTCTCGCAGTAAAATTATTTTTCTTCATAAAATCAATGAAATCACGATCAATAAGACTACCATTCGTAGTGATAAAGTATCTGACTTCTTTTGCTTTACTATAACTATTCAGGTACTCTACTGCCTTACAAATTAAGTCTTTCTTTAGCAGAGGCTCTCCACCCATAAAACAAATCCTTAATATTTCGGAGCAATCTTCTTCTAAAATATATTGCAAAATATTCATTAATTTTTCTTCAGACAATTCAAGTTTATGTCTATAGTCTTCATAACAATATGTACACATAAAATTGCACTCAGTAGTAAGATAAATTGTATACATTTTTTCCCCCTAAATATATTTTAATTATTGTACCAATTTATTGAGGGTAAATACATATGTATTGTCTTGTTGGCATTTCTAATCGCTTAACTTACTTTTTACAAAAAAATATTTATTCTTCTAACCCAAAAAGAGATACTAACACCGCACAATAAAAAGACGAGAGAATATCCCTCGTCTCTTTTGAAACATTTCAGTTTATATATTCCATTCTCTAGATCTCGCTAAGAATTATCAATGGTACAAGTCAAAAAATTATCTGTATCATTTACACTGTAATATCCTATGCAAATAAATTTTACTTAACAACAAAATATAGTTAAAAATACTGTTGATGCCGTTATATCTGGTTCATATACATTTTCACTACTTCTAAGAAAGTGCACTTCTTTTTCCAAATCGCCAGCTCTGTCAATTACATTGTTTCTATTCATTTCATTCTGCAATCTTTTGTTATAAAATTCCTTATCACTCATATCCATTTTCTCCTTCCTTTATTTTTCTTATACCATTTTCTTTCTTAGCCTTATTTATATAAAGCGACATTTACTCTAAAAAAATCATTTTTATATTCATATACAATCTTACCTTCATATTTTTCTAAGGCATAGTTAATACTCTGTAATCCTATACCATGCTCTCCAATATTTTTTTTAGATGTAATTAACCTTCCATTATTTCCTATCATTAACTCACTGCAACTATTTTCCATGTATAGCATAATTCCAAATGATCTGTTTTCTATCCTAACATCAATTTTTCTTTTACCTTCCACCTTTTTACATGCTTCTATTGCGTTATCCAAAAGATTCGCTAAAATGCTGCACCAGTCCCTATCATTAATAAAAGAATCTGATATATCATCAGATATTATTTTTATTCGTATATTATGCTCTATTGCCCTATTAATTTTCTCTTCAATCAATGTATCAACTACAATATTTCCTGTGTCAATTTTTTTGTTTATATCCAGACAAGACTTTCGTATATCTGATATATATGCTAATGCCCGATCTGCCCCATCTCTTTTCAATATTCCTTCAAGAACAATAAAATGATTTTCGATATCATGGATAAGAATATTTCTTTCATTGTAAAAAATAAGAGCTTTTTTATTTTTTTCTTCCAGCATCATTGCTTTTTCTTCCAAAAACAATCTATCATTTTTCCCTTTCAAATATATAAACATTATAATAATTGAAAAAGTTAAACACATATAAATAAATAAAAAAATAAGAAAACTTCTAACAGTGATACTCTCTTCTTTTCTTGTAAAAATAATATCGCATTGAATTAGACTTATATATTCAATAATAGGTATTATGCAAAATAATTTCCACTTTTGATTATATATATCTATCATTTTATTTCGGTTCCGATAAATTATAAATAAGATAATAAGTACTAGTCCTCTGCTTATTAAATATATCACTATTCTTCTTATATCAACTGTATACAATAACCAAGTATAACTTTGGTCATCAAAAATATAATCATATAAAATAACAAAAAACAAATCTAAAACATAAATGCTTTCATAAAAGATACTTAAAAACAGAAAAACGTCTCTCCACTTAACACGAAATCTATAAATACATAATAAAAAAGATACACCTATCTCAAATAAAACATATAATCTGGAATACATTACAAAATGCCGTTGCAAAACCAATAAACCAATACTCACGCCGACAAATATATACCATAATACTAACATGCCCGGATACATTTTTCTTTTTTCATTCCATTTACCACCAAGAAAAAAAGGGATGCATATTTCACAAGAACATATTAATCCTTGAATCAATTCCATCATATTCTCATTCCCCTTTTATCTGTGCCGAATTCATGCAAGTAGTATATGTTCATACGTTCTCTTATTTCATGTATCCGTTCCCTACTAGCCAGTTTTTTTTCACCATTGCTTAATTCTATCTCTCTGGAACTTATTTTCTTTATATGGGACAAATTAATAATATAGCCCCTTTCAACAAAAACAAACTCATCATCACTTAATTTCTCTGCTACTTTCCTCAACGATATTCGCTCTTGTGTTTCACCGTCTTTTAATACAAATTTTGCATTTTGGCCCTCTTTATAAATATAAATAATGTCATCATATGATATTTTTTCAATACGCGAATTAGTCTGAATAACATATATACTTTCTCTGTATTCTTCTAAGTTCAGCAATAATCTATCCATAACGTCAGGAAGTTCTTCCCTAATATCTTCTTTTGAAATAAAATCAAAGGCTTTTACTTTATATCCGACCCGTATAAATTCTTTATGCGATGTTAAAAACACTACTCTTACAAGTTTATCATTTTCTCTAATTTTATAAGCCAATTCTATTCCATTCATCTGTGGCATTTCTATATCAAGAAAACAAATATCAAATTTCTTTTTTTTTTCTGTAAAGTCGAGATATAGCAATTCCGGGTTCTGATAAAATTCTACCTTACAATAAATTTTCTTACTTACAATATAACTGTGTATCAATTTATTTATTAGTTCAAGAAACTCTTTATTATCATCCACAAATGCAATATTTATCATTTTAACTTACCTTCCTTCTGTAAGCTATTATGTTGAAAAAAACAGTATCCCAAAGGCCCGGATTAACAATAAAGCGTTTTTTATATCGTCATCATGCTACTGTCCATGAATACTTTAGACTGAATTATATTATATACTTCCAGTAAAAAAACAAATTATTCTGTCCGTCAATTGCTTGTTTTTGGCCGTCAATGCTTGATTTAAGCACAAAAATTTAGCTTCTTTCCTCTTAACAGGCTTATTTGTAAATGCTCCATAATCCATGGGCTGACTTGTGACTGATTTTATACGATGCAGATCTCATCAAATCTACTTTAAAACTCCAGAATGACGATATTAGAACGTTCCTCTATCCAGAAATGCAACTGTACAGAAATCTGCTGACCGGCCATGCAGAACCGACTTTTTCTGCTCTACTATCCCTTAGAAAAGGGGCTAACCAGCGGGGGAGACGGGTGCCGCTATCTCTGCTTCGCTTTCAACGAGGCAGAGATGACCATAGATCGAGATCCGCATTCCCTGAACCGGAACTGAAGGATATCTTCTTGAAACCATACAAACGTGAAAAAAAGAAAACAGAAAGAAGACAGGAAGAGAGCAAAGATGTTCCGGTGACTGTGGTTGCCCATACCCTGTCGGAAGAAGAACTGCTCCCCGTCAGACACCTCGCCGGACAGGGGCAGAAATCCTGCATACGTTCCCTGCACAATTCCTGCCCCAAAGATTAAAAACACTGTTATTCTAATTACGCAAAGACTTCCACCTTATGCACCCCCACAGCCCGCTCCGGGAATCGGACGCAGACATATCTCGTCTTCTCTCCCGGCAGACGAACCGTCAGGAAATTATCAATATTGGCCTTCTCCGAAGCATAGATGCTGCGATATGTTTTCCGGTCATCCGTCAGCAGTATCTCATAATCCGCATTTGTCACTTCCGCGAAGACAACCACCACGCTCTGAATCTCCTTCGTGCCTTCCAGATCCACCAATACCATACGTTCCGTATCATCCTCTGCCGGTCTCCAGTAGGTCTTCATATCCCCATTTGTCACGTTCCGGGCCGGATGCTCTTCCTCTGCGCTTGTACAGAATACCGGACGGTTGATGGCAATATTATCAAGGCTTCTGCGCTTCGGTTCATCACACACATAAGGCGGGGGCTGAAGCTCCACACGCGCGCAGCCCTCCGGCGCTTCTTCACCAAGCACCTGAATCCTGATTTCGTCACAGAGCAGTCCCTCACAGACTGCATGCACCACCGTCTCTCCGCCGTCATAAGCACGAAGCGTGATGGCTCCAAGCCCCTGAATCAGATTCTCCTTCCCGGAAGACAGGATGAAGTTTTTACCAGTCGGGAATCTGCCCGGTCCGGAAACTACTGTAAGCTCTATCTGCGGATTACAGTCGATTCTCTCACCCGCTTCATTCAGCACCTCCGCCACTATCTTCACATCCTCCGTACCGTCACATTTCATAGTAAGACTGCTCGGTGTCAGACGAACTCTATGGGGTACGCCTTTCTTCGGTATTTCCGGACGAGGGACGCCTGCCAGATTCTCACGATACCAATACCATGTATCCAGAGGCAGTCTGTAATAATCGATCATCCCCATATGTCCCATATTTCCCAGAATACTGCCATGATGGAATGCACACCACAAACACTTGCCGCTTCTCCAGGGATAGTCCTCTTCCACACCGTCTCTGTATCTGTGAATAAACTCTCCCGGACGATCAAGCACACTGCTTCCATACTCGGATACAAAATTCGGGAATCCCGGATTCAGGAAGATGGATGCACCATCACCATTATACCCCGCAATATCACCCAGAGTATCGAAGCCTCCTCTCTGCGCACCGCCCACTGCCGCCGGACGGGAGTCATCCAGTATGTGACTGTACTCCACTAATTTCCTCACAAGCGCACGTGCCTTATCAAGCACTTCCAGTGCGGAGAAAAACGGTTCATTGCACATACTCCACACGATGATACTGGGATGATTGCGGTTCACCCGAATCATCTCACTGAGTGTCTGCATGCAGCCTGCCTCAAATTCTTCTTCATCTTCTTCATTCACAGGATAACCGCTTGCCGTCCAGTACCCCTCTTCTTTCACACCTCCGGTTCCCCAGAAACAGTTCTCCGACCAGAAGAGGATTCCCTGTCTGTCACATTCTTCCGCAAAATACGGATGATGGGGATAATGGGAACCGCGAATGAAGTTCATTCCGCATTCCTTCACCATAGCGATATCTCTCGCAATGGCCGTATGCGTTACGGCATCCGACCATCCCGCCTGATCTTGATGTACATTCGCGCCATGAATATCATAATGCTCCCCATTTAAGAAAAAGCCCTTATCCGCCGTAAATTCAAAATATCGAATACCAAATTCCGTCTCGTAAGTATCCACGGGCACATCGTCCACATATACCCTGCTGACCATGGTATACAAATTCGGCGTATCCGGATGCCACAACTGCGGATCAGCAAGGAACTGTTCCTGTACCACCGTCGTCATATTCTCCGGCGCGATGGAAAACGCGCTCTCCATCCTGCCCGCCTCTTCCCCTTTATACAGAAGGATGGATTCCAGCCTGCCGTCTGCCTGCACGGAAGAAGTATTCTCCACCTCCGTCTCCGCCACGATACGCGCCCTTCCTGCGGACACCTCCGGCGTCGTCACCCGCGTACCGTACCATGCCACGTGCACTTTCCCTTTCACGATGAGGCTCACATCCCTGTAAATACCGCCATTAAAAACATGTTCGCCGCCTCTGGGCGCGATTCTCGGATTCCACAGGTTGTTCACGCGCACGAAAATCAAATTGGCCCCAGGCCGTACAAATGAAGTAATATCTATCAAAAATGCCGTATAACCGCCCCTGTGCGTGCCCGCAAGTTCTCCGTTCACATAGACTTCCGTGTCCTGAAAGCTTGCCTGGAACTCCAGATACAGCTTCTTCATATCAAAACCAGTCTCTATCTGCAGCCATTTACGGTAGCATCCATATCCTATATAAAATTGCTTTTCCATGAAATACGGAATCCCAAAAGAATGCGGAATCCCGATATCATACCATTCCCTATCATCATATTCCGGCGTTTTCGCCTCCGGAAAATCACCATGCATGAATTTCCAGTTTTTGTTAATTAAAATTTTCTGTTCCTGTTCCATTGCAATTCTCTCCTGTTTTCCTTCTGAACATCCGGAAATAAAGGAAACGGCTATCCTCTTTCCTGCCGCAAATCCATTCCTGATATGCAGCAGCGAAAGAGGATACAGTCCATCTCCCAAAGCTATTTATTTTACAGCTGCCGCAGGTTAAAATACAATTTCATATGCTTTCCCTGCTTCCAGCTCCACAGAATACCCGAATTCTTCCTTTTCCCAGGTAAGCGTTTCGTCCTGGCAGGAAATCCGCTCGGGTACCTCACCGACAAACAGCGTTCTGCGGCTCTTATCCGCACGGATTTCTGCTTTCTGCAACGTTCCGTTCTTCCATTCCATATCCACTTCCAGGCCGCCTCTTGCGCGCAGGCCCTTCACCTCGCCGTTCTTCCACTTAGGAGGAAGCGCAGGCAGGAAATGCACCCCTGCGTGGCTCTGCAGCAGACATTCCGCCATACCGGACAGAAGTCCCAGGTTACCGTCAATCTGAAATACGTTTCCGGCATTCAGCAAGCTTTCCGTCAAGCTCTTATGAAACATTCTGTCAATGGCAGTCTGTGCACCTTCTCCGTTTAAGAATCTGGCAAAGAAAGCAATATGCCATGCACCGCCCCAGCCCGTCGCTTTCGCGCCGTGTTCAATTCTGGAGTCCAGGGATTTTCTGGCCGCTTCATAGATCTCCTTATCCTTATTCCAGGAAATCTCATCCCCCGGAAATACTGCCCACAGATGAGAAGTATGTACCATATTCGGAGTGAGTTCTTTCTCTTCCCACGCCCATTCCTTCAATCTGCCTATAGAATCGATCTGATTGGGGCGAAGTTCTCTGATGATTCTCTCAAAATCCGCTTTATAAGGACTTTCAATGCCCAGTATCTTCGCTGCCTCCAGACAAGCACTCATCAATCCTCTTATGATCTGATTATCCATAGTAGGTCCTGCGCAGATCGGCGTATCGGAACCGTCTTCCAAAACGAACCTGTTCTCCGGAGATACCGAAGGGCAGGTCACCAGATACCCTTCCTTGTCCTTAATCAGGAAATCCACGAAGAAGAGTGCAAACTCTTCCATCACGGGATATTCTTTTCTCAGGAAATCCTCATCTAAGGTAAAAAGATAATGCTCCCACAGATGCATTGCCATCCATGCGCCGCCCATCTGCCAGAATGCCGCAGCCGCATACATATCCTGCGTACCGCAGTCTCCATAGATATCGGTATTGTGATGGCACATGGTTCCCCTGCAGCCATACATTCTCTTCGCCACATCCCGTCCTCTTCCTGTACCGTATGAATCAGGTCAAAAAGAGGTTCATGGAGTGTGGACAGATTACAGATTTCCGCAGGCCAGTAATTCATCTGCAGATTGATATTCGTCGTATATTTGCTCTCCCAACTGGGACAAAACTCATGATTCCAAATACCCCTGCAGGTTCATGGCCGTCGCGCCCTCTCTTCCGGCAGATACCATCATATATCTAGCATACTGGAAATACATTCCTGCTTTCTCGTCCTCAGGAAGCGCAAGCGTACATCTTTTCATATAAGAGGTGAAATCCGCAATATGGTCAGCCCCTGATATCAGCATACCCTTTGCACGCGCTGCCGCAAGAGAAGACTTCACATTGCCGACAAAATCTATCCGGTAGAAGCCACCAGATAAATTACGAGGACTGCCCGCTTCATGGGAGCAATACGTAACTGAACGAAGTACTGA
>VOFI01002681.1_pt1 | contig 44976 bp, 37 predicted proteins | sample 5384131 | NCBI WGS metagenome assembly VOFI01 (sample SAMN12384728, study PRJNA508395) | human gut metagenome | isolation source: healthy gut H | host: Homo sapiens
TGTCCGGTGTTTGTGGACACGCCGGATGAAATCATCGTACATCATCATTGCAAGCGGGTGCAGCTCATCCAACGATTTTGCCGCTTCTGCCGTCTGAATGTAGCTGTCCCCAGGGGGAGTACGCCTCCTCCGGGGAAAGACCGCCCTCAATGGCGGCACGGCAGACCAGAGAGGTGAACACGATGATGGAGGTCTTGCTCTGGCGCAGGACATCGCTGCTCTGTACCGGCACACCTGCACTTATGCTCATACAGTTGGAAAGCGCCTGCTTGTAATTCAGGTCTCCGGTGCGGACCATCTGCAGCATTCCCCTGCTCTGCCATCCAGACTTTATACCGGTCGTGGGGATGGCAGAGCTTTCCAGCCGCTCCTCCTGTGCTGTGCTACTGTTGACACAGCTCAGTTTCCAACCGCTGCCCGGTCAGGCAGTAGTGCATCATCAGCAGATAGCGGTATATAATGGTGTTTTGCAGGGTAGAAACTTTTTCAAGGGCTTTGTAAAGTTGGATCGTCCATGCCACACTGATCTCCAGCTTGCTTAATATTTCAGCCCCGCTCCATTGTCGCCCAGCCTGTGCATTGTCACATCCCGATGGAACACCGGCCCGATGACCCAGACACGCTTCAGCTTCCCCTCTTCCTTTTCAAAGGCTGCGCCCCACAAAGACCCAGAGCCGTCCCAAAAGGTAACGGGTACATCATCCCGGTTCCCATGCTCCAGCATCCGCTGTTTGCAGCCGAACAGCTCAAATGCGCTGGCTAGAAAGGCCTCGTCCGGGCAGTTGCTCCGTAGTAGCTTTCCCTTTTGCATCATAGCACCATGTATAAACATTGCCGCCGCACTGGACAAGCTCGGAAAACAGCATCATATTCTGGAGAACATCCATGTAACCCCTCCGGCTCATTGACTCATTGATAGAAATAGTATATCATACTTCCGCCGTTTTTTCTACCGATGCCCGGAGCCCCCTCTCAAGCTCCGCAATACCCCAGCACCGCAAGGCTGGGCTTTGCGGTCCGCTCCATGGTTTCACGGTTCACGGCGCCGAACTGCATGGCAAGGCCGAACTGCATCCTCCATCAGGCATAGCCCTTCACCGGGATGCCGGCACCCTTCTGCCACGCTCAAAATTATCCATCAGGCTCCAATGGAAGTGTTGCGGGATGCCGTCGGCAATGCAGTGTTGCACGCCGTCCAGTGCCTGCCGGATAAACGCCACACGGCGGGTGTCATCGGCGGTGGCAATGCCGTTTTCGGTGACGATGATCGCCCTTGAATTCCTCTGCCACCTTGCGGAGGATGCTCCAGTGCCTGCGGGTAAACCTCGTAATCCATCTGGGTCAGCTCTGCGCCCTCCGGTGCCGGCAGCTGCCCCTGCGGGCCGTAAAGGGTGCGGGGTGTAGTTCTGCACACCTAAGAAATCATCCTCTTTGATGTAGGGCAGATAATGGGTGAACTCCTTCTGCCATGCGGCCTCGGCAAAGGCTTCGCCGCCGGGCTGTGCCTGCAAGTCGTGGAGCGAAAGGGTCAGGGCCAACCTTTGACCTGCGGGCAGATGGCCTTGATGGCTGCATCGGCTGGGGCGCGAACGTGCTCCATGGGCTGCATCATGGGCACGCCATCCGCAACAACCGCTTTACGGGTCATTTGCCCGGCGCCATTGCAGCAAGCGAAAATCTTGCGGTGACAATATCGAGCCGTCCCAATATGAAAATGTCGGTGCCATCCTGATTTTTGTAATGAACGGTCTTTCCCGCTTTTGAACACCGACGCCAAACTGGCGTACCGATCAAATGGTAAGGCCGTCCTGGGTTGCAAAGCTGGAGCCCATCACCTTGCGGTAGTGTTCAATGGCTTCCGGGTCGAACGTCGCCAGCGAGGTAGACGGCGTCCAGTACCGCCGCGCCAAAACATGGCAGATCATCTGCTATGCCTGCAACGCCTTTGTGGGCATGAGCGTCTATTCCCTGATCGGTATGGCAAGTTATTCTGCCAGTATCGGCTACGGCATCACTACTGCAACCGTCGGCATCATCCTGATGCTGGCCCGCATTCTGGACGCCTTCACCGATCCGATGCTGGCATTCGTCTACGACCGCGTCAACACCCGTTTCGCCATCATGACCAACGATCCCCGGGTTGCGGATATTCTTGAGGTGTTCAAACACAACAAGCCCCTGCAGTGCTATGTTGCCTCCCACGCTTCCGATAAGCTGGCACAGCAGGTAGGCAGCCAGGCCATCATCAACACGATGCTGAACGGCATCCTCATCGGCAACATGGGTCTTGCTACCACCCTTAGCATGATCAGCATGGTTCCCTCCATCTTCTTTGCAGCCTTCGGCGCAAAGTATGTGGGCAAAAAAGGCAGCAAGAAGGGCATCGTGACCTGGACCTGCATCAGCATGACCATCACCACTGTGCTGATCCTGTTCTTATCGGCAGCTGGAACATGATTGTTTATGTCCTGCTGACCCTGCTGCAGAACGGTTCCAATATGTGCATCACGCGATGTAACTCTGCACATCGTTCCGGCAGAGCACTTTGCCCTGCCGACCAACGGCGCACCGGCGCTGAAGGTGACCCCCATCGTCACCGACCTTGCTGCCAAGACCGCCGAGGTTACTGTGGAAGCCGCCGTGGTGGGCGCACAGAGCGTAAACTTTGCGCTGGAGGGCCAGAGCATCACCGCCCCGGTGGAAAACGGCACCGCAAAGGCTGTTTTCACGCTGGACAATGCACACCTCTGGGACGGCATCGACGACCCGTTCCTGTATGCTGTTTCTGCCAAGCTGGACAATGGCGAGGAAGCGTCTGCCCGGTTCGGCTGCCGGAAATTTGAGTTTGACCCCCAGAAGGGCTTTTTCCTGAATGGACGCAGCTACCCGCTGCGTGGCGTTTCCCGCCATCAGGACCGCAAGGACGCAGGCATTGCCCTGACCAACGAAATGATGGGAGAGGACATGGCCCTCATTCTGGAGATCGGGGCCAACACCATCCGGCTGGCCCACTATCAGCACGCACAGCATTTCTATGACCTGTGCGACGAAAAGGGCCTTGTCATCTGGGCAGAGATCCCTTACATCACCATGCACATGACCAACGGCCGTGCCAACACCCTGACCCAGATGGAGGAGCTGATCCGCCAGAACTACAACCACCCCTGCATTGCCGTGTGGGGCCTTTCTAACGAGATCACCGCCGCCTCTGCGGTCAACGAGGATCTGCTGGAAAACCACCGTCTGCTGAACGAGCTGGCGCACAAGCTGGACCCCACCCGCAAGACCACCATGGCAAACGTGTTTATGCTGGAGACCACCAGCCCCATTCTGGAGATCCCGGATGTGAACAGCTACAACCTCTACTTAGATGATTGCCGACCGTCCTTGGCTGTGGGCGACCCATGTGTGGAATATGTTTGATTTTGCCGCCGATGGCCGCGATGAGGGCGGCAAGCACGGCGAGAACCAGAAGGGACTTGTCACCTTTGACCGCAAGCTGAAAAAAAGACCCCTTCTATCTCTACAAGGCCTATTATGTGCGGCAGGTGGGCAATTACCTCTACTTCTGCGCCAGCCGCAGGGGGCGCAACTGCCCCATTTTGCGCACCGCTGACCCCCCTGACCGAGCCGTTTACCGAAGTGTCTGCCCCCTTTTGCTTTCTGGGACCCGGATCTGTTCTGCGATGACGATGGCCGGGTGTACTTCTACTGGGGCTGCTCCAACATCTCTCCCATCTACGGGGTGGAGCTGAACCCGGACACCATGACCCCATCGGTGAAAAGCAGGAGCTGATCTTCGGCAATGAAACTACCCTTGGCTACGAACGCCCCGGCAACAACGGCATTGTGGACCGGGAAGCCAGCGTGGCCGTTTGCATCAATGCCCGTCCATGTTTCCCATACGGTGGTAGCGCCCTGTTTGACCTCATAGAGCCAGCTGGGTGCGGTGTCCTGTAACAGCAGCTTGTAAGCGGTGTCGGCATAGCTGTATCTTCCTTTGCCAGCACCTCGCAGAGGAAGGGCGTGGACAGGAAGCCGGTGTTCAGGTGGTAGCCGTTTTCCACCACCATCCGGTTCAGGGTATCCGCAGCAGTTTGGCTCTCCTCCTCGCCCAGCAGCGCAAAGGCAATGGCGCGGACGTATTCACACTGGCGGTCAGAAGTAATTTTCCCGTTATCCGTAAAGGCGGCGCGGTATGCCTTGACCGCCTTTTCTGCGGTGTCGCGGTACTGCGCTGCGTCTCTGCCTTGCCCAGCGCCTGCGCAATTTCTGCCAGAAGCCGCCCGGAATAAGCCAGATACGCCGTAAAGAGAATCCCACGGAATAAGGGTGCAAAATTTTGTGTTATCAGTCGAGTTCGCGGAGCATCCCCGGTATCAGGGCGGCGGCAGCAGCCATGTCAACAGTGCGAAGGTCAGCTGTGCGCTGGAACACGCCCCCGGTGTGGCCTATGCACAGGGCTACCGCACCGATGAGGATACCGTGGATCCTGCGCTGGAACAGGCCGATGTCGCCGTGATCTTTGCCGGACTCCCGGAGCGGTACGAGAGCGAAGGCTACGACCGCACCACCCTTGCCATGCCGGAAAATCAGAATCACCTCATCGCCGCAGTCGCTGCGGTACAGCCGAATACTGTGGTCGTCCTGCACAACGGTTCTGCCGTGGAAATGCCGTGGCTCAACGATGTCCCAGCGGTTCTGGAGCTGTATCTTGCCGGTGAATCGTCCGCGAGGGCGAAGACGTGCAGGTTACCGTCACGGTAACGAATACCGTGGTATTTTTCTTGTAAATCCCACTGATTTTGTGGATTAGCCTGAATAATCTCCACAAGATGTGGTCGTGTTCATTTTAGCGAGGTGTTGAAATTGCTGAATCCCTGATTCCCGGTATGCGGGAGAAGATTCTGAACAAACAGGTAAAAAGTCAGCAAGGCTGATATGCACCGCCTTGCACGAGCCAACTATGATGCCCGCGCACAGACCTTGCAGGAAATCCTGCACCCGGAACTGAAAGTTGAACCGAAACCGGATGCCGATGGCATCATCCGGGAACCAGGAAAGGCACCTGTATTGCCGTTTCAGAAAATCGAATCGGTTTACGACAGCGATGCTTACCCGGAAGAAGTGCGGCATGATTATGTCGCACTGGAAGCAGTCGCCCCAATCCTCATCAAAGTTGCCGTCCAGCACAGCGGCGTGGGCGGTGTCGCCGTCCAGCACCAGCTGTGCCCGCAGCGCCGGGCGGCGGATGGTCTTGCGGTACTGCACTGCAATGCAGGAGGCATCCACTTCAAAGGTGATCTTATCCCCGGGCTTCTGGCCGATCCAGCCGTTTTTCCAGTGGTCCAGATGCCCCAGCTTTTCCTCCGGGTCTGCCCGGAAACCCTCCAGCTTGGGGGAGAGCTCCCGGATGGTCAGCCGCCGGGCGTTCTCGTAGGCGTTGGCGGTGAGCGGTGCCGGGAAGGCAGGCTCCTGCTCTGGGTCCCGGATGCTGACGTGGGGCACACCGTAGTGGTCGCCCACGGCGTTGTGCTCGTCCTGTGACGTCTCGCCGGTATCGTAATAAATGTTGTTCAGCAGCACCACCGCCGGGTGGGAGGGCCATGTGAGCAGCTTGCGGACAACGCCCTCATAAGTCTCCTGCCGGAAGGGGACTTCCAGATCGTTGACGCTGAAATCCACCGCCACAAAATCCGGCTGGTACATCAGCACATCGGTCACGGCACGGGCAACGCCATAGTGGGAGCTGGTGCCGCCGATGCCGCCGTTGACATAGTGAAACTTCGACTGCGGAAAGGTATCCACGAACCACTGGTACACCCGGAAAGCGTAGGCATTACCGGGCTGGGTGGAAAGGCTGCCCTGCGTGATGGAACCGCCCAAAAAGGCAATGGTCAACTCCTGCCCTGCCGCGGCACGGCGGAACAGTTCTTTCAAGCGAGCAAAATTGGACGTATTCATTCTAAAACTCCTCCCTGATATGCGCTATGGATAATTTTTGCCGCCGGACGGCCGGACACGGCGTAGGCACTGACTGCTCTGGTGTCGGCAGGCCAGTCCCACACGCCAAAGCCCATGACCCACGGACGCTTGGCGCAGGCGGAAAACATTGCCTCATACCAATCTGCCTGCTCCAGATCATTCCGTGTTCCCTTCAGCTCCCAGTTGTTGGGCACGGCAGAAGAGCCGGTGATATTCATACAGCCTGCCTCGCTGAAGAGGACGGGCTTTTTGTATTTTTGGCTCACCGCCTCGATACGGTCCAGCTGGTTTTCCCAGTCCTTCAGGGGGTAGTAACCGCTGGAGGCGATGCAATCCACGGCATCCCACCAGTTCACATGGTCCTCACCGTATTTATCGCAGTTATAGCTCACCGGGCCGCACTCTGCTTCCCGGTGCTCGGTCATGGTCATTTCGCAGCCGGTCAGGAACAGCCCACAGCCTTCAGCTTCGGCAAGAGCCGCGTAGTGGGTCTGGAAGGCGGTGTAGTTGGCAAACCATCCGCTCCACTGGGTCTCGCAGGGCACATCGTGGTCAAAAAAGCTGATGCGCGCCCGCCACACGCCGTTGGCACAGTTGACGGTGGGTTTCAGCGCCACCTGCAAGCCCAACTGCTTGGCAAAACGGATGGCACCGCACAGCTCCTCGTCTGTGGGGGTGGCATCGGTGCGCCAGTCGATTTCCTCACTATAAGGGCCAGACTGTATTCCAGAGGGCGACAGGATGACCCAGTTGGCGGCGGTGGCTTCCACCATGGCTGCCATGCTGCGGTGGGCAGTCTCGCTATTCAACACGCCCCGCCGGGGAAAGGGTGCAAAATTCACCCCGTAAAAGTTATGTTTCAGCTCCATGCATCTTCCTCGTTTTCTCAAAAATCAACGTCAGATTGCGCAATAAGTATAAGACAGTTTTGGAAGTTCCGTCAATATGCCGTTTCATTTTCAGCGTATGGTACAAGGAGAGGGGCAAAGCACTGGTCAACCTGACCTGAAAAAAGCCCCTGCACCGGGAGGTGCAAAGGCTAAACTAAATTTTAGGTTTTTGTTAGCTTACGCATTTAGCTTGCGATTTTGGGTAGAATCTGCTATGCTTCAAGCAAAAACCAACGGGAGGGAACAGAAAATGGAGCAACTTACAACTGCGACGCTGACCCAGCTGCCGCAGGTGCGGGCACTGGGGCGGCACACCGGGCGTGACCCGCTGACCCTGTTCTGGACGGCCAGCGGCATGGAGCTGGAATTTACCGGCAGTGAGCTGTGGGTGGATCTTTTCGCCGATTATGAAGTGGTAGAGCCGTGGGTCAGCGTGGAGCTGAACGGCGCATGGGTGGCACGGTTTGCCGTGAACCCCGGCAAAAGCCGGATCTGTCTTTTCCGGGGCATGACACCGGGCAAGGCAAAGCACCTCCGGCTGCTAAAGGATGTGCAGGCCATGCACGATGACCCGGCGCATCTGTTGCAGATCACCGGGCTGGAATATGCAGGCGGCGAATTTCTGCCCCTGCCGGAGCCGCAGTATCGGCTGGAGTTTGTGGGCGACAGCATCACCAGCGGCGAGGGTGCCATCGGAGCCAAGCCGGAGGAGGACTGGGTGGGAGCCTTTTTTTCTCTGCGGAGAACCACTACGGCCGCCTGACCGCCGATGCACTGGGAGCCGAATACCGCTGCATCTCGCAAAGTGGTTGGGGTCTCGTGACCGGCTGGGACAACGATGTGCGCCATGTGATGCCGCCCTACTATACGCAGGTGTGCGGTGTAGCGATGGGGCAGCGCAATGCCGCCCTTGGCGCACAGCAGGAAAACGATTTTGCTGCATGGAAACCGGATGCCGTCATCGTCAACCTGGGCACCAACGACACGGGCGCATTCGATAACCCGCCGTGGCAAGACCCTGCCACCGGCAAGCCCCACCAGCTGCGGCGGCTCTCCAATGGGGACTTCCACCCTGCGGACGCCCAAAAAGTGGCAAATGGTGTACAGCATTTCCTGACGCTGCTCCGGGCGAAGAACCCCGGGGCAAAGCTGGTGTGGTGCATCGGGATGCTGGGCAGCGAGCTGCTGCCGGTATTGCGGCAGGGCATGGAGCAGTACAAGACCATTACCGGAGACAGCTCTGTCTATCTGCTGGAGCTGCCCAACACCACGCCGGAAACCGTGGGTGCCCGGCAGCACCCCGGCGCAGAGAACCACCGGCAGGCGGCAAAGGTTCTGACCGCCTTTCTGAGAACGATCCTGTAAAAATGAAAACGGGATGCCGGAGCGTCCGCAGACGCTCCGGCATCCCCAATATAAACTCTATTTTCCGCTAAAGGGGCTGATGCACAAACCTTCGTGCATCAGCCCCTTTTTATCAGGTAGATTCTCTTCTTACAAAGCCGCCGGGCACGATGACGGTGGGAGCAATGGCAGGCTTATGCGCCATTTTGCGGCGCAGCTGCGCCACCGCCGTTTTTGCCATGCCGTCCAAGTCCACCCGGTAGCTGGTGAGCTGGGGGCTGCAAATGGTAGAGTAGCGGTAGTCGTCGTAGCCGGTCACTGCCACATCCTGCGGCACCCGGTAGCCGTTGCGCTTGAGGATTTCCACCAGATTATAGGCCACCGCATCGCAGTTGCAGACAAAGGCGTCCGGCATTTCATGAGGCAGAGAGAACGGCACGAACTTACCCTGATCGTCCCGGTCCTCCAGCCGCCAGTCATCCCGGATGGGCAGACCGGCACGGAGCATCGCCTTGACGTAGCCCAGATACCGGTCCATGATGGAACTGGTGGACAGCACGCTGCCAACAAAACCGATGTTCCGCCGCCCGGTGGAGATAAGGTGCTCGGTCATCGTGTAGCTGCCGCTGGTGTTGTCGCTGAGCACGCAGTCGGCGGCAATGGCATCATCGTAGAAGTCCAGCAGCATAAAGGGCACGCCGGTCTGCACCGCCGTAGCAAGGTAGCGGCGGCTGATCTCGCCCATAAAAATCAGGCCGTCCACCTTCCGGTTTACAAGGAAAGTGGGCATATTGCAGCTTTTTTCTGCCTGCGGCAGAACGATCTCCATCAGAACCGAGATATTCTGCTCGGCGGCAGCTTTCAACACGGAACGGTACAGATTGGAATAAAAGGCATTCTCGTTGAAAAAGCGGTCTGCCACCAGAATGCCGATGCTCTCGCCGCCGGGGTGGGCGTTGGTCCGGGCGGGGGGCTGGTAGCCCATCTCCTCAGCGGTGGCAACAATCTTGGCACGCATCTCGGCGCTTACGCCCTCCTTCCCTGCCAAACCCTTGGAAACGGAAACGGTGCTGATGCCCAGCCGCTGTGCAATGTCCGCCATGCGTACTGCTTTTGCCATGTTCCTGACCAGCTTTCTTCTTGATTTGGTTATGAGGTAAATAAAATTCCGATTAACTTTATAACTAGCATAACAGTTTTCGGTAGTTTCGTCAACAAAAACCTTTAAGCTAATCACCATTTATGCTAATTTTCTCTATCTTTGTTAGTTAACAAAACATTTTAAGTTTGATTTTCGTGTTGTATCCCGGATTTGCAGGTCAGTTTTCACAAGAAAATCGCCGAATTGCCACCAAAACACCGAATCTTTTTTTGGTGACATTGACAGTGCATCGTGAAAAGACTATACTTAAATCACAAAAAGCGAAAGCAAGCAGTTAGCTAAATCAAGTCAACGAAAGCTTTCGCAAATCAGAAAAAGGTTCCACATTAAAGAAGGAGGATATCCCTATGCGTAAGATCAATCGCCGCAATTTCCTGAAGGTCACTGGTGTGTTGGCCGCAGCCTCCGCTCTTGCCGCCTGCGGCGGCAGCAGCACTTCTACCGCCGGCTCCACCGGCAGCACCGCCGGTTCCGCTGCCGGCGCAGACGGTGCAAAGGCTTACAACGAGCTGACCGTCGGCACCGACAACACCGACCTGAAGGCCGATCTGAAGTTCGTCAGCCACCGCACCGACCTCATCGAGGACGGCACCTTTGACGGCTACGTTGCCGCATTCCAGAAGCTGTATCCCAACATCACCATCAAGTACGAGGGCATCACCGACTATGCCAACGACATGACCACCCGTCTGACTTCCAACGACTGGGGTGATCTGTGCATGATCCCCACCAACATCCCCCTGACCGAGTTGGGCGACTACTTTGAGCCTCTGTGCGCACTGAGCGACATTGAGAACGATTACAACTTCGCTTCCAACCGCGCTTATAACGGCAGCGTGTACGGCATCCCCTCCACCGGCAATGCACAGGGCATCATCTACAACAAGAAGGTTTTTGAGGCTGCCGGCATCACCACCCTGCCCAAGACCCCGGACGAGTTCCTGGATGACCTGCAGAAGATCAAGGACTACGATCCTTCCATTGATCCCCTGTACACCAACTACGCCGCCGGCTGGACCATGACCGCATGGGATGCTTACACCAGCGGCGGCGCAACCGGCGACCCGAACTGGATGAACATTACCATGCCCCAGACCAAGGATCCGTTCCAGAAGGGCATTCTGGGTGCGGACGATATGGGTCCCTACGCTGTGTACTACATCCTGTACGAAGCAGTGAAGCGCGGCCTGACCGAGGCCGACCCCACCACCACCGACTGGGAGGGCTCCAAGCCCCGCATCAATAACGGCCAGATCGGTGCCATGGTTCTGGGCAGCTGGGCCATCGTGCAGATGCAGGCCGCCGGTGACCACGCCGACGACATTGGCTATATGCCGTTCCCCATCACCGTCAAGGGTACCCAGTACGCCAGCGCAGGTGCAGACTACTGCTTCGGTGTGAACAAGAACACCACCGATGACAAAAAGCTGGCTGCCATGCTCTACATCAAGTGGCTGACCGAAAGCTCCAACTTTGCTTATGATCAGGGCGGTGTGCCGGTGCTGAAGAGCCAGGAATACCCCGATACCCTGAAGGCATTTGACGGCATCGACCTGATCGAGGATGCTCCCGCCCCCGCAGAGCTGGCAGACCTTGCCACCGAGGTGCAGCAGGAGGCTGAGCTGATGCTGAATGCCGACCAGACCCACGTCATGCGTGTGGTGGAGGCTGGCATCAACGGCGACGAGACTCTGGACGACATCGTGGCCGACTGGAACGCTGCATGGGACGCAGCTGTGGATGCCTGCGCACCACAGTAAGCGATCTATCGTTATAAATCAGCAGGGTGGGCCCGTGTCCGCCCTGCTTTTGGTGAAAGGAGGTCTTTTACATGGCATCTTCCGCAACCGTATCCGCGCCTAAAAAGCGCAAGAGCTTCAGCGAATACTTTCACAGTATGCGCGGGCAGCAGCTCATCGTCACGCTGGTGTTCCTGTTCGTTCCGCTGGTACTGCTGTTCATGTTCACCTATCTGCCCTTCTTCAAAATGGTGGAGTTCAGTTTCTTCAAAATGAAGTACATCGGCAGACGCACCTTTGTGGGTCTGCAGAACTACATCTCGGTCTTTACCCGCAAAGACTGCTTCCACGCTTTGAGCCTGAGTCTTTACTACATGGCAGGTTCGGTGGTGCAGATGGCGCTGGCGCTGCTGTTTGCCACCATCCTGAGCTTCAAGTGCAAGGGCAGCAAGTTCTTCCGTGGCGCACTGTACTTCCCCTGCCTCATCTGCGGCATCTCGGTGGGCTTCATCTTCAAGTTCTTCTTCACCCACGGCTTTGTGCTGGATACCCTGCTGAGCTGGGTGGGCTTCAACGTGGATAAGCTTCCCTTCTGGCTCCGGGATGAGTCCATCAACAACGTCGTGCTGGTGGCCTGCTCTATCTGGAAATACATCGGCCAGAACATCGTCATGTTCATCGGTGCTATCGCTTCTGTGGACCCTGTTCTGTACGAGGCCGCCGAGATCGACGGTGCCAACGCATGGCACCGCTTCAAGGACATCATCCTGCCCTCCATCAGCACCATCGTGGTGCTGAACCTCATCATCTCGGTGTCCGGCGCACTGTCCGCCTTCGAGATGCCCTATGTTGTCACCGGCGGCGGCTTCAACACCTCCACATACTTCGTGGTCATGGACAAGATCGCCCATACCGACCAGAAGGTGGGTCTTGCATCCGCCATGGCTGTGGTTCTGCTGCTGCTCATTGTGATCGTCACCTACGCCCAGAAGGCTGTGGAAAAATGGCTGGAAAACCGCAGCAGCGGCGTAACCAAGTGAAAGTGAGGCAGAACGTATGAACGCAACCAAAAACGGGACCGCTTCCATCAAGATGAAGCGCATCCTCATCAACATCTGCAAGTATGTGCTGCTGATCTTTGCCGCTTTCGTGGCACTGGTGCCCATCGTGTCCTGTATCTTCACCGCCTTTAAGACGAAGGAAGAGTATGCCAGCACCAACGTCATCACCCTGCCCAAGAGCTTTTTGAACTTCGATAACTTCATCATCGCATGGAACAAGGCCAACATGGGCAAGGCGTTCCTCAACAGCTTTATTATCCTGATCTGCGTGCTGGTAGGCAGCATTATGATCAGCGCCATGCTGGCTTATGTGCTGAACCGGTTCAAGTTCCCCGGCAACAAGCTGATCCGCAACCTGTTCACCATTGCCACCCTGATCCCCGGCATCGCCTCCCAGGTCACGGTGTACCAGATCATGACCGCTCTGCATCTGGTAAACTCCCTGCCCGGCTACATCATCCTGATGATGGGCACGGACGTTATCACCATCTATATCTTTTTGCAGTTCTTCGAGAACCTTTCCCCCACGCTGGACGAAAGCGCCATTCTGGATGGCTGCACCTACTTTGGTGTGTTCTTCAAGATCCTGCTGCCCCTGCTGAAGCCCGCCATCGTCACCAGCGCCATCCTGAAGGGTGTGTCCACCTACAACGAATACTACATGGCAAACCTGTATCTGCAGGATAAGACCAAGTATCAGGTGGTTGCTACCTCGCTGTATGTGTTCTCCGGCCCCATGGGCAACCAGTACAACTACATCTGCGCCGGTGTCATCATCACCATCATCCCCGCCCTTATCGTGTTCCTGCTGTGTCAGGATCAGATCTACAGCGGCATGGCTGCCGGTGCTGTCAAAGGCTAAAATTGCGACCGCCGCCTGCGGCGGAAACAGGGAGCAATTTTTGGCGCCGCGGTCAGCAGGACACGAGGCCCGCCCAAGGGCCGAAGTGGACGCTGGGCACCGCAAGAGGAAAGCCGTTTTCGGCCAGTACAGTCTTTTCAAGACATCCACATTTTTCCTTCATCATCTGCTGCTTCTCCCGGTTTCTGTGCAGAAGCCGGGAGAATACAGCAGAAGGAAAACAAACAATCTTCTATTACAGGAGTTTATCTTATGAGCAACGTAAAAATGTTCTGCGACGCACTGCCCAACATCCCCTGGCAGGAAAAGCCTGCCGATATTACCGCCCCGGTGTGGCGGTACAGTGAGAACCCCATCATCGACCGCAACCCTGTGGAAGGGGTGGCACGCATCTTCAACAGTGCTGTGGTGCCCTACGAGGGCAAGTTCATCGGCGTGTTCCGTGGCGAACAGGTCGATGGCATCCCCTACATCTATCTGGGACGCAGTGAGGACGGCATCCACTGGAACTTTGACAAGGACAAGATCCCCTTCGTCAACGAAAAGGGCGAGCCGTTTATGCCGGTGTACGCCTACGATCCCCGTCTTGTGAAGGTGGAGGACACCTACTACATCATCTGGTGTCAGGACTTCTACGGTGCGTCCATCGGCATCGCCAAGACCACCGACTTCAAGACCTTTGTCCGCATCGAGAACCCCTTTATCCCCTTCAACCGCAACGCCGTGCTGTTCCCCCGCAAGATCAACGGCATGTACACCCTGCTGAGCCGCCCGTCTGACAGCGGCCACACCCCCTTTGGTGACATCTTCCTGAGCCAGAGCCCGGATATGGAGTTCTGGGGCCGTCACCGCCATGTGATGAGCAAGGGCTCCAACTGGTGGGAGAGCGTGAAGATCGGCGGCGGTGCTGCCCCCATTGAGACCAGCGAGGGCTGGCTGCTGTTCTACCACGGCGTTACCGGCACCTGCAATGGCTTCGTCTACTCCATCGGCGGCGCCATTCTGGATAAGGACGAGCCCAGCAAGGTGCTGTACCGCTGCGGCAACTTCCTGCTGACCCCGGAAAAGTGGTATGAGGAGCGCGGCTTCGTGCCCAACGTCTGCTTCCCCTGCGCCACCCTGCAGGATGCCGACACCGGCCGCATCGCTCTGTACTATGGCTGCGCCGACAGCTATGTCGGCCTGGCCTTCACCACCGTAGACGAGGTGGTGGATTACATCAAGACCCACGATAACGCAGGCCCCACCGATCACGAGGTGGGCATCCGCTAAGCGTCAAGCGCAACCCTCTCTGTCAATGCTTCGCATCGCCATCTCTGCAAAAAGAGATTTTACGTCCCCTACCGGGCGCTGGCACGGCGCAAGCCGTGACCGAGAGGGTTTTACTTTGTACAGAAAGGAAGTTCTGTATTATGTCTTCCATCAAACAGGCCGCAGAAGAAATGCTGCTGCAAACCATCATTCCCTTCTGGAAAGGGCTGCGGGACGAGGAAAACGGCGGCTTTTACGGCTACATGGATTTTGACCTGAAGCTGGATAAAAAGGCCGAAAAGGGCTGCATCCTGAACAGCCGCATTCTGTGGTTCTTCTCCGAGGCTGCCATGCTGACCGGCCGGGCAGACCTTGCCGAGGATGCCCGCCACGCCTACCAGTTCTTCCTGAAAAACTGCTACGACGAGGCAAACGGCGGCGTGTACTGGAGCTGCGATTACACCGGCAAGCCGCAGGACACCACCAAGCACACCTACAATCAGGGCTTCGCCATCTATGCCCTTTCCGCTTACTACCGGCTGACCAAAGACCCCGTTGCGCTGACCTACGCAAAAAAGATCTTTCATCTCATCGAGCAGCACTGCACCGACAGCGAGGGCTATCTGGAGGCCTTTACCATCGACTGGAAGCCGGAGAGCAACGAAAAGCTCTCGGAAAACGGTGTCATGGCGGCAAAGACCATGAACACCCTGCTCCATGTGTTCGAGGGTTACGCCGGGCTTTATCAGGCAAGCCGTGACCCGGAGGTGGAAAAAGCCCTGCGCCGCATCCTTGATATCTACGAGCACAAGATTTACAGCCCGGAGCTGCACCGGCAGCTGGTGTTCTTTGACCAGCACTACAACTCTATCATTGATCTGTACAGCTACGGCCACGATATCGAGTCCAGCTGGCTCATCGACTGGGGCTGCGATTTACTGGGAGATGCTGCGCTTTCCAAGCGCATCCACGCCATCAACTCCGACCTTGCCGCCCACATCTACAAGGAAGCTTACATTGACCACTCGGTGGTCAACGAGTGCGACCGCGGCAAGGTGAACACCACCCGTGTGTGGTGGGTGCAGGCCGAGTCCGTGCTGGGCTTCGTGAACGAATACAACAAGAGCGGCGATGCAAAATACCGTGATGCCGCCGCCGATATTTACCACTACATCTGCAACGTGATGGTGGACAAACGCCCCGGCAGTGAATGGTTCTGGGAGGTGGACGCAGACGGAAAACCGTCCAGCCGCAAACCCATCCTTGAGCCGTGGAAGTGCCCCTACCACAACGGCAGAATGTGCATGGAACTGATAAGGAGGAACCCCGATGTCACAGTCTAAACTCCACCCCGAATACCTGCGCCAGAAGGCTTTGCAGGATGCCTACCTGGCCCGCAAAAACAAAAAGACCGATTTCTACAACGGCATCTACGACCGGTGGGAAAACCCGGTGCTGACCCGCGAATCCATCCCGCTGAGCTGGCGGTTCGACCTGAACCCGGAGACGAACCCCCACTTTATGGAGCGTCTGGGCGTGAACGCCGTGTTCAACTCCGGTGCCATCAAGCTGAACGGCAAGTATTACCTTGTGGCACGCATTGAGGGCAACGACCGCAAGAGTTTCTTTGGCGTGGCAGAAAGTGACAGCCCGGTGGAGGGCTTCCACTTCTGGGAAAAGCCCATCCTGCTGCCGGACACCTGCCCGGAGGAGACCAACGTCTACGATATGCGCCTGACCCAGCACGAGGACGGCTGGATCTACGGCGTGTTCTGCTCCGAGAGCAAGGACAACAGCGTGAATGACCTGTCCGCTGCCGTGGCTGCTGCGGGCATCGTCCGCACCAAAGACCTCAAGACTTGGGAGCGTCTGCCGAACCTTGTCACCAAGCGCAGCCCCCAGCAGCGCAATGTGGATCTGCTGCCGGAGTTTGTCAACGGCAAGTACGCCTTCTACACCCGCCCCATGGATGACTTCATCGACACCGGTTCCGGCGGCGGCGTAGGCTTTGGTCTGTGCGAGGACATCACTCACGCCGTCATTGACGAGGAGATCATCACCAGCCCCCGCCGCTACCACACCATCACCGAGGCAAAGAACGGCGAGGGTGCCACCCCCATCAAGACCGAAAAGGGCTGGCTGCACATTGCCCACGGCGTGCGGAATACCGCCGCCGGGCTGCGGTACGTTATTTATGTATTCGTCACCGCACTGGACGACCCCAGCAAGGTGATTGCAGAGCCCTCCGGCTTCCTGATCGCTCCCCGGGATTGGGAGCGTGTGGGCGATGTCTCCAACGTGGTGTTCACCAACGGTGCCATTGCCGATGAGGACGGCAGCGTGTATATTTATTATGCAGCCAGCGATACCCGTCTCCATGTAGCTTCTACCACCATCGACAAACTGCTGGACTTCGCCTTCAACACCCCCGCCGACCCGCTGCGCAGTGTGGACTGCGTAAAGCAGCGGTGCGCCCTCATCGACAAAAATCTGGAGTACCTCAAGAGCATCGGCGAGTAAACCGCCCCTCTGAGACCTCCACCCGAAAGGAAACGCCATGAAAAAGACCAACATCGACAGCCCCTTCTACCGCACTATGGGGAAGATCGGCGATCTGCTTTTTGCCAACCTTCTGTGGCTGGTGTGCTGTTTGCCCATCGTCACCGCCGGAGCCTCCACCCTGGGGCTGTTCACGGTGGTGAACAAGATGGCGGCAAAGGAGGACTACACCGTCCATACCGACTTTTTCAAGGCGTTCAAGCGGGATTTTAAGCAATCCACCGCCCTGTGGCTGGTGCTTTTGCTGGCAGGCTTTGCCGCCCTCACCGGGCTGCGCACCGCCACCGCACAGGACACCCCCAGCACCGGCATTCTGGCGGCAGCGTCCTTTCTGCTGCTGGTGCTGGCGGGCTGCTGCGGCAGCTGGGGCTTTGCTTTGCTGGCACGGTTCACCTATCCCGGCGTTCTGCCGGTGCTGACGGACAGCGGCCGCATGACCCTTGCAAACCTGCTGCCCACTGTGGGGAATCTTGCCTTTCTGGCGTGGTTTCCTCTGCTGGCAAAAGCCGCCCCTGCGTGGTTCGTCTATCTGCTGCCCCTGTGGCTGCTCATCGGCGGCGCAGGTTCTGCCCTTGGCATGGCAAGCCTGATGCGCCCCGCCTTTGCTCAGCTGGAAAAAGCCGGGCGCAAGGAAGAGGAACCGGAAGAAGAACCTGACACGGAGGACAGCGTGCAATGATCGTCTGCACCGAAACTGTCTTTACCCTGCATACCACCCACACCAGCTACCAGCTGGCAGTTGCCCCCAATGGCATGGTGCTGCACACTTATTACGGCACCCGTCTGCCGGAGGATGTGCCCAGCCTTGCGGATGCCCGGATGCCCCACAGCGACCCCGGCTGCTGGCCGGACCTGCTGCCGCAGGAGCTTTCCGGCTGCGGCACCGCTGATAACCGCACTCCCGCCGTCATCCCGGAATACGCTGACGGCACCGAAGCAGCCGCCTTTGTGTTTGACCACGCTGTGGTCACCCCCGGCAAGCCGCAGCTGCCCGGCCTGCCCATGTTCCGCACCGGGGAGGGTGTAGAAACATTATCGGTCTTTCTGAAGGACGCAGGCGGGCTGGTAGTGGAGCTGCGGTACAGCGTGTACGAGGCGGAGGATCTCATTACCCGCACCGCCGTGTACACCAATGCGGGCACCCAGTCCCTGACATTGCACAAGGCCGCTTCCCTTTCCGTAGACTTTGCGCCGGATGCGCTGGAACTTATCACCCTCAACGGCACATGGGCGGCGGAGCGCACCCTAGAACGTGCGGCGCTGCGCTGCGGCATCCAGAGCATTGGCAGTATGCGGGGCGTCCCCGGCCACGCCCACAACCCGGCAGTCGCCCTCTGCCATGCCGATACCAACGAAACGACCGGCGATGCATGGGGATTTGCCTTTGTGTACAGCGGCAACTACCTCATTGAGGCCGAGCGTTGCGACGCCGGTGAGCGTCTGGTGATGGGCATCCACCCCTACCACTTCCACTGGACGCTCGCCCCCGGTGAGAGCTTCACCGCCCCGGAAGCTGCCATGGTCTACTCCGATAAAGGTCTGGGTGAGATGAGCCGTCGGTTCCACACCGCCATCCGCACCCGGCTGCTGCCGCCCCACTGGCAGGATATGGCCGCACCCCGCCCGGTGCTCATCAACAGCTGGGAGGCCTGCTACTTCGATTTTGACGAGGAGAAGCTGCTGGCACTGGCGCAGGCTTCCAAAAAGGCAGACATCGACCTGTTTGTGCTGGACGATGGCTGGTTCAAGGGACGCAACGATACTTCTTCCAGTTTGGGCGACTGGGCAGCGGACACCCGCAAACTGCCACAGGGTCTGCCCGGCCTGTGCAAAAAGATCAATCTGCTGGGGCTGGACATGGGGCTTTGGGTGGAACCGGAGGCCATCAGCCCGGACAGTGACCTCTACCGTGCCCACCCAGACTGGGCGTTCGGCATTCCCGGCCGGGAGCCTTTGGAGATCCGGCAGCAGTACACGCTGGATTTCAGCCGCCCGGAGGTGGTAGCGGGCATCTGGCAGCAGCTGGATGCCGTCTTGCAAAGCTGCCCGCTGAAATACCTCAAGTGGGACATGAACCGCAGTCTGGCACAGGTGTACAGTGCCGTTCTGCCTGCCAAGCGGCAGGGCGAGGTGTACCACCGGTATGTGCTGGGGGTGTACGAATTGCAGCGCCGTCTGACCGAGAAATACCCCCACTTGCTGCTGGAAAACTGTGCAGGCGGCGGAGCACGGTTCGACTGCGGAATGCTCTATTACAGCCCCCAGATCTGGTGCAGCGATAACACCGATGCCCGGAGCCGCCTAGTCATCCAGTATGGCACCAGCCTGTTCTACCCCGGCTGTGTGATGGGCGCACACTTTTCCACCGTGCCCAACCACTGCACCGGCCACATCTCCACGGTGGAAGCACGGATGGCGGCAGCACTTACTGGCACCTTCGGCTTTGAGCTGGATCTGACCAAGTACACGGAGGAAGAGCTTGCGCAGCTGCGTTCCTTTGTGGCATGGTATCGCGCCCACGGTGCCCTGCTGCGGGGCGGGGAGCTGCACCGGCTGGTAAACCCGGACGCAAGCGGTCTGGGTGCTGCGTGGGTGCTTTCCGCCAAGGACGGCAGCGAGGCGGCGGTGTTCGCCGTGGGAGATGCTCTGACCGGCAGCCACGGCACTTCCAGCCTGAACGCCCGCCCCGGCTGGTGCTGGCAGGGCTGGACCCGGCGGCGCAGTACCGGGACGAAGAAAACAACACTTACGCGGGGGCACAGCTGCTGACCACCGGCTTGGAACTGCCCGGCGGCTACGGCCAGATGCCCGCAAAGATATGGTATTTGAAGAAAGTGTGATCCTATGGAAGAAAAAGTAAAACAGCAGTATGACCGCTGGCTTTCCCAGTCCGGGATGCCTACCGACCTTGCCGAGGAGCTGAAGAGCATTGCAGGCGACGAGGATGCCATCACCGACCGCTTTTACCGGGAGCTGGAATTCGGCACCGGCGGTCTGCGGGGTGTCATCGGCGCAGGCACCAACCGGATGAACGTCTACAACATCCGCAAGGCAACCCAGGGGCTTGCCAACTACCTGAACGCCTCCGACCTGCCCAAAAAGGTGGCCATCGGCTACGACAGCCGCATCAAGAGCGATGTGTTCGCAAAAGAAACGGCGGCGGTTCTGGCTGCTAACGGCATCAAGGCGTACATCTACCCCCGTCTGGAGCCCACCCCGGCGCTGAGCTGGGCGGTGCGGTACTACGGCTGCGGCGCAGGCGTGTGCGTCACCGCCAGCCACAACCCCGCCAAGTACAACGGCTACAAGGTCTACGGCGCAGACGGCTGCCAGATCACCCTTGAGGTGGCAGCAAAGATCCTTGCCGCCATTGAAGCAGTAGACTGCTTTGCCGTACAGCCTGCGGACTTTGACGCAGCCCTTGCCGAGGGCAAGATCGAATACAGCAGCGAGAAATGTCTGGACGACTTTGTGGATGCCGTCTACGCCCAGCGTGTGGGCGATGGGGCTGGCACCGCCGACCTGAAGCTGGTGTACACTCCGCTGAACGGCTCCGGTCTGGAATGCGTGAAAAAGCTGCTGGCAAAGCTGGGCGTGACCCATGTGACGGTGGTGCCGGAGCAGGAAAAGCCGGACGGCAACTTCCCCACCTGCCCGTATCCGAACCCGGAGATCCGCGAAGCCATGCAGAAGGGCCTGGAACTGTGCGATAAAGTACACCCGGATCTACTGCTTGGCACCGACCCCGACTGTGACCGCTGCGGCACCGCTGTGCCGGACGGCAAGGGCGGCTACCGGCTGATCACCGGCAACGAGATGGGCATCATTCTGCTGGACTACATCTGCCGCACCCGGAAGGCGCTGGGCACCATGCCGGAGCATCCGGTGGCTGTGACCACCATCGTCTCCACCGATATGGCAACGCCGGTGGCGGCAAAGTACGGCGTGGAGCTGCGCCGCACCCTGACCGGCTTCAAGTTCATCGGCGAGCAGATCGGTCTGCTGGAAGCCGCAGGTGAAGCCGACCGCTACATCTTTGGCTTTGAGGAGAGCTACGGCTACCTGTCCGGTGCCCACGTCCGGGACAAGGACGCCGTCAACGCCACCCTGCTGGTGTGCGAAGCCGCTGCATGGTACGCAAAGCAGGGCATGACCCTGCTGGATGCCATCAACAAGCTGTACGCCGAGTTTGGCTGCTACCGCAATGCCCTGCACAGCTTCGCTTTTGAGGGCGAAAGCGGAATGCACACCATGGACGCCATCATGAAGCAGCTGCGGCAGACCCCGCCCACCGCCATCGGCGGCATGGCCGTGGAAAGCATGGTGGACTACAACACCGCCGGCACCGGACTGCCCAAGGCAAACGTGCTGGAGTTCCGTCTGGCAGGCGGTGCCAAGCTGATGGTGCGCCCCTCCGGCACCGAGCCGAAGATCAAGGTGTATCTCTCTGCCGTTGCCCCCACCGAAGAAGCAGCCGATGCCATCAATGACACCCTTGGCAAAGCTGCCGCTGCCCTGTTGAAAGCATAATCCCTTGCAAACTGGCTGCCTTGTTCCTGCCGAAAAATGGACGGGGCAGCTTTTTTGTACCCTTTTTTTGCACCCTTTTTTCGGAAAAATCGCCCTTTTGTATTTAATTTCAGGCATATCGGAGGTATATAAAATGAAAACGATTCAACTTACTCCCAGCTGCAAAGACTACCTCTGGGGCGGCGAAAAGCTGCGCACCGAGTACGGCATCCAGAGCGAATTACACCCCCTGAGCGAGGCGTGGATGCTGTCCTGCCACCCGGACGGCCCCAGCTACCTGCCGGACGGCTCCACCTTCCAGCAGTACATCAACGCCCACCCCGGCTGCCTTGGCACCCACTGCGAAAAGTTCAGTGAGTTCCCCGTACTTGCCAAGCTCATTGATGCCAAAAAGGACCTGTCCATTCAGGTACACCCCTCTAATGAATACGCTTTGGAACACGAGCACCAGTACGGCAAGACCGAGATGTGGTATGTGCTGGAAGCAGAGCCGGGTGCCTCCCTCTACTACGGCTTCACCCATGAGATCAGCAAGGAGGAGTTTGAACGCCGCATTCAGGATAACACCCTGACCGACGTGCTGAACGCCGTGCCGGTGCACAAGGGGGACTGCTTCTTCATCCCCTCCGGCACGCTGCACGCCATCCGCAAGGGCATCGTGGTGGCAGAGATCCAGCAGAACTCCAACGTCACCTACCGCATCTACGACTACGGCCGTCTGGGCGCAGATGGCAAGCCCCGGCAGCTGCACATCCCGCAGGCGCTGGATGTTACCCTCCGGGAGCCGCCGAAAGCGCAGGACTTCCACGGCCATCTGGCGCAGTGTGATTACTTCACGGTGGATGCCGTAGAGGGTGGCTTTGAGGATGTCTGCGACGAGACCTCCTTCACCTCCCTGCTGGTGCTGGAAGGCAAGGGCACCCTGACCGAGACCGCCACCGGCGAGAGCCTGCCCATCCGCAAGGGGCAGAGCCTGTTCCTGCCCGCTGGCACCGGGGCCTACGCCGTAACCGGCACAGACCTCAAGTGCCTGCGTACCCGGGTGTAAATAAAGCATGAAAAATTCCCGGGCAGTCTGCCGCTGCCCGGGAATTTGTGCTATGATAGATGCAGAAAAACAGACGAAACGAGGACACAGCCATGGCATCCTACCGCTACGAACGGGATATCAAACCCGAAGACCTGATCCAAGAAACGCCCTCTCCCCTGACCCCGGCGCAGCAGCGTGCCAACTGGTGGCACTACCACTGGTATTATGTGGTGCTGATCGCTGCTGCCCTGCTGGCGGTGGGGTATTTTGTCTGGAACCGGGTCACCGAGGTGCGGCCGGACTACACCGTGGCAGTGGTGAGCCGCACCGACCCGGACACTGCCTTTCTCAGCCAGCTGGAGACCCAGCTGGAAGCCCTTGCCGGGGACGTGAACGGCGATGGCAAGGTGAAGGTCACGGTAAAGGGCATCTGGCTGGCACTGGACTTTGAAACGCAGGATGCCGCCCTGCAGCAGCTAATGCAGTCCAGCGAGGATAAGCTGAACTCTGATTTTTATCTGTGCGAAAGCACCCTGTTTATCGTGGACGACCCCACCGCCATGGAGCAGCGGTATGGCTGCTTCCAGACGCTGGACGGCACCGACCCGGAGGACGGAGATGTTCTGTCGGTGGCAGACTTTGCTCTGCCGCTGCAAGACACCGCCCTTGCCAATGTGCAGCGCGAAAGCTCTACCCTCTGGTACGCCGCCCGCCGCCTGAACGAGGGAATGAATGCGGATGCCGCTGCCGCTTTGAATGCGCTGTGGGAGAAGCTGGTTTGAGGATTGCGAGAGCATATAGCCTGCATCGGCACGGTGCAGTTCAAGGGTTTGGGTGTTCCCAACAAGCATTTTGCAACGCAAATGGTGTTTGTATAGACAGACACATTGCTTGCAGATGCAGACGTTGTATATACGTCTGCCCTGCTTGCAACAACTATGAAGCCTCTCAATGCGCTTCCCAAATTTGAAAAACATTTTGCGATTGAGACTATCCGTTTTTAAGTTCAACTTGAAGTGGACGGTTATTTTTCTTCTTAGAAAATTTTCGTGTTTGCATCCGCAGCAAGCAGGGCAAGCCGGTACCAACTCGCAATTTTTGAATCAGATTTTACAAATCCGAATTCAAAAACGCTTGTTGGGCTTCTCCCAAACCCGACATTCAGCACAAAATTGCGCTGACCGTGCATCTTATCCTCTAAAGGCATTATGACCCACAAGGGGGCCGGTACCGTCCAGCCCTCTCTCTTTTTGCCAAAGTTTTCATCGCCTTTTCTTGCAACCCGCCGAAAGTGGCGTATTTTCAAATCTTTTTGTTGACACAGCTCGATTTTTGTGGTAGTCTATTTCAACAATTTAATATAACATATTTACTTAGAGTTCCAGCTCGGCTCCTGAAGGAGCCGGAGCAAGTTTTTGACTTTCTTATCGCTACATAACGAACCCGAACCAAGGCCATCCCGGAAGGGATGGTCAGGTTTCGGTTGTTGTGTGGCGATTTTTTATTGTCAGATCCAGCACCGCACCTTGAAAATCGAAAGACCGTCTGCATGGGATACCCGGCAAAGACCTCGCAAGAGCGAGCCGGAAAACGCCGCCGGAAGGGGGCAGGAAATCCATGCAGGGAGAACGGCACACCCAATATCAACTGGTCAAAATGGCCAGTTGATGTGGTGAATGACACAAAGCGTCATTCACCAGAAACATCTTCTACGTTACAGCTCGTTCAATGTGTTCAAATTGAACACATTGATTCTATCCATGTTACGCTTAACCTCGACTTGACATTTTGTCAAGCCACGGTGAAATCTGGTAAGTGCTGCTTTTCAGTACTTACCAAATTACCGTAACACGGTCACTCTGTGGTGGGTTACGAAAACCGTAACTCACCACTTGGAAGTGGTAAATAGACAAATTGTCCACTTACCACCCAGACGCACAGATTTTAGTTGGTGATCATTTTGATCACCAACCAGACAATCGTAACGCTTTATTGTGTGAAAGTGGTGGTTACCATTTTGATAACCACCATATACCCGTAACATTTGGGGCAAATAATGCTTTTCATTATCCACCACACACCTGTAACAGCCAAAGGAGGATGCCTATGACAACAGAACAATGGGAACGTGAAAATCAGGACACCCTGATGCAATATTTCATTGACGGTGACCCCAGTGTGCACAGAATCCAGTGTGAATGCTGCCGCAAGGTCATCTACACCCAGACCCGGAACCGCAAATATTGCAGCTTCCAGACCTGCGGTCACCGGATGCTGAACTTGCGAAAAAGTCTTAAAAAGCGCATTGAGCGCGGAGCCTACACCTGCCCTTGCTGTGGTGAGCAGTTCTTGCCGATTCGGGCGGATGCCAGATATTGCAGCAACGCCTGTCGGCAGAAAGACTACCGCAAGCGTAAAGTAACGGCTCACGCTTCTCTTTGAGGAGCTTGATGAAGTTTGTCAAGTTCCTTATCTACGCTCGCTTTTGTTCAGTAAAGTGGCACTTCCCATTCTGGGAAGTGCCAAAAAACCGTAATGCTTAAATTGCTCACTCCCAAATCCCCAAAGTGGGGATTTGGGCTGTCATCTGAAATCAGGTTACGCTTTCCGTAACTTGATTTGCAACTCCTGCCGAATCAAGTTCCCACTTCGGGAACTTGGTTGTAGCCGTATCAAAATCAAGTTATCAAAATGATAACTTGATTGCATCCGTGGCAGAGCCACCGGAGTTATCATTTTGATAACTTCGGCTTTATCTGTAGCACGTCACCCCTACTCCGTAAAAATCAAGTGGTCAAAATGACCACTTGATTCTGCCTGTAACGCTGCAATGTCGTTGCAAATCAGGTTGCCAAGATGACAACCTGATTCCACCTGTAACACTTCAAGGTTGGCTGAAAATCAGGTGCCGCCACCCGGCACTTGATTTTACCCGTAACGGAATCAGTGGGTCAAAATGGCCCTCTGAAAAAGCCGAGCGAGCTGCGGGCAGAAATTCGCAAATCTTTGCCTGTCAACTTTTTCGGAGCAGGAGTTGCAGACCTTTGCGCCATTTTTTGATATAAAATGCTGGAGGTGAATTCTATTTCCGACTACCTGACTGTCACTACGCCCTTGCCGCAATATCTGCCCTATGCCCGCTTTTTGCTGGACACAGACCTAAGCCACACAGCGAAGCTGCTCTACACTCTGCTGCTGGATCGGGCAACGCTTTCTCAAAAGAACAACTGGATCGATACACAGGGGCACATTTATGTGATCTATCCGCTTTCCCATCTGGCAAAAGATTTAGGGTGCTGCATTTCCAGTGTAACACGCGCTTTCTCCGAACTGGAAAACGCACAACTCATGGAACGTATCCGCAGTGGATTTTCCAAGCCCAGCCGTATTCTGCTCAAGGTTCCGCATACTACGCAAAATTGCACCATCGCAGTATGCAAAAATGCCGAGGATGACTGTGCAGAAACGAGCAGTATGATTGCGCAAAAATGCACACCTAACCAACGTAATAAGAACGACCTGAAAGATAACCACCTGATAAAAACAACAGATGCTCATTTGACCTTCGGAGAATATCGCAATGTCTTTCTGACGGAAAAAGAGTACAAGCAACTCAAAGCCGATTTCTTCGGGCTGGACAGCCTGATCGAACAGCTTTCAGCTTATATCCAGTCCACTGGAAAAAGGTATGCTGACCATGCCGCCACCCTGCGCATCTGGGCGAAACGGCAGAAAACAGAACGAAAATCGACACCGGGTATCCCGGACTACACATTCACGGAAGGAGAAAGCCTATAAAGACAATTGAAAAAATTTTTGAACAGTCCGTTTCCAGTATTCCCGAAAATCCAGAAGATTATTATGGCAAGGACGGTCTGCTTTATTGCGGAAAATGTCATACCCCAAAAGAAGCATTCTTTGCAAAGGGCATCGCTCTGATGGGCAAGAACAAGCACCCCATTGAATGTAGCTGCCAGCGCACGGAACGAGAAAAACAAGAAACCCTTATCAGCCAGCAAAAGCACCTTGACCGTGTGCGGCGGCTGAAAGCTGAGGGATTTTCCGACCCGGCAATGCTGGACTGGACCTTTGAAAACGACAATGGCCGCAGCCCACAGATGCACCATGCACATCGCTATGTGGAGCAGTGGCAGACCATGCGTACAGAGAACCTTGGATTTCTTCTCTGGGGTGGTGTAGGCACCGGCAAGAGTTTCCTTGCCGGGTGCATTGCAAACGCTCTGATGAAGCAGGAAGTGCCTGTGCGTATGACAAACTTTGCCCGAATCCTGAACGAGTTGAACAGCAGCTTTTCCGGGCGGAACGATGTTGTGGACAAGCTCTGTCGCTACCCCCTGCTCATCATTGACGATTTCGGCATGGAGCGTGGCACCGAATACGCACTAGAACAGATCTACAACATCGTGGACAGCCGATACCGCAGCCAGAAGCCTCTGATCGTCACCACCAACCTGACACTGGACGAGATACGCCACCCACAGGATACCGCCCATGCCCGCATCTATGACCGCCTGCTGGAAATGTGCGTTCCGATTTCCTGCATCGGCATGAGTTTCCGCCAAGAAACAGCGCAGGAAAAGCTGGAACGCGTGAAACTTTTGATCGGATAAACCGATAACATCGGAAAGCCAAAATTGCCGGGTGCAATAGTCACCCGGCTACAAGGATTTGGAGGTCTGCCTATGAATTTGAATCGGCCTGACATGACCGAAACTGTGCAATCTTCCGATTATACGAAAAAGTTCTTGCAAAAGGACTCGAATCCCTCTACAATGGAAGTGGTCACTCAAACCAATGCCGTCAAGTCTCCGACTGACAGCCCGGCAACCACGAAACTGGTGTATACGGTGGAAGAGATCGCACGAATGCTGGCCATCAGCCTGCGCTCTGCTTACAATCTGTGCAACAGCACTACCGAATTCCGTGTCCTGCGAGTAGGCGGAAGCATCCGTGTGCCGAAGGACAGCTTCGATGCGTGGCTCTACCGGGCAGCTTGATAAGGAGGCAAACAGTATGGCATATATTACGAAGCGCGGCAACTCTTACAGCGTCCGCTACACCTACGAAGATGAGCACGGCAAGAGCTGCGACAAATGGGAGAGCTTTCCCACAAAAGAGGAGGCAACGAACCGAAAAAAGCAAATCGAGCATGAACTGGCCGCTGGCACTTTCCTGATTCCGTCCTCGGTGACGGTGGCAGAGTTCCTCATGGATTGGCTGCCCAAGCAGTGCAGCAAGCACAAGTGGGCACCCAAAACCTACGAATCCAACCTTTCCACCATCCAGAACCTGATTATCCCCTATATCGGCAGCATGGAGATGCAAAAACTCAAGCCCTACCACATGGAAAACCTCTACACGACCCTGAGCAAAACACCCTGCGGTTCGTATATTGAGGGCAAGAAGCAGGAACTGACCGAAAAGCAGAAGCAGCGGTTTCTATCCGGCACCACCATCCACGAGGTTCATCGGCTGCTGGGTACTGCCTTCCAGTATGCTGTAGAGTGGGGCATCCTTGTCAAAAGCCCGGTTCCCGTGGACAGCCCCAAGAAGTCCACGCAGGAGCGTACCATCTGGACGGTAGAGGAGATGCGGGCGGCTCTGGACAGCATGGAGGACCCCATCCTGCATCTGGCAGTCCACCTCACACTGGTGGGCGCACTGCGAGAGGGCGAGATCGTAGGTCTGACCCCGGAAGATCTCGATTTTGATGCCGCAGATGGCATCGGAACGTTTCGCATCAACAAGTCCATGCAGCGGGTGCGAAAAGAAGCCTTGAATCAGGTGGACGATGGTTGCATCATCAAGGTATTCCCGGACAAGCTGGAACGCAGTACCACTTCCCTTATCCTGAAAAGCACCAAAACGGCATCCTCCTGCCGCACCATCTTCATGACCTCCGCACTGAAAGAGGAATTGAAGAAGTGGCTAAGTCAGCTGGCATCAGACGAGATGAAAGATCCGACACGCTACCACGACAGCGGAATGCTGTTCCGTCTGCCCAACGGTCTGGCGGTGGAGCCGGTACTCATCCGCAAAAAGTTCCTGAAATGGCAGGATGCACACCCGGAGTTCCCGCGTATCGTGTTCCACGGTCTGCGGCACTCTAGTGCAACCTATCAGCTGATGATCTCCGGCGGCGATGTGAAAGCCGTTCAGGGTACCACAGGACACGCCACGGCAGATATGCTGGTGAACACCTACGCCCATATCCAGCAGTCCTCCCGTGTAGAGCTGGGCAGGAAATTTGAGGAAGGGTTCTATGCTAAACAGGAAAGCCCCAGCCCGCAGGCTGTGCAAAATCCCGCCGCAGGCGAACCGACTATCTCCATGACTGCTCTGCTGGAACGATTTTTGAAGAACGCAGACCCCGAAGTTAAAGGCGCAGCTCCGTCTGGCTCTGCTGATCGGCGACTACCTATTTTCAAAAAGCCGTTTCCAGCCCTGATACCGTGCAAGCCCCGATTTTTCGGGGTTACATAACAAAAAAGAACGCCAAATCTTACGATTTGACGTTCAATATCTGGTGCACCTCCAGGGACTCGAACCCTGGGCCCACTGATTAAGAGTCAGTTGCTCTACCAACTGAGCTAGAGGTGCATATTATCAGAATGCGGTTTCTTCATTCTGATAATCAAAAGTCGGCGACTACCTATTTTCACGAAGCCGTTTCCAGCTAACTCTTCGGCACAAGTAAGCTTAACTTCTGTGTTCGGAATGGGAACAGGTGGACCGTCATCGACACCGACCGATTTGACTGAATCAGTATAACAAACTTGTCCAGTATTTTTAGAAGGACGTGCCTTCAAAACTGAATAATCACTGCTTTTTTTCGTTGACTTAAAAGTCTCAAGCGAATTGTGGTCAAGCCCTCGACCTATTAGTACACGCTTGCTGAATGGATCACTCCACTTACACATCGTGCCTATCAACCTTGTAGTCTTCAAGGGGTCTTACTTGTTTGAAACAATGGGATATCTTATCTTTGGGTCGGCTTCACGCTTAGATGCTTTCAGCGTTTATCCGATCCGTACATAGTTGCCCAGCTATGCCCTTGGCAGAACAACTGGTGCGCCAGAGGTACGTCCGCTCCGGTCCTCTCGTACTAGGAACAGCTCCCATCAAATATCCTGCGCCCACGACAGATAGGGACCGAACTGTCTCACGACGTTCTGAACCCAGCTCGCGTACCGCTTTAATTGGCGAACAGCCAAACCCTTGGGACCGAATACAGCCCCAGGATGCGATGAGCCGACATCGAGGTGCCAAACCTCCCCGTCGATGTGGACTCTTGGGGGAGATCAGCCTGTTATCCCCAGGGTAACTTTTATCCGTTGAGCGATGGCATTTCCACTCACATACCACCGGATCACTAACTCCAACTTTCGTTACTGCTCGACCCGTCAGTCTCGCAGTTAGGCTCGCTTCTGCGTTTGCACTCTTTTGCTTGATTTCCGTTCAAGCTGAGCGAACCTTTGAACGCCTCCGTTACTCTTTAGGAGGCGACCGCCCCAGTCAAACTGCCCACCTAACAATGTCCCCCGCCTTGATTCAAAGGCGCAGGTTAGAATTCCAATATCGCAAGGATGGTATCCCAACGGCCACTCCACAAATGCCAAAGCACTTGTTTCCCTGTGTCCCATCTATCCTGTGCATGCAACATCGAAACCCAATATTAGGCTACAGTAAAGCTCCATGGGGTCTTTCCGTCTTGTCGCGGGTAACCGGCATCTTCACCGGTACTACAATTTCGCCGGGCGGGCTGTCGAGACAGTGCCCAAATCATTACGCCTTTCATGCGGGTCAGAACTTACCTGACAAGGAATTTCGCTACCTTAGGACCGTTATAGTTACGGCCGCCGTTCACTGGGGCTTCGATTCAATGCTTGCACATCTCCTCTTAACCTTCCAGCACCGGGCAGGCGTCAGCTCGTATACGTCATCTTTCGATTTAGCACAAACCTGTGTTTTTGGTAAACAGTTGCTTGGGCCGATTCTCTGCGGCTCCATCTCTGGAGCACCCCTTCTCCCGAAGTTACGGGGTCAATTTGCCGAGTTCCTTAACAACCCTTCTCCCGTTGGCCTTAGAATCTTCTTCCTACCTACCTGTGTCGGTTTGCGGTACGGGCACCGCAGAAATACACACAGCTTTTCTCGCCATCTTCCATCCCGGACTTCGGTACTAACTTCCCTCGATCTCTACCGGAACCAACACCCGGCTCTGAGACTTCATATGTGTCCCTGTGCTTAACTCTTTTGGTGGTGACGGAATCTCTACCGTCTGTGCATCGGCTACGCCTTTCGGCCTCACCTTAGCTCCCGACTAACCTGGAGCGGACGAACCTTCCTCCAGAAACCTGAGGCTTTCGGCCATGCAGATTCTCACTGCATTCGCGCTACTCATTCCGGCATTCTCACTTCTATACACTCCACAGCCGCTTGCGCTACTGTTTCTCCGCGTATACAACGCTCCCCTACCCAATACATTGCTGTATTGCCTAAGCTTCGGTGTCAGGTTTAGCCCCGTTAAATTCTCCGCGCAAAGACGCTCGACCAGTGAGCTATTACGCACTCTTTGAATGAGTGGCTGCTTCTGAGCCAACATCCTGGTTGTCTGCGTATCTTCACATCGTTTTCCACTTAACCTGACTTTGGGACCTTAGCTGTAGATCTGGGCTGTTTCCCTTTTGACAATGACATTTATCTGACACTGTCTGACTCCCAAGCATCAATCAATACTCTGGCATTCTGAGTTTGATAAGCTTCGCTAACCTCTCGGCCGCTAGGCTATTCAGTGCTTTACCTCCAGGTATCTAACTTGAGGCTAGTCCTAAAACTATTTCGGGGAGAACCAGCTATCTCCGGGTTCGATTTGAATTTCTCCGCTACCCACAGTTCATCCGCCGCCTTTTCAACGGAGGTCGGTTCGGTCCTCCATGGAATTTTACTTCCACTTCAACCTGACCATGGGTAGGTCACCCGGTTTCGGGCCCATTATATGCAACTTAACGCCCTTTTCAAACTCGCTTTCGCTTCGGCTCCAGACCTTAAGTCCTTAACCTTGCTGCATACAATCGCTCGCCGGACCGTTCTACAAAAAGTACCCTATCACGCTTTGACGCGCTCTAGGTGCTTGTAGGCACAGGGGTTTCAGGTTTTTTCACTCCCCTCCCGGGGTGCTTTTCACCTTTCCTTCACAGTACTATACGCTATCGGTCACTGGGTAGTATTTAGGGTTGGAGGGTGGTCCCCCCCATATTCCGACCAGGTTTCACGTGTCTGGCCGTACTCTGGAACTCGCTCAGCTCTTGTCGTTTTCACCTACGTGGTTCTCACACTCTCTGACCGGCCTTCCCATGCCGTTCGGTTAACAACTCAAGTCCTAAATGCGGTCCGTACCCCGGAAGTATTTCTACTTCCGGTTTGCCCTCTTCCGGAACGTATTCACCGCAGCATGCTGATCTGCGATTACTAGCAATTCCGACTTCGTGCAGGCGAGTTGCAGCCTGCAGTCCGAACTGGGACGTTGTTTCTGAGTTTTGCTCCACCTCGCGGTCTTGCTTCTCTTTGTTTAACGCCATTGTAGTACGCCCAAGTCATAAAGGGCATGATGATTTGACGTCATCCCCACCTTCCTCCGTTTTGTCAACGGCAGTCTGGCCAGAGTCCTCTTGCGTAGTAACTGACCATAAGGGTTGCGCTCGTTGCGGGACTTAACCCAACATCTCACGACACGAGCTGACGACAACCATGCACCACCTGTCTCTGCGTCCCGAAGGAAAAACATATTTCTATGTCCGTCGCAGGATGTCAAGACTTGGTAAGGTTCTTCGCGTTGCGTCGAATTAAACCACATACTCCACTGCTTGTGCGGGCCCCCGTCAATTCCTTTGAGTTTCAACCTTGCGGTCGTACTCCCCAGGTGGATTACTTATTGTGTTAACTGCGGCACTGAAGGGGTCAATCCTCCAACACCTAGTAATCATCGTTTACGGTGTGGACTACCAGGGTATCTAATCCTGTTTGCTACCCACACTTTCGAGCCTCAGCGTCAGTTGGTGCCCAGTAGGCCGCCTTCGCCACTGGTGTTCCTCCCGATATCTACGCATTCCACCGCTACACCGGGAATTCCGCCTACCTCTGCACTACTCAAGAAAAACAGTTTTGAAAGCAGTTTATGGGTTGAGCCCATAGATTTCACTTCCAACTTGTCTTCCCGCCTGCGCTCCCTTTACACCCAGTAATTCCGGACAACGCTTGTGACCTACGTTTTACCGCGGCTGCTGGCACGTAGTTAGCCGTCACTTCCTTGTTGAGTACCGTCATTATCTTCCTCAACAACAGGAGTTTACAATCCGAAGACCTTCTTCCTCCACGCGGCGTCGCTGCATCAGGGGTTTCCCCATTGTGCAATATTCCCTACTGCTGCCTCCCGTAGGAGTCTGGGCCGTGTCTCAGTCCCAATGTGGCCGTTCAACCTCTCAGTCCGGCTACCGATCGTTGCCTTGGTGGGCCATTACCTCACCAACTAGCTAATCGGACGCGAGGCCATCTCAAAGCGGATTGCTCCTTTTCCCTCTGTGCCATGCGGCACCGTGGGCTTATGCGGTATTAGCAGTCGTTTCCAACTGTTGTCCCCCTCTTTGAGGCAGGTTCCTCACGCGTTACTCACCCGTTCGCCACTCGCTTGAGAAAGTAAGCTCTCTCTCGCTCGTTCGACTTGCATGTGTTAGGCGCGCCGCCAGCGTTCGTCCTGAGCCAGGATCAAACTCTTTATAAATGATATTTATCACTTAAAAGTGTTAAATCTTGTTTCGCTCAGCACGCAATCGCTTGCGTCCTGTGTGAATTACTTTTGTTTGGAATTGTTTACCGTGTTTTTCCAACACGAATATAGGTTCCGTTACAAGTTCTTTCGATATTGTTCAATTTTCAAGGTCCTGTGCGCCGCAGCCTTGCGGCTGACGACTTGATTATTTTACCACAGAAGCGGTTTTTTGTCAAGCACTTTTTTGAGAAGCTTTTGAACTTTTCTGAACTTGGAGCGCTTCAGGTTTCTCGGTATCAGCCGGAACTTTTCAGCGTCTATTGGTTCTTTTCAAGGGCTTCCTGCTGAGGCTTCAGAAGTCATTCTTTTGTCTCAGCGCTTGGCGCTCAAGTATAATACCACACCCCGGCAATCTTGTCAACACTTTTTGACATCTTTTTTCCAATTTCTTTGCACGGGGGGTGGGGGCAAAACTCCAACCGCAACGAACCCTCTCAGGCATCGCTGCGCGATGCCAGATTCCCCCTTTTGTCACCTGCGGTGACATTTTCCCCCGGCCGGGGGAAATCTGTCCTCTCGGGGGGAGCTTTATTGGCGCTGATCGGAAGATGCACAAAAGCTCCCCCTTTCGGGGGAGCTGGCGCGCAGCGCCTGAGAGGGTTCAGCCTTATATTATTACATTATATAGGCAGAGCAAATCCCAACCGGGTATAGACGGCGGCTGATATTACTCGCCGGAAAGCAAGTCGCTCTGTCAAGAGTTTCCGTGCAAAATTTTGTCCCGAAAAATATCCACGATTTTTGGCGATTGCTACAAAACGCAAAATATAGTGGTATTTTGCTTGACTTGCCACTAGATAATGATAAAATAGAGCTACATTCAGTTTGTTGGATATCGTTGTGCGCAGACGGGTATCTCTTATGGTAAGAGGTACCCGTTCACAATGCGCCTATATAGAAGGAGGAGAACCGATGAAGATCATCAAACGAAACGGTGCAGAAGTTCCTTTTGATATTACCAAGATCATCACCGCCGTTACCAAAGCCAGCGATTCCGTGGGCGGTCAGGCTCGCCTGAGCCGGGAGCAGATCACCCAGATCGCCGCAGCCGTTACCGACCAGTGCCAGCAGCTTAACCGCGCAGTCAGCGTGGAAGAGGTGCAGGATCTGGTGGAGAACCAGCTGATGGACATTCAGGCGCACGATGTGGCACGGCACTATATCACCTACCGCTACGTCCAGAGCCTGAAGCGTCAGACCAACACCACCGACGAGCGTATTCTGAGCCTGATCGAGTGCCAGAACGAAGAGGTCAAGCAGGAGAACGCCAACAAGAACCCCACCGTCAACAGTGTACAGCGCGACTATATGGCCGGCGAGATCTCCAAGGATCTGACCGCCCGTCTGCTGCTGGACCCGGAGATCGTAAAGGCACATCAGGAGGGTCTGATCCACTTCCACGATTCCGACTACTTTGCCCAGCACATGCACAACTGCGATCTGGTGAATCTGGAGGATATGCTGCAGAACGGCACCGTCATCACCGGCACCTTGATCGAGAAGCCGCACAGCTTCTCCACGGCCTGCAACATTGCCACACAGATCATCGCGCAGGTGGCCTCCAACCAGTACGGCGGCCAGAGCATCAGCCTGACCCATCTGGCTCCCTTTGTGGACGTCTCCCGCAAGAAGATCGCCGCTGAGGTAGAGCTGGAGATGGAAGGTCTGGACGTCTCTGCCGAGCGCAAGAAGGAGATCGTGGAGCGCCGTCTGCGCAACGAGATCAACCGCGGCGTGCAGACCATCCAGTATCAGGTGGTCACCCTGATGACCACCAACGGTCAGGCACCCTTTATTACCGTGTTCATGTATCTGGGCGAGGCCCGCAACCCGCAGGAAAAGGCCGACCTTGCCATCATCATCGAGGAGACCATCCGCCAGCGCTATCAGGGCGTGAAGAACGAGGCCGGTGTATGGATCACCCCCGCCTTCCCGAAGCTCATCTATGTGCTGGAAGAGGACAACATCCGCCCAGGCACTCCCTACTACTACCTGACCGAGCTGGCCGCCAAGTGCACCGCTAAGCGCATGGTGCCGGACTATATCTCGGAAAAGAAGATGCTGGAACTCAAGGTGGACAAGAACGGCGAGGGCCACTGCTACACCTGCATGGGCTGCCGCAGCTTCCTGACCCCCTATGTGGACCCCGAGACCGGCAAGCCCAAGTACTATGGCCGCTTCAATCAGGGCGTGGTCACCATCAATCTGGTGGACGTTGCCCTGAGCTCCGGCGGCAACTTTGAAAAGTTCTGGAAGATCTTTGACGAGCGTCTGGATCTGTGCCACCGGGCTTTGCAGGCACGCCATAAGCGGCTGCTGGGCACCCCCAGCGACGCTGCTCCCATCCTGTGGCAGTACGGCGCGCTGGCACGCCTGAAGAAGGGCGAAAAGATCGACAAGCTGCTCTTCGGCGGCTACTCCACCATCAGTCTGGGCTATGCCGGCCTGTACGAGTGTGTGAAGTATATGACCGGCAAGAGCCACACCGATGCCGGTGCCAAGCCCTTTGCCCTGAGCGTGATGCAGCACATGAACGACAAGTGCAACGCGTGGAAGAAGGCCGAGAACATGGACTACTCCGTCTACGGCACCCCGATGGAATCCACCACCTACAAATTCGCCAAATGCCTCCAAAAGCGCTTTGGCATCGTGAAAGGCATCACGGACAAGAACTATATCACCAACAGCTACCACGTCCATGTCTCCGAGCCCATCGACGCCTTTACCAAGCTGAAATTCGAGGCCGACTTCCAGCGCCTGTCCCCGGGCGGTGCCATCAGCTATGTGGAAGTGCCCAACATGCAGGACAATCTGGAAGCCGTCATAAGCGTGCTGCAGTTCATCTACGACAACATCATGTACGCCGAGTTGAACACCAAGTCCGACTACTGTCAGGTGTGCGGCTACGATGGCGAGATCAAGATCGTAGAGGACGACGGCAAGCTGGTGTGGGAGTGCCCCAAGTGCGGCAACCGCGACCAGAACAAGCTGAACGTCGCCCGCCGCACCTGCGGTTATATCGGCACCCAGTTCTGGAACCAGGGCCGCACGCAGGAGATCAAGGATCGCGTGCTGCATCTGTAAAAACGCAATAAATTTTTATTTTTGATTTATATTTGGAGCGGCCTTTCGGCCGCTCCAAATATCTTTTCAGCAAACGACAGGAACATGAGCATGAACTACGCAAACATCAAATATTACGATATCGCCAACGGCCCCGGGGTGCGCACCAGCGTTTTTGTGTCCGGCTGCCGCCACCACTGCCCGGGCTGCTTCAACGCCGTGGCATGGGATTTTGACTACGGTCAGCCCTTTGATAAGACCGTGCGCAACGAGGTATTCGCCTCCTGTCAGCCGGACTATATCGCCGGGCTCTCCCTGCTGGGCGGCGAACCTTTTGAACCAGAGAACCAACGGGAGCTGCTGCCCTTTGTGCGCAACTTCAAGGCGTTGTACCCCGCCAAGACGGTGTGGTGCTACTCCGGCTACACGTGGGAACAACTTACCGGCAAAGAGCCCAGCCCTGCGCGGTGCGAGGTGACCGACGAGCTGCTGGCACTGCTGGATGTGCTGGTGGACGGCAGATTCGTGCAGGCCGAGCACGACATCTCCCTGCGCTTCCGCGGCAGCCGCAACCAGCGCCTGCTGGATGTGAAAAAGTCCCTTGCCGCCGGGCAGCCCGTGTGGTGGGAGGACGAAAAGGTATTCGCCACCCATACCATGGAACGGTAAGCGGTGCTGAACTCCTTCTCGTGAAAATGCGTTTGTCGCGGCCCGCAGGCCGCGACAAACGCTCTATTAAAAATAATTCTTCCGCTGAATATGGCCAAAGCAACGCGGAGGCCATTCGAAATCGTCCCGCACTAAAAGAAGCCGCTGCACAGACTGTGCAGCGGCTTCTTTCTTTTCTCACTCCCGGCTGCCCACGGCGTCCTCGATGACGCGCAGAAAAGCGTTGCCGTAGCGGGCGGCCTTCTTTTCGCCCACGCCGCTGATGTTCAGCAGCTCGTCGATGCTCATAGGCTTTTTCTCTGCCATCTCCCGCAGGGTGGCATCGTTAAACACCATAAAGGCGGGCAGGTTCTGCTTGCCCGCAAGGCGCTTGCGCACCGCATACAGGGCGTTGAGCAGCTTTTCGTCCGCCTCGCTCAGGCTGCCCGCTGCGGCGGGCTTTGCGCGGCGGGGCTTTTCCAGCCGGTCGGCGCTCTGGGCGGCACGGCGGCGGGCGTACTCCACCTGCAGCTGGGCTTCCTGCTCGGCGGCAAGGCAGCAGGAGCAGTTGCCGCACTTTTTGGGCGCTGCTTCTCCGAAGTATTGCAGCAGAAAGCCGCGCAGACAGTGCTGGGTGGTGGAGTAGAAGGTCATGTACTTGAGCCGCTCCTCTGCCTTGCGGGCGGCTTCAGCCTTTACATCCGCGGGCAGACCATTGTCGGCCTCCCGCTCCTTGTCGATGAAAAAGCGGATGGTGCGCACATCCGTGCCGGAATACAGCAGGGTGCACCGGGCGGGCTGACCGTCGCGCCCGGCGCGTCCGGCTTCCTGATAATAGCTTTCCAAGTCCTTGGGCATATTATAATGGATGACGAACCGCACGTTGGGCTTGTCGATGCCCATGCCAAAGGCATTGGTGGCCACCATCACCTGCACACGGTCATAGAGGAAATCGTCCTGATTCTGCCGCCGGGTGTCCGCATCCAGCTTTGCGTGGTAAGCCGCCGCCCGGATGCTGCGGCTCTGCAGCAGCTGCACCGTCTCGTCCACCTGCCGGGTGGTGCTGCAATACACGATGCCCGCATGATTGCCCTCCTTGAGCACCAGTTCCAGCAGTTCCTTGGGCTTCTGGCTGGGCAGCGCCCGCCGGGTCTCGAAGTACAGGTTGGGGCGGTCGAAGCTGGTAGTCACCTCGTAGGGCGCTTGCAGCGCCAGATGGGTGCGGATATCCTCCCGCACATGGGCGGTGGCGGTGGCAGTGAACGCGCCCATGACCGGTCGGCTGGGCAGGCCGTCCACAAATTCTTTGATGCGCAGATAGCTGGGGCGGAAATCCTGTCCCCACTGGCTGATGCAGTGCGCCTCGTCCACCGTGACCATGCTGATCTGCCGCTCCTGCGCAAACCGCTGGAAGCCCGGCATCTCCAGCCGCTCCGGTGCTACATAGATGATCTTATACCAGCCCTCCCGGGCGCGATGCAGCATCAGCGCCTTCTGGTTGTCGGTCAGGCTGTTGTTCAGAAAAGCCGCCGCCACGCCCGCCTGCACCAGCGCCCCCACCTGATCCTTCATCAGGCTGACCAGCGGGGACACCACGATGGTGATGCCCGGCAAAAGCAGCGCCGGCACCTGATAGCAGATGGATTTGCCCGCGCCGGTGGGCATGACCGCCAGCACATCCTGCCCTGCCAGCAGGCGGCTGACGATTTCCTCCTGCCCGGGGCGGAAGCTGTCGTAGCCGAAACTTTTTTTTCAGGATACTGTGCGGGTTTTCCATGGTTTCCTCCGTTATATATATAGGTGCACTGACGCGCAGAACGCTCAAAACCTTATCAGTATACCACAAAACTGATACTTTTGGCAGAAAAAAACGTCACTTTGCGCAAAAGTGTGCGATAAGCGCTCTTTCTGCCCGGGAAGGATAGCTTTTCAGGCGCGAAAATGCTATAATGAGAACACATATCTCCATGCCACCCCGCAGACTGCCCGGCATGGACCATGCAACGTAAAAAGGAGCATTTATAATATGCAGCAGAAACTTATCACCTTTGCCGTGCCCTGCTACAATTCCGCAGCCTATATGCGTCACTGCATCGAAACGCTGCTGAGCGCAGGCGAGCAGGCCGAGATCATTCTGGTGGACGATGGTTCCGTCAAGGATGACACCCCCGCCATCTGCGACGAGTACGCCGCAAAGTACCCCACCATCGTCAAGACCATCCATCAGGAAAATGGCGGCCACGGCGAAGGCGTCAATCAGGGCATCCGCAACGCCACAGGCCTGTACTATAAGGTAGTGGACAGCGACGACTGGCTGGACACCGACGCCCTGAAAAAGGTGCTGGAGCGCCTGACCACGCTGGTAGCCCGCGGCACCGCGCCGGATCTGATGATCTGCAACTATGTGTACGAGCATGTGGAGGACGGCACCAGCCATACCGTGCGCTACACCAACGTGTTCCCGCAGAACCGTCTGTTTGACTGGGTACACGTCCGGCGCTTCCGCCCGGATCAGAACCTGCTGATGCACTCGGTCATGTACCGCACCGAGGTGCTGCGTGAGTGCGGCATGGTGCTGCCCAAGCACACCTTCTATGTGGACAACATCTTTGTGTACCAGCCCCTGCCCTATGTCAAGAGCATGTACTATATGGATCTGGATCTGTACCGCTACTTCATCGGTCGAGCAGACCAGAGCGTGAACGAGAGCGTGATGGTCGGCCGCGTGGACCAGCAGCTGCGGGTCACCAAGCACATGATCGACTGTCAGGATCTGGACGCGCTGAAGGACCAGAAGCGTCTGCGCGCCTACATGGTGCACTACCTGTCCGTCATGATGGCGGTCAGCGACATCTTTCTGCTGCTGGACGGCAGCGCCGAGGCACACGCCAAAAAGGCCGAGCTGTGGCAGTACCTCAAGGATCACGTTACTCCCGGCGTCTACCGCGCCGTGCGCGTGAACCTTGGCGGCCTGACCGACCTGCACTTCCCCGGCGGTGACAAGGTGGTCGTAGCCACCTACCGCCAGCTGCGCAAGATCTTCAAGTTCAACTAAGAGCATATTTTATATTTCGGGATAGCGGAACGCCTGCGGGCGCTCCGCTATCCCTTTTTCACGGCTGGGGTCGTAAAGGGAAACGGCAGCCGAACTGCTTGTATTCCGTCCTTTCTCGTTCTGTTTCTGTCTTTTCGTCTCAAAAGATGTATGAAACGCGCGGGATGGTTGCTTTTCCTCCGTTGTTCCGGTATACTGGATACGTTTTCCCATTTTGACCCCCCGCACTGGATTTCACACAGGAGTTCGATACTTTTTTTGACAAGGAGGAACCGAGTGCTGCGGCCTTTGGCTGCGCACCCAATACAAACCACATTATGGAACAAATGTTGATCTGTCTGTCCCTTGCCCTGATCGCCGGCCTGCTCATGTCACGCGCTGCCAAGGCCGTGCGTCTGCCCGCCGTCACCGCTTACCTGCTTACCGGCCTGCTGCTGGGCCCCTTCTTTCTGGGTCGGCTGGGGCTGAGCCGTTTCGGCTTTGGCTTTGGCAGCCTTGCTGCCGTGGAGGGCTACGGCATCCTCACACAGGTGGCGCTGGGCTTCATCGCCTTCGTCATCGGCAACGAGTTCCGGCTCAGCGCCCTGAAGCACATGGGATGCCGCGCCGTGACCGTGGGCGTTGCGCAGGCGGTGATCACCACCGCGCTGGTGGATATCGCTCTTGTTGCCCTGCACTTTGCCCGCCCGGACGTCATCTCGCTGGCTTCTGCCATCACGCTGGGCTCCATCGCCGCCGCTACCGCCCCTGCCGCTACCCTGATGGTGGTCAAGCAGTACAAGGCCGACGGCCCTTTGACCAAGCTCCTGCTGATGGTGGTCGCCATTGACGATGCCGTGGGTCTGGTGCTGTTCTCGGCCTCCTACGGCGTGGCAAATGCGCTGGAACAGGGCCGCATCGACCCTGTGAGCGTAGTGCTGGAGCCTCTGCTGGAGATCGCGCTCTCGCTGGCGCTGGGCGCTGCCGCCGGTTACCTGCTGAACCTGCTGGAGGTCTACTTCCACTCCCGCTCCAAGCGCATGAGCCTGTCGGTGGCCTTTGTGCTGCTGACGGTGGGTCTGTCCATGACCGAGTTCGAGATCAACGGCACCCGCTGCGGCTTCTCGCTGCTGCTGGTGTGCATGATGACCGGCACCGTGTTCTGCAACGTCTGCCCCACCTCGGATGAGCTGATGGACCGTCTGGACCGCTGGGTGTCCCCCATCAACATCCTGTTCTTCGTATTGTCCGGTGCAGAGTTGGATCTGACCATCCTCACCAACCCCATGGTGCTGCTCATCGGCGTGGTGTACATTGTGGCGCGCTCTGCCGGTAAGATCAGCGGTTCTTACCTGAGCTGCCGCGCCACCAGCTGCAGCCCCGCCATCCAGAAGTATCTGGGCATCACCCTGCTGCCGCAGGCCGGTGTAGCGCTGGGCATGGCGGCCACCGCCGCCGAGCTGTCGGACGGCCACATGGTGCGCAACGTGGTGCTGTTCTCGGTGCTGGTGTACGAGCTGGTAGGCCCCACTCTGACCAAGATCTCGCTGGTCGCCGCCGGAGAGATCCGTCCCGAGGGACGCACCAGCGCCCGCGTGGAGAACCAGCCCGAAGCCCCTGTGGAGCTGAGCTGAGACGGCGAGAAAGAATTATTTGTAATTTGGGGGTTCAGGAAAGCCTGCGGGCTTTTCAGAACCCCTTTTTTCACGGAGAGAATCTCCCCCACCTTTATGTGCAAAAGGTCTTTTTTTGTCGAATCAGCACGCAATCATTGACGAATGGTGTTATTTTTTGTATACTGAGCTTATCAGCGCTGGCACAATTTTCCTATTGTGTCAGTGGTTGCTAAAAAAGGAATAAGGAATAGTGAAGGAGAATGACACATTATGAAAAGCACTGGCATCGTTCGCGGCATTGACTCGCTGGGACGAATCGTTCTGCCGAAGGAGCTGCGCACTAGTATGCACCTCGACACCGACACCAAATTGGAGATCTTTGTGGATGGGGACGCCATCGTCCTGAAAAAGCACCGCCCCGCCGGCAGCTGCGATTTCTGCGGCGAGGTGGACGAGCAGGCCATCCAGTTCGGCGGCTACTGCATCTGCAGCGCCTGCCGCCGCAAGCTCAGCGCACTGTAACGCAGAAAGGGGGCTCTTTCCATGAGCCGGTTCATCGACTTTACCCTTCCCTCCACCGTGCCGGGGCGCACCCTGCACGGCTTTCGCTGCGTCCCGGAGGGGCAGGTGCGGGCGGTGCTGCAGCTGTCTCACGGCATGGTGGAGTTCATCGACCGCTACCGCCCCTTGGCGGAATATCTGGCCGACCGGGGTATTCTGGTCACCGGCCACGACCATCTGGGGCACGGCGCATCCATCCGCACCAAGGAGGACTACGGCTACTTTGCCGAGCCGGACGGCAACCGCGCCGTACTGGCCGACCTGCACGCCGTAACCGTGCTGACCAAGGAGCTGTACCCGAACCTGCCCTACTTTTTGCTGGGGCACAGCATGGGCTCCTTCTACGCCCGGCAGTATTTGTGCGAGTATGGCCGGGAGCTGAACGGTGCCATCATTATGGGCACAGGTTTCCAGCCCAAGGCGCTGGTCAAGGTTGCCAAGACCCTTTGCCGGGTGCTGGCCGCCTTCCATGGCTGGCACTACCGCAGCAGCCTTGTGGCCAACCTTTCCTTTATGGGCTACAATAAGGGGCTGGAGGGCCGCACCACCCACGACTGGCTCAACCGCGACCAGGCCGAGGTGGACAAGTATCTGGCCGAGGAGCGCTGCACCTTCACCTTTACGCTGAACGCCTATTACAGTATGTTCAGCGGCATCCTGCGCCTGCACGACCCGGCTTTTCTGGCACGGATGCCCAAGGAGCTGCCGCTGCTCTTCCTCTCCGGCGATGCCGACCCGGTGGGCGAGCAGGGCAAGGGCGTGCGCCGCGCCATCCAGAGCCTGAAGGACGCCGGTGTGCAGAACATTGAAAGCATCTTCTACCCCGGTGCCCGCCACGAGCTGCTGGTGGAGACCAACAAGCAGGAGGTCTTCGCGGACATCGCCGCATGGCTGGACAAACAGCTGGCAAAACAGTAAATACAAACAAAGGGCTGCTGCACGTTTTGTGCAGCAGCCCTTTCGCGTAAGACGATTAGAAATGTCCTCCGCTTCGCTCTGGATATTCTCAGCGGAATAAAGATTTTTTATTTGGCTTCCAAAACGCCTGTGGGCGTTTTGGAAGCCTTTTTACAGTCAGGATAAATCAGCTATAAATCGTTTATTTTGTCATTGTTCTGCATTTCGTTTATACCGCAGCGGGGTCTGCACCTCGGCGCGGATCTTGCCAAGATAGGTGCGGGTCTGCTCTGCGCCCTGCAAAATAGACTCTACCTGCGCTTTCTGCTCTGCGGTCAAATCGTCATCCTCTGCCAGCAGTTCCGCGTTGCCCTCGATGATGGTCAGCGGCGTTTTCAGCTTGTGGGACAGCTGAATGATCTGCTCCCGCTGCCGCTGCTCCATGGCCCACTGCTTCTGCAGGCTGCCGGTCAGGGCGTCGCCCATGGTCTGCAATGCCTGCAAAGTGCTCTCGTATTCCCGCACCTTCGCGCCGGAAAATACCGCGCTGTCCAGTTCCTTCCGTGCCACCGCCTGCGCGGCGGCGGTCAGCTTTTCGGTCTCCCGGGTCAGGAAGCGCCCGGTCCTGTGGGTGCTCCACACCACCGCGCCTACCAACAGCAGAATGCCCAGAATGCTGTGCACCGTCTGCATATCCGGCAGCACGCCCCGCAGCGCAGGGTCGGCATAGGGCACGGCATAGTCAAATTGCAGCAGGCAAACCGTTCCGTCCTGCAATTTTGACGTCATATAATACTGCGTGTAGCCAAAATGCCAGTGGGTTTTCCCCTGCCGGTTCTCCATTGCCCGCTGCAAGTGCCCGGCATCCATGTTGGTGGCCAGCACCTCGCTGCTGTCCGGCGCGGCAAACAGAGCGTACCGGCACAAGGAGTCCAGTTGGGTCTCGTCAAAGGTGGCAGCAGTCATACCCGGTAAAACGTCCTGTGCGGCTTTCTGACAGGCCTGTGCAGCTTGATTCGCGGGAAGAAACAACTCGCCGTTCTGGACCCACAGCATCAGCACCAGCAGCCACCCCACCGCGACCAGCAGGCAGGCCAGCGCCGTGCGCACCAGATATTGCAGCAGCACGCCGCGCAGAGAAATCAGTCTTCGCTTTTCCATTGATATCCCACACCCCATACGGTATTGAGCAGCTTTTCCGGCTCCGGCACGCCCGCCGCCCGCAGCTTTGCCCGGATATTTTTGATGTGCTGTGTCACGGCGGTGTCGTCCGCTGTGCCATCAATGCCAAAAACCGCTTCGTAAATTTGTTCCTTGGTAAAGGTCTGCCCGGCGTGGAGCGCCAGATACTCACAGATGGCATACTCCGAGCGGGTCAAGGGCAGCGCCTTCCCCTCCACCACCGCGCTCCGGGCGGTCAGGTCAAAGGCTACGCCGCTGCGCACCATCCGGTGCGCCGGGGTGCGGCTCTGCCGCCGCAGATGTGCCGCCACCCGCGCCCGCAGCTCTGCCACCCGGAAGGGCTTGGACAAAAAGTCGTCTGCCCCGATGCCCAGCCCCTCCAGCACAGCGGCCTCGTCGGTGCGGGCGCTCAGAAACAGGATGGGGGCTTCAGTCAGGCTGCGGATGCGCCGACAGACCGCAAAGCCATCCTCCCCGGGCATCATCACGTCCAGCAGGATGCAGTCTGCCCAGCGGCAGAGCGCCTCGGTCAGATCTCTGCCCGCCTGCCGCGTTTCCACCCGGTGGCCGTCCCGCTCCAAAGTGGTGCGGATCAGCTTGCAGAGTTCTATATTGTCATCCACTGCCAGAATGTTTGCCACAAGATCACCTCAAAGCGTTATAAACAAGGCAGGATGCCCCATACAGCAGATACACATGGGCGGGGTAGAACC
>VOFI01003123.1_pt1 | contig 44974 bp, 66 predicted proteins | sample 5384131 | NCBI WGS metagenome assembly VOFI01 (sample SAMN12384728, study PRJNA508395) | human gut metagenome | isolation source: healthy gut H | host: Homo sapiens
CTCCGCGATAGGGAGTTCCGGCTACATGGCAATGGATCGCGGACATCATAAATGTGTGCCAGGTCGCAGATCTTTCTTGGCCTCGATAGGCCTCCGCAGTTGGTGATATCCGGCTGAATCACAGAAATAGCTCCCCTGTTTGAGCAGTTGTTCAAAGCCCCAGCGGGTGTGGAAACGCTCACCAGTGGCCAACGGTGTCTCGACTCTCCGGGCGATCTCTCCATAAAGGGCGGGATTGAAGTTAGAGGTGGCCTCTTCGATCATCAGTACGCCGTACTTGCGGGCGATCCGCTCCAGCTGCACGGCGGCAGTCACATCGGTCCTGCAGAGAGATTTTCCAGGATGATGCCCCAGCTGGTCGCCGCACCGCTCCCCGCACCTGCTGCCAGGCGGGATTCTGCAAGATCCAAAATCGTTTTCTCCAAGGGACCGGTGGTCATCTCGGAGTAGACCGTCACACCGCCTCCGCTGAGGTGTCCCCGGAGCACATTATGGATGTCCTCCCAGATGACCTCGTTGTTCATGGGGTCCTTCCCAAGACCAGCTGAGAGAGGTCCTTGAGCATATAGGCCACGCCGTTTTCACCGGTTCCTACGGAAATGCCGGCTTCACCATACCCGCAGATCCCCTCGTCCGTATTGACACGGCACACCGCCGGACGAAAAGGGAAGGGGGAAAACGACATGGCGCAGGAGGAAAATATCGACGCTTGTAATTTTCATGGTTCAATCCTTTCTTGGAGTGCCAAAAATTTATCCCTCCGGTTTTTGTGCGTGGGCCCCCATCACATTTTTGGCAGATACCGCGTCATGCGCACAAAAGGCCTGTATCAGTCGCTCATGGTATGGAATACCTTCCTCCGCGCCCAGGGTCACATAGGTGCGATGCATGACCGGCTGGAGAAACTCCAGTAAAAGCGCGTAAGTCTGAACCACCAGGGAATTCTGCGTGATCATCGCGATTTTCGAGTGAAATTCCACGTCCACATTGGTCAGCGCCTCCAGATCGTTTTGATCCTTGGCGGCAATCAGGCGCTTATGGATCGCTTGCAGTTCCGCCAGCTCCTCCTGGGTGCAGCGCTGGACAGCCATGGCTGCCACACTGTCCTCAATGAGGCATAGAAAATCCAGCACTTCCACAATATCTTCAAACTGCAAATCGCCGATAGGCACGATATTGAGCATGTAATTGCCGGAAATCTGCCGCTTGACATAGGTTCCGGTGCCATTTCGGGTCTCTACCATCCCATAATCAGCCAGTGTACGGATGGCCTGGCGGACAGAGCTCCGACTGACGCCTAACGTTTCAGTCAACTCCTGTTCAGAGGGCAGCTTTTCGCCTTCCTTCCAGGTCCCCTGGAGGATCTGGTCCCGCAGCTGTTCAAAAACCTTCTCTGCAATATTCACTCGCGTAATCTGTTTGAGAGCCATAAAGTCCACCGTACCTTTTGTCAAAGTTTGGTATGTATGGAAAATGCATACAATCCTTTACAAAATTATCCTAACAAATACAAGCATTGTCAAGGCTGGGTTTCGCCCAAAATCCAAAGTCTTCTGCACAGGACCAAGGAAATCGATTCACAGCTCTCTGAACGCTCTGCCTCATATTCTCTTTCTGCTGTCCAGAGAAGACCAATCCGGAAACAGTGCGATCCGCACCGCCAGTCTCATCACCGGCTCCGGCTCATCGGTCAGGTGGGACAGTAGCCAAACATTCGGGGCCAAAATGATTTTGAAAGAGGCAGGGGGCTTTTCACACCCCCTGCCCTCTCTATATTGCTTATTCCGCAACGGAAGCAGTTTCCACCTGTGCCAGCAGGCTGTCCACCAGATCGGTGCCGATTTGTTCGCGGACCAGATCGTAGACGTTGGCGGAGACATCAGCCATCTCCTGAATCATGGCGGGCTCCAGAGTGATGATCTCAGGCCGGCATCCTGAATGGTGGACTTCTGTCCTTCGATGCGCTCGTCGGCCATTTGACGGGCATACTGATGGGCCTCAGCAGCGCACTCACTGACCAACTGCTGGATATCAGCGGGCAGGGCGTCATAGGCCTTGCTGCCCACCATGTTCAGAGTGTGCAGCAGATGATTGGTCTCAATGACATAGGCCTGGGGCTCATACAGCTTGTTGGCCACGATCAGGTCATAGGGGTTCTCCTGAGCGTCCAGAGTACCTTGCTCCAGGGACATATACAACTCGCTGAAGTCAGCGGGAGTGGGGTTGGCGCCCAGAGCCTGCCAGTAGGCGATGTGGTTGGGATTCTCCATGGTACGGATCTTGATGCCGGAGAAATCAGACATCTGGCGGACCGCCTTGCTGCTGGTCATGACGCGGAAACCGGAATCGGCATAGCCGAACAGCTTCAGTCCGCCGGCTTCATAGGCGGCCTGCAGCTCCCGCCAGAATGGGGCCGTCCAGCACTTCCCGGGCGGTTTCAGGTCGGGGAACACGTTGGGCAGGTCGAACAGGGCGGCCTCAGGGATATAGTTCACCAGAGAGCCGGTCATGCCCACGATGAAGTCCACGGAACCGGCAATGCAGGACTCCGTCAGCTCCGCGTCGCCGCCCAGGGCGCCGTTTTCATACAGTGTCACGGTGACAGCACCATCAGAGCGATCTTCGATCAACTCCTTAAACTTGGCTGCCAGCAAATGGTTGACGGAATCCTCCGCAGTGTTGGTGCCTACAGAGAAGCTGTAAGTTTCCCCGGCGGCATCCCCGCCAGGCTCCTGCTGTGCAGTCTCTCCGCCGCCGCAGGCGGCCAGAGACAATGCCATTGCCAGGGATAAAAGCAGAGCCAATAACTTTTTCATGGGAATATCCTCCTTAAAAATAATTAGAACTATGAACGGGCAGCTGCCCGGAGCTCTTACTGCAGCAAGAACATGCTGATCTGGGGCACGAAAGTGATCAGCAGCAAGGCGATCAGGAACGCCAGGATAAAGGGAACTGCCTTTCTGGCGATATCGAACACAGATACTTTTGAGAGGTTGCTGGCCACAAACAGGTTGGCGCCCATGGGCGGGGTCACAAAAAGCCGATGGCCAGGTTCACGCACATGATGATGCCGAAGTGGATGGGATCGACCCCGATGGCCTCCGCCACCGGCAGCAGCACGGGGGTAAACACCAGGATTGCCGGACCGGTATCCATGATCATGCCCACAAACAGCAACAGTACGTTGATCAGCAGCAGGATAACCACCTTGGAGGAGATGGCACTGAGCACCGCCTCACTGACGATGGTGGCTACATTCATCAGCGTGATTACACGGGCAAAGGCCACGGCCGCGGATAGAATGATGAGGATGGGGGCATAGGAATGAATGCCTTCCAGCATGATTTTCGGAAGATCCCGGATCTTGATGGTGCGATAGATAAACAAGCTGACGATCAGAGAGTAGAAGATGGAGATGGTAGCCGCCTCTGTGGGGGAGCAGATGCCGCCGTAGATGCCGCCCAGAATGATGACGGGGGACATCAGCGCCCAGAAGCCCTCTTTGAGCACTGTGCCCAGGCCTTTTGCCCGTAGCTCCATGCATTTGGCGTTGAGCTTGTCCTTATCCTCTCCATGGCTCTTACAGTAGATGTAAGAATAGACCATCAGGCACAGGGCGATCAGCACACCAGGCAGGAAACCGGCCAGGAACAGCTCGGAAATGGAGGCGCCGGAGGCGTTGCAGTACATGATGTAGGGGATACTGGGGGAATGATGATGCCCAGACTGCCGGACACGGCCACCAGTGCGGTGGCAAAGGTCAGGTCATAGCCCACACTGGTCAGCAGGGGGATGCACATAGAACCCACGGCCGCGGTAGTAGCGGGGCCGGAACCGGAGATGGCACCGTAGAACAGGCATGTAATGGTGACTGCGCAGGGGAGCCCCGCTGTTCTGTTGCCGAAAAAATACGAGAACACATTGAACAGCCGCTCAGAAATCTGCCCCTTCGCCATGATCACGCCAGCGATGATAAACAGGGGAATCGCAAGCAGGGGGAAGTTGTTTAAACCACTCACCATGGAGCGGACCGCAGCGTCCGCCGTATAGGGGAAACTGGCGTCCACAATGGAGGGAAGCAACGTCACAAATGCGAAAGATACACAGATGGGTACCGTCAGTACCAGCAGAAGGACCAATACTCCGAAAAACAACGCCAGAGACATTTAGGGCGCCTCCTTTCCGATTACGATTTTGGTTTCCGCCACGATCCGGCCCAAAGACCGGAAAATGGAGAGAGTCAGACCCAACAGGGGACCCGCATAGACGATCGCCAGGGGCAATCCCAGAGCAGGGCTGGTCTGTCCGGCGGAGGACGTCACCATGTGCCAGGCGTTGACCGACAGCATAGCAAACACCACGGAGCAGAACAGGTACACCACCATATTCAATCCCGCCCGAACGCGCTGCGGCATCCACAATACGAAAGCGTCAATGGAGATGATGGAGCGGCACTTGATGGAAAGACTCAGTGTGAAAGCCCGTCCACACAAATAAATATCTGCTCACTTCTTCGCTCCAGGTCAGGGAGTTGTTGAACAAATAACGGCAAACTACCTGCAATCCTGATACTAGCGTGATGACCGTAATGATGATGCACAGCAGAACTTCCTCAAAATTGTCCCAAGTCCATCGTAATCGATAGGACGTCATCTGTCTGACAGCTGATAGTTAAATAATAAATTTCATTTTATCTTTTGTCAATAATTTTACCTTTTGTTTCTCTGATTTGGCTGACTAACCAAAAAACGGAGAGATCTTTTTTGTCTCTTATACCAGTCGACCTGGATATAGACCCTATTCGATCTGGGGCGGCAGTTGGTTGCAGGGCTCTTTGATCTCAAAGAGGTTAGAATAAACATGCAGTTTTCTTCATACGTAAGCCTGTATTTGAGAAAACTCTCAGGAAGGAAACCTATGAGCAAGGAGGCAACTGGTGAAAACGGCGCTGTTCTGGGGAGCGGTGAATATTGGAACCGCGTAAACCGCGCCGCTTTTTTTGGCACGCTGATGCAAAGACCGTCAGAAACGAATTACCACGAAACATTACGGGAGATGGGGGAACCGTGCTCGGCGCCGCAGTGGAAGAGATCTACGACGACTTGCAGGAACACATAAACGTCATTCGCAATATATCCTCTGATCGAAGGAGCGCACTTGCCAAGCAGGTACAATCACTAATATGATGTATGCAGGATGTCCCGCAGTTTTTGCAGCCATAGCAGTGACTGCATAGAAATCCTGAATCTATCCTCTTTTTATCTCCCAGGCAGTTCTTTTCGTGATGATCGGGCTATCCAAACAGCAATTCAAAAAATTAAGAGCGGTTCGGACTTCTTTACCAGTGAGTGTCTTGATTTACTTCAAAAGGCTGTGGATTGGAGTATTTCCTTTGCGGCGGGAGGGATGCAAGAAAGACTGCATTTCCGCAGGATATTTCACAGGGAAAGGATAAAGAATTCTTACGGGATGTACTGAACACATACCGCAGCAACAATAAATCGGCAGATCTGCGGGGGCGTTGTGGGTATTCCATTGGCAGCAGAGAATATCTGAACTATGCGGAACGGAAAGTCCCTTTGCAGGATCTTCCTGCCATATGCAGCGATGACTACGATGGAGGCATAAAGGGCTCACGAGAGAACAACTATATCACAGACGATACAGCCCGCAACCTGCATGCCGCTGTTAGCGAACTGGAACACTGCGGGATCAGCACAGGCATTTCTGACAGCATGATCGAGCGGCTGGCATGGTTTGTGGGTGGCAATGCAGCAAGAACTCGACGAATTGAATTTAGGTGAGCGGCTGCTGGAGGACGGAGTTTGCGGAAAAAAGACTGACGGTGCTCGTGAGAGCTTTCTGGCTGAATTAGCGCGAGGCACCTTTCCAACTCTGGCATGGCTTGACCCGCTCCAAAGCAGTTGGACGAGGATTCTGGCTGCAACAAAAATCGCACGGAATGGACGGGATTTTCCATATTTTGTATTCTTTGGAAGTAATATGCCGCTTTTCGGTGCCGATTTGCACTCCCATAGAGGGAATACAAGCTATTACCTTATCAATGTGGATCCTCTCACAAATGCTTCGGCGTGGCAGAAAAGGCTTCCATCCGGACTGGATCATACCGAGATTTCCAAAGTAGTCAGGATCGCAGGGAGAGTGCTGTTGGTCGCGGGTGCAGCACTGGATGCTTTGGGGCTATGTGATGTCATTGACGGAGATCTGCATGACGCCCATCAGAAAATTGGCAAAAAGACTTATAGTACAGCTGCAAGTATTGGCGGCAGTTGGGCAGGAGGTGCACTCGGCGCCAAAGGCGGCGCTCTGGCAGGTGCTGCAATCGGTACGGCAATTTTGCCGGGACTTGGCACTGCTGTGGGCGGGATTTGCCGGCGGATTGCTCCCTTGGTGTTGCAGGTTCCTCTTTGAGAAAATGGGTAATTGATATCACAGATGTGGGAGAGTAACTATGGTTTTCCGAAAACGAAAAGAAAGAACTGACAGGTTGCTTAACGAACTGCACCTAGGGGAGTTTTGGCTGATGCCCGGAGCGTTCCGGGCAGAGGAAGCAACTGCCGGTATGACGGGATCATACGGACTTCCCGGCGGATATGGGGCGCTGGTGGCCTCGGCCGAACAGGAGGAAGCGCTGCGCCCCTTCCATACGATTGTACAGCCACTGTGGAAGAGGTCAGTGCCGGGCTACCTGTAGCGCTGACCGTGTCGGACTATACCGGACATACCTGTGCCCTGTGGGAGGCGCGCTTTCCAGAACTGCGCCAAATGGCGTTGGAACAGTGCCGTTGGTTCAAAGAAGAGGAGGTGGGCAAAGGGGAAAGGCATATATTTCTCTTTGACCGGCTGCTTCGGCTGCCCAAAGGATTGTATACATCGCTCTATCAGTGTATCCAACCAGAGATTCCCCGGGCGGATGTCTATCTGAATTGTTCTATTCTGAAAAAAGAGTTTCCTCTTCATTTTGATGAAGGTTCGACTCCGGAGAAGAGCGCTCTTCTAAACCTGCATGTGGATTGGGGACATTTGGTACTCATTATACAAACCGCACCAGACTTTCCGATCAAAAAGCTCGCCAAAGAGCTTGCAGACGCGTGTGAGATGGAAGGCCGGATTTTTTCTGGCCATACAAAAAGACTGTAACCATTACGGCAGCACCGGGCAGGGATTTCCTGCCCGACACTGTCCAGCTCTATCAGATACTATCGCCGTATTGGTCGGAGAAGAAGCTAAAAGTTTAAGCATGTTTTTGAGACGAATAAAAGAAAAGTCCCTGATTTTACATAAATCAGGAACTTTTCGACGGAGACTACTGGACTCGAACCAGTAACCTCCTGCGTGTGAACAGCTTTATGAAACTTTTTTGATTGTTTCCGGCGGTTTTTAATCATTTCTGCTCCATTTCAATTGTTTCCCGGGCGTGATTTACTGTGCAAAATCCGCTTGTTCCACAGACTCCTGTGGTACAAGCTGTGGTCTGACTCTGTTATGTCGGCTAAAGTTCCGATTACTTATTAGTGAAAAAAGAACATCCCAATCCCCAGGGGCAAGCGGACAAAAAGATGGACTGGAAAAAGGCGGAAGAGATGTATTCTTACGAAGAAAGGAAAAGCAATGGTACAGTTTAGTCCGGAAGAAAAAAGCGGAGTATCATCATTTCCGTGGAAAATACCCTTTGGCGGGGGTGCTTGCTCATCGTCAAATGGGTTATTGACTGCTTTATCCCAGCCGTGGAAAATATCGCCAGTTTAGACTGGGAAGGGCGTTTTCATGCGGGCTTGCTCATCGTCAAATGGGTTATTGACATTCAAAGGAGGTCACTTTCCCCGACAATGCAGTCTGCGTAGGAAGGACGGTTGAAGAACGAGCTGTTTTACGGGAGTTTCTAGGAAAGCACATCTGTTTTCTAGTTCATTAGCAGTGTAGATCCCTGCATGAATATGGTATAACGATGGCAGAATCAAGCTATCCTTGGGGGCGATGAGATCTGCCACATACAGGCGCACCTTGAAACTCCCCATTTAGGTCCAACTTCTTGTTCGCATCTCCCTGGGCTCCAATACTCAAAATTTGCCCAGATTTCAATACAAGGCCTAGTTCCAGCTGTTCGATGGGCTACAGTTCCAGCACGCCAGGAGCGATATCTTGCCACGCCTGATTTTTGCCGCCAACTACTGCAATGTCTACCATAAACTTCCATACGGCTTATTAACCCTTGGATATACGTTCCGCGCCAGATCGCTGGCAGTCACTTAATTCAACAGGATTTACAGCGGAATGCCTCCTGTTTGCAGATTTTATAGCTTCTTGCAGTACGGTTTCCGTCTGTTCACCAGACAGCAGTTGTTCGGGATCAATACGAACGGCACTTACTCTGCTTTCCAGGTAAGCCTACACTTACCTTTGTACCATGGCGGAATAGCTTCCAGAGAGAATTAGGTGAGGTAAAGTCTCATTAGCCGCCAGTTCTTTCAGATTCAGCTTGCTTTTTTCGCACCTTTTCTGATGAGGCATCTAAGATATACCAGTAGTCCGGAACCACCAGTCAGCAGCGGTAAATGTCAAAATTTTCTAGCCTGTACCCCTGTTTCCATAGTGCGCCCATTGACCAGCTATGACGGATACAACACCGTACACCAGCTGCTGGTCAGTTCCAGCGCTACTTTTCCGTTTCCAGTACCATCCAACAAAAAGCCTGTAGTCCGGCTTTGCAAAAATGACGCGGCTTTACTGCCGGTAAAATTATTGGCAATGCAGCCTATCCAGAGCTGGTTGTCATTCCAAGCCGCAATTTTCCTTTAGTAATGGTGTCGCCAGCGACTTTAAGCCGACAGCCGCACGCCCGTATTTAAGCATGGAGCTTACGCCAAATCGTATTTCTGCTAATTCCCAGCCGCCTTGCCGCAGCGGACTGGTTCATGTTTTCCTCCATCAGTACATGCTGAATAATATCCCGCTCAATTTCCTCCAGCGGTTTTGTGATATCAATTCCACTGTAATTCAAGTATTCCGTCTCCTCCGGGGAATAGTATTGTCATTTAAAAGCAGGGTCTGTGCCTCTTTCAGAGTAATCTGTGCTCCCTGTGCGGTCAACACTAATTGCTGAATAAACGTTTTTAACTGGGATAAATTGGTATTCCAATGCTGCTGTTCCAGCAGAGCCACGACCCCTTCTTCAAATCCCCGGATACTCTTTTTTGATATTCGTGATTTGCCGCAGTTAAAAAATCTGTGAGAAGTCCGTAATGGAATCAGGAAATTCCCGTAGAGGTGCCAGGATTACATGGAGAGACGAAATCTTCTGGTACAACGGATACAAGAACTGGTCATTGGACAGAAGATGGTGGATCCTATTCGTTGCCGAAGCGATAATAAAGTGCCGCTGATCCGCAGCAGAATCAACTATGTAGGCGCTCAACTCCTGCTGCAGTTCTATTGGAAGTAAGTGAATGTTCTCCAGATATAATGTGCATCCGTTTTCATTCAAAGGTGATGCAGTTTTATCCAAAAATGCATTCCAGCGTTTCCTGGTCAGTAGGTTGCAGCGCACAAAGATGAACGGAGCCATTGGCTCCTTGCGCAGGCCATGCAAATAATAGGCCAGACTGCTTTTTCCGGTACCATATTCTCCTAAAATCAACACAGGCGGCGGAGACACGGATGCGGTGACAATCTCCGCCACCGCTTGTACCCGTGGGTTATTCTTTTGAAGAGTATTGATAAATTCCGGGGACAGTGTCACTGAAAGCGGTTTTTCGATGGTAATGTCTGCCTGGGAGGCATATCCCTTATGCATCAGTGAAATGAAGAACAGGAAGCAGTCCTGATTGCGATAAGAAACCCTTTTGCCGATAATTTCGATTCCCTGTGTTCCGATTTTTTTACAGCCCCTATCGGTGGACTGCTGCAAAAGCACCGGAATAAATAGCAACAACTCTTTTTTTAAAGGTTTGATGATCGGTAATCTCAAACGCGCGATTGTCAACAATTACGTTGCCTATCTGGTCCATCAGGATAATCCGGAATTTTAAATTATCAATAACTGTCTGAAAAATCTGAGTGATCTCCTGCCCTTTTCCATCAACTCCGAATAATAGATGGCTGCAATAACGGACTGGCGGATACAATCCTCTGATGACAGAATTAGGAGTCCCCGAAGTCCGTTTGCCATAGCAGCATTTACGGAAGGCACATCCCCAATAATCAAAGAAAATCCCCGGTCAGCCAGTTCCGCCACCCGTTCCTTAACTTCTGCGTAGCGCACCTCGTAAATCTCCGTGTTTTTCAGTTGAAGCACTTCAAATACTTTTTTGACGGAATTAATAATGCTGGAATATCCGACCACCGCCACACGCTGATCGCTGAATCCCGGTTGGTTAATAGCCCGCAGGATATCCAATAAGGATACATCCACTTCCACCACCGGCACAGAGGTAAACTGCCGAAGAATCGCCGCAATTGCACCACGAGTAATGATTGCGTCAAAGGCGTTAGGTGGATAGGAGTTAAAAATAGAGATTGCCGTAAACTCATCTCCGGTATGCATCTCAAAATCCACCGTAGGAAACTCTTGGATGACGGGCGCGGCAGTCTCTTGGAAGGACAAATATGGGGCAATGATTAATATACGGAATCGTTTCATGGGCCTCCTCCCTCCATTTTTATTCGATTCAAATTGTAGCATATAGCAGGTTTTGTGGCAAGTAAAATCTTATTTGAGTTAATATTGCTACAAAATATAGCATTATTTTGCAACACATACCTTGATGAATGCTATTTCTCTCTGTAAAATTACGGTATAAAGCAATCTGCGCAGCATCATTTTTGTGCATTTTGCTCACTCGAATACAATGCCATTTAAAAAAATGGAGGAGGGCCAAGATGGACTTGAGCTGTGATTATCTGAAAATGAAACACCCGATCGCCCAAAAGGCGCTATATGCGCTGCTGGAAGTCAAGGATTCGGACCTTCGTTTGGATACGGTATATCAGGGAAACCACGCTGTAGACCAGGGAATCCACATCGGTGGCACCTTCTCAGAACTGATTCCACTGATCGCGCTTTTTTACGGAGGTTTCATTCATGTAAATGTGGAAGACCCCACTGCTCGTGAAAGTGACATCTACGTACAGAGCAAGGGACACGGTATAGCCGGTATGGCATCGGTCTTTTCGGATTTTGGTTTCTTTGACAGAGCGCTTTTGGAGAATTCCCGCGGAAGTGACAGCGATCTGAATGGACATCCTGGCCCTATCCTGCCAGGAGTACATATCGCGACGGGACCTTTAGGGCAGGGCATCAGTGCCGCTGTCGGCTTTGCCATGGCGCAGAAAATAGAGGGTGTTGGGCGGACATTCTGCCTGATGGGAGACGGGGAACTGCAGGAGGGCATTCCATGGGAGGCATTCATGTTTGCCTCTGCCAAAAATCTGAACAATCTGTGCATTCTCATCGATCACAACTATGGACAAAACGATGACTCTCACCGTCTCATGCTTTCCATGGGTAGCTTGCGAGAAAAAATTGGAGAGCTTTGGTTTTGATGTTTTGGATGTCAACGGTCAGGAGTACGAGCCGATTTACCATGCGTTGGAGCACTTCCAACATCGGATCGACAGCCGCCCCATGGCCATCATCTCTGAATGCCGCAAGGGTGAAGGTGGTTTCTCCAAAGCCACCGAGAGCCACAAGACCACCGTGGGGCAGGATCTGGCGGAATGGGAAATCCATCAGCAGACGCTCCGCAGGGAAACCCGCATTAAAAACTTGTGTCATTTTCTACAGGCTGCAAAGGTGCGTGCGCCGGAGGAATATGAGCAACTCCTGCACTGGGCTTCCAAGATGGGGATTGATGTACAGCAGGATGAAAATGGCCCTGTGGGTGTTATACGCCGCTATTCTCAACGCCGCACCAAACGGGCTGCTCCCCGAGACAAGACTCTGCATTACCAGGAGCGCGACCTACCCGATCCCAAAATCGGAGATAAGCTGCAGTGCAGCAAAATTGCCGCGGATATGGTAGCAGCCTTTTCCAGAGACCCGAAAATGATTACTTTGGACGCGGATATGGGCCTGATCTCTGGTCTTCAGCCCGGTATGCTGAAACATGCTGGAAACCGCGGCATCAATGTAGGCATTGCTGAATCCAACATGAGTGGCATCGCCGAGGCCTTTGCCGCAAAAGGCTATAACGTCTGGCACTCCACTTTTGGCGTCTTTTTTGACTGGCGAGTTTTGCGCCGGATTACGGTCAGTCAGCAAGAGCGAATGGAATCAATTTCCAAAAGTGACGGCTGGCTGTCCGAGGGCCATCAGCTGGATATTACATTGTTCTCTACCGCTAGCAACATTGACACCGGTGTTAACGGCGCCACCCATATGAGCATCGACGATGTTACCGCGCTTATGCAGCTGCCTCACTTGCGGGTAATCGATGTAGCCTGTCCCCGAATGATGGTGGCGGTCATGAAAATGGATTGCCAAGGGTAGCAAGGGGCTGGTGCTACTTCGGCTCACACGAGCCGCTTCTGAAACCATTTACCCTGAATCCCTGCAATTTGATTACGGAAAGGGCTATGTCCACGGAGATCCTCATGCGGACACCGTCATCATCACTAGTGGCCGAGGCATTTATGAGGGACTCAACGCCCAGAAGGCGTTACGGGAACAGGGACGCGAGATCGCCGTGGTGGACATGCCTTCCTTTGATGCAGATCTGGCTGCGCAGCTGACCCAACAAGGCAAACGAATCCTATTTGCCGAACAGAATAACGGTTTCCTGTTTGCCTCTTATCTGGACGAAATGTACCGGCGAGGAATCGCTTGGTCGCCGGAAAAGATTACCACCCTCAGCACCCGCACCAGAGAGCGAAAAGCACGGCATCTGCACTCCGGAACCTATACACAGCTGGCAAAACTCTGTGGCCTGTCTGCAGAGGATCTTGTAAATACGATCACATTTGAAATGTAAAGGAGGGCGCATATGGGCTTTGACATGAATGCTTTTTCCCTGGCAGGGAAAAAAGCCATTGTTACAGGTGGCGCAAAAAAGACCGGCCTGTGTTATGGTATGGCTGTCGCACTTCATGACGCCGGTGCAGAGATTGTCATTCTGGACGCAAATTCACAGGTTGAAAACACGGTGGCAGAATTGGGTGGCGCCAAATCTGGATACCACGCCGTGGTAGCAAATCTATTGGACCTCAACGATCTCAGCAACGGGTTTCAGCAAGCGATTTCAGCTCTGGGTGGACGGCTGGATATTCTGGTCAACGGTGCCGGACTTCAGTATCGCTGCCCCTCCGAGGAGTTCCCCGAGGACGCTTGGGATCGCATTATGGGGGTCAACATCAAGGGCGTTTTCTTTATGAGCCAGCTGGCTGGCAAGGTGATGCTGAAACAGGGCAAGGGAAAAATTATCAACATCGCCTCCACCAATTCTTTCATCGGCCTGCGGAACATGCCGGCGTATGTCTCCAGCAAGGGCGGCGTCAAACAATTGACCATGGCGCTCTCCTCTGAGTGGAGCGGTCGCGGCATCAATGTCAACGCCATTGCTCCCGGCTACATGGACACCGAAATGAGCAAGGATCTGCAGCAGATGGAACAGGGCAAACAGCTCACTAAGCGGATCCCTATGGGAAGATGGGGGCATCCCGAGGATCTGATGGGTACTGTCGTATTTCTGGCCTCATCTGCTTCCGACTACATTAGTGGTGTGACGCTCCCGGTGGACGGAGGTCATTTGGCAAGTTAAGGAGGTGGGTAAATGGCCATTCGTAAGCGCAACGATTTCATTTTAAGCATTCTCTCTTTTGCAATCGGATTGTTCCTGTTCGCATCAGAATCAACTGTTAGTGGTGTCATGCTGTTTGTCGGACTTCCCTTTCTGGCGGAACCCCGCACCTTTATTCAAGGCATCGGTATTCTGCTGATGGTATTCAGCATCCTCGGTTTTCCCATTGCTTCTTTCCTGCTCACTTTCTGTCTGAGCGTTGTGTATGGTCTTTGTGAAGAATCGCAGCGGGAGGAGCATGAACGTACCAGCAAAAAAAAGTTCTATCTTATCCGGTTTGTCTATTCTCTTGTTGTCGTAACCGTTCTGGTCCTCGTATTTACACAGATCCTGCATGTCAAGTTCTTCTGAGTCCGTTCTTTCCTACATTTCGTTATTTTGCTTAGGAGGAAAATTATATGAAAAAGAAAAATATCTTGGCACTGGCCTGCGTATTTCTTATGATGATCGGCATTCTGTCGGGCTGCGGTGGCGGTGAAGAAGCCGCTTACCCGGCGGAAGACATCTCGTGTCTGGTCCCCTACGCCGCTGGCGGCGGCACCGACAACATCGCCCGTGCTGTGGCGGCCAACATTGATCTACCTGTGTCCATCGCCTGCTCCGTTATGACCGGTGCCGGCGGTTATACCGGTTCACAAGAATTTTCCACACAGCCCGGCGACGGCTATCACATTATGTCTCAGAGTCCCCTGGACCTGATTTGCTACTATCTGACCGGTGTCAGTGAGGAAAAACTCTGGGAGAAGATGGAGCCGCTTCCCTGCATGGTAATCGATCCCGGCATCGTGGTTACCAATCCCAACAGCGGGATCAACAGTGTGGAGGATCTAAAAGCAATGGATCCCGCTGAACTGACTTGGGGATTCATCGGTGCCCGTCAGCAGATGGTCACCATCCAACTGCTCCAGGGGCTCGGCCTGGAAGGTGCCACCCAGGTTCCCTACGACAGCGGTGCTGACGCCATTACTGCCATCATGGGCAACCATGTTGATGTCAGTTTCATGCAGGTGGGCGATCTGGGCTCCGCCGTGGAATCCGGCAATGTGAAACCCCTGCTGATTGTGGACGAAAAGCGCTGTGAAATTTATCCCGATATTCCCTTGCACAGAGGAACTGGGAATTGAAGCCACCGGCGCCCAGTATCGTGCCTTCTTCGCCACCAAGGATACCACTCCCGAGCAGATTCAGTATCTGAACGATAAGATGGCAGACCTTCAAGATGACCCCGATTATCTGGAGGCTCTGGAAGGCTTTTGGCTTCCTGCCTGGCTTTATCCCGGCCGATGAGATGGGGGCGAAAATTGAAGAGTGGTACAACATCTTTGCTCCGATTTATGAGGAGTACCTCAAGTGACTCGCTTCTCACCCGCGCAAAGCAACGTCAAATCGCTCTCGCTGCTTGAAATATAGGAGGTGTCGTGAATGCAGCTATTTGCAGAGGGCTGGGCTTACCTCATGGCGAACCCAATGTCGTTTGTCTATATGACTGGAGGCATCCTGATGGGTACCATCTTTGGATGCATCCCTGGCTTGACGGCTGTTTTAGGCGTTACGTTGATGATTCCTTTTACCTACGCCATGTCTGCTGCGGAAGGCCTTTCCACTCTTATCGGCATTTATGTTGGCGGCATCAGCGGCGGCCTAATCTCTGCGTGCCTGCTGAAAATTCCCGGGACCTCAGCATCTCTTGTCACCACCTGGGACGGCTATCCCATGGTCAAGCGTGGCAAGCCGGAGGCTGCACTGTCTCTTGGTGTGTTTGCCTCCTTGATTGGTGGCACATTTTCTGCTATTGTCCTGGCGACCATAGCGCCGCAGCTATCCAAGGTCACATTAAAGTTCGGGCATTGGGAGTATTTTGCACTGATTTTTTTCAGTATCTGCGTAGTGCTCTCCATGGTCAGTTCTAGCGGAGCCAAAGGCGGAATCGGATTGTTTTTCGGCATGGCTATCGGCTCTGTGGGAATTGACCAGGTCACCGGCGTAAACCGGTTGATGTTTGGCCAGTGGCAGCTCAGTTCCGGCATTGGCCTGACCGCTTTTCTGATGGGGCTGTTTGCCATCAGTGAGGTTCTCAGCCAATCCGGTGAATTGTCCGGACTGCGGATAACAACCCGGGTGCGGCGTGTCCCCTTTATCCCCCCAAAGGATGAGCGGGATGAAATGTGGAAAGGCATCACCATCGGCTCTCTGTTAGGTACCTTCACCGGTATTTTACCGGCCGTGGGTCAGGATACTGCCACAGTGCTGGCCTATAACCAAACCAAAACCATGTCCAAGCACCCGGAAAAATTCGGAACCGGATATGCTGCCGGTATCGCAGCATCTGAGAGCTCCAATAACGCTGTCAACGGCGGAGCCCTGATCCCCTTTGTGCTGCCTGGGGATCCCAGGCGACAACGTGACAGCTGCTCTGATTGGCGGTCTTATGATCCACGGTCTGCAGCCTGGACCCATGCTGGCGGTGGACGCCCCGGAGGTGATTGGATGCATTATGCTGGTGTATTTTCTGGCAAATATTGTAATGTATCTGATGGAAACCGGCCTGATGAACATTTTTGTTCAAATGATCCGGATTCCCAAGTCCCTTCTTTTTCCTGCTATTTTGGTCTGCTGTGTTTTGGGCGTCTACGCCATCAACAACCGCATTTTTGAAGTGTTGGTAATGGTAGTTTCTGGAATCGTTGCCTATTTTCTGTTGAACTATTTCAAACTGGATCTGATTGCAATTCTGCTGGGATACCTGTTGGGGCCACTTCTGGAAACCTACTTGCGGACAGCCATGATCGCCGACCAGGGAAACTTGTTGGCTTTCACACAGCACCCCATTGCGCTGGGTCTCATTGTTGCGGCTGTTATTGTCTTAGCGGGACAGGCCTTCTTCCGAAAGTCCCGTAGAAAAAAGCTGTTGCGTTAGCAGGCAATACCTCCGCGCAGGAATAAGGCAACAACAGGCCGGCCCGTCTTTCCGGCGGGCCGGTCCTTCCTTTCATCTGACATTCAATTTGAAAGGAGCATATTTGACATGAAAGCAGCTGTTCTAACAGCACCGTATGAGATTACCGTTGAGAAGCGGGGAATGCCTCAAATTCAGGGGCCACAGGACGTTTTATTTAAGATTTTGCAAACTGGTATCTGCGGCTCTGATATGTTGGCATTCCGTGGAGGGCATAAAACCGTGCAATATCCCCGAGTCCTGGGGCTCGAGTGTGTAGGTGAAGTTGTCGCAGTTGGCTACGAGGCGGAAAAGAAATTTCTCCCCGGCGATCTCGTTACAGTACAGCCTCAGTTGATCTGCGGTACCTGCTATCCGTGCCGGCACGGCAGAATCAACGTCTGCACCCACAAGAAATTTATGGGTATTAACGAAGACGGTTTTTTCACGGAATATTATAAATGTAACCAATTTAACATCGTGAAGCTGCCGCAGGGAGTAACCCATGACATGGGTATGCTGGTAGAACCCTTTGCCGTAGGAGCTAATGCAGCGGAACGGGCCGGAGCTGAACAGGGGAAAAATATTGTAATCGTGGGCGCAGGTACCATCGGCAACTGCACAGCACAAATAGCTGTGGCTAGAGGCGCTAACGTTTTAATTACAGACATTAAAGACGGACGGCTTCAATACGCACAGGACTGCCGCATAAAACTGCTGCAACACCAATCGGGTTTCTCTTTGCGCAAGCCATCGATGGGGCATTTGGTTCTGCAGGAGCAGATGTATTGATTGACTGCTGCGGAATCCCAGAAATGCTGCAAAACATGGTGTGTTGCGCACAAAATGCTTCTCGCATTGTTTTGGTAGGCACATATGGGCGGGATATTCTGATGAATATGACACACCTGCAACGAGGAGAAATCGATATTATCAGCGTCATGCAATATGTCCGACGGCACTACCTACAAGTATTTGACCTCATGCAACGGGGAAAGCTGCATCTGGAGGGCTTTATTGGGGCCCGCTTTCCTCTGTCAGGCCTTCAGCAAGCTTTTGACTATCTTCATGAACCAAATACGGATGTAATGAAAGTTGCAATTATGGTGCAGTAGGATTGACTGCTGCCTCCACCACGCGGCACGGAGAGGCGTACCATTCAAAGGCCACTGTTTGTTTCCTGGACCCCACGGATATAATGAACCTGATTCAGCATTTACAGTTTGCATTACATAGTAGTGCGTTTGCTGAAGTGGGAAGATGAAATTAGTTTTGGCTGAAATAAGTACTTTGACATTTCAAAGCTTGCGCCGCAGTAAACAGTACAGAAGTCCGGAACTGGCCCATATCACCAGCTCCGGGCTTTTCTCTTTCTGAAGATCACAAAAACCTCTCCCATTCGACACGGTTCGACCGACAAAAAATTCCAGCATGATATAATCAAACCAGGCGCAAGCCTAAACTCGTAGCTTTCCGGTGAGGTCCGCACCCCGGTGGGACCTCAGACGTTCATGGGCCTCGTAGGGCACCATTACCACCCCTGTACGAAGGAAACTTTCCATGAGAGTCTTCAGTTTTTGGCGCTGTGCCGCAGCGCGGGTGTGTGACTTTCCGTCGAAAGCGGAAAGGACACAAATGAACGACTATGTCGTGATTACTTATAGTGGGCAGCAAGTATCAGTGCCAAAGGAGGTCGCAGACTTCCTGGAGCAGGATCGGAAGCGGGAACAGGCACAGGAAAAACAGGACGAAAGGCATCTGAGTAAAAGTGAGTTTGAAACGGTGCTGTCCGGCTCGGAATGCGTCAGGCGTCCCGTGGAGGATGCTGTACTCTGGACCCTCCGCCTTGAAAGTCTGCAAAAAGCCATGGAGGTTCTGGATCACCAGAGCCGCGAGCTCATCGATTTCCGCTATGACAGGGGTCTGACCATGGAGGAGATCGGAAAGTTCTACGGCGTGTCCAAAATGGCGGTATCAAAGCGGCTGAGAAAGCTCCACGAAAAGCTGAAGGGCTCTGTCATCTGACAGGGCCCTTCAACTTTTTTTTCATTTTCTGGTTTACAAATGCCTTCTGAGTGTCCTAGTAAGTGAGGGGCAATGGTTTCCGCGTTGTGAGAACGCAGCGAGTTGACGTGAGACACACATTGTAAACAAATTGAAAATCTCGCAAAAATAGGTTGTAAAAAACCGTGATTTTATCCCCACCACTTATGAGGGGATTTTTTCTCCTGCCCGCAAGTCTCTGATGAATCTGAGAAAACCATCGAGCCCCAAATGACGCTTCCACACATCGGAGATATGGCTGAAGGCCGCAGCCATGAATGACAATTGAAAAAAGAGGTACAGGATTATGGATGGAACCAAATTCAACCGCAGGTTTTTGAAGATGCTTCTGAAGATGCAATGTGAGAAAGAAACGCTGGACTATGTGATCCAGGAGATGAGAGCTGTGCTGGGAGAGAAAATGCCGGAGGAAGATGCCGTGCGGGCGTATCTGAAAGACCCCGGCAAAAAAACAACGCTCACAGTAGGCCAGCAGGTTCTTGCCATGGACAAACTGCTGGAGGATGCAGAGGTAAACTTCCATATGATCTGCGACATGGTGCGCTACCAAAACATGAAGGAAGCAGGGATGGTCCACTCTGTGGATGAGTTCCTGCAGCTCCTTCGTTCCGGCAGAACACAAAACGAGTAAAGGAGGTGTGCAAGCATGAAGCTATCGGAGTACAAAAGCTACGACGACCTGCCGCTGTTTCTCAACGCGGAGCTGGTGGCGAAGGTGCTGGGCGTGTCTCCGTCGTCAGGATACGAGCTGCTGCATGAGGACGGCTTCCCAGTGCTGCGGGTAGGCAGCCGCATGGTGGTGCCGAAAGACGCGTTCATCCGGTGGGTGGAGTTACACACAGGAGGTATCGGATGAGAACACAGAACAACTACTTCACGATTCCAAATGAAGTGTTCCAGCTGGGACTCAGCGCCGGGGAACTGGCGGTATACAGTTACCTGCGGCGTTGCGAGGATCGCAGGACACATCAGTGCTGGCCCAGCTATCGGACCATCGGCAGCGCGGTGGGGATGAATGAGAACACAGTGCGCAAGTACGTACTGGCACTGGAAGAGCGGGGCCTGATCGTCACGAGCCCACAGACGTGCGGCTGAAAAGCAGACGGCGCCGCAACGGAAATCTCAAGTACACGCTGCCGCCCATCCAGGAGGTTCTGCGGGACTACTACGCCCGGCAGCGGAGTACGCTTGAGGCCCAGACAGAGCGGCAGCGGGTGCAGAAGATGCTGGCGGAGCAGCTGGCAGAAGACTCCCCGTGAGCCCCCTGTGAGGCCCTGTGTGGAGCGGCTTGGGACCCAGCAGGGTCCCAGCCCCTCCCGGGGATTTCGGACGGTTTTGGGCCGCTTTTGAGGCTCTGCGGAGGACGAAAGAAAATGCTGGATAAAGAACAGGCGTCACAAGCGCCGCTCTGTTCGGTCATTTCTGCCCGTAGCGCGGGCAATTACGGGAGTTTCTGTGGCTTCAAAAATGGAGTCAATATCCGGGCCGTGATATCATCTCTGCGGTCGTTATCCCCCAACGCATACTCCCACAAAGAAAAAACAGGGGTCACACCCAGAAAGAAGACCATTATGGGAAAAAAAGAGAAGTTTCCCCTCTACCTGTCACCGGAGAAAAGACCATTCTGGAGCGCCGGTATCAGGAGGACAGGAGCCGGAGCATCACCGACTTCATTGAGCGGGCGGTGGACTTTTATCTGGACTACCTCAGCGCCAACAACGCTGGACTGTTTCTCCCCACCTCCATCAAGTCCTATCTGGACGGCCAGTTGGACCAGCTCGAAGGCCGGATGTCCTCTCTGCTGTACAAGCAGGCGGTGGAGCAGGATCTGGTGGCTGGTATCCTCGCCGACGCATATCAGTTCAGCGGCGAGGAGCTGCGCCGGCGGCGTGCAGAGAGCGTCCAAAATGTGCGGAAGACCAATGGCTGCATCTCGCTGGAGCAGCGGGTGCGGGAGACTTGGGAGGATGGGGATGAATGGCAAGACTGATCGTCAAAAGTCCGTACATCAAGTGCGGAGGTAACCAGGGCGCAGACGGTTACATGCGCTACATCGCGACGCGGGAGCGGGTGGAGATCATCCCGGATGACCGTCCGCCAACCCGCAAGCAGGAGCAGCTCATCACAAAGCTGACAAAAGACTTCCCGGATGTGAAAGAGCTGCTGGAGTATGATGACTATGTACAGAAGCCTACAAAAAAGCCAATGCCTCGTCGCTCATCACCCTGGCGCTGGAGGAACACTGGAAGCAGGTGCAGCAGACGGATGGTTACATGAAATACATCGCAACACGTCCTCGTGCAGAACGACTGGGTGACCATGGCCTGTTCGGTGACGCGGATCGTGTGGACCTGGACACCGCCATATCGGAACTGGAGCACTACACCGGCAACGTCTGGACGTACATCCTCTCTCCGCACCGGGAGGACACCACACGCCTTGGCTGCGACAATGCCAAAGCATGGCGGAACCTGCTCCGCGTCAATCGCAATGGCATCGCCGCCGCCATGAACATTCAGCTGAACCACTTCCGCTGGTATGCCGCCTTCCGCGACGAGGGAAAGCATCCCCATATGCACATGATAGCGTGGTCAACACAGCCGGGAGAAGCATATCTCACGTGGGATGGTTACCCGCAATATCAAATCCGCGCTCACCAATCAGATCTTCAAACAGGAGATGCTCCACACCTACGAACAAAAGTCGCAGTCCCGGGACGAGCTGGTGCGGGGAGCCCGCCGCATGATCCGGCAGCTTACGCAGGAGATGGCGCAAAGTCTCTGCGCGGCTCCTGAGATTGAGCAGAAGATGGAGCAGCTGGTCGGACAGTTGGAAACGGTCAAGGGCAAAAAGTCCTACGGATACCTTCCCGAGTCCGTGAAGAAAACTGTGGACGAGGCGGTGGACAAGCTGGAGGAACTGCTGGTGGTCCGTGAGTGTTATGACCAGTGGTGCATCCTCCAAAATGAGGTGGAGAACTACTGCCACGATAAGCCCAGAGAACGAAAAAAGCTGGCCCAGGAGAAAAAGTTTCGGCAGATCAAGAACGCTATCATCCAAGAGGCGGAGAATATCCGCCTGGGTGTGATGACATTCGAAGATGAAAAGGTGGAAGATCGAGACGAGTGGGTGGAAAATTGGGAGGTCTCCTACGAGTGCCTGCGGCTACGGGCCAAGATCGAAGACCGCAAGCTGCCGCTCGATCAGCGGGACGAGGCGGTGGGAGATCTGGAGTAGCTGGCAGAGTACGGCGATATCCATGCCAAATACTTCCTGGGACTGCTGTATCGGGACGGCGGGCTGCTCATCCCGGACGCTGAGAAAGTCAGGCATTGGCTGGAACAGGCGGCAAAACAGAATCTTCCGGACGCGCAATACCCCCTGGGCCACCGGCCTGACGACCACGAAGATCCGGAGATGGATCGTGTCAGCATGGGCGGCATGACTATGAAAGGATGGTGATTGTCCGCAATCTTTACGGAGTCCATTGATTATAGAGCACTCCCTTCACCAGATGGTGGGGAAATAAATCAACAAGACGAAGTATAACAAATAAAAACCTCTCCTACGGCTGGAGAGGAGAAATGATATCCAGTGAAAAAGGAACATTCAAATCTTACGAAGATCTGCCGCTGATGCTCTCGGTTCCTGAGATGGGAGCGGCGCTGGGAATCTCCGTGCCGGGGCTTATGAGTTGGCACGGTCCGAGGGTTTTCCCGCACTGAGGATCGGCACCCGCATTGTGATACCCAAGGACAAACTTCAGGAATGGGTAGACAAACAGACCGAAAAGATATGATATGAGGGCAATCGTTGATTTGCGGCGAGGCAATGTGGTAAAATACAACATACAAATCAAGGAAAGGGGTGTTCCTATGAAGGATATGTCGGCACAAAAGCAGGTCTGCTCAATAGGGACAGGCGGGGAGCCGGCGGAAGCCCTGCGGGAACGCTCATGGGAATATGGGCTCCCACCTTACCTCCAGCATGATCTGGACGCATACAAAGAAGGCCTTGCGGAGGGGTCCTCTCTGCTGGACTGTCTGTGGGGAGAGCTGTACGGAAGCATCAACATCGCGGAGATCAACGATGGCGCGATCACACATGAACATGCCAATTATCTGCGTCAGAAGTTTCTGTGGGGTGAATGAAGTGCCTGATTTTACAAACTGCAAGCGTGTGCCCGGACGTGCTTATAACGGTGCCAACGGAAAGAAGATCGCAATCGAATATCAGGGCGAGCAATATATGCTGAAATTTCCTCCTTCCGGTCAGGGAAAGAGAACGGAGCTGTCCTACACGAATAGCTGTATCAGCGAACACATTGCCAGTACTATATTCAACATGGTTGGGATCCCCGCGCAGGAAACCATCCTGGGAACGTATGATGTAGGGGGAAAGACGAAGATCGTCTGCGCCTGCAAAGATTTTACCGCAGACGGAAGTAAGCTGTTTGACTTCTGCTCCATCAAGAATACCGTCATCGATTCTGAACATGGCGGCACCGGAACGGAGCTGGAGGACATTCTGGATACCATTGAAAAACAGCAGTACGTGAATCCTGTGGAAGTGCTGCAACACTTTTGGAATGTCTTTGTGGTGGACGCGCTTCTGGGGAATTTTGACCGGCACAACGGAAACTGGGGATTCCTGTATCACGATGACACCCAGACCGCAACGCTGGCCCCAATCTATGATTGCGGCAGCTGTCTGCTGCCGCAGGCAGATGCCCAGGTGATGCGGGCGGTCTTGTCAAATCAGGATGAGCTGAATGCCCGAATCTACCGCTTCCCGACTTCTGCCATCAAACAGAATGACCGGAAGATCAACTACTATGATTTCTTGATGGCAACTGGAAACAAGGACTGCAATGCGGCGGTCATGCGCATGATGCCGCGATTCCATCTGGATAAGATGCTGGCTTTCATCAGAGAAGTTCCTTTTCTGGATGAACTGCAGCGGCAGTTTTACCAGACTTATCTGTCTGCCCGAATGGAAAGAATCATGGTCCCTGTGCATCGGCGGATTATGGAGCAACAGCAGCATCTATCACCGAGACTTCATATGTGAGTGTAAAGTTCAGGACCGCTTCCGAATTTTCGGAAGCGGTCCTGAATTTGCTAACAATTTGATAACTCTGCCCGGTTGGAGTAGCTATTGAGGTCAGGCATAGTATTGTGTGTCGCTGATAGGAGGCGATTCACGATGCGTGACTATATGAAGGCCCTTTGCTACAGGTTCGAGACGATATCCCGGAGGGCGGAGTATCTGGACAGGAAAATCGAACGGACCTACAGGCAGCTCACCCGTCTGCTGGATGAGCCGGAGCGGAAGCTGCTCCTGAAGATGGCAGATCTGGAAGACGCTCTGCGGGAGGAAGCGTGTCTCAACAGCTTCATCTCCGGTTATCGTCTGGCCCAGGGTATCCAACAGGAGCTGCTGGCAGACCCAGTCACCGTACAACTTTGAAAACGAGGACGAACAGCGGGCTGTGAACTGGCGAGAAGGGAGAGATGATGAATGGGAAAGAAACGCGCCAACAGCGAAGGCAGCATCCGCAAACGGAAAGATGGTAGATGGGAGGGATTCTACACGGCCTCCTATGACCCGGCGCCCGGGAAGCAGAAAATTAAGAATGTACTGGGGAAGACTCAGGCGGAGGTCAAAGAGAAGCTGAAAAAGGCCATCGCGGACAGTCAGCGACTGGATATGAACCGTAGCGGCACCCACACGGTGAAAAGCTGGGTGACGATGTGGTACGAGGTCTATGCCGAGCCCCGGCTTCGGGAGAACACCAAGGACTACTATCTGAACTACATCAATAACCACATCATCCCCCAACTGGGGGACATCAAGCTGGACAAGCTCACCACGATCCAGATCCAGAAGTTCTACAACGATCTCCAGAAGAACGGGCGGGTGCAGCGGTACCAGCACATCCAACTGAAGAACAAGGGCCTGAGCGTCCGGGTGGTCCACGGCATCCATACCTTGCTGAACAACTGCTTGGAGCAGGCTGTGGCGGAGCGGCTGATCCTGGTGAACCCCGCGAGGGGCTGCAAGCTGCCAAAGATGGAAAAGCGGGAGATGAAGGTCTTGCCGGAAGAGAAGATCCGACCCTATCTGATGGAGGCGGATAAGCGGGGCCTGCTAGCACCCTTCTACCTGGAACTAACCACGGGACTGCGGCGGGGAGAGCTGCTGGCTCTCCTCTGGACGGACCTGGACGTGGAGAATAGAACCATCTCCATCACGAAGCAGGTGACCGTACCAAGGGAGAACTGGTGGTGAGCCAGCCCAAGACCCACAATTCCATCCGCGTCTTGCCGGTCTCACAGCAGGCGGTGGAGTTGCTAATGGAAGAGCACAAGAAGCATCCAGGGAATCCCTACATGTTCCCGTCGCCCAAGACGGGAGGAATGTTCTGGTGTATCTCCAATATGACTCATCCGGAGCTGCAATATCATCGGAAAATCCAACTACTTGCAGAAATTCTTCCAACCCAGATTGGTCTAAAACAATAAAGGTGGAACTTTTCATACCCAACAGAGATCGAATATAGTAAATGGTATTGTTGGTTGTAAAAAAGGTTCCGTCCAAAAACTGAAACATTCTTTCGGTTTCTTTATGAAAAGAAGATAGGAGGTCTTTAAATTGTTCAGTGGTTTCCTGTAAATCATAAGCTGTTTTAGCTTCTGTCAAAGAAGCATCCCTAGCCAAAAAGTTCTGAAATAATCCAGCAAATTGGCTTTTTAGGGAATTAACAATATCGGTTGTAGTTTCGAAAGATTCAATCGGGTTATTTTTAATTGCGAGACGCAGTTCCTCAATAAACTGATGAATTTTAATGTTATCCGCATATGCGGGCCTAAAGGTGCCCGAATCCTTGTTTTGCATGTATGTCCGGTTTTCTATATATACATCTTTAGCGATGAAAATATAAATTTTCTTTTTATTCTTGATAGCTGTGCGAAGTTCCTCCATGGTGATTGAAAAATCGCCTGTGGAAGCCTGAGTCCCAAAATGATTTCCAATAATACAGATTACAATATCGCAAGTGGTCAATTCACTATAACAACTATTTTCAATAGTGTCTGTTTGCGTATAAGCTACACCGCCCCTATCATGCATAACTGGCGTATACCCAAGTGATCTAATAAAATCTCCGATATCATTCCGGACATGCTTCAAATCATAATATGTTGAACTAAAAATAATTTCAAAAACAGAGAGGAGTATCCATCATGGCTGCGCCGCGTGTTTTTATTAGTTCAACATTTCGACTTGTTATCTACAAGAAACTTTTGCGCAGAAAGTCCGATTTTAGAACATAAAACAACAAAATACGACACCACTAGGCAAAATCATTTCGCCCGGAGCTGTGTCCCTTCTGAAACTATCCCCGAATTGGTCAGTGTATTGGTCGGAGAAAAAGTAGAAAATTTGGAGAAAACTTTTAGAGCCTGAGGCAAAAGAAAAGTTCCTGATTTCTTGCGAAATCAGGAACTTTTTGGTGGAGACTACTGGACTCGAACCAGTGACCTCCTGCGTGTGAAGCAGGCGCTCTAACCAGCTGAGCTAAGCCTCCATACGGATATGTGATTTTTTTCTGCCCATAAGACGCCGTGCACAACGGCGTCCTATGGGATGGTGACCCGTACGGGATTCGAACCCATGTTACAGCCGTGAAAGGGCCGTGTCTTAACCACTTGACCAACGGGCCATTTAAAGTCCATGAAGCGCCGGGGCGCTTCATGGATTTGGTAGCGGCACCTGGATTTGAACCGGGGACACTGCGGGTATGAACCGCATGCTCTAGCCTCATCGGGCGGCCCGGAACGCATTGTAGAGCCGGAAGAGATCCTCCAGGGCGGCGCACAGATCCGCCCGGGCGGACTGGCGGGCTACCTCCCAGGGCACGGCGCGACGGTTGGTGGACACGATAGCGGTGACGCCCTCTTGATAGGCGTCCTCCGCGCCGGGGGCCACGTCGCCCACCACGGCCACCACCGGGACCCGTGCCTGCCGAGCCCGGTGGGCGATGCCGATGACCACCTTGCCCCCGAAGGCTCTGACAGTCGATACGGCCCCCTCGCCGGTCAGGACCGCGGTGGCACCAGGCAGCAGGGCATCGAAGCCCACTGTGTCCAGGGCTGTCTCGATCCCCATCTGCAGGCGACTGCCCAGGAAGGCCATCACACCGGCTCCCCATGCCGCCGGCGGCGCCAGCACCGGAAGGTCTGCGCGGCCCAGGTCCTGGCGGATCACCTCCGACAGGTGGCGCAGATTCCGGTCCAGACGGGTCACCATATCAGGGTCGGCCCCCTTCTGGGGGCCGAAGACGGCGCTGGCGCCATTGGGACCGCAGAGGGGGTTGTCCACATCGCACATGGTCACGATCTCCACACCGTTCAGCAGGGGGGAGCGATGGGACATGTCGATCCGGCACAGCCGGTCCAGCGTGCCGCCTACAGGGACGTACTCCGCCCCGGTGCCGTCCAGAAAGCGGACGCCCAGAGCGGCGGCACAGCCGCAGCCGCCGTCGTTGGTGGCACTGCCGCCCAGGCCCAGAATGATGCGCCTGGCGCCGTCCCGGATCGCCGCCAGAATCAGCTCTCCCACGCCGTAGGTGGTGGCTCCCTCAGCACAGAGACGGCCATCCATCAGGGGCAGGCCTGCGGCGGCGGCCATCTCGATCACGGCGGTGTAGCCATCGGCCAGCAGACCGTAAAAACCAGAGATCTTACGAAAATCCGGACCGGTGCAGGGCACCTCTACCCGGTGGCCGCCCATGGCGGCCAGAAACGCCTCCACGCTCCCCTCGCCGCCATCCGCCACGGGAATGGAGACCACCTCTGCATCCGGCACGTGGCGCAGAAGGGCCTCCCGCATCAGCTGGCAGATCTCCAGGGAGGACATGGTCCCCTTTGAAGGAGTCCGGCATGAGAATCCACTTTGACATGAGTTTCCTCCTCTCTGGATGCGCGGGGCGGGCGGAAGGCCCGCCCCGGTCCGGTCACGGGTTGACCACGTTGATGGGGGCGCCCTGAAGGTAGGCCCGCACGTTGTCCACGGTGCAGTCCATGATGCGCTGGCGGCTCTCCCTGGGGGCCCAGGAGATATGGGGGGTGAGGATGCAGTTCTTGGCGGTCAGCAGGGGGTTGTCGCCCCGGATGGGCTCTGTGGACACCACATCCAGCCCGGCGGCCGCCACCTTGCCGGAGTTCAGGGCGTCCGCCAGGTCCTGCTCCACCACCATCTGGCCCCGGCTGTTATTGATAATGATGACCCCGTCCTTCATCTTGGCGATGTTCTCCCGGTTGATGATGCCGGTGTTGAAGGGGAACAGGGGTATTTGGAGGCCCAGAACGTCGGACCGGGCGAACAGTTCGTCCAGGGAGACGTACTCCACCCCCCAGCTGCAGAGCTTCGTCCCGCTGGCGCATGTCGTAGGCGATGACATGCATCCCCAGGGCCGATGCGATGGCGGCAGTGTGGATGCCGATGTTCCCGCAGCCAAGCAGGCCGTATGTCTTTCCCGCCAGCTCGATCAGGGGGTAATCCCAGTAGCAGCAGTCCGGGCACTGTTCCCATTTCCCGCTCTTTACCGTATCATTATGATAACCGATGTGATGGCAGATTTCAAGCAGCAGGGCGATGGCAAACTGGCTGACGGAATGGGTGCCGTAGACCGGCACGTTGGAGACAGGGATGCCCTTCTCTTTTGCGCAGGCTATGTCGACCACGTTATAGCCGGTGGCCAGCATGGCGATGAAGCGCATGGAGGGACAGGCGTCCATCACTCGGCGGGAGATGGGGGTCTTGTTAGTGAGGACCACCTCCGCACCGCCGATCCGGGAGATGATCTCCTCCTCATCGGTGAGGCTGGTGCGGTCGTAAACCGTCAGGTCTCCCAGCTTCTCCAATTCTCCCCAGCTGAGATCGCCGGGGTTTTCCGTGTATCCGTCCAAAATGACGATGTGCATTTCATTCCTCCTGTCTGTGTGTCCCCCGGCCCGCAGGGGCCGGGGGACAGCCGATTCCACTGGAAAGTCAGCAGGATTGCAGCAGTTCCAGCGGGACGCCGTACCTGGCGGCCAGATCCGCGAAGTCCTGCTCAATGGCGGGGCTGATGTCGATACCCTCCCGCTCCGCCTGCCGGGTCAGATGGAACTCGATCTCCCCGGGGATCATGATCTCCCGGAAGCCCGGTGCCGTGGGGGCGGCCTTCAGCTCATCATACATGGCGTCGGTCCGCACGACCACGGCCTCGCCGGAACTCTTTCCCACCACAGCCACGGTCTCAAATGCCTCGGAACCGTAGTCGGCAATGCCGGTGGCCTGGTTGATATTCAGGCAGGTGTGATAAAACAGGCAGGTATAACCGTCGGGAGAGGCGTTCTTGACTTCCTCGGAACCCAGCGCTCCGCCATTGCCGGTGATATTGGTGACGACTACGGTCTCACCCAACACATCCTCCAGATATTTTGCATATGTGCGGGCATTAAAGTCAGTGTCGCCCCCGGCGCCCATGGGAACGATCATGTTGATGGATTTGGTGGGCCAGTCAGTGCCGCCATCCTCCGAAGAGGCGTCATCGGCCGGGGTATCCGGGCTGTTGCCGCAGTGGCCGGACTGCGACACCATGATCGCTCGGGGTGCCATCTATCTGGACCTGTGCTGCCGCTCCCTCTCTATCCGGGTGATCGAACTGATTATCAACGGAACGGACATTGTCAATATCCTGCTCCGCCGGGAACAGTATCTGGGAAAGCCGGCATCCTCCGTGTTCTCCACCCCGGCGTTGAGCCGCATCGTGTCCGCGACGGAGAACACGGACGAGATTATCGCTTACAAAAACACCCACCTGTCCGTCAAAACGAAAAACATGATGATGCACGGCCTCCGGGCTGGAACTGTGGTTTCCCTGCTGAACGCCGCGCAGATCCAGACCACGGAGGACCAGCTGCGCAAAAAGCTCCACTACAAGGGACACAAGGCCAAGTACACCTTCGGGGACATCATCACCCGCAGCCCGCGGATGATAGCCTGTATCCAGGAGGCCAAGGCCTTTGCCCAGACGGACTCCAACATCGTGGTGGTGGGGGAGACCGGTACCGGAAAGGAGCTGTTGAGCCAGAGCATCCACGCCTGGAGCCGTCGGTCACAGAACAACTTCGTAGCCATCAACTGCGCCGCCCTGCCGGAGAACCTGCTGGAGAGCGAGCTGTTCGGCTATGTGGAGGGCGCCTTCACCGGCGCCACCAGGGGCGGTAAGCCGGGCCTGTTTGAGATCGCCCACAACGGCACCATCTTTTTGGACGAGATCTCGGAGATCCCCCTGGGACTTCAGGGGCGGCTGCTGCGGGTCCTGCAGGAGCGGGAGATCATGCGGCTGGGGGACAGTCAGGTGACTCCCATCAATATCCGGGTGATCGCGGCCACCAACAAGAACCTGGAGTCGCTGGTCCGGGCAGGTAAATTCCGCAGCGATCTCTATTACCGCCTGTATGTCCTGCAGCTGAACCTGCCCCCGCTGCGGGAGCGGCAGGAGGACATCCCGCTGCTGACGCAGAGCTTCCTTCGGAACTTCCAGGCTCGGGAGGGCGACGGCTGTCCGCTGGAACTGAGCGATGGCGACTGCCGTCTGCTGCAGAGCTGCCCCTGGCGGGGAAACATCCGGGAGCTGCAGAATTTCTGTGAGCGGCTGGCGGTGCTTTACCGGCTTGGCGTCTCTGTATCTGGCCTGATCGCCCATCTGCTGGAGAGTGCCGCCTCTCCCGAGACGCCGCCCCCGTGCCCGCCGCCGATGCCGAAGGCCGCCCATACCAGGATCGACCTGTCCTATGAGGAGTTGCTGGCCGTTCTTCAGGAATGCGGCGGGAACCGGACGCAGACAGCGGCAAAACTGGGGATCAGCCGGGGGACACTGTGGCGGCTGCTGAAGAAGTATCAGGTCGGACAGACATGAGCAGAGGCATAGCCCATGACGCATGCCGACTGCGGTTTCCAGAGTATGGGCAGGGGAGGGCAACGCTGATGGAACCCCAGCGTACGAGAAAAGCCCTGTGGCTGTAAAGCCAAAGGGCTTAATGGTTGCTGGTACTCAGTATGTGCAGCATCTGTGCCGCTGGTGGAAGCGGGGCGCCGCTGCAAAGCCTGTCACCCCCACTTTCCTGCCATCACAAGCTTCGTATCCTGTATTCCGGCGTTATAGCCGGAACGCAAGCGATTCCCGACTCCGGCTCACCCCGCTCGAAGGCGCAGTGGAGGACTCAATGCTTGATGCTTGTGCTCCGCCGACAAGCCGAGTCTCCACGAGAAAAGCCCCCTGGCGAAAGCCAGGGGGCTTGATGTTTTTTGCACTTAGTACATGCCGCCCATCTCGCCGCCGGCGGGGGCAGCGGGAGCGGGGGGCTCGGGCTTATCGGCCACCAGAGACTCGGTGGTCAGCACCATGGCGGAGACGCTGGCGGCGTTCTCCAGGGCGCTGCGGGTCACCTTGGCGGGATCGATGATGCCGGCGGAGACCATGTCGCAGTACTCCTCCTTGTAGGCATCAAAGCCGTAGCCGGTCTTGCCGGAGGTGCGGACCTTCTCCAGGATCACGGAGCCATCCAGACCGGCGTTGGCAGCGATCTGACGGATGGGAGCCTCCAGGGCCTTGGCCACGATGCGGACACCGGTCTTCTCGTCGCCCTCCACGCTGGACAGCAGAGCCTCCACGGCGGGGATGACGTTCACGAAGATGGTGCCGCCGCCGGCGACCACGCCTTCCTCCACAGCGGCGCGGGTAGCGTTCAGAGCGTCCTCGATGCGGAGCTTCTTCTCCTTCATCTCGGTCTCGGTGGCAGCGCCCACCTTGATGACGGCCACGCCGCCGGCCAGCTTGGCCAGGCGCTCCTGCAGCTTCTCCTTGTCATAGTCGCTGGTGGTGTTGGCGATCTGGCTGCGGATCTGAGCCACGCGGTCCTTGATGGCCTGGGCGTCGCCGGCACCGTCCACAATGGTGGTGTTCTCCTTGGTGACCTTCACCTGACGGGCGCGGCCCAGCATATCCATGGTGGCGCTCTTCAGCTCCAGACCGACCTCCTCGGAAATCACGGTGCCGCCGGTCAGAATGGCGATATCCTGCAGCATCTCCTTGCGGCGGTCGCCGAAGCCGGGAGCCTTGACGCACACCACGTTCAGGGTGCCCCGCAGACGGTTCACGATCAGGGTGGACAGAGCCTCGCCCTCCACGTCCTCCGCGATGATCAGCAGCTTCTTGCCGGACTGGACGATCTGCTCCAGGATGGGCAGGATGTCAGCGATGACGGAGATCTTCTTGTCGGTAATCAGGATATAGGGATCGTCCAGGTTGGCCTCCATCTTCTCCATGTCGGTGGCCATGTAGGGGGTGATATAGCCCCGGTCAAACTGCATGCCCTCCACGACCTCGGAATAGGTGTCGGCGGTCTTGGACTCCTCAATGGTGATGACGCCGTCGGCAGAGACCTTCTCCATGGCGTCGGCGATCAGCTTGCCGATCTCCTCGTCGCCGGAGGACACAGCACCGACACGGGCGATGTCCTTGGAGCCGTCCACGGTCTTGGCCTGCTTCTTGACCTCGGCCACCGCGGCTTCCACGGCCTTGGCCATGCCCTTCTTCACCACGATGGGATTGGCACCGGCGGCCAGATTCTTCAGACCCTCATGGATCATGGCCTGGGCCAGCAGGGTGGCGGTGGTGGTACCGTCGCCGGCCACGTCGTTGGTCTTGGTGGAGACCTCCTTCACCAGCTGGGCGCCCATGTTCTCAAAGGGATCGTCCAGTTCGATCTCCTTGGCGATGGTCACGCCGTCATTGGTGATGAGGGGAGCGCCGTACTTCTTGTCCAGAACCACGTTCCGGCCCTTGGGACCCAGGGTGATCTTGACAGTATCGGCCAGAGAGTTGACGCCGGCTTCCAGGGCCTTCCGGGCCTCGTCGCCGCGCTTGATGAGCTTAGACATAGTAATCAAACCTCCTGTAATAGAGCTTCATGTTTCATAAATTAGGGATGGGGAGTTAGGAATTGGGAATTTTGGTGTCCGGCAGAGCCAAACGATTTGAAATTGGCCGTTGCAGGCGGTTCCACAATTTCCGATTCCTGATTGCAAGCGGGAGCGGGAGATTTATTCCACGATCGCCAGGATGTCGTTCTGACGGACAACCACGTACTCCACGTCCTCCAGGGTGACCTTGGTGCCGGCGTACTGGCTGGTGATGACCTTGTCGCCGGGCTTCACGGTCATGACAACGTCCTTGCCGTCCACGTTGCCGCCGGGACCCACGGAGATGACTTCCGCCACGGAGGGCTTCTCCTTGGCGCTGCCGGTGAGGATAATGCCGCCCTTGGTGGTCTCCTCGGTCTCCACCATCTTCAGAATGACACGGTCTGCGAGCGGAGTGAGTTTCATAATGGGGTTCCTCCTTATAGAAATAAAAATTTGAAAAACAAGTTCAGCGTTAGCACTCATATCATTCGAGTGCTAACGCTGCTATCATAGCGCAATGTTTTCCATTTGTAAAGGGGGTATCTATGAAGAATTTGTGAATTCCGAAAAAATCTCCCTCTCAGAAGGGGAGCGCATGGGAGCCGTCCTGCTGGACAGGAGAATTCAACTGTCATGACCAGCTTTCTGCCCAAACGGCTGCCTCAGGCGGACTGACGGCTTCACATCTCACTGTGCCGCATGAAACAGCTCTGCTTGGGGTTACGCATTCTTCACGGATACGATTTTCACCGGCGCAAATACTGTACAATTCACGGGAAAAAGTTTCCAAATATAAAGAAATTTTTGCTTTTTATCAAGTGTTCCGTATAATACGAGGTTTCTTTATATGCTGTTGTTGCGGGTTATCCCATACCTCCCTGAAAAATTTTTCAACACAGCATCCGGCCTCGGTCAATGGTCGAGATGAACGGCAAGCCGCCATAGACAGGAGCGGAGGCTGACGCGCCTTTAATGCAATATTTTTATGGCTTTTCACTGTTCAATAGGAAGTAAGCTTCTTAAAATTTCTCTTGACATTTTCGCTGCCCTAATTTAATATGAAGTCAGCTTCCTAAGAAGTTAACTTCCTATTTGAGGAGTGAGGAGCGTGAAAACGATTATCAAGGATTTGCGAACTGCCGCAGGATTGACGCAGCAGCAGCTTGCGAACCGGGTTCGTGTGACAGTAAGAACGATCAATTCCATAGAAAGAGGCGAATACAATCCATCGCTTGTTCTGGCCTACAAGATCGCACAGGTATTTCATACGACCGTTGAAGAGTTGTGCTGCTTGAAAGAAAATGTAGAATGTGAGGAAAATCAGGATGAAGATCACAAATAAGAAAATGTTTATCCGGGGGATTTTATTATTACTGCTTGCCGTTGGTATTGGAATATCAAGATTTTGTATATTTACCGAGGCTACGCATGGTATTCCAAAGGCGGTTATCGGCATAGGTATCTGCTTACTTGCAGCTCTTTATCACATGGTAATGGCCCTGCATATTGACGGCGAGGACGAGGGAGCGGAGGAAAAATAACTATGCAATTATTTGGCGGAAAGGGTAAGATGCTGGGCCTGCTCTTGGTATTGGCTGCCTTCGGCAGCTTTTATCTGGGTGATATTACCGCGTTCACAACCTCGCAAAAAGCTATCGCAGGGGTTGCTCTCTTTATTATTGTTCTGCTGGCCGGCATTTCCCTTCTGAAACCTAAAAAAACGGAAGAGGATATGATTGCGGAACAGGATGAGAGAAATCAGTATATCGAATTGAAATGCGCTGAAAAAGCATTTCGGGTCGCACTGTACGCTTCATTTATGACCATTATAGCCGGCATGATTGCCTTTGGCCTGACAAGGGAATATGCCTTTATCTGGTTGGTTATGGGGGGGATTGTGCCTTACGGAACATCAAGAATTGCCTATATCGTTTCTGCATTCCGATACGACAAGCCATAAATGGAAGCAGGAAAGCACTGAATGAAAAATTAAGAGGCCAGGACACCTCCTTCGGGTGTGTCCTGGCCTCTATTTATCAATTATTCTAGTTGACTATTATACCGTGCCGAGGCGCAGCGGTTGAATGATCGTAGGATGCCTATAATAGCAGAAAAGCTGTGGAATATCGACGCTTCCTTGGCTTTCGGTCAAATCCTGCCGTGGCATTGGGACTGCACCCCTTCGGCCCGAAGAAGTTCACCCGCTTCTCCGCGAGTACCAGCCGCACCTCCCGGCTCCGGAGGCTCTCCCCGTCCAGACAGGTGACGATGTCCGCCTCCCCGGGGCTGGCGGTGAGCACCACCTGCCGGGACGTCACCATTCGGGGGATGTGGGGAAAGTTCCAATACTCCCCCGGCGGAGTAGGCCGGGAACAACCGGGCGAAGGTGCGCTTCGGCACGTTTTTCACCAGGATGGTCTCCAGCACCGTCATCCATCCGGGCCTCCGGCACCGGCATGGAGCCGCCGCCATAGTACCGCCCGTTACACATGGACACCAGAGCGAAGTCATCCTCCAGGACCTCCCCGTCCAGCTCCACCCGCCACCGGCGGCCGATGGCTTGAAGAGAAAATTCACCGCCACGGACAGCAGGTAACTCCCCGGCCGGAGAGGCCCGGCACATTTCCGTACCGGTGGACGGTGTCAGCAATGCGGGCGTCAATGCCGCTGCAGGCGATGGTGAGGCACAGGCGGCCGTTGCAGTCGATGAGATCCAGGGGAATTCCGGCCCGTCCCACAGATGTTCCGGGTCGGAGAATTTTGCAGCGTCCGGGCCGAAGTTCTTCAGAAAGTCGTTGCCTGTGCCGGCGGGGATTACCGTCATGGCGGCGTTGGGAAACCCGGCGATGCCGTTGGCCGCCTCGTGGACGGTGCCGTCCCCGCCGCAGGCGTAGATGCGCACCGGCTCCCCGGTCTCTGCCAAGGCGCGGGAGAGGACCTCCGCTCCGCCGGGGCGGTCCGTCAGCAGGCACCGGCAGTCCAGATTGTGGGCCGCGGCCAGACGGTCCGCCAGGGCGCGGATGCGGGCAGTCTGGTCCTGCTTCCCGGCATGGGGGTTGATCAAAAAGACATGGCGCATGACAGGCCCCCCTTGGCGAAATATGAGATAAGAGTGAAGAGATGAAAGATGAGGACTGTCAGCGGCGATCTCTCCTGTCTTTTTAACCTTTGTCTGGCTCTGTCTTTGCGCCTCCGTGGTAGAAAAAGGCGTCGCACTTGAGCATGCCGTTGTAGAGCTTGCGCTTTTTATCCGCGGGCGGCCGAAGGCCCGCTCAAATTCCGTGTGGGAGGAGAGCACCAGCACGCGCCAGCCCGCCGGCAATGTCCGGGCAGCTTTGCCGAAGGAGCGGTACAGGGCCTCCGCCTCTCTCTTTTCCAGCAGCCGCTCACCGTAGGGCGGATTGGTCACCAGCTGGCCGTAGTCGCTGTCCCGGTGGAACTTTCCGGCATCCGCCACCTCGAAGCGCACGCAGTCGTCCACCCCCGCCAGCTCCGCGTTGTGGCGGCTCAACTCCACCGCACTGGGGTCGATGTCCCCGCCCCAGATGTCGTACTGGCCGTGGAATTCTTGATCCATGGCCTCTTCGGCCGCGTCCAGCCACAGCTTGGCGGGGAGGCTCTGCCACTTTGGGCGGCAAAGCGCCGGTCCAGGCCTGGGGCCCGGTTTTTTGGCGATCAGCGCCGCCTCGATGGGAATGGTGCCGCTGCCGCAGAAGGGGTCGCAGAACGGATCCCTCCCCGGTAGCGGGAGAGCAGCACCAGGGCGGCGGCCAGCGTCTCCCGCAGGGGGCGCCGTTGTTGTGGGCCCGGTAGCCCTGCTTGTAGAGTCCGTCGCCGGAGGTGTCCAGGTACACGGCTGCGGTGTCCTTGATGAGGGCGAACTGGATCTGATAGCGGTCCCCGGTCTCCGGCAGGGTCTCGCAGCCGTAGGCCTGACCAAGCTTGGCAGCGGCCTTTTTCACAATGGCCTGGCAGGCGGGGACGGAGTGGAGCTGGGAGGAGATGGAGTAGCCCTTCACCGGGAACTCCCCGTCCCGGGGGATGCAATCCTCCCAGGGGATGGCGGCTACGCCCTGGAACAGCGCCTCGAAGTCCGGGGCCGGGAAGCTGGCCAGCTCCACCAGCACCCGGGCGCCGCAGCGCAGGTTGATGTTCAGCCGGGGGATATCCGCCGGGCCGCCGTCGCAGTGGACCCGGCCGTTTTCGGCCCGGACGTTTTTCAGGTCCAGCCGCCGCAGCTCGTCGGCCACCAGGGCCTCCAGCCCGAAGAGGCAGGGAATGGTGTATTTCATATGGGGGTTCCTCCTTGGAGGGGCATACAGATGCCCGTGGATTTTCATTGGAGCCGGTGGAAGAGAGGCTCTCAGGGGGCGGCGTGGCCCAGCGTTCTGCGCTCCACGCGAATGGTGTAGACCTCCGACCCGTCGGCGCTGCCATGGCATCCCGGTACCGTGGAAGTCGCCACATTCCAACCCATCTGGCGGCGCATGTCGTTGGCGAACTTTTTGATGTTCTGCTTGCTCAGCGTACAGCCGCAGCGGAAGACAACATTCACATTCGCATAGCGGGATGTTCCGTCATCCATCGGGCTGAGCGTCCACGCCAGATCGTGGACATGGGGGTCCGGCCGCTCCACGCCAAAAGCGTCTGCAAATGCATTCAGATCGTCAATCTCGAAGAGGTCGCTGCTGTATTCCCCGGGCCAGACGGCATAGAGCCGGATCTCTCCGGCAGCGGCCCGGCGGTAGGCCTCTGCGGCAGAGGAGAAATCGTGGCCCACCTGCGTGAGACTGCCCGCAGCATCCAGAGACAGGTAGCAGACCAGGCTGCCTCTGTATGGAAAGGGATTGGCCTTCGCACTTCTTGGCTGACGCATGGAACATCCTCCTTGCTGCCTCCGCCTCAGCGGGGCGTTTTTTCCTATTATAATGCAGACTGCGGAAAATGTCGAGATGCCCGCCGGCTCTTGCCGCAACTGCCGCCGGCGGGCCGGGGAGGTTTTGTAACCAAAATGAAATGGTATTTGCAAAATGGGCATGATACAATAACGATAAACGGCAGGCGGTGAGCAAGTGGGAGTCCTGCCGGGGATACCCGGAGCTTGAGAAGATCATCTATATCTGCAACCGCTACGGCGTCACCATGAATGACCTGTTCTGCGAGGAGGTCCCCTGGGCGGCCAAGAGACGCCGGCGGCGCCGGAGCGGATGGAGTCCCGGACACTGAAAACGGCGCTGGGAGATTTTGTGAGCAACCTGTCCCCGGCCAACAAATGGGCCGGAGGGGGGCTGGCGGCAGTGAGTGGCCCTGTGTATGCTGTATTTGAAAGGAGGCGGAGACAGCGAAATGACGGCATTGTGGATTGCGGCCATCGTGGTCTTTGGCGTGGTGGAGGCGGTGACCGCCGGGCTGGTCTCCATCTGGTTCGTGCCCGGCGCCGTGGCGGGTCTGATCGCCGCCATGGCGGGGGCGGGGCTCCTGATCCAGCTGGTGCTGTTCCTGGCGGTGTCGGCGGCGGCCCTGGCGGCCACCCGGCCCCTGGTGAAAAAGCTCTCCGCCGGGCGGGCTGTGCCTACCAACGCGGACCGGGTGCTGGGCCGCACCGCCAGAGTCACGGAGACCATCGACAACGACAGCGCCTCCGGCGCCGTCTATGTGGACGGCAAGACCTGGACCGCCCGCAGCGCCGACGGATCGGTGCTCCCGGCGGGCAGCCGGGTGGAGATCCGGCGGATGGAGGGTGTGAAGCTCATTGTGGAAGCGGCGCAGAAAGCGCCTGATAAAAAAGAGGGGGTTGTGTGAATATGATGGATGTGCTCAAGTGGGTTCCGCTGTTGATCCTGGTGGTGCTGATCCTGATCCTGCTAATCGGGAACATCGTCATCGTCCAGCAGTCCAAGGCCTATGTGGTGGAGCGGCTGGGAGCGTTCCGGACCGTGTGGGGCGTGGGACTGCACCTGAAGGTGCCCTTTGTGGAGCGGGTGGCCAAGAAGGTGTCCCTGAAGGAGCAGGTGGCGGATTTCGCGCCCCAACCCGTCATCACCAAGGACAATGTCACCATGCAGATCCTGTATACCTACGGCGTGGAACGGCCCATGAACGCCATTGAGAACCTGACCGCCACCAACCCTGCGGAACATCATCGGCGAGATGGAACTGGACCAGTCCCCGACAAGCCGGGACACCATCAACGCCAAGATGCGCGCTACCACGGTGCGGGTGGTCTCATCGGCATCGCCGATAAAGAAAGAGAAATGCGGCCAGTGCCATTGTTATGCGTAGACCTCCCTGAAAATCAAGAATCAGAGCGAACAGATAAGAGATGCCGCTTTCCCTGCGGCTCTCTTATCTGCACACCCGTTATCTGGTATGTCACAGTCTGGTGACCACGGGGATAACCATGGGATTGCGCTTGGTGGTTTTGAACAGGTAGCTGCTGACGGCGGACTTGACGAACCCTTCAGTTCCCGTCATCCCGGCCCCGCTTGCGGGAGACGTTCTCCGCCGCGTCCTGGCCACGCCGCCTGCAGTTCCTTCATCAAGTCCCCGGACTCCTTCACGTAGATGAAGCCCTGGGTGATGATCTCCGGCTCGTTGAGGAGGTTGCCGCTCATGCGCGGAGAAGGGGCAGTGACCACCACCTCACCATGCCGTCTTCTGCCAGGCGCTTGCGGTCCTGCATGACCACGGCGCCCACGTCGCCCACGCCGCCGTCCGGCCATACCTCACCGGAGGGAACGGTGCCGCCCAACTTGATGGTCTTGGCCGTGATCTCGATGACGGAGCCGTTGTCGGCAATGGCGATATGGTTGCGGTCCATGCCCATGTCCTGGGCCAGCTGGGAGTGGATCTGAGCATCCGCTGCTTTCGCCGTGGAGGGGGATGAAGAACCGGGGCTTCGTCAGGGCGTGGATGATCTTCAGCTCCTCCTGGCAGGCGTGGCCGGACACGTGAAGCATGTCGGCCCGATCATAGACCACCTTGACGCCCTTTGCGGAACAGCTCGTTGATGACCCGGGACACCGTCACCTCGTTGCCGGGGATGGCGCTGGCGGAGATGATGTGACCTTTGTCCCCGGCGCCGATCTCCACCTGCTTGTGCTGAGAGAAGGCCATGCGGTACAAGGCGCTCATCTCCTGCCGATCTCATTCAAACCGCCCAGAGATGATTTTCAATTTTTCTGCCATAGATCGATGATACTCCTTTGAAAAAATATGTAAAATACCCCCCGGAAATGGCGCAAAATGAGCGCAGCAAACGGAAAGGGGTTCGGTCACGTCATTCCGTTGAAAATGGGGGATTTGACTGAGGCGGAGCGGCGCTCCGCACCAGTGAAATACTGTGGAACTGTGTAAAAAAGGGCGGAAAAGCAGTTGCTTCTCGACGCGCACTTTGTTATACTGAAACGAAGGCGCGGCCCCGGCAGAGGCACGCCTCGCGGCGCTCCGACAGCCGGCGGCCTGCCGCCGGCGGACACGGAAGGCCGCACCATTCTGCCCCTAGTATAGCACAGGTCAAGCGTTTTGTATACATTTTTCTGGAAGAAATTCAAATGACCGGCATGGAAGGGCCGGGGAAAGGGAGTGAAGGGCAACGGGCAACGATCAAAGATGATCGCGGAACGGGCGGGCGTTCCATCGGCACGGTGGACCGGGTGCCCACGACCGGCCGTATGTGAGTGGAGGTCCGGCGGCGGGTGCTGGAGGTGATGGAGGAGCTGGATTACCAGCCAAACCGGGTGGCCAGCGCCCTGGCCACCAGCGGCATGGCCCGGCATTTCGCTATCATCCAGCCCACGTGGGAGGCTATGTGGGCGAGGCCATGGCCGCTGGCGTGGCAGTTCCGGCAGGACCGTCAGGACTACAATGTGAGCGTCACCATCCACCCGTACCGCCAGGGGCGGATGGAGGTTTCTGCCTGCACCTGCTGGACACGCTGGCGGAGGAGGTCCAGGGGATCGCCCTGTGCGCCACCGGACTGCCCCAGGTGCGCCAGAAGCTGGAGCTCCTGGCGGAGCGGCGGATGCCGGTGGTGACCTTCAACTCCGACATTGCAGGCGCCCGGCGGCTGTGCTACGTGGGGAGGACGCCCACCACGCCGGCCGGGGTGGCCGGGGACATCGCCCGCCAGTTCCTCAGGCCCGGAGACCGGATCCTGCTGGTGTACGCCGACCACGGTCGCGGGCCGGCAGATGGAGCGGTTTGGTGGACGGGGGGCTCCGGCAGGAGGACTGCCGGGTGGCAGAGACCCACGACAACTATGCGATGAGACAGGACGGTGACCGCGCTTATGAAGAGCGGACCTGAAGTATATTCACATACAACCGCCCGTGCCTGCGTGCATGGAAGCCCTGCGCGGCCGGCGTGGGGGCAGGTCGGGCTAGCCCACGTGCCGCCCGGGACTGACCTTCCTGCGGGAGGGACTGCTGACTTCATCATTGACCAGAACCCGGACATACCAGAGCCGCAAGGCCCTGTCGCTGCTGTTCGACGCAGTGGTGGAGCACCGGACGCCGGAGCGGGACTGTTTCTATCCGGAGAGCCCCCATCCTCACGGCGGAGAACTGCTGAAAGACTTTCTCCGGCGCCGGTTTCCCGCGGAGGCCGACTCTGGGGAGGGGCTGAACACCTCTCTGGCGGCAGTGGGAAAGCTGGTATCGGTGTTCGCCGCCTGCTACGCGGGGGGGACGCCTGTGATCACTGCAGCTACCGGCGGAATCAGCGCGGCAAGCTTTGCCGCTCCCTAATGTGGCGATTGCTGGCACATGCCACCGGGTAGTGGCGGCGCTGGTGTCCGGTACGCTGACGGCGGTGGCCATGCTCGTTGCCAGGAGGTCGCCCGCCCCGGAGCAGACCGCCCGGGCCATCTCCTGGTATACGGCGGCTTTTCCGTGGCAGCGGTGCTGGGGGAGTGCCCTGGGCACCGCCGTGTGCCAGATCCTGGGCTGGCGGTGGACCTTCGCCGTGATCGCTGGCCATGGGCGCAGCGCTGCTGCCGCTGCTGCTGCGCTCCCCTGCCCGCGGTGCCAGCACAGGCGGACAGCGGGCTTCTGGAAGTCCTTTTCCATCCTGGGACTCCGCGATGCTCCCTGTGTGTGGGGATGATCCTGTGCAGCGCCTCCGACCTGCGGGAGCGCATTACCGCCACCCGGCCGGTGCTGGCCATTTTGATGGTAGACAACCATGAGGACCTGATGAAGGCATGCCGATACTCCAGCGCAGCGCCGTGCTGGCCCAGATCGACGAGAAGTTGAACAACTGGGCCGCCTGCGCCGACGGCCTGCTGCTGAAGACGGAGCGGGACCACTCATTCTCTTCATCTTTTGAGGAATGCCACTGGCCACTGTGGAGGAGAAGTTCTCCATCCTGATGCCATTCGGGAGATCAAGGTGGGGATGTGTGCCCCTACCCTCTCCATTTGGCATTGGCAAGGATGCCGACGCTATGGCGGGAGCTGTACCGCAACGCCCGTCTCAGCCTGGAGATGGCGCCCTCAGCTGGGGCGGAGACCAGGCGGTGTCCGGGGAAAGGTGGACTTCCAGTTCTACGGCGGCCGCAGCAAGTCCACGGAAAAGTGCACCTCAAGGTGAAGTCCCGGGTCGCGCCAGCGCCCCGGAACGAGCCGATGGCCGACGCGCATCTATGTACCGCGGGCCACAGCTTTGCCAGGCGTTGCCGGAGTGCATGCCCGCAAGCACGGGCGGGCCCAGATTCACCGCCGGAGGGCGGAGGCATTTTTGAAAATGAGGCCGGGCGCTCTGGTCATTGTGGTGGACACCAAACCGCCCCGGACATGGTGGAGAGCCCCCAGCCGCTGGAGTCCAGCAACCGGGTGGCGGTGATCGACCACCACCGCCGGGCGGCCAGCTACACGCTGCCTTCGACGAACCCTATGCCTCCTCCGCCAGCCTGGTGACGGAACTCTGCAGTATCTGGGTGGAGCCCCGCCGATCTGCTAAGCTGCGGAGGAGGTGGCGGAGGTGCTGCTGGCTGCATCGTGCTGACACGAAGCACTTTACATGAACGCCAAGTGCCGCCGGCTGGATGATCTGGGCCTGGTGGTGATCGACTACCTGCAATTGATGACCTCTGCCGGCGGCAAGGGCTACGCGGGGGAGAACCGCCAGCAGGTGGTGTCCGACATCTCCCGGATGCTGAAGATCATGGCCAAGGAGCTGAACGTGCCGGTGATCTGCCTGAGCCAGCTGTCCCGCGCCAGTGAGAAGCGGGACGACAAGCGGCCCATGCTGTCGGACCTGCGGGAGTCCGGCGCTATCGAGCAGGACGCAGACATCGTGCTGTTCCTGTACCGGGATGACTATTATAATGAGGATTCGGAGAAGCACAACATTGCTGAGTGCATTGTGGCGAAAACCGCCACGGTGAGACCGGCAAAGTAGAGCTGCGGTGGATGCCGGAATACACCCAGTTCTCGACCTTGGATACGAGGTACGACGAGGACTGAGGTCTGTGCTCTGCTTTGCAAAGCCGCACGGACGTGCGTCAAGTGTTTTGGCGGGGCCAAAAGGGGGCGGACTTTGTCTGCCCCCGGTCAGGGCCGCCGGGGTCCCCCGGCGTTCAGACGTGCCGGGGAGGAGCTGCGGTGGATGCCGGAATACACCCAGTTCTCGACCTTGGATACGAGGTACGACGAGGACTGAGGTCTGTTTTGGGAGAGGTGAGGTACGGACATGGAGGAACTGCTGTCCCGCTGTCCCCGGTGGGTGCTGCCCGGTCGGGGGGCGTCCGGCCCTATGTGCCGTGTCCGGCGGGCTGGACTCCATGTGCCTGCTGGACCTGCTGGACCGGTGGTGTCGGGAGCGGGATGGCCGGGTAGTGGCTGCCCACTTCAACCACCAGCTGCGGGGGCGCAGAGGCCGACCGGGACGAGACCTTCGTCCGGGACTGGTGTGCCGCCCATGACATCGCATTCGTCTCCAGCTCCGGGGACGTCCGGGGCCTTATGGAGCAGGAGGGCCTCTCTCCCTGGAGGAGGCGGCCCGGAAGCTCCGGTACGATTTTCTTCGCCAAGAGGCGGAGAAGCTGGGGGCAGCATATCAGGCAGCGAGACCGTGCGGTATGAGCTGTACAGCTTCCAGCTGTTTTATGACGACTTCAATGACCTGGTTCAACAGCAGTATGCGGAGGGTATCATCCAGCACTATGACTACCCGGAGCCGGTGCGCACCAACTGGCTGCTGGAGCTGCTGCCCTTCCTGCTGACGGCGGTGATCCTGGGGCTGATGTGGTACTTCCTGGTGATTCGGCCCCAGGGGAGGTGGCATGGGACCGGACAAGATGGCCCAAATTCGGCTCCGCCCGGACCCGGATGCTGACGGACAAGGACAAAACCAAGAAGAAACGCCCGTATCGTGTTTATTGACAGAATCGACGCTGTAGGCCGCCAGCCGAGGGGCACGGGCCTCAAGGGGCCCGCGTCAGGGACAAACCCTGAATTCTTTTAGAGGTGAGGAATGGACAACACCACCCACTTCAACACAGGCCAAAAGCACAAGAATTCGCTTTCCCGCCCACAGTCGAGTTATCGTGTTTATTGGGAAGGATACTGGAGGGGGGGAGATAGAGCCCGACAGGAGGATGTGGACCTGGGCCAGCTGGCCCGGACACTCCAGGTTTCACCGGCATGGACCTGGAGAACCTCATCAACAGGGAGCCCTGTTGGCCGCCCGGAAAATCCAAGTTCATCACCATGCAGGATCACGGAAGGACGCGGAGATCAAAGGTCATCGCCGGACCGGAGAGAAGAAAAAGCCGGGTGATCCCCAGCACGAGCGTGAGCTGACCGCCTATCACGGGCAGGCCACGCTGTGGTGATGCATGCGCGCCAGATCAGGACCCGGTGACCCAGATCACCACATCATTGCCCCAGGGCCAGGCGGGCGGCAAAATGCATCAACGCAGTCACTGGAGTTTGGCAAAATTACCAATTCGCCTGTCTCTCTATCGAGGACAAATGACCGCATTTTCTCTGCGATTTTTTGAAACGTCCACAACAGAGGGACAAATGACCGGAATATGCGGAAAAATCTTGAACTTTTTGAAAGAGAGCGGAAAACTTTCTGTGGATTATTCATCTTGCAAAGCCTGGAAAAAACCTGTAAAATGCCTTTCATACATGAGG
>VOFI01003484.1_pt1 | contig 44950 bp, 66 predicted proteins | sample 5384131 | NCBI WGS metagenome assembly VOFI01 (sample SAMN12384728, study PRJNA508395) | human gut metagenome | isolation source: healthy gut H | host: Homo sapiens
AGAAGCTGACGGAACCTGGAGAACATGCTTTCTCCGATAAAACCTTGCCGATGGTGACACCACAAAAAGTCCACCCTACCAGTTCATCAGTTTCATTATCCCATACCTCTACGCTCGCCGCAAAGCCCTGCTTATGGAGGGCAGTAAATGCCTGGATGATGTTCTCGCCCAGCCATGCGCCATCTTCCCAATACCGTCCGTTGGTCTTACTGCATCCCCGTATCACGCCATCGAAATCTTCGTTGATTCCTACGCTGTATCGGTTCTTTCTCATCAGGGTACACATGGAATGACTGATGTGGATTTCATCAGGAAAGATGACGAAACGCTTCATCGGACAGAACCAGAGTATTTCAGGCTGGTCACGGAAACTATACCAGGGAAAAATGCCATTGCTATAAGCCAGCAACAGGCGGTCGTCATCGCCATAATGCGGATCGGGAAAGTAAATCTCGTCCGCAGTATCATCTATCTGTAATATCATACGCTTATCTTTTATCAAGAATTTCTTGACTAGACTTTCATTCTAATAATTAATCACCAGTTCCTTTCCGTCAAAGTCGACATGCGCCTTGCCACCCTTCTTGAGTTTGCCGAAGAGCAGCGCCTTCATCAGGATCGGTTTCAGGCGGTTACCGATGACACGGTCCATCTCGCGGGCACCATATTCCTTGGTAAAGCCCCATTTCAGCAACTGTTCACGCGCAGCATCGGTTAACGTTACAGTAACTCCCTTTGCTGCCAGTTTCGCATCGAGTTGACGAAGTTTCTTGGCCAGAATCAGCTCTGCCATGTGCTTATCCATATCGTTGAACACCACCATGTCGGAAAGTCGGTTGATAAACTCAGGCTTGAAAGTCTTCTTCACCTGTGCCAGCATCGCATCGCCACGACTTACGTTTCCATTGAAACCTACGCTAGCCCGTGAAGCATATTGCGCTCCGGCATTTGAGGTCATGATGAGAATCACGTTACGGAAATCAGCCTTCTGGCCCTTGTTATCAGTCAGACGGGCATAGTCCATTACCTGGAGCAGGATGTTGTAGATATCGCTATGCGCCTTCTCTATCTCGTCGAGCAGGAGTACACAGTTTGGCGTCTTGCGGATGGCATCGGTCAGAAGTCCTCCATCCTCATAACCCACGTATCCGGCTGGCGAACCGATGAGTTTTGCCACGGTATGCTTCTCGGTATATTCACTCATATCGAAGCGTACCAGTTCGATGCCGAGTTCCTTGGCCAACTGCCGTGCCACCTCGGTTTTTCCTACTCCGGTAGGTCCCACGAAGAGGAGCGAAGCCAATGGTTTGTCATCATCTGTCAATCCCGCCTTTGCCATCATCACAGCCTCAACCACCTTGTCTACAGCCTTGTCCTGACCGTAAATCTTGTCGAGTATGCGCTGGCGGAGCGTAGCCAAAGCATCGTTATTCTCATCTTTCATCGCAGCCGCATCAATCTTGCAGACTTTAATCAGAATCTGCTGGATGATAGCCTTGGTAACATAAGAGCGCTGGCGAGATTCTACCGGATGCACTTCCAGATAAGCACCCGCCTCATCCATCAGGTCGATGGCCTTGTCTGGCAGACAGCGGTTGCTGATATATTTGGCGCTGGCACGGACGGCATATTCCAGGGCGTCCTTGCGATAGGTTACATTGTGGAACTTGTTGTATTTATACTGCAAGCCCTCCAATATCTTGATAGCCTCCTCCTCGGTAGGTTCCTTGATGTCTATCTGCTGGAACCGGCGCACGATGCCCTTGCTCTGAGCCATGTAACGGTTATATTCCTCGTAGGTGGTAGAGCCGATGAAACGGATATCACCTGCCTCCAGATATTGCTTCAGCATATTGGATGCATCAGGTCCGCCATCTGAGCCACGACCGGCACCTATCATATTATGAATCTCATCGATGTAGATAATGGTGTTGCCTTCCTTCACGGCTCCCCTCCATCACCATCTTGATGCGTTTCTCGAAGTCGCCACGATATTGGGCACCGGCAAGCATCTGTCCCATATCCATGCCGTAGATGCGAGCCCCCTTGAGGCGTTCAGGAACCTGGTTTTCGTTGATGAGTTTGGCGAGACCATAGACCAGAGCTGTTTTGCCGACTCCGGCTTCTCCGATGTGGAGCGGATTGTTCTTCTCGGCACGGCAGAGCACCTGGATGGTTCTGTCCAGTTCCTGTTCTCTTCCGATGAGCGGATTGTGCTCTTCTACCTTGTCAGAAATACAGGTAACCAGCTGATGCCAATCCTGTACAACCTGTCTTCTGCCTTCTTCCTCGTCGTCGTCATACTCGTTGGCATAATCGTCATCATCAAAGTCTGCTCCCATGCCCATGCCAGCCTCTCCAGTATCTTCTCCAATAGGATAATAACTGTCAACGCTCGCCAGGAACTCGCCCTGCCGGTCGCCCACATTCTTACACAGCAGGAAGGCGGCTTCTGAATTCTGCAAGCCAAACATCGCCTGCACAAAATGGGGGTACATTCACCAGCTGTCTGTCGGCAGCAGCAGCCAGGGCGCACGCCGTTCCAAACATAGTTTTGAAGAGCGATGACGGCTCTGGCAGATACTTGATGGTTTCAGGCACACGCTCCTGCTTGGCGAGCCATCCCACCAAGTCTTCGTGCATCTTGAGGCTGTCTACGCCTTCTTCCTGCAGCGCCTGACAGAATGCATACTGCCTGAGCAACGCCAGCAGCATGTGCTCGGGCATCACGAACTCGTGGTCGAAGAACCGGGCTTGCTTCAGGGCATCGTCCATCAGAACACTCATATATATAAGTGAGTTTAAGCGGAAACTTCTGCGTACGGGCTTTCTCCATCGCTTTCTCCACTTTACTCTTGGCGATGTCATAGCTGTAGGTGCCCACCACGGCTTTTTCTCTTCGTGATGAACCTTGAGCATGATTGCTTCAGCCTCAGCCTGCGACTTGAAGAAGATGGATTCGAGGATTTCTACCACGAAGTCCATCGGTGTGAAGTCGTCGTTGAACATCATTACCACGTAACGCCCCGGCTCCTTGAGCCTGGTTTTCTGGCGTTCACGAATTGCTGTTTGTTCTTGAGCCATATTTTAATTCTTACTTTTTATAAGCATTGGTAATCTCCACAACATAAACATCGTGGAATCCACCCTTGGCACCATACCACTGGAGCAGGTCCTTGTCAAGGAACTTCTCGGCGGTCATACTGTCCTTATAAAGTTTGCGGCATTCCAGTGTGAGTCGTGACTGATCGAAGGCGATGCTGCCGTTATCAGTTTCTACAGGAACCAGTCCTGTAGGAAAGAGAGAGTCATGAACTCATTCTCCTCGATGATGCCGTGGGTGAAACGCTCCGGACGGATAAAGACCACAGCCACCGGCTTGTTCCAAAGCCATCCCAAACAGCCCCAAGAGGCGGTCATCATATTGAAATGATCCTTGTTGCCGGCACATACCAGCATCCACTCCTTACCAATAGTCTCGAAGACGTTGTCATTCAGTTCTTTTACGTTGATCTTTTCCATCTTATCTGTTCCTTTCTTTTTAAGTTCTAATTACCATAAAATTGCGACAGCAGTATTCTGATTGCTGAATGCTGCCCATATCAACTGCAAAGATACAAGAATAATCTGAAAAAGCGAATGTTTCTTTAAGAAAATCGCATCACCCTATTGAGGATTATGCCTAATTAATACTTTTTTATGCCACAAGAAGGCTGATTTGTGAGGTAGGAAACCGACCTTGATTTACATTAACTTTGCATCAGCTGTTGAAAAAATAATTCACATTTTATTTTTGTCAGTTGCCTAAAAGGCAGTACCTTTGCACCCCGAATGCCGAAAGCCGGGAAGGCGGAAGGCTTCCATTTTTTATTCATTTATAAACATTTAATTTAATGTACAAAACAATTTTCAACAAGCGCAACAGCTTGAAGTTCAACCGATTCTCTAACAAGAGCTACTCACTCTTCGCAGTTTTGGGACGAGAGGTACTTGTTGGTGCACTCAGCGTTGCTACCCTGAGCCATGCTAAGGCAGCAGGCGTAAGCACAGAGGGAGCCAAGGTTGATTCTACCCTCTACAAGGGCGGAAAGGCTTACGAGCTGGATGCGGTGAGCGTTACCGGATCTCGTGCGCCGATGACTGTAGAGCAGTCACCTAAGATTGTGTCTGTCATTACCCGCGACGATATTCATCGTGCGGCTGCGCAGACTATCAACGATGTATTGAAATTAGCTACCGGCGTGGATGTCCGTCAGCGTGGTGGCTTTGGTGTTCAGACGGATATCTCCATCAATGGTGGAACCTTCGACCAGATTACCATTCTCTTGAATGGCGTCAACATTTCAATCCTCAGACTGGTCACAATGCTTCTGATTTTCCTGTAGCTCTTGCTGACATCGACCACATCGAAGTACTCGAGGGGCAGCATCGCGCTTATTCGGAACTTCAGCCTTCAATGGTGCCATTAACATCGTAACCAAGAAGGCTAAGAGTGAGTGGGTATCTGCAAGTGTAGAAGGCGGAAGCTTTGGAAGTTTCGGAGCACAGGGACGTGTGCAGACGGCTTTTGAAACGGGCAAGTGGACCCAGGCTTATTCCGTAAGCGGAGGTTACAAGCGCTCGGATGGCGGCACGGAGAACAGCGACTTCGAAAAGGGACAGGGCTACGGCAATCTCTCTTTCTCTTACGACCAGCGTTTCGACATCAACGCCCAGTTGGGTATTGCTAGCCAGAGCTATGGTGCCAATACTTTCTACAGCGCCAAATACAACAACCAATATGAGAAGACAGACCACGGTCTGGCTTCGCTCAACCTGAGTCTGCATAACCAGGAGAAGACCTGGGAGATTGCACCTCAATTCTATTATAACAAATTCAAGGATCACTATCAGCTGATTCGTGGAAAGGCTGGAGCTGCAGCAGGCGAGAACTATCACGACCTAGATGTTTATGGTGGTGGACTGAATGCCAACGTGGCTTGGGCTTTGGGTAAGACCGCAGTGGGCTTCGACATCAGCAAGGAGTGCATCTACTCTACTGCATTGGGCGAGGAACTCGCAGAGAAAGACTATAAGGATATTTCGGGTTCCGATCGTCAATATACCCGAAAGGGTGAGCGCACCAATACCAACATCATGCTGGAGCACAACTTCATCTTCGGCGGCTTCACCTTGTCGGCTGGTGTCTTGGCTAACAAGAACACCGGTTTGGACAACGACTTCCGCTTCTACCCTGGTGTGGATATGAGTTATCGTCCTAACGACAACTGGAAGTTCTACGCTTCCTGGAACAAGGCATTGAGAATGCCTACCTACACCGACTTATACATAAATAATGTGGTGCAGCAGGGCGACATCAACCTAAACCCGGAGAAGAACTCAACCTTCAAGGTGGGAACTCAATATCGCCAGACTGGTTTTGCAGCAACCGTTAGCGGATTCTACGCACACGGCACCAACATGATTGACTGGGTTCAGACATCCGTGACCGAGCAGAAAGACAGCAAGTATCACGTGATGAACATCGGAAAGCTCAACAACATGCGCTACAACGTAGATGCTACTATCTACATGAGAGAATTGGTACCAAACAGTTTCATCACCCGCATCAAGTTGGGTTATGCTTACATTTATCAGGATCATAAGACCGAGACCAACATCCTGAAATCACTCTATGCATTGGAGTATCTGAAGCACAAGGCTGTATTCGGTCTGGATCATCAGATCTGGAGCAAGCTTTCAGCTTCGTGGAGCGTAAGATGGCAGCAGAGAATGAATGGCTATCATCCATACACCAAGGTAGATTGCAAACTGATGTGGGACGAGAAGAAATACAATATCTTCGTGAAAGCCGACAACATCACTTGCCACCGCTACTACGACCTCACAGCTGTTAAGCAGCCAGGTTTGTGGATTATGGCAGGAGCCAGCGTAAATCTCGGCCGATAATATAATCTGATAATAATCATCCCAAAAGATGATAAATATCCGAAACACGATTCGGATATCAAATAAAAAAACGAGCTTTGATGAAGGTTTCTTCCTTCCGTCAAGGCTCGTTTCCTTTTATTCCGGATATTTCCTTTTATTTCAGTTATTCCGGTTTCTGATATTTTCCGTTCACTTTTATCGGTTCGAGATGGATTCCCACATGGGTATCTGCACCGAAGTGCTGCTTCAGTTTTGTTTCTATATGAGTAGCATGCTCATGCGCCTCATAAAGCGAAAGAGAACCCGGCATACGGACGTGCATTTCTATCGCAATCTTGTTTCCGATGCGACGGGTACGCAGGTTATGAATCTCTCCCACTCCCTCTTCTTCATTTGCAATCTTCAGGATTTCATCTTCCTCAGTTTCTGGAAGACTGGCATCCGTCAGTTCTTTTACAGACTGCATCACCAGTCCCCAGGCGGCCTTGATGATAAAGGCACTCACGATGATGGCTGCAAGCGGATCGAGCACCGCCCATTTTTCTCCCAGGATGATGGCGCCACCAATACCGAACATCGTTCCGATACTCGATAAAGCATCGCTGCGATGATGCCAGGCATTCGCCACTACAGCCTCGGAATGATATTTCTTTCCGGCTTTAACCGTAAACTGATAAGCCCACTCCTTCATCACGATACTTACGATGGCAGCAATCAAGGCTACAACGCCCGGCTGCTGCAATGTCTCGCCGCAGATGGCACGATAAGTCTTGGAATACCGATGATGGCTGTAGCAAGCGTCTCGTATTTGCCATGCCCATAATCATGGTCCTTATCCTTCGGCTTATTGCCTAGTTTTACGAATACCAGTACCACCACATCGGTAGCGAAATCGGTGAGCGAATGGATGGCATCCGCTATCATAGCTGCCGAATGTCCGAGAATACCTGCAGCAAACTTCAGTACGAGCAGCACCACATTGATGATGCTTCCCGCTATCGTCACCTTATATACTTCCTTTACTCTATCCGCATCAGCGGAATGATTCTTTTTCGTTTCTGCGGGCATCTCTTGCTCGTTATATATTCTCTCATTCTTGTCCATACTATAAAATATAACAGAAGTCCTTTGCTTCCTTAATAATGTTTTTGTATAACCAAATTCCTGTCTTTCATGAATTGATCGGCAAAAGTACATCTTTTTTCTGAAATCGGATAAAAAGAGAGATTAAAAAAGTATAACGAATAGGGAATAATGTGATAGCGAAGAGAGAAAAGCATGGAATTTTGTGATAAAACGCCTTAAAACAATAGGAATTTTGTGATTTTCAGTCCGAATTCCTTTGGAATTTTGTGATAAAGTTGTACTTTTGCACCCGATTATCAGGTATTATATTATTCTGTGACAAGAACATTATCACAATAAAAAGCGGTTGAAAAAACCGCAAGATGAAACAATTATGGTTTTAAATTACATTTGGATAGCATTTTTCGTGATTGCGTTCATCTTCGCACTCATCGGATTGGCAATGGGAGATACGACTATCTTCCAGAAGATTGTAGATTCCACCTTCGATTCTTCCAACTGGGACTCGATAATGCGGCGACGCCTACAGGATTGAAAGCGATGCAGCAGATGCAGGAGCTCAACACGAAAAAGGATACGGCAACGAATCCGATGATTATGTTCCTGGTTCTGAACACCTCAGGGCTCACCATCATCCCTACCACCATCCTCGCCTTCCGTGCCTCCTATGGTGCAGCCCAGCCTACGGATGTCTTCATCCCTATCCTGATGGCTACGCTCGTGGCTACGCTTGCCGGAATCATCATCACTTCGCTCTGGCAGCGCATCAACATCCTGCAGCCGGTATTGCTCGCTACTCTGTTGGGAATGTGCGCCTTCGTTGGCATCATCATCTGGGGATTCGGACAGATGGACAAGGATACGATGAACACGGTTACCACCTTGGCTTCTAACATGATTCTCCTGGGCATTATCCTCAGCTTCATCCTGGCTGGATTCTGGAAGAAAGTGAATGTTTATGATGCATTTATCGAGGGAGCGAAGGAAGGTTTTACTACGGCGGTGAAGATTATCCCTTATCTCGTAGCTATTCTTGTGGGCATCGGCGTGTTCCGTGCTTCGGGAGCGATGGATATGGTGATTCAAGGCATTTCGTGGTCGGTAGAACAATGCGGCTTGAATGCCGATTTCGTAGGCGCCCTGCCTACCGCCATCATGAAACCGCTGTCGGGAAGTGGTGCACGAGGCATGATGCTGGAGGCGATGAAGAACTATGGTCCTGATTCGTTTGTGGGCAGATTGAGCTGCATCTTCCAGGGTTCCACCGATACCACCTTCTATATATTGGCAGTATATTTCGGAAGCATAAGCATCAGGAATACCCGCCACGCCGTGGCTTGCGGCTTGCTCGCCGATTTGGCAGGAGTCATCGCAGCAATCGCTATAGCATATTTATTCTTCGGATAATGACAGCGCAAAAAACAAATTAATATGATAAAACCTTAAAAGTTTAGCAAAGGATACCGCCATCTATGGTTTGAGCAGTATCATCGGCAGATTCCTCAACTATCTGCTTGTACCACTCTATACGGCTAAGATCAGCGCCGCAAGTGGTGGTTATGGTGTCATCACCAACATGTACGCCTATACGGCGTTACTCCTCGTTATCCTGACCTATGGAATGGAGACCACCTTCTTCCGTTTTGTCAACAAGGAGGGAGAAAACTCAGAAAAGGTTTATCACACGGTATTGAGCATGGTGGGCTTCACTTCCCTACTCTTCATCGCCCTGGTATTCCTCTTCATCACGCCTTTAAGCGATGCGATGGGCTACGCCGACCATCCGGCTTATGTATGGACCATGTTCGTAACCGTGGCTATTGATGCCTTCCAGTGCATTCCGTTCGCTTACCTCAGATACAAGAAGCGCCCGCTGAAGTTTGCTGCCTTCAAGTTGCTCTTCATCGGTCTGAACATTGCGCTCAACCTGGTTTACTACGTCATCATGGATGGTCACGATGTGGGTTATGCTTTCTACATCAACCTGGTTTGTACCGCCTCCATCACCTTCTGTTTCTACAAGGAACTGAAGGAAGGATTCATGGGCGAGAAATGCTCCTGGAGCGAGTGCAAGGTCCTCGTCAGGAAGATGATGGGCTACAGCTGGCCAATCCTCGTGCTCGGTATTGCCGGTATTCTGAACCAGACAGCCGACAAGATTCTCTTCCCTTACATCTATGAGAAGGGCGATGCTCATGCGCAGCTCGGAATCTACGGAGCTGCCAGCAAGATTGCGATGATCATGGCGATGATTACCCAGGCTTTCCGCTATGCTTACGAGCCATTCGTATTCGGCAAGGCGAAGGATAAGGACAACCGACAGACTTACGCTTCGGCGATGAAATATTTCGTCATCTTCACCCTGCTCGCCTTCCTGGTGGTAGTAGGTTATCTGGATGTATTGCGCCACATCATCGGTCGCGACTACTGGGATGGTTTGAAGGTAGTGCCTATCGTAATGGCTGCCGAAATCATGATGGGAGTATATTTCAACCTCAGTTTCTGGTACAAGCTCATCGACAAGACCATCTGGGGTGCTTACTTCTCGGGCATCGGTTGTGCGGTATTGATTGCCATCAACATTATCTTCGTACCGATCTATGGTTACATCGCCTGTGCCTGGGCCGGTTTTGCTGGATATGGAACAGCCATGCTTCTCTCCTACTTCGTGGGTCAGAAGAAGTATCCTATCAACTATCCGGTGAAGGAGATTATGATTTATGTGGTTCTCGCCCTCATCCTCTTCGCAGGAATGACCGAGGCTAACAGATACTTCTCCAGTGGAATTGCCTGCCTCATCAACACGGTGCTCATCCTCATCTTCGCCGCTTATCTCGTGAAGAAGGATTTCCCATTGAAGAGTCTGCCTGTGGTAGGTAAGTACTTTAGAAAGTAAGAGATTCCAATCATTGAGATTATATTCCAAGAAGTCCGTGGACAATGTGTAAGTCCACTGACTTCTTTTGTTTATATTATACAGAACCTTCGCATGCGGTTCAAGAATAGACAAAAGGATCCATTGTTCCTGGTCCCGAGCAATACTCAGGATATAATAGCAGCCAGCAAGACGCCCTGTAAGAGCTAAAGCAAACGGCTGAGTGAACGAAACGACTGAGTATTTTGAAGGATATGACTATGCAAGCTGAAGGATACGGCTCCGTTAACCGAAGGATACGGCTCCGCAAGCTGAAGAATATGACTGCGCAAGTGAAAGAAGACGTCTGATCAGGTTCAAAGAGATAGAATATGGAGTTCAAGGAGACTGCTTCTAGAAAGTTGCCACTAGGCTCAGCAGCTCTGCTGAGCCTAGTCAGCAGGTCTGCTCACTGCAGTCAGCAGGTCTGCCGAGCCTAGTGACAACACCTTTTAATCGTACAACAATACCCCCTATAGTTGTACGACTGTACACCTTTTTAGTTGTACAACTACACACCCTTCAGTTGTACAACTATAAACCTTTAGACGTACAACTATGAATCCATCGATTGTTCAACTTGACTTTTTCTCCCATTCTATACCTCAAAAAACAAGAAATAGTCCAAGAATTCTCAAAAAAAAAGTAATCTTCCTTTTCGTTATTCCCTCGTAAAATATCCAAGAATTTGCAACGATTATTCCCTCATGCAACGATTAAAAAAATAAAGAGCATGAGAAAGATACTACAGGACAAGATCAATATGAACGATATCAACAAGATATGCATCATGACACAAGGCAAAGGAGAACGACCACCGGAAGGGAAGAGCTTTTACCAACTCACCTTCGATGAAAACGACCGCGTATCGTTCAATGCGCTTTGGGCTTTAACCCATTTCGATGAAGGCCAACAACCCTTTTTTGGCTCTTTCAGAAGCACGATGACCTGATTGATAGGGTTCTCGTAGAGAAGAATGAGACCAGGCGCCGCCTGATGCTTCAACTCCTTCTCCGTCAGCCTTTCGAGGAAGAATCACCCGTTCTGATTTCATCGATTTCTGCATCGCCAAGATTACAGCCTGTTCCCAACCCTACGCTATCCGCTGCTACTGCATGAAGCTCGCCTACGAGCAGATGAAGTACTATCCCGAACTCCTCGAAGAGTTAAGAATGGCCCTGGATATGCTGGAGCAGGAGGTTCTATCACCAGGAATGTTATCGGCAGCAAATTATAAAAAAGTCTAACAATATAATACATAAATGGATGGAGATACAACTGAACGATTATCACAAGAAAGTCAATGCCCAGATGCAAAAAGAGCATGGCTTATTGGCGAGAGCATCCGCTTTCGCTGGAGGAGTGCTTAGCTCAATTCAAGCGCTTGCGGGAACAACGAAATGTTTGCCAAGCATTCCTGGTATTTCCGCAATGCCCTGGTTCGTGCCAACTATCGAAACATTCAGAAAGGCTTAGACTATTCTCCTATCTACCTGGTTCGTTTCTTCAGGAACTTACTCCTAAAAGATGGTTGGGTTCTCAAGAACAGATATTTGCATATCCGGCCGACTGATGAATGGAAAGAGCAACCGAACTTAAATTTTCAAACAGGAAATGGACAGAAAAACAACTTCATAAATAAAGAAGGAGAAGAAAATGTTCCAAGTTCGTCCCAAGCTTGTCCCAAGCTCGTCCCAAGTTCGTCCCAAGTAGAAGAACTCATAATACGTATAAATAAAGATTATCTATCCATCGGCGATATAATGAACCTGTTTGGATTAAAGAACAGAACCAGATTTAGAAAAGGAATACATTACCCCAGCCCTAGCCGAAAGAGCCTTTGGAGATGAAATATCCAAACACCCCAAGACATCCACACCAGCAATATCGGATGACAGAGCTGGCAAAGACTTGGAAAGAATGGTATGAGAAAAAGAATAAATAACATCATAATATAAATAGAAAACAAAAACAAGTAATGAAGAAAAAAGCAACGGTCCTTATCGCCTCTATCATGGCGTTCTGCGGAATCAACACCGCTCACGCTGACGAGGGAATGTGGACAATTTACAACTTGCCTAACGCTGTGTATGAGATGATGCAGCGCGAAGGCTTCAGTATGACTTACGACCAGCTCTACAACGGCGAGAACGCCTTGAAGAATGCTGTGGTTAACTTCTCGGGCTATTGCTCAGGCGTAGTCGTTTCCAGACGGTTTGGTATTTACCAACCACCATTGCGGTTTCGAGGCTATCAGAAGCCACTCTACCGTGGAGCACGACTATATGCTCAACGGTTTCTTTGCTAAATCTTACGCAGAGGAATTGCCTAACGAGAATATGTTCGTCAGCTTTATGGTTGAACAGAAGGATGTAACCGATAAGGTGATGAGCCTCGGATACGAGAAACTCGATAACAAGAAGCGCGATGAACTCATCGATTCTCTGGAGAACGAGATGACTAAAGAGACGAAGAAGAACGATTCTACCCTCCATATCACCGTTCAGCCTTTCTACGAGGGCAACAAGTGGTACGCTACTACTTACCGCGACTTCACCGACCTGCGTCTGGTTTTCACCGTACCAAAGTCTATGGGTAAGTTTGGTGGCGATACAGACAACTGGATGTGGCCTCGCCAGACCTGCGACTTCTCTGTATTCCGCATCTATGCCGACCCTAAGACTAATGGTCCTGCTGCCGACAATGTGCCTTACAAGCCAAAGCGTTGGGCTCAGGTTTCTCTCCAGGGTTATAAGGATGGCGACTATGCGATGACCATGGGTTACCCAGGCAGCACAGAGCGCTATCTTTCAAGCTACGGAATCCAGACCATGCGCGATGCTGAGAATGCGCCTCGTGCCCAGGTTCGTGGCGTAAAGCAGGAGGTGATGCAGAAGCACATGCGTGCCGACGAGGCTGTCCGCATCAAGTACGACAGCAAGTACGCCAGCTCTTCCAACTACTGGAAGAATGCCATCGGTATGAACAAGTGTATCGACTCTATCGGCATCGTGAATCTGAAGCGTGAGTACGAAACCCGTCTCCGTGCTTGGCAGGATACAGCCAAGGCTGCCAACGACCTCGCCCACAAGGTAGATTTCGACAAGCTCGCCAAGCTCTACAAGGAGAGCGCTGACGTGAAATACGCCTGGACCAACTTCGCTGAATCTTTCACAAGAAGAAGCAACATCGAGTTCTCTACCCGTGCCATCAAGCTCCAGACCGACATGGAGGTGAAGGGGCCTGAGAAGAACAAGAAGAAGCAGTATCATGAGTTTGAAGATAACTCTGCCGAATGGGATATGGCGCTCGATAAGGAAGTGCTCGCTACCCTTCTGAAGAACTATAAGGAGCACGTAGATGCCAAGTGGTTGCCTAAGTTCTACAAGACCATCGACACTGAGTTTGGCGGCAACTACGCCAAGTATGTGGATTATCTCTGGGAGAAGTCGCTCATCATGAAGAAGGGCGCCAAGCTCTATTTCAACAAGAAGGGATATGAGAAGGATCCAGGCATAAGCTTCGGTATGGATCTGAACGATGTATTTGCAGATCTCGCTGCTCAGATGGGCAGCATCAACGACAGCATCGCTGAGCAGGAGAAGTATCTCTGTGCTGCCAAGCTCCGTATGGAGGAAGACATGCCTCACTACAGCGACGCCAACTTCACCATGCGATTGAGCTACGGTCAGGTAGGCGGTTTCGACCTCGGTGGAAAGCCATCAGGCTATTATACCACAGCCGAGAGCCTCGTTGAGAAGATGAAGCAGGGCGATAAGGTAATCGATTACTACGCTGAGCCTATCATGCACGAGCTTCTCTCTGAGAAGGATTTCGGCAAGTATCAGGATAAGACGACTGGCAAGATGCAGCTCTGCTTCCTTACCAACAACGATATTACCGGCGGTAACTCTGGTAGCCCTATGTTCAACGGCAAGGGCGAGTTGATTGGTCTTGCCTTCGATGGCAACTGGGACAGCCTCAGTTCTGACATCAACTTCGACAAGCGCCTGGCTCGCTGCATTGGTGTGTGGACATCCGCTATGTGCTCTACCTGATGGATAAGTGGGGACACGCAGACCGCCTCTTAAAGGAGATCAATGCGAAGTAAATCCTATCTCTGAATCAACAGAGATGATATAAAGGTTTATCCTGGAATAAAGATTAGTCTCAGGATGATATAAAAAGAGCGGGAAATCAGCTGTTAACTGTTAACCTGTTAACTCCTGGCTTTCCGCTCTTGTTTTTTCTTATAGGTTCTCAACTAATACTGCGAGATATTATTCAGTTCCTTCAATGAAACCTGACGAGGCTTCTCGGCGAGTTTCTTCTTCAATTCATCCATCGTTATTTCTGCAGCTGGATTGAACTCATCTGATTGCATATATAACCCAACACGCTCTCGTAGAAAGCCCTACCCTCTGGATATTTGGCAGCCTTCTCCAAATCGCTCATGCAGATGAGGAGCTTTCCGGCTCCCACCTTCCATTCCATCACCAAACCCAACTTATGATTCCGCTCGATATTGTCTATCACCTGAACTACCGGGCGATAATCCTTGGCTTAAAGTTGTCAAGCACCAGCGGATGCGATTCCTTGATTATCGGGAACCATTGCCAGTTGGTGTGCATTTCCGTAGGGAATCCCTTTGAATATCGGATGTTCCGGATTCGTAAGAATGCCCAGGGTTCCTGGAGAAACCTTCTTCTTGTTGTTCTCGCAGATGGTCTTGAACATGCGATAGTTCCAGTAATCGGTCTGGAAGAGTCCACCCACGGTATAAGGTGTGGCATTATCTGACTGAGAAAGCGTATCATCTGCAGCCACGAAATGGCTGGAAGTCGTAGGAAGCCAAAGCACCTTTGCTCCCTTTTCTAGTTTCTTGACGACATCGGAAGTCAAATCCTTGGCAATAACGACTTGCTTTTTCAGATAGTCGATATTCTTTGGGGTCGTATAAACCCAAAGGTCGTAAGTATTGGAATATCTTGTCGCATCAAGTTCACCTTCATATATATACAAGGAGAGGGGTCAGTTTGCGAGAACCCACATACACGTCAAGCACTTACCATCCCCATATCGTCAATTCCGTTGGCTTTCACTTTTCATCTTATGAACGATCTCGCCAACATCTATCCATCCCTCCTCGTCGGTATGGATAGTTATCTCGCCTTGTGCCAAAGGAGAAGGCTGATTCAAATGAGTAAGAGTTTCGGCTACACTGGACTCGTTTGGATAACGTTCGTCTTTGGCATAATCCAACTTCCATTCCACTTTCTTGCCCTTCAAAGACTCTCCCCCATAATTGGCGATTTGAATCTTCGCCTTCATCGTGTCATTCTCCTCATAGCAGAATCTGTCTGTCACCAACAAAGGCACCACAGGCGAGCACCACTGGCGCCATTCCTCGGGCGTAGTGATTCCCTTACTCTCCATAAACGCATCGAGGATGCCTACGAAAGCACTTCCCTGACCGGGATAATCCTGAATATCGAGCAGTTGGAAGCCCGCCATATTCCGGGTTCTCAAATCCATCTCTATATCGGCTTTATAGAGTTTCACGCTCCATAAGCCCGAAGCCTTGTGGAAATCATCAGCCTGCGAGAGCATTCCAGCAGCAGCCAGACGACGGCGGAACACTTCAAAGTTATAAGGATGAAGCACTCCGGTGTATTTCTTTTTATTTCCCGATAGTCAGGATAGGTCTGAAACTGTCCTGTTTCGTGAGAGATGATAGGGATTCCTGCCTTATCAAAAAGCCTCATCAAAAATTCATCGTAGAATTAGGATGGAAATGATTGATCATTCCTCCATCGTAGGCATCGGCAAACGAGAAGGAACCCACGACATGAGTATTGTATTTGCCCCATCCCTCGCCTCCCGATGCGACAAGTGGTGAAGTAATCAATCCCTTCTTTTATTCCCTGATAACCGAGATAGTAATTGCTTCCAAAAGTATAGTATTTATCGGGCGCAATCTTTGCGGAAATCATCCACAAACTCCTTCATCTTGTCAATGTCGCCCCAGAGTTCATTCCCCAGCGCCATCATTCTGAAAGAAGGATGATGACCATATTCTCTGAGGATGTTCTCGCCTTCCTGATGCAGGAACGCCATCAGCCTTTCATCCTTCTTATCAAAAGAACCCCAGAAAGGAAGTTCCTGGCTGAGATAGATTCCAGACTGTCCGCAGCCACGAAAGCCGCCTCCGGTGGGCACCAGGAATGAAAGCGCACATGGTTGATTCCATATTCCTTGCAGGTTCCGAGATACTTCATCCAGCCTTCCACGCTCATCTCCACATGTCCCGTCAGCGGCCATATCCACCACGATTTCCGTAAAGGAGATCCTTGCCCTTGCCCGGCTTCACCTTCTTTTGGCAGAAGATAGCGCTGGGGGAGTAGAGATGAAGTTACAGGAATCCACCAGTTCTCCATCCACATACACCCAGGTTGGTCGGGTACGCTCCAGGAAGAGTTCTACCGGCTTCTTCTTCCAGTCCTTCGGAATATTGATGGTTCTGGAATATCTTGCAGCTCCTTTATAGGCATAGAGTCTCGTAAGATGCGTTGTTTCCATCGTATCTTTCGGAGCGAATCCCAGATGGTTCGTATCGATGGTACCGGGAAGAATGGCACGCTTCACCTCACCTGCGCGAGGCACGCTTACTTGGCAAAGCGCTACCGCTCTTTCCCAACTCCACATTCCATTCACCAGCGAGCGAAATGCTCTGTGCTTGCAAGCCCAGACTTACCAGTCCCAGACAAGCGATAAGAATAGTTTTCTTCATTAACTTATTACAGAATATCTTTTAGGGTTAAAATTGCGTATAAAGATACAATAAATTTGATGTTTACGGCTGCAAAATACAAAAATTGCGGTAAAAACACCGCAATTTACCAAAAAAAGAAATTGCTGTATTTTTTACCGCAAAATATGGATATTGCATCAAAACATCCCTTTGATGCAGACTTTCATCTTATTATAAATCGCTGCCTAAATTACTTCTTCTTAGGTCTGCGACGAGCCCAACCTTCTTCCTCGAAGTTTGGCTCCTCGCCCTTGAACTTCACGTTGTCGTTGTTCTGGAAGAACTGGCGCCAATCGCCTGTATCCTCCTGAGGGCGAGACTTTCTGCCGCCACGGCTTCCACGTGCGCCCTTTCCGCGAGAATCACGAGAGTCTCTAGCATCATCAGAAGAACCTCTACGGCTGCGTCCGCCTCTTTCTTGAAGAACGGCCCTGCCCCAGAACGGGCTGCTCTGCCATGACCTTCCTCATCAGCATCGTTACATCTCACGGTTCTGCCCTTATACTCAGTACCGTTCAAAGCCTTCATCACGCGCTTCGCATCCTCCTCAGGCACCTCGATGTAGGCAAACTTACTCAGCAGGTCGATGTGCCCCACCTCCTGGCGACCCTTCACGTGCTTGTTCAGATACTGCATGATTTCGCCCGGATAGAAACCATCAGCCTTACCCAGATTGATGAACAGGCGCTTGAAACCAGCCTCAGTCTCATGCTTTCTGCGACCATTGAAACCTTGCCACGGTCTTCGCCACGACTTCCACGACCTTCGCCGCCACGGGAACCCTTACCGGTCTCAGGCTTGATAATCTCAGGAGCATTCTTATAGTAATCGAGGAACTTACCGAAGGTGATGGTTACCATCTTCTTGATGATGTCCTCCTTGTCGATGTACTCAAACTGGCGATTGATTTCTGCCATGTATGGTTCAATCTGATCCTCATCCACATCGGTCTTCATGATGTCGTCCATGGTCTTGAAGAGCTGCTTCTTGCAGATTTCCTCTGGGGTTGGCAAAACGCCGTCCACGAACTCCTTGCCAATCTGCTTCTCAATCTGGCGAACCTTGAACTTTCTCTGGTATGGATGATAGAGATGGATGTTCCCTTCTTTCCGGCACGACCCGTACGGCCGCTTCGGTGAGTGTAGCTTGCCACATCATCAGGCAAACCATAGTTGATAACGTGAGTCAGATCCTCTACGTCCAGACCACGGGCAGCCACATCGGTAGCCACCAGGAACTGAACGGTATGGTTGCGGAACTTCTGCATGGTGAGGTCACGCTGCTGCTGACTCAAGTCGCCGTGCAGCGCCTCAGCATTATAACCATCCTTGATCAGCTTATCTGCAATATCCTGAGTCTCCAGCTTGGTGCGGCAGAAGATAATTGCAAAGATGCGTGGATAGAAATCCACCACGCGCTTCAGGGCGAGATACTTGTCCTTGGCATTTACCAGATAGTAGATGTGGTTTACATGCTCAGCACCCTCGTTGCGCGAACCCACTACGATTTCCTTGTGGTCGTGCAGGTAGTTGAGGGCAATCTTCTCGATGTCCCTGCTCATGGTAGCCGAGAAGAGCAGGGTGTTTCTATCCTCCGGAACGTTCTCGAAGATGGCATTGATGCTCTCAGAGAAGCCCATGTTCAGCATCTCGTCAGCCTCATCAAGCACCACGTTGTTCACGTTCTCCAACTGAGCCACGCCACGATTAATCAAATCGAGCAGACGGCCAGGGGTAGCCACGATAATCTGCACACCATGCTTCAGGGTGCGAATCTGGCTTCCGATGTCGGTACCGCCATAAACAGCAGCAATATGCAAACCGTCGATGTACTTGGCAAAGCTGTTCAATCTGCTATCTGGAGGCAGAGCTCACGTGTAGGACTGAGGATGATAGCCTGTGTCTGCTTGCTGCTGGCATCAGTTTTCTGGATAACCGGAATACCGTAAGATGCAGTCTTACCCGTACCGGTCTGCGCCAACGCAATCACGTCGTTCTTATTACCAAGCAAATATGGGATTACTTCTTCCTGAACTGGCATTGGATTCTCAAATCCAAGCTCTTCGATGGCACGGCGAATCTCCTCGCTCACGCCCAATTCTTCAAATGTCTTCAAATCTTTTAACCTTAATTCATTATAATCTAAATGGAAGGTCGAATTCACCCTCCCAGCCATGAATTAGGGTGCAAAATCCTTCCGAAACGCTTGCGGCAATCCTACGCATTTATTAAGATTGCCTAAATTCGGGTGCAAAGATACGAAAAAAATGTGAGTTTCTTGCAGATTTCTGCAATATTTTATTACCTTTGCATGAAAGTTACAACAAACAGATAACCAAGAAAACTTGAAATATATGAAAAAAGTTATTTTCACCCAAGAATGGATTGCTTTGCATCCATACGAAAAAGCAGACGAAACAGATCTGTATTATACAGAACTCGCCAACGAAATATACCACGCTCTTGACGAGGCGTGCTACACCCATAACTTCAAGAATATGGATGAAGCCAAGCAGCTGGCACTCAGCATTGCCGGTTATTTCGAAGATGTGATTTCGGGCACAGGCATTTGGAAGACTTTCACGGAAGAATGCAAGCAGCGCTACGGCACCTACATTCCTTTCTATGAGAAAGAAAGCGAATTCATCAAGAGTACACTCAACGAAGATGACCCGGCTTACGACCCTGAGGAAATCAACATCGCTGATGTCAAGTTCCTGCTCTGGCACCATTACCAGCAGAGCAGTTTCGTACAGGAAGCCGTTCCTTTCCTCTTCGGAACCCTGGAACTGGCTGCCAAACTTGCCTACAACATTCTCGACAGAGAATATGAAACGGCTCCGGAAAACGAGCGTCTTGACTTATCTCAGCGAAATGCCTGAGATAGAGGGCAACGCTGAAACGACCGAAGAGGACATCGAGAAGAACAAGGAGTTGGATGAGATTCACCGTCGCGACACCCTGGCGTGGTTCCATTATGGCTGCTATTTCAACGCGGGCAACCAGAAGCGCCTGCAGTTTACCCTCCAGCAGATGGCAAACTCGCCTCAGGGACTCACCGAACCGCTCGCTTATTCTGTGCAGATGGAAATGACCATCATCGGCAGAAACAATCTTCTGGCGCTCACTTCTTACGAATGGCTCCGCAAGATTTGCAGGAACATGCCTACCCACAAGATCTGGGAGGATGAGGAGTTCAGGAAGAAGGCTATAGAGCCACATGAAAAGGCAGATCATGAGAAGGCGATTCACGACTACAATCTGCTCAAGGCGAAGGGATATGAAGACAAGTTCATCTTCCTGGAAGATGTGAAGACGCTGAAGGAATTCCTCAAGGAGATTGAATTCGAGTTGCCAAAGGACATCCGATTCCCTCAGAAATACGAGAAAGGCATCATCTTAAGCGGAAGTCCATACACAGGCATCAACATCAGTTTCGGTCTGGCTCATTGCATCGCATCGCCTGAGAACCCATACTATGTACAGGAGCGTGCAGAGACCGACAGCTTTGGCATTATCAGCGGCAATGGTCTCCCATTCCCTTACGAAATTGTCTGCAAACTGATAGAAAACAACCTGATTCCTGACGCAAACATCTTTACGAGCCAGTATGTAAAGGAAGAAGGCTTGAAGATTACGCAGGCAAACCTCCAGTTCCTTGCCGATTACTACCTGATGGGTAGAAAGGATAAAGACCTGTCGCCTAAGGAGTTGTGGTAAAGATGCATTCAGCATACTCAAAAAGTTCACTACGCTAACGCCATTTTTTAAGGGGTTAGCGTAGTAGACTTTTACAGATTTATAGAAGAAAGAGCGGAAAATCAGCTGTTAACAGTTAACTCTGTTAACCCCAAGCTGTTCTTCCGCTCTTTTTTATTATAAATGTTGACAGACATTCTTTTGCTGTCTTCAAACGATATTAAAGAGCTATCAGCTTGCAGCAATTATTAAATATACGTAATTTTCCATATAAATATGTAATAAAGTACATATCCATCATTATTTTTTAGTAATTTCGCAGTTAGTAATTCTAAAATCACTAATTATGAAATTCGTAGATAGAATCAGGGAACAAGCTGTTTTTACAGACAGCTTTGGAGTCTAAAGCGTCAAACTTCATCGTGATATACGGACGAAGGAGACTTGGAAAATCAACTCTCATCAGAAGAGTGTTGAAAGATGGAGACATTTACTTTGAAGCCAACCTAAGCGAGAAAACTACCCAGCTAAGTCTGTTGGCACGCACCATAGGCACGGAATATCCGGGCTTCGACAGCCCTGTGTATTCTTCTTGGGAAGACATCATCATGGCTTTCAACTACCGTTGCAAAGAAAACGCAACACTTGTCTTGGACGAGTTCCCATATCTAGTTCAGAAAGATTCTGCCTTACCTTCTACTCTACAACGAATCCTCGATAGGCGTATTACCGGAGTAAATGAATTGCGCTGCAACATCATCACCTGCGGCTCTTCACAGAGAATGATGCACGGACTCTTACAAGGTTCAGAACCTCTTTATGGCAGAGCCGACCGTATTTTCATCCTGCGTCCTGTCAAGCTGCCTTGGTGGCAAGAAATCATCAACACCTCAGCCAAAGAACTTGTAGAAGAGTACTCTATATGGGGTGGAGTGCCCCAGTACTGGAGTCAACGAGAAAGATTCGGATCCCAGGTTCTTCTGGCGCCTGTTCTTCCACACAGATTATACCGTCACCTTCAAAGGCAATGACGGCTGGTGCTGTCCAAAAAGCCTGTCATATTCCCCCGGCCGCTGACTGTCACGTCAGGTAAAAGTGTGACCATTCAAGGCGGAAACCGCTTTGGTGCAATCACCGGTTTATAGGTTGGAACACGGCCTCAGACGGCAGCGGTATTTTCTTTCAGCCCGGCGGCGTTATCGACAATATCAGAGAGGATCTTACACTCTTCGCAATATGGAAAAGATGTTGGTTTTAAGGGTGAAACCGCAGACAGAAAAACCGTCCCACGAAAGGCTGAGAAGACCTTCGTGAGACGGTTTATCAAAATCTGGCCGGCAGGGGGGAAATTTCAGACCCGAAGCAGTTAACTTTTGCGTAGCAGCCCCTTTCAAGGGCGGTCTTTTTCTCCGTTCTTCTTTTTGATCTTGCGCCAATGACGGTATGCTCCGTCAACCCCGACAGTTCGCACAGTCTTTTGATTGACCATCTCCCTGAAGCAGGCAGGAAGATGACCCTGGTGCCCTCGATGAGCAGCCACGCATTCTACACAATTACCGTGCTTTTTCACAAGAACTGGTGCAGCTGCAGTAGTCCTCGCCGTTGGCGATGGCAAGGCGCAGTTCTTCGGTAAATTCTCTTCCAACCGGGCGGCAAGAACACGATCTCCCTGGTCGTAAGCTGCCAGCGCCGCCTTTTTTCTTTTTTGTTTCCGTCAATCTTCATGATGTAAACCTATCCTTTCTCATACGACAAACGCCAAACCAGCCATAGGCTGGGGCGTTTTAGCATAAATTCTGCCTTTTTTCCCCAAGCTTGCTTGGCTAGGCAAACGGACAGCGCAGGGAACAGCAGTTCCCGGAGGAGCGAAGCGTTGTCACGCAAATTGGAAGGCCCAGCCCGGTTCGTCCAGGCAAACCGTGGCAGGTCTCATGCAGCGAATTCTCAAATCTCTGATTTGGCGAATTCGACTGCCGCCTGGGGCTCTTTTGGACAGAATGTCATAGCTCTGCTTCTGCAAAAGGAATGTAGTCGAAGTCAAAGCCGAAGTAACGGGGACCAAAGGACTCGATGGATTTCTCTTCGTGATAGAAATGATAGGCTGGCGTCACAGCAATCCCCACAGACTTTCCATTCTCCAGGTGAGAGTTGAGCAGCGGTTCTTCTTCCTCTAAGTCGATCAGAGAAATCAGATCCGGGCTTGTCACTGCCGGACGTCCGTCAATCCAGAGAATGTGATTTTCGTTTTTGAACCAGATTTTATAGAGTCTGCCGTCATCGCCCAAAATCTCATAGGTACCCCAGTAATAGCCGCCCTGATCCTTTGTCTGCATATTTTGCAGAATTCCTCTGCCGACCACCTCCCGCCGGCAGCCTCTGCTGCCGCTGCAAGCACATCTTCTACCTGCCTGCCTACCTGGTAAGCTTTGGACAACGTCCGCGGCACGAGAATGGTTTTCAGTTCTTTGCCTGTCATCAGATAAGCAGCCTCCGCCATTTCTCCATAGGCCGCTTCGCTGAGGAACTTGCCGATTCGCTCTGCCGCTTTGGTATGCATAGTCTGGAAGGTTGCATTCCTGTTTCCCCAGGCGTCAAAGTAAGCCGCAGGCAGAAAGTCCATGCCGCGGATCGCCGCAAGCCCCTGTCATCTCAGGAACGGCTCTCCCTGCAGGGTCACCGTCGATGACAGGAATGCCCATTTTATATGCGGCGGCCATACAGCAGCCTGCATTAGGAACCGCCGGGTTCTGCAATGTACAGTCCCTCAACAGCCTTGCCGCTCACCTCTTCTAAGGTCCGCACCGCACCCATCAAAATTTCTTCTAAATAATACTTCCGATCCAGGTAACCCAGCGACTCCATCTCCGCCAGAGTTTCTGCCGTTTTCGGTGCAATACTGCCCATGAAAAATGGACAGCAGTATAAAGCATCGTCTTTGATGTCGTCAGGATCCAGCAGCGTCATGGGCAGTCCCATTGACAGACAGTCCAGAAGCGACGTCCTCCCGGCGCTGACCTCCCTCCGCCGCCCGTTCCATAAAACGCACATCCCTTTAAAAGATCTTCGATATCTTGTTCATTCTTCAAGCAAAATTGTTCTTGCATCTCTATTCCTCCATTTTTGGTTTACACAGATGGCATCTGACCGTATGATCTGCAGCATAGGTCACCATCTGCGGATCTACCTGCCTGCAGATTTCCATAGCGAAAGGACATCTGGTATTGAAGCTGCATCCCTTTGGCACATTGACCGGGCTTGGGATTTCTCCTTCAGAGTGAATTTGTGTGGGTTTCAGAGCCTCCTCTGCTTCGGTGACCACAGGAATCGACGACAGCAGCATTTTCGTGTACGGATGCTGTGGATTTTGGAAAAAGCTCTCCGTCGGCGCGATTTCAGCAATCTTCCCTAAGTACATGATGGCGACTCTGCTGGATACATTGCGCATCAGACTGAGGTCGTGGGTGATGAACAGGTAGGTCAGATTCAGTTCCTTCTGCAGCTTCAGCAAAGTATTAATGATCTTTGCCTGCACTGATACATCTAGGGCGCTGGTCGGCTCGTCCAGAATGATCATGGACGGATTTGTCGCAAGGGCTCTTGCAATGGCCACCATCTGACGCTCTCCGCCGCTGAGCGTGGACGGATACTTATACATGTATTCATAAGGCAGTTCTACGATATCCATCAGCCTCGCTACATACTTCACATATTCACCGGCTCCGCAGACCTTGTGCACCTTTAGCGGCAGCGATAAGATATCAAAAGATATTTCGCTGCGGGTTCAAAGACGTCCCCGGATCCTGGAACACGATTTGAATCTCCTTCTTCAGTTCCAGAGGACGTTTTGCCAAAGGCATGCTGATATCCTGCCCTTTGAAGCGTACCTGTCCTCCCGTCATCTCCTCCATGCCGATGACGTTGTAGGCAGTCGTGCTCTTGCCAGATCCCGATTCTCCTACCAGTCCCAAGGTCTCGCCTGCTTTCAGTTTGAAGTTGATTCCATCGATGGCTTTTTACAAACTGTTCCTTCTGCCCGCGCACGGGAAAGTATTTTTCAGATCCGTCACTTCCAGAACATATTCGTTACGTTTCTTCTCCACCTATCTCACCTCCTCATACAGATAGCATGCGACAAAATGCTCCGGCTTCACTTCGTACAGCGGCGGCTGTGACTGCCTGCACCGCTCTGCCGCGTGAGGGCATCTCGGTGCAAACCGGCAGCCCTTTGGCGGATCCATATAATTGGGAAGATGTCCCGGTATACCCGTTGAAATGCCTCCTCCGGAGAGCTTTGGCACACAGCCCATCAGTCCTTTGGTATAAGGATGAAAATATTCGCGGAACAGATCCTCAGACTTTGCAACCTCCACCATGTTGCCCGCATACATCACGTAGATTGATCCGCCATCATCCTGGCTACTCCCAGAGAATGGGTAATCAGTATGAGGGAGCTCTCTTTTTCTTCCACTCTCTGTTTGAGTGTCTTGAGCACCTGATCCTGTATGGTTACGTCCAAATTTGTCGTCGGCTCGTCAGCGATGACCAAGTCTCTCGGTGTCGCAAGGGACATGGCGATACAGATTCTCTGTCTCATACCGCCCGACAGCTGGAAGGGATAGCTGTCCATAATCCGCTCAGGGTCCGGAAGCTGCGTCTCTCGTAATGCGGCGATGGTTCTTTCGGTTTGCACGCGTTTATCCTTTGCTCCTTCGATACCGGAATAGCTGACGATTTCTTTCATCTGATTTCCCACAGTAAACACCGGATTCAGCGAAGCGATGGGATCTTGAAAGATGATGGAAACCCCTTCTCCCTCAGTTTCTTCAGTTCTCTTTTGTCCATCTTCAGCACATTTTCACCCTGGAAGTACACTTCTCCCTGATCCACCCTCGCCTGTCTCGCCAGAATCTGGGCGATGGTATATACTGTCGTCGTCTTGCCGCAGCCAGTCTCTCCCACGATACTGATTTTTCACGGCGCTTCACATGGAGGTTTACCCCATTCAAAACCTTTGTATAACCTTTTGAAGGTTCGGAAAGAGACGTAGAGACCTTTCAAATCCACAATCAAGTCTTCTTTATTATTTGTACGCATTTCTCTTTCCTCCTTTATTCATTGTCCGAAAGCATATCCTTGATTCCATCCCCCGCCAAGTTGAACCCCAGTACGATCAACATGATGGCAAGGGCCGGGAAAATGGACATCCACCACTGATCCGGCAGATAAGCTACACCGTCAGATACCATTGCACCAAGGGACGGTGTCGGCGGCTGTTCTCCCATGCCGAGATAGCTCAAGGTAGCTCCAGCCATGATTGCCCAACCCATGTCTAGGGTGACTTTCGTCAGCACAGGTCCCAGGGCGTTAGGCAGGATCTCGCGAAACAGGATATGCGCGTTGCTGGATCCAGTCACCTCTGCAGCCCGAATGTACACCTCATTTCTCGAGGAAACTACGATGTTATTTACAAGCCTGGTATACCAAGGCCACCAGGATACGCACAGGGCCAGCATGGCGTTCATCAAAGTCGGTTTCATGATGGATGACACGCACATGACCAGAATCAATGCCGGCAGAGCGAGAAATACGTCTGCCAGGCGCATAATAAAATTCGATATAAATCTGCCGTTAAAGTAGCCGGCAATGAGCCCCAGGATTCCTCCCAGTGGCACGACGACAGCCAGGCAGCCGATTCCCATCGTAAATGCTCCGCGGAAGGCATAACAGATACGGCTGAAAATGTCTCTGCCCGTCGTATCCGTTCCCATCAAATGTGACAGTGATGGTCCCTGGTTTGCCTCATTAAATTTCACTACTGATCCGATATCTTCCGGATACGGGGCTATGAATTCATAGAATACTGCTATCAATAAGATGATCAGTATGATGGCAAGGCCGGCAACCGAAACCTTGTTGAGCGAGAACTTATACCACAGTTTCCTTGCGTTTTCCAGACGGTTTTTCTTTGGCAGCCTGTTCATATCTACCGAGGAAACATCGATGATGTAACTTTCCTTATTCATTGTTTTGTTATCCTTTCTGCTGGTTACGACAGCCTCGCCCGCGGATCAAGCCAGCGTATGACCATATCAGAGATGATGTTGAAGATCAGTATGATCAAGCCGTCCACCATGATGACTGCCGAAACGGCAAATACGTCTTTGTTCATCATCGCCTGCAGGCCGTAATTTGAGAGGCCGGGGAAACCGAAGATCTGCTCTACCAGATAAGCGCTGCCAAAAATGCCTGCAATATCCAGTGACATGGTGGTAATGGTGGAATTCATCGACGGCTTGAGCAGGTATTTGAACAAAATCTTATTTTTCGGGAATGCCGTAGGCCCTCTCTGCAAAGGCATAAGGCTTTTCCGTATTTTCAATCATGCTGGAACGAGTGATTCTGGCAGCCTGGCTGATACCGGCAAAAGACAGGACGACTGACGGCATGATGATATGCTTGAACGCGTCCCAGGCTCCCGCCAGATCCCCTGCCAATATGTAGTCCAAAACATACATGCCGGTCACGTTTGAGGCGGACTGAACCCTGCGCTGATGCGTCCTGATATGGGCAATATCGGAAAGATATAGGCAAATACCAGCATGGCAAACACCGCCCATAAGAAAGCTGGCGCCACGATTCCAAAATAAGAAGATACCCTGATGATCGCATCCTGCCATTTGCCCGCATACTTGGTGGAAATGACGCCAAGTATCAATCCGAAAATGATGAGCAGCAGGGCTGCGATAATCGCCAGCTCCGCAGTTGCAGGCAGATAGCTCATGATATCCTCCGATACCGGCCGCTTGGTAATGATGGACTCACCAAAATCTCCACTTACCATATCCTTTAGCCAATAACCATACTGTACGACGATGGGCTGGTCCAGGCGCATCTCCTGGCTCAAAGCAGCAACAGCCGATTCAGGCGCTCTGGCCCCCAGCGCCATCCGCGCAGTATCCCCAGGCATCACCCTGACGATGACAAAATTAAGACCGATAGGCCAAACAGCACCAGGATATAGGAAAATATCCGTTTTATAAGTTTAATAGCCATAGACCCTCCTTTGTAATTTGGGGGAGGGAATCAACAGGTTCGATTCCCTCCGCAGACGTTCTGCTTTGATATAGAGCCGCTATTTTTTCACTTCGAATTCTCTCAAATAGTAAGAGTACCCGCCAGCGTATACGAAGGGCTCTCCTGAAGCGAATTTTTTTGCTGCTACTGGGAGTTTGACAATATTGTCTGATCTGTAAGCAAATCCAGATGCAGTATCTGCGACCCAGATGGTAGGACACAGGTCGATCAGTTCCTCAGAGATCTTTTCATATGCAGCTGTCCTCTCCTTTTCATCAGCAATGGCCATGGCATCGGTGATTTCTTTATCAATTTTATCGCTCTGCAGCCACTCCATCTGCTCCCAGGAACCACAGGAGGATGAGTGATATCGGGATTTTAGGAACACGCCGCCATCCAGGTGTGGACCGGCAAATACTACGAAGGCTGCATTGGGTGTGGTCTCTACGGTCGCCGCGTCGGTCATCATAGTTGCAAAAGGTTTTCCGGCGATTTCACAAGTGACGCCGATCTTGTCAAGTCCCGACTGCATCAGCAGCGCTAACTTCTCCTGGTTATCTCCACCCTCTGAACAATAGGTCAGGGTGATTTTCTTCTTTCCACTGATTAAGTCATCGTAATACTTGGACTGTTTCAGTTCTGCTTTGGCTTTATCCAGATCATAAGCATATGGATTGCTGTCCAGTGAGCCCGCGATGCCAGCCAGAATCGGTCCGGTGGCTTTTGTACTTCCCTGATAGATGCTCTCACATACCTGATCATAGTCAAGGGCATACGCCATGGCCTTTCTGACGTGGATATCGTCGGTCGGCGCCGATTTTGTATTCAGCGCGATATTGAAATTGTTGCCGGTCTGCGTTCTCACCAGCTCTACGCCATCGGCCTTTGTCATGGCCTCCAGGGATTCGTTTGTCTGGGTATCGTCAGTCAGATCCAGCTCATTTCTCGTAATCATGGTGCGGACTGTGGTGCCATCCAGATTTCCCATCATCACTGCGGTGGTCGGCGCGCCGGCATATTCATCCCATCCCCTGCCAGTAATCTTCGTTCTTTTCCATGGTCAAAGAGTCCTCTGTACGCATCTCCTTCACCTTATATGGTCCAGAACCGGCATCGTTGGTCTGCAGCCACTTTTTCCCGTAGTCGCCCTTATCGCCATACGTGTCTTTGCTGGTATCCAGGTTTTCATGACCAGATCCTCTTCCAGAACATAAAGCCTGATCAGCATGTTTGGAAAAGTACCCGACGAAGAATTCAGAGTGAATTTCACAGTCTGATCATCAACTGCTTCCGTAGATTTCAGCAGATCCGTGAACAGGTAAGCGTAACCTTCGCCCATGGTAACCAGCCTGTCCATACTGAACTTGACGTCGCTGGCCTTCACCGGGTTTCCGCTGTGGAACTTGGCGTCTTTATTCAGATGGAAGGTATACTCTGTACTGCTGTCATTGACGTCCCATTTTCTGCCAAAAGCGGCTCTACCGAACCGTCCGTGTTGGGATAGGTCAGACTATCGTAGAGATTGAGCATGGCGATGGTATCTGCCGACTTGCTCCCCACGCCAGGGTCGATGGCCGCCGGCCAGTCGATATTAAAGGTTACAGAGTCCTTGCCTTTCGTCTCTGTGCCGCTGTCCTTGTCTCCTCCGCCGCAGGCAGATAAGGAAACCAGCATTGCCGCCGCTGTTACTACTGCCAGTAACTTCTTAAACTTCTTTTCATAATTCTCTCCTTGTTATCATCATTTCTACAACAACTATTTCTACTTTCTTTCATATAACCTGTCTCGCCAAAGCCGCCAGGTACGAGTCTAATCTTCTGCCCAAAATCTTCTCCAACATGTTGCATATTTTGATTGTCTTTTCCGTATCAATCCCAGTGTCAATTTTCATGATATTCCAGCATTCCTGCGAAGTCGCAGGTTTCTACCAGGCCTGTGCGGCAGTCGTTATAATAATAGTCCCCGTACCTTTGCAAGGAACTTTGTCAACGATGTTGGCTACCTGGCCGCCGATTCCGCCCAAAGTGCAGTCAAAGGCTGTTACACCGGCCTCCATAGCCGCATAATACGCAGCCAGTCCCATGCCTCTTACGTCGTGTACATGAAAGCTGTGCATTCGGCTGTCCGGATAGAAAGAAAATATCTTTGTAAAGTATTCATAAACGGCATCCGGCGCCGCCGTCCCTTCTGTATCAGAGTGTTCAATTTCGTCAAAGCCTAAATCAAAAACTCTGTCGCAGAATTCATAGGCGGTTTTTAAAGGAACTGCTCCCTGTACCGGGCAGCCGAATATGGTGCCTACGTTGGCAAAGACTTTCTTCACGCCAACGCTGTGCAGAAACTTCACATTCCGCTTGGCTTCCGCGAACAGTTCTTCATGCGTTCTATTCATGTTCTTACGCGCATAGGCTTCACTGGTCGCAAGCTGTCCGCAGAGTACGCGGTCAATTTTCGCTCCCTTGTCGAGAGCGGCTGCTACGACGCTCGCAGGCTTTGGTATTCAAAGCGAGAACGGTATATTCTACGTCGTCCCGTTTGGGCAAATTCTCCAAAACATCCTCGATATCTCTGAACTGGGGCACGTATTTCACATGACTAAAACTTCCGACCTCGATATGTTTAAATCCTGCGCCAATAAGCTGGTTCGCGATGTACAGTTTGGCCTCTGTGGGAACAAAGATTTCCTCATGCTGCAGCCCGTCTCGCAAAGTCACATCCAGGATATCAATATGATCTATTTTCTCCATGGTCAACATCCTTTTCTGTCTTTATTTCGTCTTGCCTACGAGTTCTTCCATGATTTCTTTCGCCCGATCGATGCGGACTGCTTTTCTTCGACCATCTGCTGTATGACTGCATCCGCCATATCCTGTGGAACACCTGCCATGGCAGCTACATTTTTGCATGGAGCGACATATGTCCCCGCTGAATACCTTCCGTTGCCAGAGCTTTTAAAGCACCCAGATTTTTTGCGCCAAGCCCACGCAGGCAATTACCTCACCCAGCTCCAAAGCGGATTGAACGCCCAAAATTTTAACGGCCAGCTTCGCTACAGGGATGTACCTTCGTGGCGCCGCCCACCAGACCGACAGCCATAGGCAGTTCAATGGTTCCCACTAAATTGCCGCCTGCCGTCTTTTCCCAAGTGGTCAGCGTCGTGTAAGATCCTGTTCTCGCAGCATAAGCATGGGCGCCGGATTCAATGGCTCTGGTATCGTTACCTGTTGCCAAAACCACTGCATCGATACCGTTCATAATCCCTTGTTATGAGTCGCTGCCCTGTAGGGATCTGCCGCCGCAAAAGCGTAGGCGGAGATGATTCCATCTACCACAGCTTCCCCACCCAGCTTTTCCTGATCGATTTCCACTCTCGCTCTGGCAAGTCTTTGGTCGGCCAGATTGAGAGAATTTCTCAGATAAACCTTCCGCCTGTCAGGTTCTCGATCATAGGCGCCAGTGCTTCTGCCATCGTATTGACGGTATTGGCTCCCATGGCATCTCTTGTGTCCACCAGGATATGTGTAATCACCATCTTCCCAAGTCCCGATTCGACAATTCTCACATCCAGATCCTTCATGCCACCACCCATCTGAACGAGAAGCGGATCTTTCTCGTTAGCCGCCCTGATTAAGGCTTCTCTCTTTTCCAAAATCTTCAGTCTCGCCGCGTATACGTCGCTCACATTGGCAGCCTGATCTGTTGCAATCATCACAGCTCCGGTGTTAGAAGTCCGAAAGCCGCCATCAGCCCTGCAGATTCTCGCCATATTGCTGGCGGCGGCAATCACAGAGGGTTCCTCCGTCGCCATGGGAATCAAATAGTCTTTTTCCATTGATGCAGAAATTCACTGCGACGCCCAAGGGGAATCGGCATGATGCCGATGGCGTTTTCAATCATCCGGTCTGCTTCTTTCAGACTCAGCGCACCGTCTCGGCGGAGCATCTCCTTCTCGCCCTCTGTCAGCGCTGCAAAATCAGCCACCTCATTTAAGCGATCTGTAACACTTAATTTATAGAAACCGCTTGTATTTGCTCGTCTTCATCTATTGCTCCCTCCATTACCTCTATGGTGTCTTCCGGCGGATTGACCCTGACGATATCTCCTGTTTTGATCTTCCTTGTGACGTCACATGCAAATCGGTCCATCATCGGTATTTCTTTGCTGTAGAATTTTTCGGAGAGAATGCCGCCAGTCGCTGTGATAATTTCGCTGTCATTAAAGAGAATCGCCTTCGGTGCGCAGCCGCATCTGGCCAGTTCCAGGATAATGGCAGCGCCTACCGTCGATCCTCTCCCTTCTGGATATATGAGGATCTTATCTTTTGATGCTCTCGCCGTATAAATCATGCCACTCATCGATAACAATTCCGGTTTTCGGATTGACGCCGCCGAAGAACCCAAATGGCATCTTTGATACCAGGGCTTCACCCTTCACGGCGCCGCCGCCTACGACAGTGCGGCCTTTATATACTTTCATCTTTTACGCCTCCTTTGTCCAGACATGTCCGCAAACTGCCGATTCCACGCACTCCTCTGCGCTGCCGAAGACCATTTCCGTTCCGCATTCCATCGGCCCATAATGTACGCACTTGCCGGAATCCGTCATCATCACCTTGAACCCCACTCCGCAATAGGCGAGATGATCATGCAGGTTTCTGCTCTGATTGTAATGCCCAGACCTTCCAGTTCCTCTCGAATGCCCATTTTCTCTGCCAGGGCGATAGCGGCAGAATTTGCATAAATCCACAAGGCGACGTTATCACTGATTTTACGGCCATTCAGTAACTTTTGCACAGTAATAATTTCGTTGATGGTATAATGTGGACACCCAAGAGCTACGATATCAACATTTTTTTTCCCTTTATGGGTGTTCATCTTTTCTCTTGTTTCCAGTAAATCCTTTTTCGTAAATGTAATAGTCTCCTCAGGATGGTTGCCGCCAAAAGGCTTCTTCCAGAGTTCTCGCTTCCGGCGTAATGCCTGCAATATGGAGAAGCGCCACCGAACCAGAGGCTGCTGCAGCCGCGCATAATGCCTTAAGTTCTTCCGTATCAGGAGTTCCCAACATACCAGCTACTACTCCGATACGGTTTCTAAGAGTTGCCCCAGCCTGAATCCAAGAGCCGGATATTCCCAGGCCTGCAACGGTCTGTTAAGGTGAAGTTCTACAAGCACCTGGCCCCGACGCTCCTCCGCAAGATGCAGCCCCACTTCCGGAGCAAGTCCCAGAATGCCGCAGCAGATGTCAACAATAGCTGACTGCCTGTTTGTCCTGGCGCCGAGGACTGTATTGGCAAAGGCAACCGCACTGGATTCTGACCAGGCTACGTTTTTTGCCCGAACTTCGGCATGTTGAATCCATAATACGGCGTGCAGGTCCACGGGGAATCACCCCCAATCGGTTTACCGCCGCTTCTAATCTCTTCTGCATGACCGCGTATTCTTTTGGCGTTTTTGCGCCTTCCAGTCCTCCGCATCCATTCCGTAAGGATCTATGGTAGTCGGGACGGAGAACCTGCCACCATATCGGCGATTCGTTCTGCCGCTTCTACGCCAGCATCAAAAGCGCTCTTGTATGCGTGCAATACCAAATGTACACTTTGGATTGGAATCAGCCTTTGCGCGCCAAACCCCTCTCCAACCTTTACCAGGATTTCCATCGCCAGTTTCCGTGCCGGACCTTCGTTTCCGTCCAGTATGTTCTGTTGCTGCGGCGTTAATTGTAACGTCATCGTATTCACAACTCCCTTTCTCTGATCTCTACTCACTATTAAACGCAACAAATGTGCCAAAGATCTTCCACGGCAAACGCATAAAAACATTTGCGCCTTCATTTTCATTTTCTGACCGTTACTTGCACTTTTTTTGATTATGGTAAACCAATCCGCCTTCATTTTGAGTTCTGGCTTTGTACTTGCGCGCGCAGGAGAAAAAATCTGATTGATTTAAAGACATTCGCCCTTTTATCCAACGGTTTTTGGTCAGATTTTTCTATATAATTCCTTATATGGCAGTCTTTGTAGAAATCCAGTGTTTGCAAAGGGGTAGCGCCAGTAAACAATAAAACAAGAATGAAGGCGGAAATGCGGACATGGGCAGCGTTTTTTGCCACCATGCCACTTTTTGTGGAATGAAGGCGTGTCAATTCATCTCATGTGTTTTTCCGGGTCACCATTAACACGGCGGCAGATATAAATTAACTTTATTGTCCCCGATTGCTGCTTCTTGCATAGATTCTTTCCCCAAGAAAATTAGTGCCAAAAAAAAGACACTGGTGTCAAACAAGGCACTTTTTTATTGCCATATTTGACACCAGTGTAATCTCTGACACCTTTATTCATCCTGCAGTTTTCTGTAAAGGGTTCTGCGGCTGATTCCCAGCTTCTTTTTTTATCGCCAGATCGCGATTCCCGTCACAGCTTTCGACGGCGGCTCTGATCAACCGCTGCTCATAGCGGCGCACTGCTTCTGCAAAGGAAACCTCTTCAAGGAGAAAGCTGTTTGCAGGTCATCGATCAGACTCTCTTCGCAGACATCCTGACTGCTTTCACTCTTTATAGCGCCAGCAAGCCTGAACCTGACCGTGCCGTCCTCATCCGTCATGATGACCATTGACTCGACGTAATTCTGCAGTTGCCTCACGTTGCCCGGCCATTCATACGCTTCAAATTGATGGTAGGCTTCCGGTGAGATTGAAATATGTTTCTTGTACTTTTCATTGTTTTTCTGCAGAAAGTGATTGATTAACGGGATGATATCCTCTTTTTCGTTCCCGCAGCGGAGGCACCGTAATGCCGACCACATTGAACGGAAATACAAATCCTGCCTGAACTGTTTTTGCTTTGATCATTTCCTCCAGGTTCTGATTGGTCGCCGCGATAATCCGCACATCTACAGAGATGCTCTTGCTGCCGCCGACTCTCTCTATCTCGCCCTCCTGCAACGCCCCTGAGCAGCTTTGCCTGCATGGCATAGGGCATGTCTCCGATTTCATCGAGAAAAGCGTCCCCTCATGGGCCAGCTCAAATTTGCCCAGCTTGCCGCCCTTTCGCGATCCCGTAAACGCGCCGTCTTCGTAGCCGAAAAGTTCACTCTCAATCAGGCTGTCAGGTATTGCTGCGCAGTTTACAGTGATGAGCGGTTTGCCGCTGCGATGACTGTTTTCGTGAATCAGCCTGGTGATGACTTCCTTGCCGACGCCGCTTTCCCCTCTGATCAGTACAGAAGCATCGGTATTTGCAATGGTAAGGGCTTTGTCGAGCACTTTATCATAGACCGGACTTCTGCGCACGATTTTCAGATGGCTGAGGGACTGTTTTTCGTTGAGCTGATTGCCGTACTCCCGAGCAATTCCCGCCATTCTGTGAAACTCCTGGTTTAGCTTGTCAAACTCACTGACGTCCTGAAAGATAGAATATGCTCCCTTGATCTTTCCATTTTTTACAATGGGGTAAATCCGCATGGCGACAAACTTCCCTACAGAATGAATCAGCTGCCGGTTGCGGTAAATCGGCTCCCGTTTCCAAGACCTTTAAGAGGATGGCATCTGGTTCTACGACATGCAGGTTTCGGCCAATGGTCTTGCGTTCCGACACGCCGACGATGCGGCTGTATGCTTGTTTTCAAAGCAGATGCGGCCTTCAGCGTCCACAGCGATGACACCGTCGTCCAGCTTGTCCAGGATATCGCTCAGATGCAGTCTCTGTGACGCCTCGATCAAATACAGCAGATCTGCGGTTCTCATCTCACCGACTTTCTTTTCGTTTTTCGTCGCGGACCTCCAGCTTCTGCGTATCCCTGATGCCCCTCAGGATTGATATCGGATACCAGCTGACTGGCGTAGATATGGTGTTCTAATCGTTTCTCGTCCACATTGGTTCTCATGATCCTACTGATTAACATGATGACAGCCGCCTTTCTTTTGCAGTTTCAATCGGTTTTATCTCTTATGATAACAAATAAAGCAATTTATATGCCAATTTAAAAACTGAGAGAAGGCCCCTACCGCCGATTCAGAAAAGTACGCACGAGATAAAAAAACATAGAAATGAAGGAATCAAGATTTCTATTTCCTATGTTATAAGCGAAGAACCTGTTGAAATGTAATGCGTTTTCGAAAATGTCTATTCTATTTGAATGGGAGCATATATGGGGATAGGGGTATACGATGGGCATTTTGTACGATAAAGTTAGGTTTTTGATGCTGTCTAACGAATCCCGCGTAACTCTATCATGACAGTATCAGAAGTCATTTCCTTCGAAAACAGTCCTGATTGCTCACTAAACCTGTGAATATACGGCATGTGGTTACTTTTTATGGATTGTGGGCGGCATTTGAGACACTGGAATTGATACAAAAAGTAACCGGAACCAGACATACCCCCTGCCGATGCTCCAATATCGTAATCTTGTTACGCAGGGAATACTCGGATATAGCCAAAAAGCCTAACCTTATTGGAGCAGGGCACAATCTTTAATTAAAAAAGTCCATTTGCAGAGCGTTACAACTTGTAACTTATTCGCATTTTTCTATTAAATCCTCAACCTCACAACACAGGACTTTCGCCAACATGATAAGGCGTTCTGCCATCGCTTTGTTGATGCTCTTCTGTCTCTGCTCATACTGCTGAATGGTACGCAGTGGAACAAAGTCTATCTCTTTCGTTTCGTTTTTTCCGACATAGACCTCATAACCTCTGCGGCGCAGTTCAAAGTAGACGATGTTTTCCAGCATTGCTGCAACAGACTTAGGATTGAAGCCCATGATACAGTATTAAGAGAAGAATCAGCAAGATAGAGTTTTTCCTGGGTTTTCAATACAGATTTACCCTGCAAATCATATCTCCGGCAGCGATAAATAACAAATGCCTTCTCCAGCCAGCTCAAATAGTTGTACACCGCCTCAACAGACAGTGAACGCCCCTCGCTCTTCAAAAACTTTGCAATCGCGTTAGCTGAAAAAGTCTTGCCTACATTTTCAACAATATACTTTACAACGCGGTTGAACAGATCAAAGTTCATAATATTATGCCGTCTCGTAATATCGTTCGTAATTACAGAACTGTAAATCCCCTCTACAATTTGATAAGCCGCGCGTTCATCAAAATTACCGAGTGCCACGATGGGAAAACCGCCCAATCGCAGATACTCATTTAACAATTCTTTTGGAGAACGGGAATCAGATTTTTTTGAATTCCAGATATTCGGCAAAAAGACAGCGTATAGACCGGAATGGAGATATATCGTCCGTCATCTATCATCTGTTCTTTGATACCGTGATACATATCCTTGTCATTCATTTCACTTCCAAAATCTTCCGAAGTATAACGCATACTGATAATATGGTCTGCGGGTACGCCACTGTTCCGCAAATCGTCCCGCAGCATTTCCAAGAAAGTTTTTATAATCGATAGCAAGAAGAGCTGCTTCAACCGAAGCAGCTCTTCTCAATCTTTCAAGGTATTTTGTAACTTTATTCTGCGAAGCGTTCTATCGCTTCTTCGTCGTGCTCACGCTTCTCTTCGATGGCTTCTTTCAGCATCATGTCTTTGACCTTCATCAGTCTGGTCTGGTTTCCACGCTCGTTTTCATCAAGTTTCATGGTGATGTACTTGATGGTCATCTCAAGCTGCGGAATCATGACGTACTCCAAAGCGTTGACCCGGCGGCGGGTCTTCTCCAGCTCCGCCGCCAGCAGCGCCGTCTCTTTTTTCCTTAGCGGCCAGATCCAGCAGCATCGGAAACAGGTCCGCCAGTTCGGAGATAGCGTTATCCAGTTCTCCAGATGTACGGGCAAAACCGTAGGGAAAGATGTTGGTCGGGTCTTCTGCCGTCGTCTTGAAGGTGAACACCGGCACGTCTACACTCATGATGTTCTTGTTGCCGACATCGAGGATGACTCCCTGTTTGGGGAACATCAGAGATTCCTCCATGACCTCCTGGCTCATGATGGCGCTGGCTACAGTGAAGTTCTTGTAGACCTTGGCGAGACTCTTTTCCACTTCCTGGCGGAGCCTGCCGTTTTTCTCGTGCCAGCTCCAGGAAGTTCTTCATCAGTTCGTCGCGCTTATCCTTCATCAGCTTGTGACCGCGGGTTGCCGTCTTCAGACGTTTTTTTTCAGCGAAGTGAGCATCATCCTGGTAGGATTTACATTCATTCTTTCTGCCATAGCAACTCACCTACCCTAAATATTTCTCGATATACTCGTCTCTGATTCTCTTGAGTTCACTCTTCGGAAGCAGCTTCAGCAGCTCCCATCCTAAGTTCAATGTGTCTTCAATGCTTCGATCCGTCTCATAACCTTGATTTACATACTGCTTTTCAAACTGCTGACTGAATTTTGCGTACATCAGGTCGATGTCCGTCAAAGCCGCTTCACCGAGAATGGTCATCAGTTCCAGACACTCTTTGCCGCGTGCGCCCCATAGGCTGCGAAGAGCTGGTTCATGGTATCAGCATGGTCTTCTCTCGTCTTGCCCTTGCCGATTCCCTTGTCCTTCAGACGAGACAGGGACGGCAGTACGTCGATCGGCGGTTTGATGCCCTTTACGGAATAGTTCACGAGAAAGGATGATCTGTCCCTCTGTGATATATCCAGTCAAGTCCGGAATCGGATGGGTCTTGTCGTCTTCCGGCATGGTCAGAATCGGAATCATGGTGATAGAACCGTCCGTATCCCTCTTTCGGCCCGCTCTCTCGTACATGGTGGCAAGGTCTGTATAGAGGTAACCCGGATAGCCGCGGCGTCCTGGTACTTCCTTACGAGCAGCGGACACCTCACGGAGCGCTTCCGCATAGTTGGTGATATCTGTCAAAATGACCAGTACGTGCATACCCAGGTCAAATGCCAGGTATTCCGCTGCGGTCAGCGCCATACGCGGCGTTGCAATACGTTCTACTGCCGGGTCGTTGGCCAGGTTCATGAACATGACAGTTCTGTCGATGGCGCCAGTGCGCCGGAAGTCCGATGCGAAGAAGTCCGCTTCTTCGTAGGTGATACCGATGGCTGCAAAGACGACGGCGAAGTTGCTTTCGCCACCGATAACCTTGGCCTGACGGGCGATCTGCGCCGCCAGTTCCGCATGGGGCAGACCGGAACCGAGAAGATCGGGAGCTTCTGGCCTCTTACCAGCGTATTCAGTCCGTCGATGGCGGAAACGCCCGTCTGTATGAACTCCGCCGGGTAGTCTCTGGCCGCCGGGTTCATCGGCAGTCCGTTGGTATCCATCTTCTTGACGGCAATGATGTCAGGTCCTCCGTCCATCGGTCTTCCCATACCGTCAAATACTCTGCCCAGCATTTCAGGAGATACTGCAAGCTGGGTACCGTGTCCTAAAAATTTAACAGAGCTTTCTTTTAGGTTAATTCCGGCTGAACTCTCAAAGAGCTGTACCAGCGCGTTGCTTCCGTTGATCTCAAGAACTTTGCAGAGTCGTTTTTCTCCGCTGGGGAGAATAATCTCTCCAAGTTCATCGTAAGTTACATCATTCACATTTTTGACAAGCATCAGAGGACCTGCAACTTCCGATATTGTCTTATATTCTTTAATCATCGTCCTCAGCCTCCTTACTGATCAAATCTGCGATTTCTTTCTTCATCTCTGCCAGTGTTTCTTCATAGGCAGCGTCGATTTTCTCTTCTTCCACGTATTTAAATCTGCCGATGGTCTCTCTCACCGCCATGCCTGCCACCTGATTGAAAGGCGCGCCCTTGCTGATGGCATCCTTTGCCAGATTGTAGTAGGCAATGATCAGTTTCAGCATCTTGAACTGCTTATTCAGTGAGGAATAGGTATCGATTTCGTGGAAAGAGTTCTGGTGCAGATAGTCCTCACGAATGGATTTGCACGCCTCCAGCTTGATTCTGTCTTCGAAGGACAGCGCATCCACGCCGACCAGCTGTACGATTTCGTCCAGCTCCGACTTCGTCCTGCAGCAGGACCAAAGCCTGGCTCTAAGCTGCGGGAAATTCTTTGCTGACGTTTTCTTCATACCACTGGGTCAGTCTGTCGATATAGAGAGTAACTCTGCAGCCAGTTGATAGCTGGAAAATGTCTCTTATACGCCAATGAGGAATCCAGACACCAGAATACCTTTACGATACGAAGGGTCGCCTGGGATACTGGCTCGGAGATATCTCCTCCCGGAGGGGATACGGCGCCGATGGCCGACAGTGCGCCGACTCTTCCATTTGCACCCAGCGAAACCACACGGCCAGCTCTTTCGTAGAACTGGGCAAGTCTGGAACCCAGGTATGCCGGATATCCTTCTTCACCCGGCATTTCCTCCAGACGACCGGACATCTCACGCAGAGCTTCTGCCCATCTGGAGGTGGAGTCCGCCATCAGCGCTACAGAATAACCCATGTCTCTGAAATATTCTGCGATGGTGATACCGGTATAGATAGAAGCTTTCACGGGCAGCTACTGGCATGTCGGAGGTATTGGCAATCAATACGGTCCTCTTCATCAGAGACTCGCCGGAACGAGGGTCCTTCAGTTCCGGGAACTCGTTGAGTACGTCGGTCATTTCGTTTCCGCGTTCGCCGCAGCCGATGTAGACAACGATGTCAACGTCCGACCATTTTGCCAGCTGGTGCTGCGTTACCGTCTTTCCTGAACCGAATGGTCCCGGAATGGCAGCCACGCCGCCCTTTGCAATTGGGAACAGGGTGTCGATGACACGCTGTCCTGTGATCAGCGGCATTTCTGGCACTAACTTTTTTCTTTGTATGGGCGGCCGCGTCTGACCGGCCACTTCTGCATCATGGTCAGATCTGCAACAGATCCGTCCGCCTTTTTTACACTGCAGACCACTTCTTCCACGGTGAATTCGCCGGCCTGGATGTTTTCAACAGTTCCTTTGATTCCATAAGGCACCATGATTTTCTGCTCTACAACGACAGTTTCCTGGACCGTACCGATGTATCGCCGGCCTCCACACTGTCTCCAGCCTTTACAGCCGGCTCAAACTTCCATTTTTCTCTCTGTCGAGAGCCGGTACATTGATACCTCTGGTGATATTAGAGCCGACCTGCGCTCTCATGGCTTCCAGCGGCCTCTGAATACCGTCGTACATGGTTTCTATCAGTCCAGGTCCCAGCTCTACAGAAAGCTGCGCGCCAGTCGATACCACCGGGCGCCGGGTCCAATGCCGGCAGTTTCCTCGTATACCTGGATGGAGGCCATGTCGCCTCTCATTTCTATTATTTCGCCAATTAGTCCAAGATCACCTACGCACGACGTCAAACATGTCGGCGTCTTCCATGCCGGATGCGACGACCAGTGGTCCTGATACCTTAACGATTTTTTCCCTGACTCATCTACTTTTCACCTCCAAATAGTATGTCTGCGCCCACAGCACGCTCGACGGACTTTCTGACACTGTCCATTCCCGTACCCGATGCCCCTTCTTTGCCGGGGATCGGAATAATCGCTGGAAGTCTTGAGTCCTTGTATTTATCAATATCCTTCACCATGTCAGCAGCCAGACCTTCCGTAATATAGATAATCGCGTATTCGTCCTTAGCCAGCTGATGAAGGATTTTCTTTGCTTCGTCACTTTGGCTGCAAGGGTGTACGTCCAGCCCCCACGGCTTTAAAACCCAGGACCGAGTCCCTCTCGCCTATTACACCTATTTTATACATATGGCTCCCTCAATCTTTCACTGATTTGTTCAGCCGATGAACCGATCAGAATCCCGGTCAGGATGATCCTCAGATTGTCGATTTCCAGCTCCTTTGCATACCAGTAACCTGCGATAGGAACGATACCGAAGGTTTCATACTTTGCCTTCTTGTTATATTCCATCATCTGGTTATCGCACAGCTTCTCAAAGAGGTTGAAATCACCTGTCTCTTTGATTTCCTTGCCCCCCCTCTGCCATAGCCTCTTTCAGCCCATAGACAGCCAGCTTATCTGCAATCTGTGCAAAGGGTTCCTCGTAGCTTGCAATAAAGAACTGCTCACTGATATTGCCTCCCTCCAAAAAAACCTTTTGGAAGAAGGACCATGGCTTTTCAATCTGTCTCAGCCTGACAAATGTCTTCAAATTCAGAATGTCGATCTGAAGTTTTACGATTCCGATCAGAAAGTCCTCACCTGTCTCTTCTGCGGCCTTCAGCATATCCTTGTAACACGCCTTATCCAGGATGATATCGATTTCCTGAGGATCACCGCCTCGACTGAAGAGATCTGTTGCCTCGATGATGGCGTGTTTCATGTTGACGGGCATGAACATGTAGTTTCTGTCCCTGACCATGGCCACCACCTTCATCCAATCGATATCGCCTGTGGAAACCAGATAAGTGTCGTCGGGGGTAATTCCGAGAAACTCTGACTTCAGACAGACCTTGACGTTGTGATAGTCATAAGGAAACAGACAGAGCGCCAACTTCTTTTCTATCCGGAAGGGTATCGTAGATCAAGTTGAAATGCTTGTTCTGCTCCCTCCTGATAAAGCTTCCACATCGCCCTCGTGAAGTTCTTTGGCTTCGCCGTATCCGAACTCCTGCAGAACTGCTTCTGCAGCGTCCAGATCTTTGCATGAAGCCAGCCTCATCATATCCTGCCAGCTCATCAGATTCCTCGTGTAACTTCCTATATATGCGTCTGCAAAAGGTGTATTCTTCTGTTTTACGCTTTGCCATAGAATCTATCTCCCTTACTGGAACAACTGGGCGGCGACTTCTCCTACCAGATCTTCCTTCGCCTCTTCGACGAGCTTCGACGGTTCCATTGATATAAATGGAACCTTTTTTCAGTAAAAACCCGCCTCTGATGTTCTTCGTCTCTTTTGATAATGTAATCTTGCTGCCTGCAAGCTCCTTCGATAACACGTTGACCAAATCCGTTCCCACTGAGGCTGCATCCTTTTCATTTAGAATGAGTTCGCCTTCGGTTTCTCCGGTCTTTTTCACCAGACCGGCAAGAAAAGCAATATATTCTTCTTTTTTCCATGGAAGCGATCTGTTCGATGGCTCTATCAAAACACTCCGTAATCAGCTTCTGCTTTTTTCTTCCAGAATGATCTTCCTTCCATCGATGTCAGCCACTGCTTTTCTTCTGCTGATCAATTTTTCTTTCTCTTTCTGGCCGCGCTCTTGGGCCTCCCTGAGAACTTTTCTGCTTCGGATTCTGCTCTGGCAAGGATTGCATCACACTCAGCTTTCGCTTCGTCCAAGGTGACCTGCGCTATGCTCTCTGCGTCACTGACGATCTTTGATGTAATCTTCTCTATGCTCATGATTTTGCTCCTTCATTACAGTCCAAGGTTGAACAGCATCAAAATGGAAACCAGCAGTGCGAAAATCGCGTAAGTCTCAACCATTGCCGCATAAATAATTCCCTTTACCATCTGATCCGGCCGCTTGCCCAACAGCATGATGCCGGCAGCTGCAGTTTTTCCCTGTGAAATAGCGGACCAGATGCCGACAAGTCCGATCGGAAGGCCTGATGCGAAGATATATAGACCCTGAGTCAAGGTCAGATCAATCATATTGCCGCCGAAGAGGCCGATCTTTACGAAGATCAGAAAGGCCATCAGCAGGCCGTATATGCCCTGTGTTCCCGGCAGCGCCTGCAAAATCAGAGTTTTACCGAACTTCTTTGGATCTTCAGCCAAAACACCGGCAGCCGCCTGCCCTGCAATACCGACACCCATCGCACTTCCTATACCAGCTAAAGCTGCAATTGCCGCACCTATCAGTGCCATAACATTTCCAGTAATCATTTTTACCTCCGTCTGTGTCATTTGTCAATCTGACATATTTTGTATTTTTCTAAATGGATCAAACTCTTCTCCGCCGTCCTCATAGAACTTGCCGAAGAATTCGATATATTGCAATCTGCTCGAATGCACGAATGCTCCCAGTGCATTGATGGCCAGGTTAAAGGTATGGCCGATAATAAATGCAAAGAGCAGTACCAACGCGCCTGCGATGCCGCCTCCTGCCAGAGAACCCATCAGGTTGACGACCTGAGCGATAACGCCGGTCGCAAGTCCCAGAGCCAGCAGTCTGGCGTAGGATAAGATATCCGACAGATAACTTGTAATATCATATAGGGAACTGAATCCTCCGATGACTTTTCCAAAAGCCTTTTTTTTGTTCCTTCCGCCAGTGAGCAGAAGGATTGCCGCTCCTGCGATGGCCATACATGCCCGGCTTTACCAGAGCTTCTGATATGGAGCTTCCGCCCAGCCACATGGCTGCACCCAGTATGACTAAATACCAGGAGAAGACGTCGAAGACCGCATCCAGCCATTTGCCTTCTTTGATCAGCATGCCCGCTTTGATGGCCATGCCCAGGAAGATGTGAATCACGCCGAATACCAGGGACCAGATCAAAAGCCTGGTCGGATCGTCGATCGGGTTGAACCACAAGGCCGGTATGGTAATCTCTTTGCCAAATATGACTTTTTGCCGCGACTTGGAAGAAATCTCCGAACCAGCCGCCGAACAGAGCGCCCCATAATATGGTGGATAAACCACAATAGAAAAACATTTTGATCATCTTGTAAGTCATGCCTTCCAGGGCGAACTTCCGCAGCACGATGAAACATGCCAGGGCGATGACGATTCCATATCCCGCATCACTGAGCATGATGCCGAAGAACATGGCGTAAAAGAATGCAAAATATTTGGTCGGATCCACCCCTTTGTAATCCGGCAGAGAATACATCTCCGTTATAGATTCAAACGGATAGACCACACTGTTGTTCTGGGTTAATACCGGCACCTCGTCGCCTTCTTCCGGGTCACGGTAAGCAAAACAGCACTGATATTCTGTAAGCATCTTGTCCACGACCTCCATGGCTGGTTCAGGTACCCACCCTTCCAGATTGAAGGTACGCTTGGTCTTCAGCAGCCTGCCTTTGACCTTCTCTCGGTCTCTTTCGATGACCAGCTGATCGTACACACACTCGATACCATATTTCATCTTGTACAAGGTGCTGATTTCTTTCTCAACCTGGCTGCACCGGCTTTCCGTTTCCTGAATTTCTTTGATGATCCGCTCCCGGTTTACGGCCGCGGTTCCGACAAAATCCTTGAACGGCGTCGGCGTGTAACCGTACTGCTTGAGAATGGTCATCACCGCTTCTTGGTCATCCTTCATGGTGATGACGACCAGATAGATCAGATCCCTGTCTCGATCGATCTCCCGCAGTTCCACTGCCTCCCGGCCTTCGCTGCCACGCATCGTAAGTTTTTCCCATCTACTGTCGATGGAACGACGCCCAGGTTGATGTTGGTATACCTGGTCTCGTCAATCTCTAAGGGCAGATCATAAATGACCCATGGATTGATCGCGCTCAAATCTGCGTTCTTCTTGTTCACCAGTTCCGCAGCTTGTGAATCTGATCATTAAGACCGAGGATATGATCGATGTCGCCATAGATTTGCTCTCGTCCTTCCAGCGTCTTTGTGAATTCAGCCTT
>VOFI01003686.1_pt1 | contig 44922 bp, 56 predicted proteins | sample 5384131 | NCBI WGS metagenome assembly VOFI01 (sample SAMN12384728, study PRJNA508395) | human gut metagenome | isolation source: healthy gut H | host: Homo sapiens
CGCCTACGATGCGAACGAGCAGCATTCGCTCGGCGTGCCCGCAGAGGGCGAGTATGAGGTCTCCTTCATCAGCCCCGTGGACAAGGATGGCTCCATCTATGAGGTGCCGAAGGCATCCAAGGTGAAAGCCGAGGTGGAGGATAAAGACGGGAAGGCGGCAAAGACCGACCTGCCCTTCGAGTTCAAGCCCATCGCAGCTGACAAGGCCGACGCGGATGCACTCAACGCCATCGTGAAGTCCGTCGGCGACGCCGTGAAGAAGGGCGACGAGACCCTGACCGGCGCGAACGGCACCAAGGTCATCGAGCTGGTCAAGGAGAACGCCAAGGCCAACCCGAACGCCGACAAGGAGAAGGTCGAGGAGGAGAGCCAGAAGGCCGAAGATGAAGTGACCGACGAGCCGTCAAATGGCGACACCGGCGAGTCCAAGCCCGAGACCGGAGGTAACAGTTCGTCTGGTGGTGGGAATGGCGATAGCGCTGGCGGTGGGAACTCCGGCTCAAATGGCGGGGGCGAGAGCAAAACCCCAGCATGTCCATAACTGGGTTCCCCAGACCACGGTCGTGCACCATGAGGCGCAGGTCCAAACTGTTCATCACGATGCTATATATAAAACCGTTTGTATCTGTAACGGCTGTAACGCACAATTTGATACGGACAACGCTTGGGGAGCACATAGTGAATCTCAATTCCCTTGCAGGAAATTACGCGTGCGGCAGCTATCATCCTAGCAATATAGTGATACAGGATGCTTGGGATGAGACAGTCGAAATCTCACCCGCTTGGGATGAGACTATAACCACTGGCTATGTTTGTTCTGGTTGTGGTGCAGTGAAATAACCTCAAAGAGCTGTGCGTCAATTTCCGGTTGATTGTCACAGTTCTTTTATGTTCGTAATATGGGTTACTATAATTGTATTTGTATATGAACCTATTTGGAAGAAGGGAATTATTCGCAACTTAATCTTTCGGCAGGACCCGAGATATGATTGCTTCCGTGATAAACTCGGCGGCGAGTATCCCGTCTTTTGGACGGCTGACGAAGGCAGCCCCCCCTGCAAACCTGAATGCCTCATCTTCTTCGATACGAACGAATATGTCCGATTCGATGCAGTGACATGGAACAACATCCTCACTCTGCCGCGAGATGTCGATTTTGATGGGAAGTTCGCCACCATGTTCGATGATGTGGACGAACGCTTCTCCGAATACGTGGTGCCTCAGAGCTGTTTGAAGGAGAAGATAGAGGTCATCGACATCAAGCAACTCATCGAGGAGGATACCTTCGGATGTAAGACACAGGACGGAGAGGTCAGTGAAGCTGGTGCCCGCGTGGTCGAATACAGTCAGAACCTTGTACGGCAAGAGATGCATGACATCCTATCATCGGGCAACTGGGAATCAGAGTGCAACGGCAATGATATGACCGCGATTCTCTACCAGACCATGTTCGTCACTTATCTAGGCGGTTTTATCTGGAACGTTGTGAATGAGAAGGTGAACAGCGTAGTTGATTTCATACCGTTCATTTGCGACAAGGATGACAAGACTTCCCGTGATGAGTGGGATAGCTTCAATGAGCTGCGAAAGAAGATATTCGACACGGCGATGGGTGGGACGCATGAGGACTATATCATGATGTGCGAGGCACTGGCTCGCGCTGTGGGCCTGAATCGCGAGGGATGGTTGTCAAAGTTCAAGAGAAACGACCCTTGCCCCTGCGGCAGCGGCAAGAGGTTAAAGAAGTGCCATGGTTTGAAACCGATTGAGCTGTTCCCCTTCTAGGTTTATATAGGGCATGGAAAAAGCCCCCGGTCATCGACCAGGGGCTTCGTCATATCAGCGCGATGCAATCCATCTCGGGATTCCACCCCGAACCCCGCAAGGGACGAGTCCCTTGACCCGTATCTCGGGTTTCACCCGAACCCATCCTCGCCGGAGGGCAGGGAAAGCAGGAGGCCTCCTTTCCTTTACCAAAAGGATTTCCGTGAGCCTCCTGTAACGGGCTTTCGCGGCATATCCTCGCCAAGACTCCGGTATTCCACGCTCCCGTTGACAATGGCTCCGCGCCGATTGATGGCAGGAAAAAGCCCGGTTTATAACCGAGGCCTCAGATTATTGCTAATTTATCATCGTTCGTTTTCTTGATGATATGCTTGGTCTTCACGAGATGCTTCCAATGCCCTCGAAGATTCCCGCATGGCATGAGCTTCGTCCTTGAGCCGTAAAGGCTCCGAGTGACTGACATCCGGTTCCTCGATGTCTTTGCCATTGCCGAGATGTTCCAGTACGTCGTGACGCTTACCGATTTCGGTGAGCGTTGCTACTTGAGCGCAATCCTTGAACCACGGATATGTCTTCTGCAAACCCTCCAACACCTTGTACGCTTGCAAGTAGGACATTCCATGAATGGATTCGTAGCCGGAATATTGGGTGTGTTCGAAGCCGTTCGCTTCCATGAAGGCCTGTATCTTGCCCCATGCGCTTTTGTAGCCCGTCTTACTTTCAGATGGATAAAGGGATTTCAACCTATCTTCATCCAAATCGAAATGGAATGCTTTTCTACGATTTGCCATGGCATATCACTTACGCATAAAGGCATTGAGGGTCGGTCTTGCGGAAGACGTCAAGGCAGTCGATGGCATCGGTGTCATCCTCGAAGGCGACGAGCGACTTGACGTTTCGCATGACCCATTTCGCATTGGAGAGCATGGAGAGCGCGAGGCATTGTGATTCCACCTCATCGCCGACCTTCGCCTTCCATGTCCCATGCCCGATGCGGGTGACTCCGTATTTCTCCACATTCCTGCCGACGTAATCGTACAGGGTCTCGATGTCATATCCGTTGCGCTTCGCCTTCTCTTCATCGAACTCGATGGTGAAGCTCCACGGTATCGGTTCAATCACTTTAAACATATGTTTCTCCTCCTGATGGTGTAATCAACTTAGTAAAGAGAGGATGCAGCCGACACATACTAGGATGGCGACCATCGTGAACAAGCCGCGTGTCGCCCATGTTGCCGCGACTTCCCTTACCGTCTTGATTTGCGGAAACCGGATAGCATAATAGATAACGGCATAAAAGGGGCGAATATCTGGAAGAACATGCCCAGCATGAACCACATCGCTTTCCATTCCTTTGTAAACACCGGCACCTTGTAACCGCCCTCAATCGTGCGATACTTCATCCTACTTCACCTCTCTCTTAGTTCCTTCCTATATCTAAAGGTTGATAGCTTTCTACACTACTATTATACTACATTTCAGCCATTTCCACAACTGTTTTCTACCGCGCGGAGACCGCGATTTCAGGCGCTTTGGCCTGCTCATCATGGCTCTTCGCCGCGTCCTTCATGGCTGTGACTTCGCCCTTGAGGGACACCTTCTCGGGTGCACGTTCCACGTCGCGGTCGCGGCGCTTCTCCAAGACATCGTTGTAGCGCCCGATGATGAGGGTGCCCGCCTTATCGGCCTTCGCCGCCGCCTTGAACAGGTATGATGGGTCGTCTTCCAGCGCGTGCATCCACGATTGCAGGTAGGAGACGTGGTTCTCGTAATGCTCGCCCTCGTAGTCGGTGTTCTGGATGCCGAGGTCTGCGGAGAGGAAAAGGGAGCCGAGTTCGGCCACAAAAAAGCTCCTCCTGCGCGTACTCGGGACTTCCGAAGTCAGTGTTGCAGCCGCGATTGAGGGCGGATGGGTGCCCGGTCGAATGGGTCATCTCGTGCAGGAGCACGCGGGTGAACGTCTCATCCGATAGGAAGGTCTCGCGCAGGGCGATGAGGATGCGGTCGGAGCCGGGGGCGTAACCGGCGCTCCCCTGATAGCGCATGGATTCCACGATGGGGCAGCGGGAGGAGAGGATGAGGTCGTCCGCGATGGCGGCGGTGCGGTCGCTCACATGCTCCGGTACCGGTGGGGCGGGGATGCCCTCAATCTCGCTGGCGTTGAAGACGTTCCAATAGCCCACGCAGCGCAGGTAGTGGCCGGTGACCTCCTTCTCACCCGTGTCCTCGTTCTCCTCCTTGATGGAGAACTCGCGCCATTTCTCGATGAGCGCGGCCTTGGCCCCCTTCTTGAGGTGCCAGCCGCTATCGCGAATCTGGTTGAATGTGCACCAGCGGTTGTCCGTGAACCCTCGCATGTAGCCCACGAAACCGAGGTGGAAACGGTTGCCGCCCTGATACACCGTGCCTGATACCGGGTTGTGGGGGCTGAGGGAGGGATGTAGGGTTCCGACCAATAGAGTCCGTCGCGCTTCATGTCCTCGATAATCTTCTCGACCACGAGCGCACGTTGCTTCTCCACGATTTCAAGCGACTTCGATTTCTTCTGCTCTTTCATTTCAGTCCTTTCCGCGTCAGCCGTTGGCATCATTATATCAACGCGCATGGACGGCGACCCGATGCTGATTTTCAGAAGGTTGCAAGAAAAACGACCCCGCAGAATCGCGTCTGCGGGGCGTTGAGAGGGTCGGGCCTATGCTGATGCCAGCCGTATGTCGGATTGCCGCCAGAAGGCTCAGGATGCGTCTGGTGCGATTTGCGTATTTTCGGCTTGATTCTTGGCCGTTTCTTGCATACTCGTGACGAGGACGGTGCGCTCGTTATCGACCCAGATGTTGTAGGAGCAGGTGACGAGCGAGATGACCTGTTCCGGCTCCGTCTCGGCATCGAGCACCATGGCGGCGTTCGCACGCGATTCGCCGTACCATGCACGGAAGTCCGACTCGCCCTCGAAGTCGATGCGCTTATTGCGCTCGCGACCGTTGACTATCTGCGCGAACCGCGCCTCGTAGGTCATCTTCGTATTTGGGGTCTGGATGAGGACGAGGGAGTGTTCGCGGGCGAAGTCTACATCCTTATAATCGGCGACGGTACCCATTGGGGCCACCTTCTTGTCGTTCCAGAAATGATGCCCCAAGATGACGGCGTTGCGGCTGGACAGCCCCAGTTCCTCGCAATCAGCATCAAGGTAGATGGCACCGGCTGGGTTGTAGTTGCCGTACACGTCGTGCTTGAGGTAATAGCCGGGGGCGTCTCCATGAGCTTGAAGGATGGGGGAGTCCACGGTGGTGCCGGGGATGGTGACCCAGCCGATGACATCCGGGTTGATGTCCTGCCAGTAATCCCAATCGACCGCAGGAAACCCATCGCCGTCCTCCACCATGGACTCGTGGGCCGCGTCTGGCGAGGGCGGTGTATGCGCCGCCTGCCTGCAATAGAGGAGGAAGGCGAACATCGCTGCGGCGCTCAGCAGGAAGACAGCTGAGGCCGCGAAAGCTATGCGCGATTTCGTTCTCTTCTTCAATTCCGTTCACCTCCTAGCTTCTAATCATATCATCCGTCGTTTCTGGCTTTTGAATCGTCTCCATGAGAAAGACCCGGCACCCCGATTGCAGGATGCCGGGTCTTGAAAAAGGAGAGGGTCGCTACTCGGCAGTCGCCGGTTTCTCCTCGCCGCAGAGCGTGCAGACGAGCTTGTCCGGCACGGATTCATCGTAGGCCGGGGAATCGGTGACCTCGCGTGTGAAGCCCTCGCTTACCAGCACCTCGCCGGTGATGGGCACGTTGGTGGAGTACCCGGAGTGACCGGTGTCCTTGATATGCGCATCGGCGATGCCGTCGATGGTCTGCTGGCAGTCGTTGCACACGGTGTGGTAGCTGGTCTTGGTCTCGTAGACCGGTGGGACGTTCTCGGTGTGGGTCACCGCGTCGTGATGCACCGTCTTGTAGGTGACCGTCCAGTCGTGCTCGCAGGGCTTCTCGCCATCGACTTGCTCCTGTTGGCCGGTCGGGGTGCCGGAGCCGGGAGCTGCGGGCGTGCCGCCTTGCCTGCCGGACAGGTAGATGCCGCCGGTGATGAGACCGGCGACGAGCAGGGCACCCGTCGCGATACCGACGAGGATGCGACGCTTGGCCTTGGCCTCGCGGTCGGCGGGGGTCTGCGGTTTCTCTCCGTCGTTCAGACGGTTCTTGTCATCCATGGATGTCCCCCTTTCTGGGATAGGGCGGGCGCTCCCCATTCGCATGGACGGAGCGCCCGCAGCATGTGCAGTGGGTTAGGCCTCGGAGTCGCCCGAGACATCCCCGTTGTCAGTGTCGTCGCCTTCATCGGCTGCGGCATCCTCGGCCTTCGCGGCGCGGCGGTTCTTGATGCCGTAGTAGGCGCAGCCGCACGCGAGCACGGCGAGTGCCGCGATGGAGACCACGATGAAGAAGTCGTTGCCGCCGGTCTTGCCGAAGAACCCGCCGGGAGGCGTGGTGGTCACGGTGACCGTCTGCCCCTCATCGTCGATGTCCTTGTGCTCGGCGACCAGAACCTCGGTGGCCTCGTTGCCCTGTTCGGTCTGCTTGTACAGCTCCTCGAACACCACGAGGTCGTGGCCGTCGAGGGAGGAGGCGTCGAACTTGCCGAGGTCGATGTCGATGGTGCCGTTCTGGCTGTTGGGCGTGAACTTGAGTTCGGCGGTGACGTGCTGGTCGTTGATGGACAGCATCTCGCCGGTCTTCTTGTCCATAAGCGTCGCCTTGAGGGTGTATTCCTTGCCCGGAATCAGGCCCTCGTAGGTCACGCGGTCGGTGATTACCGCATCCTTACCGGCCATCAGCGTGTGGTCGCCGTCGGACTTGTCCGTGGCGGTGGTGCCGATGACGGTGGGCACGAGGTTCACGGTCTGCTCCTCGGAGTCGAGGTCGCATTCGGAGGCGACGATGACGGGGGCGGAACCCTCCTCATCCGCGACCGCGTTCTTGGACATGACCTCGAACACCACGATGTCCTTGGTCTCGCCGCCGAGGCGGTCGATGACATCGTTGGCGTTGAAGTGGAAGTCCATGGTCACGGTGCCGTCGTACTTCTCCGGGGTGAACTCGGCGGTCTGGTAGACCAGATGGGAGATGAGGTCTTCGTTGTCGGCGATGAACTTGCCGAGGGCATCCATGTCGATGGACACCGGCAGCTCGCCGGTGGCGGAGTAGTTGAGCACGATACCGGAGTCCTTGAGCACGGCCACGTCGGAGATGGCTTTCTTCTGCTCATCGGTCAGGGCATCGTAGCCAACCTTGCCGGATGCGTCCACGGTGGCGGAGGTCAGGCCGTCCTCATCGGTCTCATAGGTGGTGTCGATGACCTCGAAGGTGCCGTCCGCATGGACGCGCACGGTCTGGGACTTCTTCACCGAACCGTCCTCGGCGGTCTCATCGGAGACCACGATGTCGGCGATACCCTCATCCTCATCCTGCGCGGAGAGTCCGAGCACGTCGAGGAGCTGCTGCATGAACGCCGCGACATCCGCCTCGGTGTACTTCTCGCTGCCATCGCCCGTGAGGATGGGAAGGCCGGTCTCGGCATCCATGAGGATACCGGTCATGGTGTAACCGATGCCGGTCAGGGCGTTCTCGTAGGCCACATCATCGGTGATGGTGGTCTCCGCATCCGCGATGACGTTCTTGTCCCCATCGAGGCCGTCGGTGGCCGTGGTGGAGATGCCCGTCACATGGGCGGTCGTGGTCTGCTTGCCGTCCTCGATGTCGGCGTGGGCCACAAGCTCGACGCCGTTCTTCTCAAGGCTCTCGAATGCGACCATCTCGGTGTCCTGCGGGATGCCGGTGGAGTCGAAGGTGAAGGTCACCTCGACCTTGCCGTCGCTCTTCTCGGGCGTGAAGGTGGTCTCTGCGGTGACGGGCTTGCCGTCCACCTCAAGAGCCTTCTCCGTGACGTTGCCCTCCTCGTCGGTCACCTTCACATGGAGGCTGCCCTTCAAGGTGTAGGTCTTGCCGGGGATGACGTTCTTGTACTCCACGGTGTCGATGACCGTGGTCTTGCCGTCGGTCACGACGTTCTTGTCGCCGTCATGGCCGTCCAGCGCGGTAGTGCCGATTTGCGGACGGGTGACCGTGGTGGTCTGCTTGCCGTCCTCGATGTCCGCATGGCTGGCGATTTCAACGCCGGTGCGCTCAAGGGACTCGAAGACAACGATGTCCGTCTTGTCGGCGATGGCGCGGGAGTCGAAGGTGAAGGTCACCTCGACCTCGCCGCTGGCGGTCTCGGGTGTGAAGGTGGTCTCAGCCGTCACCGGCTCGCCATCCACCTCAAGAGGCTCCGCCGTGAGGTTGCCGTCTTCATCGGACTTCTTCACCTGCATGGAACCCTTCAAGGTGTATTCCTTGCCGGGGATGAGGCCGGAGTATTTCACGGTGTCCACGATGACCGTCTCGTCATCGGTGACGATGTTCTTGTCGCCGTCGATGCCATCCAACGCGGAGGTGGTGATGAACGGGTGCTTGACCGTGACGGTCTGCGCCTTATCCTCGATGTCCGCATGGGCGGCGATTTCGACGCCGTTCTTCTCAAGGGACTCGAAGGCCACGATTTCCGTGTCGTGGGGGATGGTCAGGGAGTTGAAGTGGAACACCACATCGACCTTGCCGTCGGCCTTCTCGGGCGTGAAGGTGGTCTCAGCGGTGACGGGCTTGCCGTCAACCTCAAGAGCCTTCTCGGTCACGTTGCCGTCGTCATCAGTCGCCTTCACATGGAGGGTGCCCTTGAGGGTGTACTCCTTGCCGGGGATGAGGCCCGTGTACTCCACGGTGTCGATGACCTCGGTGGAGTCATCGGTGATGACGTTCTTGTCGCCATCCGCGCCATCCACGGCGGTGGTGCCGATTTCAGGATGGGTCACGGTGACGGTTTGGTTCTTATCGTCGATGTCGGCGTGGGACGCAATCTCAGTGCCGGAGCGTACAAGGCTCTCGAAGACCACGATGTCCGTCTTGTCCTCAAGGTCGCGGGAGTCGAAGGTGAAGGTCACCTCGACCTTGCCGTCGGCCTTCTCGGGCGTGAAGCTGGTCTGGCCCGTGACGGGCTTGTCGCCCACCATCAGGGGCTTGCCGTTGCTCTTGGAGTGGAGCTTGCCGTTCAGGGTGTACTCCTTGCCGGGGACGAGGTTCCGGTACTCCACGGTGTCGATGACCGTGGTCACATCGTCCACGACCACATCCTTGTCGCCGTCGATGGCATCGCGTGCGGAAGTCGAGATTGCCGGGGCGGTCACGGTGACGGTCTGGTTAACGTCCCCGATGTCCTCATGGGTCGCGAGCACGTTGCCGCCGCGCTCAAGGGACTCGAACATGACCAGCTCGGTGCCGGGTTCGATGTCGCGGGAGCTGAACCGGAAGGTCACGTTTGCGGTGCCGTCGGACTTCTCGGGGTGAAGGTCGTCTCCGCCTTGACGGGCTTGCCGCCGACCTCAAGGGGCTTCGCCACGGGCTTGCCATCTTTCTCGGCCTTCACCTGCATGGAACCCTTCAAGGTGTACTCCCTGCCGGGTACGAGGTTTTCGTATGCCACGGTGTCGATGATGACTGTTTCGTCGTCAGTGACGACGTTCTTATCCTTGTCGATACCGTCCAGCGCCGTGGTGGAGATGCGAGGGTTGCGGACGGTGACCGTCTGCCCCTCATCCTCGATGTCGGCGTGGGACGCGAGTTCATGGCCGTCGTGCTCAAGGGACTCGAACGCGACGAGGTGCGTCTTGTCCTTGAGAGAGAGGGAGTCGAACGTGAAGGTCACGTCCACGGTGCCCTCGGCGCTCTCGGGCGTGAAGGTGGTTTCAGCCGTCACGGGCTTACCGTCCACTTTCAGAATTTCCTCGGTGACCTTGCCCTCATCATCGGTCTTCTTGATGTGCAGGGTGCCCTTGACGGTGTACTCCTTGCCGGGGATGAGGTTCTTGTAGGCCACACGGTCGGTGACGGTCGCCTTGTCGTCAGTCGCCACGTTCTTGTCGCCGTCCGCGCCATCCACGGCGGTGGTGCCGATTTCCGGCTCGATGACGGTCACCTGCTGGTTCACGTCGGACTTATCGGTGTGCTCAGCGATGAGGGAGCCACCATCATCGTACAGCTTCTCATAGACCGTGATGGTCTTGCCGCCCAGCTCGATGGTGTCGATGGTGAACTCCACGACCTCGAACCCGGTGGGGGACTGGGCCGTGAATCGCTTCTCCACGGTGATGGGGTGGCCGGAGGCGTCCAGCAGGACATCGCCGGTCGCGGAGTCGTGAAGCTCCGCCGTCAGCTTGTAGTCGCGGTTCGGGAAGAGGTTGGCGTAGGTCACCTTGTCGGAGACCTTGACCTCCCCCATGCCGACGAGGGAATCGCCGTCAATCGGGTCGTAGGCCTTGGTGGTGATGGACGCCTTCACGTCGGTGAGGGTGCCGAAGTCGTACACCTTGCCGTCGCGGCTCACGATAACCGTGGTCTCGATGAGCTGGTAGCCCTCGTTGGCGGTGCAGCGAAGCTCCTCGATGGCGTAGGTGCCGTAGGGCAGTGCGCCCTTGGAGTCATCTGCCTCGGCGTCGCCGAACCAGACACCGGCGGTGGCATCCAGCTTGGAGCTGTCGATAACACCATCCGCCTTGAGCGCCCAGTCGTTGCCGTTGGTGTCGTGGGTGTGCTTGTTCCAAGAGGAGGCGGAGGAGAAGTAGCCGTTCTCATCCGTCACGACCACATGGCTCTCGCCCGTGGCCTCGGAGGTGAGCTTGAAAGCGACACCAGCGAGTCGGTCCTGACCGTCCTCGCCCTTCTTGGTGAACTCAAGGTCGCTGCGCATGATTTGGTTCTCGATGGAGCCGTCATGGTCGATGGGGTTCACCAGCACACCGTCATCGACGATGCGGAACTCGTGAACCGTATCATCCAGCAGGTAGCCTTCGGGAGCCTTAACCTCTTGCACGGGTAAGTGCCGTAGGGGAGCATGTGCGGGTCGGTCACAGCCTGACCGTCCTTGATGACGAGGGTGTCGATGACCTGATTCTTGGTGTAGGTCTTGCCGTCCACGATGATGGGGTTGTCGTTGAGGGACTTCAACTCGAACTGGGTTCCGTCAAAGGAAAGGCCGTTCTGCGGGTCGCTGCCGGTCTCGGAGTCGGTCTTGACGAGTCGCACGCCGCCGCGCTCCACATCGTCCTCGGCAGAGAAGGAGTAGACCTTGCCGTCCTCGCGCACCTGCACGCGCATCTCGGCGGAAGTGTTGAGGTAGGAGCCGTTGGTCTTCGTCTCACGGATGATGTAATCGCCGTAGGGGAGGGTGTCGGCACCGGTGGTGGCGAAGCCCTTGGCATCGGTCGTGATGACCTTCACGGTCTCGCCCTTGGCGTAGGTCTTGCCGTCCACCTTCACGGCGTTCTCGTTGTCGTTGATGATGGAGAATGCGATGCCCCTCAAGGGATGCTCCACCCTGCGGGGTCTTACCGGTCTCGGAGTCGAGCTTCTGCACGGACACGCCGCCGCGCTTCACGGATTCGGGAACTTTTTGGAGCGTTAAAAGTGATAACTGCATCCAGAGGATTCTCTTGAATCTTCTGGAAACTCACATCGGAGTTCAGCTTGTAGCCTTCGGGAGCCTTGGACTCATAGATGGCGACAGAACCACGAGGAATGGTGATGACATCATTTTCATAGAAGAAATCATCGCCGGATACAAATGAGTTTTCATCAAGGCGGGCGAAACCATTTTCATTAGTACGGACCACCCAAGAACGGGTCGGTTTCACACCGGCCTTCTTGATGGCATCGTAGCTGTCGAAGTCAACGGTATCGAAGTACTCGATGGTGAACTCGGCACCCTCAAGGGAGGCGGAACCTTGCGGGAGGTTGTTGGCGTTGTACTCCTTATCGCCGTCATACTTTCCGACAAGGATGCTCATAGGGTCACTGGCAGGCTTATCGCTCACCTGAGCGGTTGTCTGCTGGCCTCCGCGCACTGTGACCTGCTGGTCGGGGGCGGGCAGATAGCCCTTCGGCGGCTTCGTCTCGCGCACCGTGTAGGTACCCTCGGGAAGCTCAAGGGTGTTGGTGTCGCCGTTGGCGTTGGTGCGCAGCACGCCCATGGACTGACCGGCCGCGTTGTAGACGGTGAATTCCGCACCCTCAAGGGGAGTAGCAGTCGTTGCCGTCGGTGATGCCGGGGTTGGCACTGGACTTGTGGATGCTCAGCTTACCGGCGACCACGCGCCAGTCAATCTCGAAGAAGCCCGCACCGGGCTGGGTGTGACTTGTGGGGCAGACAACAGCAACGATTGCCTTACCTGCTGAGACTTGAAATACGCGGAACTGCTGACCGTAACGGTCAGTCCATTCGCTACCATCGCCGTCAACGTCGTTGGGGTTGTTCCAATTTGGATTGCTGTTGAAACTCGGGTCGAGCTGGGTTCCGGCATGGCAGCATAGGAGTGCCAAGTGCATATCATTAGCGATTCTGCCCACGGCAGTATCCTGCGCTGGAATGTCAGCACCGCGCATCAGGCTCGCGCTTGTGGTGTTCAGCTGAGAGAGGTCCACGGGCTGCCAGCCCATGGCCTGTTGAAGGGTCTTGGATTCCCATCTGCCATTGCCCTCGACTGCGGGACGCGTGTACCCGCCCCCCATCCCATAGGAGTTGTAATGATTTACGCCAGTCGTGTAGAAGGTTTGGCCGACCCACGGGGCGCTCTTGAACTCGATTGTCCCGATGTTGTTTATGGACATACGGGGTTCGGGCATACGGAGGAACGAGGCCACGCCCTTGACGAGGTTGTCGGACATCTTGACGCTCATGGCATGGATACCGGCAGGAGCCATGGCGAACTCCAAAGCGCCGGTTGCTGCGTCGTATTCCCACATCTCCATATCAGGGGTGTATTCGATGCCGTTGACCGTCACGCTGTCGATAGTCCGACCGTTGATGGAGTTTCGAGCATCGTCATCGTTTGCGAGCGTCACACGGGTGATGGCGGAGCTGACCGGCACGGAGAGCTTGCCATCATCAGCGACATTACCGGCCACATCGGCGGCGTCGCTATTGAAGTCGAAGGTTGCCACAGCATCCTTGTCGCTTGTGGTGTAGACGAGCTGGATGCGGGAGGTGGAGATGATAGGCTCGCCCTTGTCGTTCTTCTCCGTGTAGGACTTTGGAACGTACACGAGGCCGGTGGCCTCATCCACGATGAACCCATCGCGCATATTCGCATCGGCGTTGTTCTCGGCGGCGAGCCATTCGGTCAGCTTCGCGCCGGAGATGTCGGCACCTGCCCAGCCCACATAGTAATCCGCCTTCGGGTCAACCTCGAATAGCACGGCGTGGGACACGGCCTGCGAGAGCATGGCCTCCCAATGGTCGGACATCCCGTCGCCATCGTCATCTGCCCAAAGCGCATCAAGCGTGCCCTCGGGGAGCTTGTTGCCGTCGATGACGTTGGTGGTCACGGTGAGCACGTCCGCGCGGGTCAGCTCATCGCCCTCGCCGACGTACTTGGCATCCGCATGGTCGCGGATATAGCTCTCGATGCTGGTGACGGCCTTTCCCTCATCGACCTCGACGGGCTGTAAGGCTGCGGAACCGACGCTGCCGTTCTCATAGAAAGTGGAGGTGACGATGGTGTCGCCCTCGACGGTAAAGGTGGCCTTGCCGTCCTTGACATCAACGGCCTTGCCGTCCTCCTCACCCTTGAACACGGTGATGCCGTCGGAGAAGTACCCCTCATCCGGCGTGACGTCCACGGTGACGTCGGTGCCGACCTCGACGGCCAGCGTCATGTCCTCGGTGCCGTCGAATGCCAGTTTGCCGTGCTCAGTCTCGGAGAGCGAGACGGTCGCCATCTCGGGTTCAGCCGCGTATGCCGCGACCGGCCCGAATGCGTTGAGCATCGAGCTTGCGATGAGCACGGCGGACATCACCTTCGCGGTGATGCGCTTGCCGTCGAGCTTGCGCTTCGCGCGTTTGATTTTGCCGAAGATTCGTTCCATGAAAGACTCCTTTCTTGATTGCTTGGTGGTTTGTCTGATTGCTATCTCTAACCGAAGTTGTAGCCGCCGATACCGCCCTCGGTATCCACGTCGGCCTCCTCGGTGTCATCTTCGTCCTCGACCTCGATGAACTCGGGGTCTTGGCATAGCTCCGCATCTCGGATGCGGCGGATGGCCGATGCGGTGTAGCCCATGCTCTCGGCCACCTCCTCCTCGTCCCATGTCGGATGGGCGTTCGCGAGGTAATCGTAGACCGCCACGGCGCGGCGGTTGATGGACTTGGTGGTCTCATCGGAGTAGCAAAGCTGCTCCTGCGCGAAGAAGCGCTCGCCGTTGATGAGGTCTTCGCCCTCGCGCCACAGCAGTTTCTCGCCGTCCTTCTTGAGCCACACGATTTCGTCCAGCTCGTCGGGGGAGACGAGCAGCATGGCGCATCCGACCTTGCGCACGGAGGCGGGAACCTCGACTCCCTCCAAGGTCGCCTTGCCTTGGGAGGATGCCGGGTTCCCGTCATACCAGTGCTGCACGAGGATGATGCCGTTCTCATCAAGGGAGCCGAGATAGAGGTTCCAGTCGGTGAGGACGTTCAGCCCCTTGCCGCGATACGGCTCCGGGCACGTCTGCGTGGACGAATCGAACTCCTCGTAACGGTGGCTCTTGAAAAGCACCTCGACCTTCATCTACCGTATTCCCCTTCCTTGGACCCTAGCGGGTGTTGGCGTGCTCCTCGGGCGTGTTGTCCCCGGCCAGCTTGGCGGAGGACTCGCGCATCTGCTCAGACTCGCCCTTGAGGGTCGCGCCCTGCTCCTTGGCCGCCTCGCGCTCGGCTGCCTTCTCGGCCTTGAAGCCCTCGTTGGCGGCCTTGAGGCCCTTGACCAAATCCCAAGGCTTGACCTCGTACTTTTTGTACGGGTTCTGCTCATCACCGGCCTTGCCCGTCCAGACCTGAACAGGCTCATCGGCCTTGAAGCCGATGGTGACCTGCTCGCCGGAGAGCATCTGCTGCTTCATGCGCTCGTTGAGGAACACATCGCAGGAGTAGTGGCCGAGGTCGATTCCGTTGACCTTGGTGCCCTCCGGGAAATGAACGTAGGCCTTCTCGAAAGTTCGACCGTCCTTGGCGGTGAACTCGTGCGGCGTGAGAAACGCCGCAGGCATCTTGACGTTGGCGTACTTCGCCTTCTCCTGCGTGTTCTGGTTCTGCTGTGTCTGCTCTGGCATGGTGTTTACCTTCCTTTCTGCATTGCTGCGTTCGCTCTCCACCTCATGGCGGAGGTTGTCGATGATTTCCAATGCCTCCTTACTATCCGAGATGTAGGTGGTGGGCATCTCCTCATCTGGTGCCATTTCGACGCCGTGGTAAGAAGAATGGTCATTCGCGCAATCGGTGATGAAATCCAAAGCATCCTCCTTGAGGATGGGAGTGGAATCCCGTCGCAGAGTTCCACCGCCATAAAGATAGGACTCGCGCTCATCCATGCGGAACTCGGCGGTATCCGGCTGATAGAAAAGCTCGGTCTCGGAGTTGATGTAATCGCCATCCTCAGGGTCCCTGTATTGATGGTATTCGCTCGCGAGTAAGATTTCACTTGCCATGTGAATCATCCGCCTTTCTTGAACATGATGAGTCGTATTCTCATATTCTAGCACTGGCGCGGTGCCGGGTCACGTGCGCTCAGCGCTCCCTGTGCTTGTCCTCCTTCTCCTCGGCCTCCTTCTCGGCATCCATGTTCGCGGCCAGCACGGCGGCAGCCACCCGGGCGCGGGTCGATTCCCCGTGGATGGACACGGGGCGCTCATGGACCTCATTCGACACGACCCGGCCATGGGAGGTCGTCTGGACGGATTCGCGTAGGACGGCATGGCCGTCCTCATGCGCGTCAGAATCATCGTTCAATAGAGTCTGCACATCATAGAGCGAAGAGGTTACGGAGACGGTCGTGTCATCCACATCTGGCGTCACATTGCGGTCGTGTTCCATCTGAACATCCCTTCTAGCGTTCGTCTCTTCTGGTGGGGCTATCGGCACCGACGTTCTTGTCGAAAAGCTTAGCGGACGCTTCACGAGCCTCCATTGCTGCCTGCTTGAGACTTACACCCTGCGGATGGTCGTCAAGGGATGTTGCAAGTGAACTGCGCTTGAGGGTATTGATGATTTCCAATGCCCGTCCATCGTTTGCGACCTTTCCGAATGGCCCGTATTCTTCCCACGGCATATCGAGGCCGGGGATGACGTATGATGGATACTTGGAGCAATCTTCTATGAACTCCAACGCCTCTTCTTCCGTGACGGGGTTGCTTCCCATCTCTATATAATGGCGTGAGAGAGAGTCGGCTGCGGAGACGACCATGCGCAACTCATTCATATCCGGTAGATAGCGAAGCTCATTCTTTATCCTTGAGTACACTTGGTCAAGAAAACCATATTGCACTAGAGAGGCGATGAAGACATCATCTTTCATCATGAACTTCCTTCCTTATGACTAGCGCTCATCTTTGCCGTCATGGTCATCGGTGCCGCCGTTCTTCGCGGAGAGTCTGTCGGATGCCGCGCGTGCCTCCATCGCGGCCTGCTTGAGGCTCATGCCCTGCGGTTGCTTGCGAAAATCGGAGATTGGCTTGTCACCATGGGAATCGAGAAGGTCATCGACCTTGCGGGAATCCTCGTAGGTCGCGCCCTTCATGACGTTGTAGTCATGCCCGTCCACGGTGACCACGGTGCCGCAGCCCTTGAGGTCGATGCCGGATGCCTCCCTTGCGTCCACGAGATTGAAGCGATAACCCGCCGCGACCGCGGCTGAGAGATAGCTGGGGAGGGCAGAGGCGACTCATGGAGCCAACTGTCGTAGACCTCATCGTAGGTGTAGCCGTAACGGTTGCACAGCTCCTCGAAGATGCGCTCGCGCAGGAGGGAGTCCGCTGCGTCGCCGAGAGCGGTGTAGAAGCCGTCCCCCGTCGGTATAGCCGCGATGGCATCGTCGAATGTGAGGCTCGGGTTGATTGCCACTGCCAGCTCATCGCCGGGGAAGGCGAGCGCGTACCACTCGCGCACGTTGTCGGTCTGCTTGATGTCGAGCGCTCCCATGGCGCTCGCGAGGCCCGTTATGGCCCGACATGTCCAGCCATCCCGCGCCGGTCGGCGACCACCTGCTCGCGATGAGTTCTTCCACCGAATCGAAAGACGCGCCCTCATGGTCGAAGCGGCGGGGGAGGCTCGGGTCAGCGAGGATGTCTTGGATGTCCATGACATCTGAATCAACCGTCACGTCGGCGTTTTTGCCGATGAGCGATGCCAGCGCGTAAGGTGTGTAGCCGTAGTAGGCTTCGATACGGGGAGATGTCTGCTCCAAGAGGAAGCTGGCGATGACGATGCCGCGCTCGGGATTGTAGTATGCACCGCCGTTCTCCATCGTCTCATTGATGTCGAATGGGATGCCGGTAAGGGAGTTTGTTCCGCCGTGGTGTTCCTCGCTCAGAACGGCGAGATAGCGCTTGAAATCGTCATGGTAATCACTCTTGACGGTGCTGTTCAGCTCATCGTAGATTTCATCCACGACCATATCGACGTTACGGGAGTTCATGAGTATATATTCATCCGGCGGGATGTCCGTGGTGTAGAGATGGGTTTCGCCGATTCGGTCGATGGGGCACACCTGCTCATGCCCGAAGTAGTCGATGTAGGAGAGGACGCGGTTGCCCTTGCGGCTCACGCGCTCTTGGCAGCACTCGGGGTGCTCATGGACGAACGCGGCCACCGTGTCGGGAGCGAATCCATGCTCTTCTCGGTATGCACGATGACGGTCCAACTGCTCAATCTCCGCAGCCCGCATGGCCTCGCGCACGGCCTTCTCCTCCTCGATGGCCTGTCTGCGCACCGCATCGCGCTCTGCGACCTCGGTCGGGTTCATCGGTCGAAATGACCCGCAGACCGCATCCTCATCGAGCTTGTAGAAATCCGTCTCGTTGAAGAACTTGGAGGTGTGGTGCCACGACGATTCGTGGAAGAACCGCTCGAACACCTCATCCTTGTGCATGCCCTTGAGCAAGTCGGGGTCGAAGAGCATGTCGAACTCATCGCAATAGGGATTGGATGGCCGCGACCATGGCCTTTTTCGTCCATTTGCTCTTCGGCATCTCGCCGTCCTCGTAAGCCTCAGCTGCGCGTCGCGACATCGAGTAGCCGATGTACCCGGAGTTCACATCCATCATCGGAGACCCTAAGAGAGGTCTGGGGTGAAGGAAGGCTGGCACTCATCCTGCCGTCGGGTGCATCGGTGCCGCCGTTGGCGGAGAGCGCCTGAGATGCCCTGCGCATGGACTCGGCCATGGCTTTCAGGGAGATGCCCCTATCGACGAAAGCCTCGGGGCACCACCGCCGCCGCCACCGTTCGGCTCGATGTTGTTCACCGCATCTGCAATCATCTCGTTGCCCGTCTCGGCGAGGCGGTCATGGAAATTGCTGAGAATCGGTTCGCCGTCGAGGTCGAGGGCTTCGAGTGCAGCATCCACGTTCTCATCGTTCACTTCGAGACCGGCTTCCTCAAGGGCAAATTCAATGTCATCGCGGTACCAGAAGTCGGGGCAGATGACCTCCATACCGGGGGCGGAGATGGCGCGACCCTCAAGGTCCCATCTTGTGCATCACGAGCGCGTCATCGCCGTTGCGGTCGATGGGGACGTGCTTCTCCTTCCACGCGGCGATTTCTGCGGTCTTGTCCATGCCTTTCTCCTTTCCGGGGGCATCGGCCCCATTTTCAGTCATGTGCGATTGCACGGCCTTTCTCACGTTCTCGGGGGTCGCGATGACCCAACCGTCCTCGGAGGCGATTTGAGCGAACACCTCATCGCGCGGGTCAATTAGCGGAGCATTCTCCTCGCCGTCCTCGATGATGGTCTCGATGCTGTCGGTGATGTAACCCGTGTAGTTCAACCCGCCCACGATGTCCTCGTACAGGTCGAAGTCGGGATTGTCGATGACCGCCAACAGGTTCGGGTCGTCGAGGTGGACGTATGTATTGGCGATGCTTCCCGTGTAGTTATATTCCCACCAGAACTCGCCGGTCTCGGGGTTGTATAGGTCCTTGCCGGAAGCCAGTGCCTCCTTGACCGCCTGCGGCGTGTCGAGGCGGATGACCTTGCCGTCATTCACCATGTCCATGCGCTATCTCCTTGTTTTGTTGTACTTGCCCTTGGGCTTGCTATCGAACATCGGCTCTATCGTACCATCCTTCTTGAGCTTCGCCTTGCAGTCGAAGGTCTTGCCCGTGGTCTTGGACTTGCAGCCCTTGAGGGGTACCGCCTTGCCTTCGAGCAGGGATGCGACCTGCTTCGGCGTGAATGTCTTGCCGCACCAGCCCAGCAGCTTGAATCCGCAGCCCGCGACCTGTTTCCAAGTCCCGTCCTCCTGCTTCTCGCTCTTGTTCGAGGAGCAGGTATAGAAGGGCTTGCCGGATTTCGCCTTGCGCTGCACCACGTCCGCGCCGCAGAGGGGGCACTTGCCCACGACTGTGGCCTTGGGGCGCGATGCTCTGACGCTGCGCTGCAAATCGTTCACATCCGCCTTGCCATCGGCGATGTCCTGCTGGATGAGCCACCAGCGGGCGGTCACGTCCGCGCCGCGAATCTCGGGCGGCAGGAGGTGGTAGAAGGCTCGCGCCTTGTCGGTGGAGCGAATCTTGCCCTTCACGTCCTCAAGGTACCCGCGTTCCTTCAACTTCTCGATGATGGAGGCTCGGGTGGCCGTGGTGCCGATGCCGCCGTGCTCCCCCTTCTTGCCGTCGTCCTTGCGCTTGAGGATTTCCTTTACCTCGGTGTCAGTGACGTACTTGGCGATGGACGCCATGTCGGCGATGAGGGTGCCTTCCGTGTAGGGTTTGGGCGGGGCGGTCTCCTTTTCGGTGACGGCGCACTCGATGTGCTCAAGGCGATGGTCGCCTTCGTCAATCCAAGGGTTGCCGGATGCCGCGTCATCGCCGTCCTCATCGGAGACGTTGCCGAACACGGCCTTGAAACCGGCCTCGCGCACGCGCCGCGCGACGGCTTGGAACTCCCCGCCATCGACCGCGAAGGCACTGGTGCTCACATCGTAGGTGGCGGGTGGGAGGAACTGCATGGCATAGCGCTCGACGATGGCCGTGTAGACCTTGGCTTCATCCCCGGTCATGTCGGCCACGGGGGCGCTGACCTCCTGCGGGATGATGCCGTGATGAGCGGTCACGTTCTTCTCGTTGAACGCCTTGGAGTGGATGGAGTAGTCGAGCGGCCATATTGCCCCGACGTTCTCCATGGCCTGCGCAAGCACCACCGGTGCCTGCGCGAAATGCTCCTCCTTGAGGTACTGGGAGTCCGAGCGGTTATAGGTTATCGCCTTGTACTTATCACGCAAATCCTGCGTGATTTGCTGGGTCTTCGATGCGGAGAAGCCGTAGCGGCGTGACATGTCGGAGAGAAGCACCGTCAGGTTGTAGGGCAGGGGAGGGTTCTCGACCTTCTTCGAGATGACCGTGGAGAAGGACATACCCGAGCCGTCCAGCTTCGCCTTGATGACATCGAGGACATCGCGGTCGAAGACGTGCTTTTCACCGGCCAACATGTCCTTGTCCGGCTTGAACTTGAACACCGGTGCTCCCGACGCGTCTGCACAGCCGCCGGTGGCGGTCAGCTCGTAATACTTCCGGGTGACGTGGTTCTCTATCGCCTCATCGCGGTTGACAACCAGCCCGAGGGTCGGGGTCTGCACGCGACCGACGGAGAACAGGCCCCCCGAGCCGCTTGGTGGCAAGGCGGGTCTCGTTCACGCCGAAGCACTTGTCCGCCATCTGACGGGCGTATGCCGCGTCACCGGCAGGGCGGCACTGCTCGTTGGGTACCAGACGCTCGAACGCCTTGACGATGTTCTTCTCGATGTTGTCGTTGACGTAGACGCGCAGCACCTCGCCCTCGTAGCCGAGGTAGTCCAACACCTCATCAACGATGAGCTGGCCTTCATCGTCGGGGTCACCGGCGTTGATGACGCACTCGGCCTCCGGCAAAAGCGAGTCGATGCGCTCCACCAAGTCTTTCTTGTCCTCGGTCGGCTCCTTCGCCCAATCGTCGATTTGGATGGGCAGCACGTCCAACGACCAAGGTTTGCCCCATGCGGGGTTCACCGCATCCGGCTCCACCAGTTCGAGCAGGTGACCGGCGCAGGCGATGACCGTGTACCCGTTGCCCGAGATGGGCAGCCGCGCAGTCTCGGACACCTGCTTACCGCAGATGGCGCGGGCGATGTCGCGTGCGAGCATCGGCTTCTCAGCGATTACCAGTTTTTGTCCCATGTCCTATGCCTCCTTTTCATGTCGAGTGGTGACATCGCCGCCGAAGAGCGCGATGCGAAGGGCCTCCTGACGGGAAATGGAATGCTGCACGGTTCGGTTGGCAGATGCGAGTTCGTCCGTCCTCTTCTCACAGAGATTCAACGCCTTAGCGTAATAACTCTGCACGTTGTCGAGCTGCTGATGCAGCTCGTCGATTTCCTCTTGAGCCTTATCGAGCCGCGCATCCCTGTCCTTGAGTTGCATCAGGAGACACGAGATGGACGATTGCAAGTTCTTGATTTGGCTATCCTTAGTTTCAAGTTGCTTGAGGAGCACGCTGCGCTCATCATAGGTTGCAGTGATGTCAGTCTCATCTGCCTGCATATTGTCATCGGTGGCATCGCCAAGGGCATCTGCATTTGCTTGGGTGCTGGCGTCGAGGAGGTGCCAGCCGTTAATCAGCCTGCCGGACTTGATGGCGTTGTAGACGGCTGAGGCGGAGCAGCCAAGTGCCTTCGCAGCTTTACTGCGCGAGGTGTATATCTCACCGGTTTCGACGACTATCACCGGCTTAGCCATACCGGCATCATTTTGATTTGCCATTTTGTAACCCTTTCTATTGGTATTTCAGTTGACAGCCTTAGCGGGACTGCTCGATGGTAGGGGTAACGACAGTCTCACCATTCACAAGTGCGTCCATGAGGTGACGTTGGGTATAGAGCATCGGTTTCTGGCTGAAACCAGCCTCTATGAGCAGAGCAGGTGTATCACATACCTTGATTTGGTTAATTGGCTCCATGCCGCCGCAGGAGGCAAGGTCAACGTCATCGCCGAAGCGAAGGTACTCCGCGCACTTCGCGGCATGCCCCGTGTAATCCGGTGCCTTATCGTCGCCGTCTTTCAGATGCACCCCCGCCGCGCGGGTCGAGGTAGGTGACGCGCTCGCCCTCGGGCATCGCCACCGAGTTCTCGTACTCGCGGATGGTCAGGATGACCTCGCGCTTGTTCATCTCATCTGGCATATGGCCTCCTTCCTTTGTGGTCTGATAGTTTCCCATATGGGTATAGTCGAGGCGGTTTCCCCACCCTTCCAACAGCCTGCGGGTCGGGTTGAGAACCCTCCGGCCATTGAAAGCGTGGAAAACCGCTTATGCCATTCCTACTCCAACTCCTCGCGCTCGACGGCCTTATCGTCATGGCTCGGAGCCGAGCTGGGCGGATGCCTCGCGGGATTCCTTGGCCGTCTCATGGAGCTTGGTGCTATGGATGGCATCGGCCTTGCCCGCTTGCCCAGCGTACTTGACGGAACGCGGCATGGACTTCTTCTCAGACTCCACATCGGCGATGGAGCCGCCCTGCTGGAAGCTGATTTTGAGCGCGTCCATCTGCTCGGGCTTGAGGCTCGCATCGGCGATGACATCAAGCATCTCGGGCGTGATGTCCTTATCGCCTGCCGCGAGGTAGAGCGATTCCATCTGCTCGGGCGCGAAGCTGCCATCGGCGAGACGCAGCACCGTCTGCGTGTCCACACCGAAGGTGAGGCCGGTGCGCATGGCCTCCATAACCGCCACGGGACGGTGGGGTCGCACAGCACGTCAAGCTGCTCGCTCGTGAAGCGACCACCCGAGATGGCCGAATAGAAGCCCCAGACCTGCTCCATGGAGAGGTCATGGTTCATCAGGCGCTCGATTCCCGGCTTTTCCATGCCTTCGGTGAGCGCCATGGTGATGACGTTCATGTGGTCGGCGGTGTAGGTGCCGTCCGCGTATTCCTCCAAGGCGTCCATGGGGACATCGGACTTGAGGGCGTGACGCACGACCTCCATCTGGCGTGAGTCGAGTTTCAGCCAGTCGCGAGGGAACGCGATGTCATGGATGGCGGTGGTTTTCATAAGCTCACGGGCCTGATGTAGATGCTCGGCGGTGTACTCACCGTTCGAGAGCGTCTTGAAGCATCCTTTTTATAGGGGCTTGCGTCGTGGTCGGCGAAGTCGGTATGCACGGCGATGCGGCGAAGCTCCATCGAGGGGTATCCGTGACGGAGAGCAGTTCATTTAGTAGGTCATCGGAGATGTAGTAGTCGGAGTCACTGTCTGTGAGGTCATAGTTGCCGACGAGCACCCACCATCCTTCCTCGACTGGCTCACCGATGACGTAACTCGACATCGACCCCTCTTTCGCATGGAATCCGAAGCCGTAATCCTTATAAGTCCCGCACTCGGTGTAAGATTCAAGTTGCTCGCGTGCGGCGCAGAGGTGCGCAGAGGGAGACCGTGGCCGTAGAGCTGGCAGTCGTTCGACAGGGCCTTGCCGTACACGAAGCCACCGCCCGCCCGTAGCGCTCGCCCTCCTGAACGAGATGCACGCGGAAGCGACCGACCGTGAAGTCGGCCAGTGGGTCCGTGATTTCACCCTCGCCGATGGCATTCATCAGTTCGGTGTACCAGCCGCCCATCTCCGCCTCATCCTCGATGAACTCGCGCACCTTGTCCGCGAGGGCTTCACCGGCCCCACTTGATACATAGGGGTCGTTCTCGACCGCCTGAACCAGACGCATGAGCGTGGTCGCATCGTAGAAATCCATATCGCAGTCCTCCTTCCTAGCGGGCGTCGCGCTCGCGGTCGATGCGAGATGCGATGTTCGTTTCCATGGCAGCCGAAGCCGCGCGGGTCTCGGCTGCTATATCGGAGAGGGAGGGGGCGCGATGGTGGTCGTTTTGAGAGGGGATGCGCATCTCGGAGGGAATCATGTGGCGTTGGAGGTCATCCTTGCCGTCTTGTTCATCAGTGCCGCCGTTTTTCTTAGAGAGCATGGTGGAAACCGCATGAGCCTCCTCGGCGGCGGTTTTCAGACTAACCGGGCTGGTCTTGGCGCTCTCATTGCCCTTCGCCTTCGGCGTCCCGCGCGAGCCAATCGGAGAGCTGCGGCGGGACCCCGTTCCTATCCTCGAAGTCGAGCGCCCAGAGGGAATCATCGAGCTTTTGATTCCATCCGTCGATGGTGAGGGACGCGGAGGGTTCGATGGTTGCGGCGCGGTCCGAGATGCGCACAGCGTCCTTCAACCCGTTGAGGACATCTGCGGGGACTTCATAGGGGAACACCTGAGACATCATGCACGGTCGCAGTTACAGCGCCCGGAGCGACCTCGGCGCTCATGATGGCGGATGGCGTGACATCTGGGTCATCTTGATGAGGTCGCCCTTGCAGCCTTCGAGAAGGCCTTGGAAATCCGCCTCCTCAAGCCACTCGTAGTTATCGGGAAGCCACTTGAGCAGGTCGTGGGTGTAGAGGTCCACCGCACCATCGGCGATTTCACTGAAGGCATCTCCGATATTGCCGGTGTAGTCCGTGATTCGGTCGCCGTACTCGCCGAGGTTGAGGCTCGCCTGCAAGTCCTCGATGGAGGTGAATCCCTGGCACTGGCGGGTGCTCGAACTCATGCTTTGCCTTGCGCTCCGCCTGCACGCGCTCGACCTCCTCCCTTTACCTCATCAAGCTCGTTGTCAAGGGTCTCTGCGATGTCGGAGATTTCAGAGGTCATGAGCTGCATATCGTTTTGAGCCAGTCAAGGGTCTTATGGCAGGGACTCGTAGGCGCGGATAGCCTGAGACGGCTTCTCGAAACCGAGTTCGTCGGCGAAGGTATCTACGAGTAAGCCATCGACCGCGAGCGCGTCGCTCGCCAGCGCGGCGAAAACGTCCGTCGCGGTCGGCTGGCCGTGGACATCGGGGTTGGACTGGTACGTGGTGGTGAATGGCTCGATGCCGGGTTTGCTGAACTCGCAGGTGTACTTGCGGTGCGCTAGGGCGAGAAGTCACCCGGACCCTCGCTGATGATATTGAAGTCGAATTGGGAGAGGAGGTCGGCGACCCCTTGTGCGTCGTTGTAGTTTGGCATGGCGGCTCCTTTCCAAGGCTCTTGCGATCAATAATATATTATTAAAGGAAAAGGGACGGTACCGAAGACCGTCCCTTTTCGGTTGATGGTGACATTTTCTCGGTGAACGGTTAGCTACCCAGAAGCTCCTTCGCCCAAGTGCCGGACTTGATGAGGCCAAGTGCGAGCAACACGGTTACCGCAAGCCATTCGAGAATCGCCAACGCAGATGAGATGCTGAGGATGTAAGTGACACCTGCACCTGCTCCTGCGGCCTGCGCAGTCAACAGGAAGAGGATGGGAATGTCACTATGCGGAAGTGAGTTGACTGACAAAGCCGTGAGAACCGACGGATAGATGACAAGAAGGAACATCATGATAGCTCCGGCGAGTACGGCGGCTGCGAAGTTCTTGAGGAATCCGATTGCCATCTGTTTCGTCTCCTCGAACCCCATAAGGGCCATGGGAATTGCAGAGAACGCCGCAAGGACGTAAATCTGCCATGCTCGTGCATAAGCCACGACGAACGCGATGCAATAGCTGATTGCACCACCGAGTACACTCAAGAAAGAAACGAAGAACGTGACGAGACATGCACCTATGCTGAGCGCATCCCAAGTTTCCTGCTTGATTACATCTGTTGAAAGCTGCTCTTCAAAGATTGAGTTTCCGGGACTTGCTGTTCCGATTTGCGGAATGATGTCCTTGACGGCAATCTCATAGACCGATTGTAATAGTTCCAGCGAATTGATGATGAGCCAGTGCATCAACACATAAGTGACCGCAAGAAATACGATGTCCTTGACGGCTGGCAATGTGGAAGTCGCGTCGATACGCTGACTTATCTTCACGAGCTGAACAAGCATGAACAGAGCAAGAATGGACTCGGCTATGGGAACGATTACTGTCTGATGGATGGTCGTGGCGATATTAAAGTACTGGCTCCCCAATAGGGAGTCAAAAGGCGCAGTGAGCATAGAACTGCTACCGATGTTGCTCACGATTCCATCGTAGAGATTGAAGAGCATCGCAGAGCCTTCGAGCAAGAAGTAGCAGACGAAGTTCTTGAGGCTCGTGAGCGGACTAAAGAAATCGAAGTTTGGTGCATCGGCATACACCGGCTGCGGAATAATAAGAGCCACAGTAAAGGCGACTAAAAGTGCAAGGGGCATGGCTTTTAGCATGTGTCGATGCCGATAGGCAAACGCCTTGGCTTTGATTGCTATTGATTTCAAGATTTCCTCCTTTCTGCTTGTATTCAAAAGCTACATCTCAAAATTATAAATGCCCTCAGACCGTTTGTAGATGACGGACACGGAAGCGGTGCCCGCACCGTTCGGCGAATCAGAGGAGCCGTCGCCGATTATGAAGGCGGTTGAGATGGTGTCTTCGTTATAATCAATGGCGCAGTTGCCAATCCACGTAGCGGTGGTCGCCACGGGGAAGTGGATGACCGCGTCCTTGCGCTCATACGGCATGTCCGTGAGTTTGAACATGGAGGTGGAGGCGATGGTGCATTCACCGGCAGCCGCGTTGTCGGCGCTGATGACGAGCGTGAAAGTCGCGATATGGGTTCCAGTGTCAGTCTCGAACACAATGCGGTCGATTTCGCTGTCCGAACCGTTGCTGCCGAACTCGACGGTGGAGATAGCGTAGGAGTGGTTCTGCTCTTTGCCGTTCACAGTCTCCACGTAATAGTCATCGTGGAAGCGGAGCGTGTTCCTGCCATTGTTGGCGGAGAACACGCTTGCGCTCAAGGTCTCGATAAGTTTCTTCGTCTCATCATCGTATCCGTCGATGAGCTTCTTTTGAGAAGATGAAAGCTCGACGTTTTCTTCGGCATCCTTTTCATCATCAGACGTGCCTTGCTCATCGACGGATTCGGTCTTCGCCGTCTCCTCGGCGGCTCGCTGACGCGCCACGTTCATGGCGCTTGTGGCGGAAAAGCCGATGAAGACGATAAGGGCGAACAAGGCGAGAAGGGAGGCCTTCTTATGCTGTGAGACCAGTGTCTTTATCTTTTCCATGTGAGTCATCCTTTCTGCTGTTAGTGGACACCCGGTGGGAAACCCCATCGGGGCTGGCTGAGCTGGCCGTTATAGGCAATCCAGCTATCCAAGTCGGTGGTCGCGATGTGGCCGACGTTCTCCATGACCTTGCCGTCTCCTATGTAGATTCCGACATGCCCGTACCCGAGATGCCCGCCGCACCAGTTGCTATTGCTGGTCGGGGGGAGCGCTGCACGCCGATGACCATGCCGACTTTCAGTTGGCTGCGGTCGGTGCTGGTGCAGAAGCTCAGGTATTGGCAGCAGGCGTTCCCACCGGGGCGGGGAAGTCCTGCGTTCTCGTAGACATTTGACACCCATGCGGCGCAGTAACCTGCACCGGGTGACGGGGTGCGCTTGGCGGCATCCACGATGGCCTTTTTGAGTTTCATCGGAGGCGTTGTATGGCTGAGCACCAATTCGGTTTGGAACCGGCGGTGTAGTTGTAGACGCCCTGCGATGGGGCGTCGGTGAATTGGAATAAGCCGAATCCGTATTCGCCATTTTCCCCATGGTACTCGGAGGTTGGATTCCAATCAGACGATTCGCCCGAGATGTTGCCCATAACGGCGGCGACTTGCGTCGTGTTGAGACCTGAGTCGTAAAGCGCCTGTGCGACTTCAAGTTGGATACCGCTTAGATTATTGAGGTTTCCACTCTGATTGACGACATTATTACCTCCCATGCTACCGAGTAAGGAGATGAGAAGAACGAGACCAAGTAGAATGATTATAGGAATTGCGAGAGTGGACATTCCTAAACTAGCAAGAGGTCCGAGACCGCCTTTACCAGCACCCGGCAATATCTTGATACCGCGTTTCGTTATGCTTGCGGCTTTTTTTACATTCTCAGATGTCTTATATACGTTCTTCTTAAAGTATCCTGCGGCCTGAGCTTTGCGCTTCGCCTCTACCGTGTTCGCCGCCTTCTTCGCGGACTTCTTCTCGGAGAGCTTGCCGAGGCTCTTGTCAGGCGAGAGGGGGTTTTCCCCGCCGAGGCGCTTCTTCACGCCCTTCACGACATGGTAACCGGCCCTCGCGCCATCGTATACGTTATCCATGCCCTCAAGCTCGGAGCCTTGGAGGGTGTCGCTCACCGCACCTCTTGCAGCTGCCTTACCGGCACCTTTCACCGCGCCCTTGATGTCGAGGGACGCGGACTTGCCGCTGATGCGCCTGCCGATGGCGCGACCTGCGCGGTACGCGCCTTTTCCGCTGTTGTAGAGGTCGTCCGCACCCTCAAGCTCGGAGCCTTCCAGAGCGCCGTGAACGGCATTGTGCGCCATGACGGCGGCACCGGCTTTCCCGGCCCTGCTCTTTGGAGATGCCCCATTAGATGCGGAACCGCCTTTGCCGCCTTTCCTGCCGTTGGTGACGGCGGCGAGGGCGGCGCTGGCGGCACCGCCCGTCGCTGCCTTCTTGCCGACCGAGTAAAGGCCGCTCTTCAACGACTTCTCGCTCTTGTCGGCGCGGTCCACGATGCCGGTGTTGACGGCATCCGTCATCTCCGTCTGCAACAGGGATTGCGACATGTCCTGCTTCTGGCCGGATGTCGATACGAAATCAGATGGCTTCATTGACGTTCACCGTCCTTTCCCGGCTTAGATGACCTTGCCGTCCTTCTTCTTGGAGCCGATTTTCAGCTCCTTGGTCTCGTTGGGGTTGGTGCTGAACAGGTCGTAGAGCACGTTGTCAGACGGGAACTTGCCGCGAATCGGCACACGAGCGTTGCCAGCGATGAGCAGGCCGTCACCGGCCTCGGCGGACTCGTCGATGCACTCCTCCTCCTGCTCGGAGAGGTTCAGCAGCTCCACCCAGCGCATACGGTCGAGCGGGGACTGCTTGAGCAGCATGATGAAGTCGGCGTTGAGCACGATGTTCTGCGCGGCCTCGTTGTTGAGCATCGCAACCGCGTTCTGGGTGATTCCAGTCAGCAGCAGGCCGAACTTGCGCCCCTCGTTGGAGAAGCGCGAGAAGTAGTTGAGCACCGTCGGGTAGGCGAAGAGCGACTGCATCTCCTCGACGTAGAGCCATGTGCGGACGTTGCGCTTCGCGTTGAAGTACATGCGGTTTCGCACGGCCTCGCAGACGTTGATGAGGGCGAAGACCAGCATGGAATCCGGCAGGTCCTTGAGGTTGAAGTCCACGATGCGGGTGTTGAAGTCCACGTTGGACTGGCGGTTGAAGAAGTCCATGGAACCCTTGACGAATCGCTCATAGCGAAGGGCGATGGTCTGCGCCTGACTCGGCACGCTGGAAAGCAAGCTCCACGCAGCGCTGGATGATGGACTGGTCAACCTCGGAGAGGGACTGCCCGGACTCGGCGGCGGAGGCACCCGCCTGCGCCAGCATCGCGTCGATTTTGAACGCAATCTGCTCGGTGCGGGGCATGTGCTCCACGGAAACCGTGTCGAAGGGGTTCAGGAACGTATCGGTGCCCACGCCGAAGTGGTAGGTGGTGCCGCCGTAGCGCTCGGCGATGGCCGTGTACTCACCGGCGCGGTCGATGACGTAAATCTCGTCCGTCGGGTTGGAGAAGATGGTGCCCGTCATCTCGGTCTTGGTGAACATGCCCTTGCCCGAGCCGGTCTTGCCGCAGACGAAGCCCATGGGGCTGGTCAGCTTCTTGCGGTTGCACATGACGAGGTTGCGGGAGTGCTTGTTCTGTCCATAGTAGTTGCCGCCCGCATCGTCAAGCTCCTGCGTGGCGAAGGGCACGAGGATGGCGACCTGCGCGGTGGTGAACATGCGGCTGATTTCTACATGGTTGTGCCCGAGTGGCAGGATGGAGTTCAGGCCACGGCGCTGTCGGAAGTCGTAGGTGTCAACCTCAATGGAGTTCTGACGAGCGGTGGAGATGATGCGCATGACCTGAGCGTCGAGCTGCTGCTTGCTCTCCGCGTAGGTGTAAATCAAGCCGGTGAAGACGTAGAGGCGCTGGTTCTTGTTCTGCAAGTGGTCCAGCACGTCCTCGGTCTCCTCCTTGGAGTACTTGAGTTCCTGCGGCAGGATGGACGGCTTGTAGGTAGTCGGTAGAACGGGGTTCAGAGCGAATGGATGACAGATAATCGCTGGGTGCCGTTCATCAGGTGGGCCTTGGACCCCATGGAGTTGAAGATGCGGCTGGATTCCGTCTCGATGCGGGAGAGCTGACGTGCCGCGTCGTCCGCCGTCTCGGCGGTGACCGAATAGGTCAGGTAGCGGTTGCGGCGGATGTTGGACACGCCCTCGCGCACCTTGTCGTTCAGGATGTCGTTGAACACCTGCGCGTCGTTGCGGGCGGCGTCGTTTCCCTGACGGGCGACATCGAAGAACTTGCGGTTGCCGACCTCCTCCTTGAGCAGCGGCGTGTTGATGACGCTCATCTGGACCAGCGTGTTCGCGCCGAACTGGTCATACAGTCGCGTGAGCGCGGAGAACATGGATTTCTGCTGCTCGTCGCGCACGGAGTGGTAACTGGTGTCGCCGAAGGAGATGGAGGAGGAGAACAGGCCCTCCTCGACCTCGCAGATGCCGTCTTGGTACATGCGGTTGTAGCCGATGTAGTTCACCACGTCCTTCGCGCCCCTCGCGCTTGCGGCGTGCGTCCACCGTCTTCGAGGTGAGTTCCTTGTCGCGGTCCTTGAGTTGGGACTTCACGGACGTGTAGCTCTTGCGGGCCTCCTTCTCGGCCAGCTTCGCCTCCTTCTTGAGGCGTGCGACCTCCCGTTTGGCCTGCTTCTTTTCCTTGCGGGACATCTTCTTGCCCGCAACGACAGGGGTACCGGCGACGGAGCCGAGCGCCGCCACATCGACCGAGCCGTTATCGGCATCCATGGGGCGGTCGTTGCCGAACCCCTCCCCGGAGGTGTGGACGAACTGCTCGATGTCGAAGTTCGCCTCGGTGTCAGCCGATGACGCGTCCTGCACGGGGGGAGTAGGCTTCGATTCCCTTGAGGGCGCATTGCTTTCGATAGTGTTTCCCATAGACCCTTCCTTTCTTGACGTTCTTCCCATCGGGCGAGCCGATGAGACCGCTGAGTTGCATAGATGGGACGTAGAAGATGCGCTCCACGCCGAAGTTCGCCTTGAGCCAGAGCGCGGCGAACTGCTCGAAGGGCATCCCCTTCGGGCGGATGAAGCCGCAGCACCAGAACGGGAGGCTCACGGCGTAGATGAGCATCATGTTGTCGCCGACGTTCCAGCCCAACACGAAGTAGATGTAGAGGCCGGTGAGGACGGAGCAACCGAGCGCCCCCGCGATTGACGCGAGGGTGCGCCCGGTCATCTTGCCCACGACCTTGGGCTGGTACTCGGCGATGTCCTTATGTACCGCTACGGATAGCATATAGGCACCGCCCCTTTCTTAGAGTCCGCCAGCCCAACCGGTGTTGAGCTGACCGAAGTAGATGGCGGCACCGACGACGATGGCACCGCCGACAATCATGGCGATTGCGCCACTGAGCTGGCCGCCACCGCCCTGCATACCGTCCTTGATGGTCATACCGAGGTTGATAAGTCCAAAGACGACGAGGACGCCGCCGAGGAACGTCACGCCCTGCGTGAGCATGTTCACTGCGTTATCGAGCATAGTTGTTTACTTCCTTTCTGGATTGGTTGATTGATGGCGGGTCTCCACTTGGTCTAAAAGCCTGTGAAGCCGTAGATGGCCGCGAACCCGGTCACGGCGGCACCGGCGGCAATCATGGCGATGGCCTTCCGAAGTTCGCCGCCTCCCGCCCTCGCCCCGTCCCTCAGATTCATCCCGAGGTAAAGGAGGCCGAGGAAGATGACCGTGCAACCTATGTAGGCGATGGGCTTCGCGGCGAGCCTGACGAGTTCTTCCAATGTCCTTTCACCGTCCTCTCCTTTCTTGCCTGTGAGCCGCATGTGCGGCGCACCGCCGGAAGCGGATGCGCCGCCGAGTCACGTAGATTATAACCGTTTGCAAGGGCGGCTCGGAAAATCACCGCTTCTCGCCGGTATCGCCGTCATCATGGTCGTCATACGGCTCGCATCCGCCCTCCAAGTAGCGTTTGAAATCGAAGGGCTTGTCATGCGGCGCTTCGGGTTGCGCTTGTCCACGATGTAGCAGTAGCGCTTGTGGGTGTGCGGGTCGAACTTGTCGTCCATGAGTGGGTTGGTGCCAGCGATGAGCAGGATGGCCTTCCTGCGGCTCATCTTGCCGATTTCCGCCGCGTCGATGAGGTCGCGACCTTGTATCTGCAAGTTCTTAGATGCTGAACCTGACTGCCCTGTACTTTCCCCATAGGTCATCTGGTTGATGGTCTGCTTGCCAATCATCTCCGCGATTTCCTTGTTGGTGGAGTTCGACTTGCCGCCGAGGAACAGAGTGGAGTCGCAGCAGTCCACGATGGTCTGCGCCTTCTTGTCGTACTTCGATTCGAGCTGGGACATGGATTGCAGGATGATGGTGATGCCGATGTTGCGGGAGCGCGTGACGGCGATGGTCTCCTCAATCTGCGGGATGGTCCCGATGTTCGCGAACTCGTCGAAGATGAAATGGACCGGTGTCGGCAGCTTGCCGCCGTAGTCGGTGAGCGCCTTGCGGCAGAGCTGGTCGATGCACTGCCACATCATGATGGCGAACAGGAAGGAGAGCGTCTTGTCGGTATCCGAGAGGATGCCGAAGACCGCCACCTTCGCGTCCGGGTCGCCCAGCGTGTCAAGCTCCATCTCATCGTATTCGAGAAGGCTGCGCACACCGGCGGTGGCGATAGGGGCCAAGCGCACGTTGCAGGAGATGATGATGGACTTGAGGGTCTTGCCCGCCGCGACCTTGAAGTTCTTGTAGTTCATCAGCGCGAAGTCCTCATCGGGCGAAAGACCGCCGCAGTCGGCGGGACGCACGCCGTCGGAGTTGCGCTTGAGGTTGGTCGGCTCCCACGACCAGTCCGAGTCGCCCGTCGCGCTCGTGCCGAAGCTGCGGGAGAGGCCGGAGATTCCCATCGACGGCGCGGGAGCGCCGCCCTCGTTCGGGATGTAGCGCTTGCCCTCCTCGATTTGGAGGAAGAGCAGGTCGAGCGGGGACTTGAAGTTCTCATCGTTCTCGCGGGCCTCGGCCATGGAGAGCAGCGTCAGCAGGCTCGAAAGGTTGTAGTCCTCCGGCGGGAACCAGTCGCGCAAGAGGGCGATGAGGGAGGTGTACAGCATCTTCTCGGAGTTCTCCCAGAAGGGGTCACCCGCCTTTCCGTCGCCGTTGGTGTTCATGATGTAGCAGTTGACGAACGACAGGATGTCGGTGTCCGTCTTCACATACTTGAGCGGGTTGTAGTGCATCGACTCATCGAGGTTGATGGTGTTGAAGGACTTCACCTTGTACCCGTTGTCCGTGAACAGGAACCCAGCGTCCTTGAGGAGCGTGCCCTTGGGGTCGGTGATGAAGTAGCTCGTGTTAAGCTGGCAGATGTTCGGAGTGACGTAGTTGAACGTCTTGCCGGAGCCAGGTTGTTGTCCTCCGTGGTGAGGTCGCGGAACTGCTTGCCCTCCTTGAGCGTGCCCCAGCGTGCCGAACCGCTCTCCTCACCGGCGCGGAAGTTGCCCACGAAGGCGACGTAGCGCAGCCAGAAGAGCCAGACGAGTACGCACATGGTCAGGCCCGCCAGCATGGCGTTGGGTGACATGTCGATGTGCGCCGGGTTCTCGGCGATGAGGGGCCACATGAGGGCGAAACCATCTCCCCAGTGCTCGAAGAACTGCCCGCCGAGGGACGCCACCGCCTCCCAATAACGATTGCCAAGATAGAAACCTACGACGGAGACCAACAGCGTCACCAGAGCCGAGGTCGCGACCTTCTTGTTGATTTCAGGGTTTCCCTTGCCTTGAGCCATAAGCGACCCTCCTTCCTAACCATCGCGTCCCGGCAGGGCGCGGGAGAGCGAGACGGCGATGGAGGCTCGGGTGGTCGGCGCGGTGCCCTGCGCGAAGCGCTTGTAGCAGCCGAGGCAGAAATCGTCCTCGGGGCGGATGCCGTTGGTGTCGCGGGGGCACGTGCCGTCGTTGCGCTCAAGTGCCGTCGGCTCCCAACTCATGGTGATGCCGTCCGCGCTGATGACGCGCTTGCAGCCCGACTCTATCTCGTAGAACAGGTCCCCGAGGTCTGTGACGGTGGAACCCGATGAGGAGGGACGCGCCGCGTCGAGGAGGGCCTTGAGGTTTCCGACCGTCCGCTGCTCATATGAGCACCAATCGCGCAGGTAGCCGAGGCAGGCGTAGAGGAGCTGCCTCGCGCTGTTCTTGAAAGCCGCGTCCCCGTCGCACTCATCGCGCAGAACGCTGGCGCTTATCACCGCATCGGCGATGGCCTCGATGTCGCTGTCGGACTCCATGGCCTGCAAGGGGTTCGCTGCAAGGCGCTCCGGCAGGTACTCGTTCATGTGGGTCATATCAGGCTCCCTTCTAGCGCTCTTGCTGGAACTTGTCGGAGATGTCGCGGTCGGGGGAGTCGTTGGTCTGCGAGAGCTGCTTGCTCGCGGCGCGGTTCTCATCGGCCTTGGACTTGAGGTTGTAACCCTCGCGGCTCCGGTTGGACTGCTCACGCACCATGGATGGTGAAACCTCGGTGCCGTTCTGCTCACGTTCGACGCGCAGCGTGCTCACCATCGTGTCCATGCCGTCATGGGACTCGATGCCTTGATTGATGTCGGGGTCGAGCCGTTCATGTCGAGGGAACCATCGGTCACCTGCGATTCCTGAGCATCCATGGTCATTGAACCGATGTCGTGGTGCGGTTCGAGGATGATACCGAGTTCTTCCGGGGTGTGTCCGGGGAAGTGCTTCTCGACGGCATCTACTACCTGTTTCTTGTAGTCAATGTCCACGACGAACCCCATCTTGCCATCCGCGCGGTCGAGTGTCTGGATACCGCGCTCCTCAAGGTCGCTGCGCACAGCGTTGCAGATGAGGTTCAGGTCCTTCTGCGGTGGGATGGGCGAATGAGCGTGGTTGAGCGAGTCTATGCCACTCGGCTCCTTGGGAGTGTTCTTCTCGAACCAATCGAGGGTGGCATCGCACTGGTACTTGTCACCCGCAAGGGTCTTCGCATTGACCGGCCAGTCCGTGCCGTTGACGAAATCGAGCATTTCGCCGTTCTCGCCAAGACGGCCCTCGTAGAATTGCAACTCCCCTCGTCATTGAAGCGGGTGCCTATGCCGTTCCTCGGCGAGTATCGCCTTGAAATCCTCGAAGTCGCGGCACTGCTCGCGGGCCGCGAGCACCTTATCGCGGATGAGGTCGGTATGGGAGTACGGGTCGTTGGCGAGGTCATGGCCTTGACGTTCATTGTGTCCCACATCAGGTTCACCCTTATCGGCGTGCCCCTTTTCGGCATTTTCGTGAAGTTCCATCGCCTTGACCTGATACGGCTCGCCGACCGCGCGGATGGTGACACCGCTGAACTCCTTGCCCACCATCTCCTTCATATGTTCGGCGCTCTGGTTGGACACGTTCACCTGCGCGTCGATGTCGAGGTTCTTCGTGTCCTGCTCAGCAAATGTCCACATCTCGTTCTTGCCGTCAACCTCGACCTGAACCGGGAAGAGGGTCACATCATGCTCATACAGGTTCTTGTCGATGTCGGGCAGGTCCATCTGTTTGAGTTTATCGAACATTTCCTGCGGCACAGGTTCGGCCTTCTCAAGGAGGTCGTTGATTTCTCGGTACTTGAGGGAGGTCATGACCTTGGAGAACTGCGGCACGCAGTCCTGAACCTTGGCGACATCATCCTTCGCGAAGCTGACATAGCCGTTTCCCTTGCCATCGGAGAAGGCGAATGCGCCGACCCCGTTGTCTTGGCAGACCTTCGCGAAGTAGGATGCGCGGGTCGCATCGCCGAACGGAACGCAAACCTGCGGGCGCTTTGCCAAGACCTCGGCCTCAGCCGCCGCCTCTTCCTTAGACTTTCCCTCAAGTTCGAGTTTCTGTTGATGATAGCGTTGCACGGCATCCGTAAGGGACGCTTTCAACACGATACCGGCTGCTTTCTCGCAATAGCGTCCGAGAAGGCGGATGAATAGCATCTCGCCTACGTCGTCTCCAAAATCTTGCGCCATGGTCTTCTTCCTTTCTACTCGTGGACGCAGCGGGGCGCGGATGTCCCGACACCCCTTTCGCCGCATTATATCCGAGCACCACGTCGGTGCCCCACATCCCATACACGCAGACGGGGCGGAGGGTTGCCAATGCGGGAGGTGGAAGAGGGCAGATGGTGTGCATCGGATGTCATCTAACGCCATCAGAGGTAATCTACGGTAATCGTCGCTCATTTTTTTCAGTCCAGTACGGTGCCTGAAAGTAAAGCGTCTCCACGTTTTCTACATATCTCTCCTTCTGAGAACCTTTTTCCCCGGCAAATGACCGGCGGCGTATCGTGTTCCTTGTGGAAAGGAGGAATCACGATGATTTCAGAAGAAGAGAAACTGGCGGTAGTCAAGATGTTCTGCGCCTATTGCAGAAGGACGCTTCGCAACGCGAGGACGGACATCATCCGCAAGCAGGCGCGTGAGGCGCGATGGGAGACCGTGTTCTCCGACATGCACGAGAGCGAGCTGAACAGGCTGGCCTCACCCGATGACCTCATATCGGAGGAGGTCGTGTTCGAGGTGGTCGGTCGGGAGGTCGTGGTGATGGACACCGTTCTCGCCGGTGCCATCCATGGCCTCTCCAAAGGCGACCAAGCCATCGTCCTGCTCTACTACTTCGCGGAGTGGACGGACAGGCGCATCGCCGAGGAGCTGGGGTGCCCTCGCTCCACGGTCCAATTCAGGCGCTCGAAGGCGCTCCTCGCGCTGAGGGCGCGTTTAGAGGAGGTGATTGGCGATGATGAGCTATGAGGTCATGGTCGCGGCGGTCTCGGGCGACTCCGAGGCCATGCAGAAGGTCCTCGCCTACTTCGACGGTTATATGGACCAGCTCTGCACGCACGCCTTCCTCGATGAGTCCGGGCGCGTCGAGTACGGGGTCGATACCCTGCGAAAGACGCAGCTCCAAGGAAAGCTGCTCGCCGCGATGTTGCGGTTCGAGGTCTAACGCTCGCTCGGGTGATTCGATTATCAGAGGGGCGCGATACCCCGTAAAGCCTGCTGACGCACCGCGAACGCGGCTCACGGGCTTGACGGCACCTGCCCCTCCGATGTACGGCGACCAAGCCAATCGAAGGCTCCGCGTCCGATTGGCCCTATCGGTACATTCAAAGGATGGGCGACATGAGGAAAAGCAAAAAGGAGGTGATTTGCATGGCAGTGAAGGATATTCCCATTTGGGAGAAGTACACGCTGACTATCGAGGAGGCGGCACGGTATTTCAGAATCGGCGAAGGGAAGCTGCGCAGGCTCGCTGATGAGAAGCCAGCTCCTAACTGGTTGATAATGAACGGCAACCGCGTCCAGATTAAGAGGAAGAAGTTCGAGAGTTTCATCGACGCGACGGACGTGATTTAGATGATGAAAAAGAGCCTTGGTTATGCTATAATAGCAGTAGCATACCAGGCTCTTTCCATATGGAAGGAGCGATATATGGATGTCACAGAAAAGACGGGACAACAGGAATAGGGTACTGAACACCGGCGAGAGCCAGAAGGCCAACGGCCTCTACGTCTTCAAATACCCGGACGGGGACAGAAAGCCGAAGTTCATCTACTCATGGAGACTGGTGGAGACCGACAGGCTCCCAGCGGGCAAGAGGCCGTGCAGGCCGCTGCGCGAAAGGGAGAAGGAGGTTCGGCGTGACCTTGAGGACGGGATAGACCCCATCGGCAAGAAGATGACGGTCAGCCAGCTCTACGCGAAGTTCACGAGATGCCGCCTCGACGTGCGCGAGGGGACGGAGAGGTCGAGGGCGCAGCTCATGCGAATCCTCTCAGAGGATTCCATCGGGTCTAGGGAGATAGGCGGCGTGAAGCCGTCCGACGCGAAGGAATGGGCGCAGCGCATGAAGTCCAAGGGCTTCGCCTACTCGACCATCTCCAATCACAAGCGGTCGCTCAAGGCGGCGTTCTACTTGGCGATAGCCGATGACTGCATACGCAAGAACCCGTTCGATTTCAAGCTCGCGACCGTCATCAAGAGGGACGTGGTGGAGAGGGAGCCGCTGAGTCGGGAGCAGGTGGACGCGCTGCTCGGTTTCATGCGGTCGGATGCCGTTTACCACAGGTACACCGACGAGGTGGTCATCCTCCTCGGGACGGGCCTTCGCATTTCGGAGATGTGCGGGCTGACCGAGGCGGACATCGACCTCACGAACAGGGTGATTTTCGTGGACCACCAGCTCGCCCGCGCGGTCGGCGGGGGATACCGGGTCGATGAGCCTAAGACGGAGAGCGGCAGGCGCTACATCTACATGACCGACGAGGTGATGGCCGCGTTCGAGCATGTCATGGCATCGAGGCCGAAGGCGAAGCCCCTGAACGTCGATGGGCGCACGAGCTTCATCTTCCTCAACAGGGACGGACTGCCGAGGGTCGGCGGTGATTACGACCGGGTGTTCAGGGGGCTGAGGCGCAAGTGCGCGAAGAGCGGGTACGTGGAGCTTCCCGAGGGCATGACACCTCACACGCTGCGCCACACGTTCTGCACGGAAATGGCGAAGGCGGGCATGAACCCGAAGGCGCTGCAATACATCATGGGCCATAAGGACATCAAGATGACGCTCGGGTACTACGCCCACATGGACGGCTGCACGGCTGCGGAGGAGATGCGACGCGTCGCGGCGTAGCAAGAACGCGTTTTACTACTCGTTTTACTACTCACGGGCATCGAGACGCGGCGGAATACGGAAAGACATGTGAACGTCACCGAAAGGCGAAAAGCCGGGAACGCCCATGGAATCGGGCTTCACCGGCTTTTGGAAAATAATGGGAACATGCTGGAAAATGTCGCGTTGATTTCAGCAAAAGAGCGAAAGCTCTTTTTTCTGGTATACAAAAAAATTGTGAATTTGGTTTTCGAGTTGACAAATGTCATTTGGGTTGGGTAGAATTAATTATGAGTGAAAGAGGAGAGAGTAAAATGAATGATTCACAAAAAATGAAGTGGTACACACTTTCGTTTATGTGTTTTTCAACTCTATGGGGTTTTGGAAATGTTTTAAACGGATTTATGTACTTCAACGGAATTCAAGTCATCTTTTCTTGGATTTTGATGTTTGCGCTGTATTTTGTTCCTTATGCATTAATGGTAGGTGAACTTGGTTCTGCATTCAAAAATTCAGGTGGAGGTGTAAGTTCTTGGATTCACGAAACAACAGGTCCTAAAGCTGCATACTATGCGGGTTGGACTTATTGGGCATGTCACATTACGTACATTGCTTCTAAGGGTTCTGGTGGTTTGAAAGCATTAAGCTGGATGATTTTCCAAAACTCAGAAACTTATGCATCTTTTAACACAAAAGCTATTCAGTTTGCGACTTTAGCTGTTTTATTACTATTTAGTTATGTCGCAAGTCGTGGTTTAAACCCATTAAAGAAAATGGCTACAATTGCTGGGTCTAGTATGTTCGTTATGAGTATTCTTTATATTGTAATGATGTTTGCGGCTCCAGCTATCAATCCAAATGGTGGATATTTAGCTATGGATTTTAGTTTCAAAAACTTGATTCCAACTTTTGACTGGAAATATTTCAGTTCATTATCAATCTTAGTATTTGCGGTTGGTGGATGTGAAAAGATTTCACCTTATGTAAATAAAGTTGAAGATCCTTCTAGAGGCTTCCCTAAGAGTATGATTTTTGCGGCTATCATGGTTATCGTTTGTGCTATCTTTGGTACAATCGCAATGGGTATGATGTTTGATCCAGCTGTAATCGATGCTAACTTTGACTCATACAATGCGAATGGTTCATATTGGGCATTCCAAAGATTAGGTGAATACTATGGTATGGGTAATGTATTGATGATTGTTTATGCAGCTTGTAACTGTATTGGACAATTTCTACATTAGTCATTAGTATTGATGCGCCTTTGCGAATGTTATTAGATAACGAAGATGCTCGTCAATTTATCCCAACTAAGTTATTGCACAAGAATGATGCAGGTGCATATTCAAATGGTATCATCATGGTCGATATTCTTGCCGGTGCAATTATCTTGGCTCAGGCTTTAGTTCCAAATGCAGATACAGTACTTCGTCAGTTGACTCAGTTAAACTCAGTAACAATGCCAATGCGTTACTTGTGGGTATTCTTTTGCTTATGTGATGTTGCGTAAGAAAACAGATATTTTCCACCGTGACTATAAATTTGTGAACAACAACACAGTCGCAATCGTATTTGGTGCTTGGTGCTTTATATTAACGGGTGCTTGCTGCTTACTTGGTATGTATAAACCAGGGGATATGTATACTACAGTCTTAAATATTATCACCCCAGTTGTATTAACAGCTTTAGGATTGATTTTACCAGCAATCAAGAAAAAAGAGGCAAAAAATTAATTTTGCCTTTTCTTCTTATTTGTGGATAATTATAGTCGAGGAGATGTTTAATCATGAATACAATCGAAATTTCAAATGAATTAATTCAATTTATTGAATCAAGTCCTAGTATGTTTCATTCCATCAAAACGATTCGTACATATTTAGATGAGGCTGGATTCACGTATCTTCCTGAGTCTAAAGCTTGGGATGTTAAAGCGGGTGGAAAATATTATGCAATTCGTAACCACTCCAGTTTAATTGCGTTTAAGGTTGGTAATGATTTGGATTCTTATCATTTACAAATGTGTGCAAGTCACTCGGATTCACCGACATACAAAGTTAAAAATGTGCCTGAGCTTGCGGGTCCAAATGAATATTTGCGTTTAGACGTTGAAGCTTATGGTGGTATGATTGACAACACTTGGTTTGATCGTCCATTAACCGTTGCAGGTCGTGTACTTGTTCGTAATGGTTCGAAGATTGAATCAAAAATTATTATATATCGACAAAGATATCTTAATGATTCCAAATGTGGCTATTCACTTCAACCGTGAGGTCAATAATGGTTATAAATACAATCGTCAAATTGATTTGTGCCCTATGTTTTCTTGTGGAGCTCTTAAGAAGGGCGCTTTTGACAAAATGGTTGCGGATGAGTTGGACGTTAAGGCTGAAGATATCTTAGGTAAAGACTTATTCTTAGTGAATCGTCAAAAAGGTTTAGTTTGGGGATTGGAAAATGAATTTGTTTCAAGTCCTAAATTGGATGACTTACAATGTGCATTCGTTTCATTAAAGGCATTTATTGAGGCTGAAAATGAAAAGAGTGTCAATGTATATTGTTGCTTCGATAATGAAGAAGTGGGTTCAAACACAAAACAGGGTGCGATGTCTACATTCTTGAAAGATGTATTACACCGTATCAATGCGGGTTTAGGAAAAACGGAGGATGAATATTATCAGGCTATCGCGAAGTCTTTCTTAGTAAGTTGTGATAATGCGCATGCTCTACATCCAAATCATGCAGAAAAGACAGATGCCGTAAACTTTGTCACAATGAATGGTGGTATTGTCATTAAGGAAAGTGCAAACCAGAAATATACAACAGACGCATTTAGTCGTGCTTTATTTACAGGTGTATGTCAGAATGTGAATGTGCCAGTACAAAGCTTTGCGAATCGTAGTGATGTAGTGGGTGGTTCTACTTTGGGTAACTTATCCAATACGCAGGTAAGTGTTCATGCGGTAGACTTTGGTTTGGCTCAGCTTGCGATGCATTCTTGTTTTGAAACTGCAGGTGTTAAGGATACTGAATATGCGATTGTCGCATTGAAGGAATTCTATGAAACAAATGTGCAGATTGAAGAAGCTGAATCTGTATGTCTAGAGAAGTAATCATTCAAAGAATAGAAAAGTCGGATTTAATCGATGCGAAAAAGGAATTGATGATTGATCTAGTGAATTCAAAAAGGAAGATAATTTCGACAAGAAAGTGGATCGTTTGTATCGTCATTTTTCTAAGAGTTCTACGTTTAAAAACATGCCGAAAAAATGGTGGTTCGTGATGATGAAAAGCTAAAGATTTGTAACATGATGCTTGTGATGAGTGTGACATTGACTTTGTTCTTTTTAAAGGCGGTCTTGTTTTCGAGTTATGTTGTGAATTTTAGTGTGGATGCCATTGTCGGCTGTGCAGCACTTGTATTTTCATTGATCAATGTACGTACAAAGTATCGAACGCTTCAGCGGTATGATTTAGTTCGTGACTTTGTCTATTTGGATGTTTTATCTTTAATTTTATGTATATTATTTAAAATGTTCTTTCCTGTGCAAGTTGATTTTTCATTGATTATTTTATTGGTGGATTATTATTTGTGTAAGAAAAGATTTAAGGAAAAGGCATTTGAAAAATTAGAAGGGTAGGCTTGTGCCGGCCCTTTTTCATTATTGAATTTAAAAGAGAATCTTCTATTTTTGTTTCAAATATGGTATTATTGATTAGTAGTATGTAAAAGGAGACGTCGAATGAGTAAGAAAAGAGTTTATGCGGCTATCGAAATTGCTGATCAAGAGATTCGTCTTATCGTTTTAGAGATATTTGAAGCCCGTTACAACGTTTTAAGAACAGAAAGAGTTGCTTGTTCAGGTGTAGATAAAAATCAAAAGATTGTCGATGAAAGTGCTATTGTTACAGCCATTCGTCAAGCTATAACGAATGCACAGGCAGCTTTAGGATATCGAATTGAGCGTGTCTTATTGGCTGTTCCTAGTGTAAATGTAATGCGTAGCTCACAAAAGGTGCGTGTTCAGATTGAAGATGGTACAAAAATATTCGTTTGTTCCATATTCAGCAAGGATTTAAAAACGCCATTCAAAAACGATTGAATGAAGATGTAGAATTTGTCAATGCGAATAAGGTGTCTTATGAAGTCAATGGACAAGTGAGTCAGAAACTTCCATTAAATCAGGAATGTGAAGATTTCATTATGGATGTAGATTTATTATATGCCGACAAGGAAACAATCTATTCGTATGCTCGTTGTGTGGAACAGGCAAATCTTGAAATCTTGGATTTATGTGTAGATTCATTTGCGATTGGTCAAGAAACTGCGGCTTTGGCACAGAGCACAGAAAGAGTTACAATCCAAATTGATTTGGAACAGAATCACTCTACTTTTAGCTTTATTTAGTACAGGTCGTTTAATGACATGTACAACTTTGGATTATGGATACTTATGGTTCATTGAGGATATCCAAAGAAAATATAAGTTAAGTGATGATGTATGTTACAGATTATTGCAGAATATTTTCTCGGGTCAAGAAGATGAAAACAGTGATGTGATTGTTTATATTGAACAAAGAGAAGATATGCGTGTTGAGATTACGGCCAATGAATTAGCAAAGGCTTGTTTACCTCGTATTCGTCAATGGATTGCAGCTGTCAATGATGCATGTTTACCAATTGTTCGCCAAGGAAAATCAAGATATGTGATCACAGGACAAGGAAGTAACATTCCTGTATTGAAGGATCTAGATAAATCGTTCAATGCGAGCGCAATGATCTATCAAGAACAAGCTATTGGTGCAAGAGATGGTGCATTTGTGTGTGGCTTAGGTATGGCTTATGCATGGCAAGACATCAACCGTATTCACCATGATGACAGAATTAGTGCAAACAATAATGAATTAGAAGCGAGCATTGATTCTATTAATCAAAAGGCGCATACTGGTGAAGGTGGATTTACGAAGAAGTTAAAGAATGCTATTTTAGCAGATGAAGAATAAAAAAGAGAGGAAAATATTATATGACTGAATTTAATCAAGTAGCAAATATTAAAGTATTTGGTGTTGGTGGTGGTGGATCCAACGCTGTTAACCGCATGGTTGCTGATGGTGTTAAGGGCGTTGATTTCTATATCTGCAACACAGATGTACAAGTTATGAAAAACTCTCCTTGCGATAACAAAATCGTTTTAGGAAAGGAAACAACTAAAGGTTTAGGTGCTGGTGGAAATCCAGAATATGGACGTAAAGCTGCTGAAGAAAGTGAAGGAGAAATCCGCGAATCTGTAAAAGGAAGCGACATGGTATTTATCACTGCTGGTATGGGTGGTGGAACTGGTACGGGTGCAGCTCCATTAATCGCTAAGATTGCTAAAGAAGAAGGTGCTTTAACAGTTGCCGTTGTAACTCGTCCATTCACTTTTGAAGGTCGTCGTCGTGCAAACAATGCTAAAGATGGTATTGAAGAATTAAAAAATATGTTGACTCATTAATTATCGTTTCAAATGACAACTTATTAGATGTGATTGGTCGTAAACCAATCGAAGAAGCATGCCAAGCTGCAGACAACGTATTACGTCAAGGTGTTCAAACAATCTCTGACTTGATCGCTGTTCCAGCATTGGTAAACTTAGACTTTGCGGACGTTCGTAGCGTTATGCAAAATCAAGGTCGTGCATTGATCGGTATTGGTATGGCAGAAGGAGAAGACAAAGCTATCTCTGCTGCTGAAAAAGCTATCCAGTCACCATTATTGGAAGCACAAATCTCTGGTGCTAAATCAGCTATCGTAAACATCACTGGTGGTGACAAAGTTAGCTTATTTGATGCACAAAACGCTGTAGCTGTAATTCAAGATGCAGCTGGTGGAGATGTTGACTGTATTTTCGGTATCGCAATCAACGAACAATTAGGGGATGCGATCATCGTTACAGTTATCGCTACTGGATTTGAAGAACCAAAAGAAAAACAACGTAAAAGACGTAGTGAACCAGTAATTAAACAAGTTGCGAATGATACATTGTTCACAGAACCTAAAATCCAAGCGCCTGTTAACCCAGGTGTTGTAACTAGTGTTGAAAATAACACAAGTGATGATGAACAAATTCTAACTTCTTCTTCAATCGTTAATAGACATATATAGAGAGCTTAGTAAAAAGCTCTCTTTCTTGTTAGTAGTAATCAATATTCGTTAATTGCTATGGTATTAACTGCAAAATCCATAGCGAGATAGG
>VOFI01003930.1_pt1 | contig 44905 bp, 78 predicted proteins | sample 5384131 | NCBI WGS metagenome assembly VOFI01 (sample SAMN12384728, study PRJNA508395) | human gut metagenome | isolation source: healthy gut H | host: Homo sapiens
CAGGGACAGTGCCCAGTGGGAACACACCCTGCTGATCACCGAAGGGGAACCGGAAGTACTGAGTTGGTAAGAAAGGATGATAGCAATGACGTTTATGGAATTGGCCAAAGCCAGATATTCGGTCCGGAAATTCAGTGACAAACCCATTGAAAAGGAAAAATGGATGCCATCCTGGAAGCGGGGCGCATTGCTCCCACCGGTCATAACTACCAGCCGTACCGGGTGTACGTGCTGCAGAGTCCGCAGGCCTTGGAAAAGATCCGGGGATTGACCCGGTGCGCCTTCAATGCGCCGGTGGTGCTGATGGTCACCGTCCGGAAGGACGAAGAGTGGGTGAACCCGTTCGAACACAGCATTCGGGCTGGTGAGCAGGATGCCAGCATCGTGGCCACCCATATGATGCTGGAAGCCTGGGAACAGGGCATCGGATCCTGCTGGGTGAACTATTTCCCGGTGACGAAGACCGCTGATGCCTTCGGCCTGGAACTGAACGAAGTGCCCCTGCTGCTGCTGCCCATGGGCTATGCTGCGGAAGGGGTACATGCTGCCCATCTCCACAACGAACGGAGAAGCAACGACGAACTGGTGAAAGTATTATAAAAATGTACGGGCGGGTCGGTGTGACCTGCCCGTTTTTTTGCCCCGGCGGGCAATATCTCTTATCGCTACAAAGGAAAGGAGGGCCCATGGATTCAAGAAGTATCCGCTGTTTTCAGCTGGTTTATGAAAAAGGCAGCATCCATCAGGCTGCCAAAGAATTATTTATCACCCCCCAGGGTATCAGCCGCATCATCAGCGCCCTGGAAGGGGAGCTGCAGACGCCGCTGTTTGTGCGCAGCCATGGCGGGATGGCACCGACGGAGGCAGGGACGTATTTTTATGGACATACCCAGTCTCTGCGGAGACAGCTGATGCAGCTGCAGCTGGGCATACAGGGAACTGAAACAGCAGCCCGGACTGCGCATCGGCTTTGCCTGCGGTGTCCTCAACTGCTTTCTCCGTCCCGCTTCCGCGCCTGGAAGGCCCGCCATCCGGAACTGGTGCTCGAATGGACGGAAGATTTCAATGCGGACATCCTGAAAATGATCCGGGAAGGTACGCTGTCCTGCGGTTTTTGCATCGGCCCTGTCCCGGAAGACGGACTTTTCCACAAAGAACTGTACCGTACCACGGTCAGCGCCCTCGTTTATGACGGCCATCCCTTCTACGGACGGCAGGAAATTTCGGTGGAAGACTTGAAAGACCAGCCCCTCATCTGTCTGAATGAACATTTTTCCATTTTCCATGCTCTTGTCGAGCGTTGTGCCGATTTTGGCTTTACGCCGCAGTTTGCTGTGAAGACCATGGAAAGCAGCCTGATCGAACACTTCTGCCGGGAAAGAATTGGCCTGGGCATCGATGTACCGATCCACCCTGTGGGCGAACCCCTGCGCTGCATTCCCATCCGGGAAACGGCTCCCTGGCGGATTTCCTTTGTCTGTCAGAAGGGAGGGAAAGGGAACCCCTCCTGGGCGAAATGGCTTCCCTGCTGACGGACGGGACGCCTGCCGTCCCTTGTCAATGATTTGTTGCTACCTGCTGTCGCTTTTTTTGATGGGCGGCAGCTGCTTTTTTTTATGGTATGGTAAATGTAACTTTTGAATCATCCATCCGCAGTACAGCAACAGGAGGCTTTTGATTATGATCCGGAAATACCCGCATTTGTCCAGTCCGCTTACGGTTGGCCGCACAACCTTTAGGAACCGCATCTTTTCTGCGCCCATGGGCGGAACAGACATTACCAATGACGGCTGCATCGGCCCGAAATCCACGGCTTTTTATGAACTTCGTGCCAAAGGCGGCGCGGCAGCCGTTACAGTTTCTGAACTCATGGTCCATCCCCAGACGGACGGCTCCCATGCCTACCACCTGGATGAATCCATCCTCAATTCTCTGGCGTCTGCCACCTATACGGCCGATGTCATCCGCCGCCATGGCGCCATCCCTTCTCTGGAATTGTCCCATTCCGGGCAGTTCGCCGGTACGTACATGACGGATAAGAGCCGTCAGCACGGCCTGAACCAGTGGGGCCCCAGTGAAGGCGTGCGTCCCGACGGGGTGCCGGTCAAAGCGCTGACCCGGGAACTGATCCGGGATATCGTCGCAGCCTACGGCCACGTGGCCGGCCTGGCCAAACGGGCGGGCTTTGAGATGCTCATGATTCACGGCGGCCACGGCTGGCTGATCAACCAGTTCCTGTCGCCGCTGTTCAATCACCGCCAGGACGAATACGGCGGCAGCCTGGAAAACCGGACGCGCTTCGCCATCGAAGTCCTGCAGGCCGTCCGCGCTGCCGTCGGTCCCTTTTTTCCCCATCGAATTCCGTATGAGCGGGGCTGAGTTCACAGAGGGGCGGCTACGATTTGGCCGAGGGCGTACGGATTGCCCAGGCCATCGAACCGTACGTGGATATCATCCACGTTTCGGCCGGTACGTACCAGAAAACGTTTGGCATCACCCATCCGTCCATGTTCGAGGATCATGGCAGGAACGTCTTCCTGGCTGCGGAAATCAAGAAGCATGTGCATAAACCCGTCGCCACCATCGGCGGCCTGACCGACCCGGAAATGATGGTAGAAATCATCGCTTCGGGCAAGGCGGACATCGTCTATATGGCCCGCCAGCTCCTGGCCGATCCGAAACCCCGCGGAAAATCGAAGAGGGGCGGGATGATGAAATTGTCCACTGCCTGCGCTGTTTCACCTGCATGGCCGAACGGGCGGCCACCTCGACCCGCCGCTGCACGGTCAATCCCTCATCGGCCGCGAACTGGACGGCACGGAAACCAGCCGGCGCCCCAGAAAAAGAAGGTGCTGGTGGTGGGTGCCGCCCTGGCGGCCTCTATGCGGCCTATACGGCAGCCCGCCGCGGCCATCAGGTCATCCTCTGTGAAAAAGAAGCAGAAGTCGGCGGCATCCTGAAAGCGAGCAGGCCATTCCCTTCAAACATGATGTATGAAGCGAAAGCAGGCCATTCCCCTTCAAACATATGAACTGGGGGCGTACGTACGAACGCCTGGCCCAGCGGGCTGGTGTGGAGATCCACCTCAACACGGTCGTGACACCGGCCTATGCCGAGAAGGAAGCACCCGATGCCCTGATCCTTGCATCCGGTTCCCGTCCCCTGGTCCCGCCCATCAAGGGGCTGGACGGAGACAATGTTGTCATCGTCAATAACTACTATGTAAAGAAAAAAAGGCAAGGTGGGGTAGCACGTGGTCGTCTTCGGCGGCGGCCTGGTCGCATTGTGAATGTGCCATCCATCTGGGACAGGAAGGAAAAGAAGTGGATATCGTGGAAATGCGGCCCGTCCTGGCACCGGATGCCAATGTCCGCCATCGTCCGCTGCTGCTTGCGCAGATCGAGAAGTACGTACACGTCCACACAGGCTATAAAGGCCTGGAAGTCACGCCCCGGGGAATCCTCTGTGAGGACTCTGAAGGGAAACAGGTCCTGGTGGAAGGGGATACCGTCATCTGCGCCCTGGGACAGCGTTCCCGTACGGATGTGGTCGATGCCCTCCGGGACAGCGCCCCCTTCGTCCGCGTCATCGGCGATGCCGGCAAAGTATCGACCATCACCAATGCGGTGTACCAGGGTACTGGGCTGCGTTGGATATATAAAAACAAAGAGCTGCGAAAAAGATTCGCAGCTCTTTGTTTTTGTTTCTGGTCGATGGAGGCAGGCTTTCGCCGGCGCTCAACCCCTCTTGCCCGCAGGGCGATATTTGTCATAAAAAATAACACGCCCCGAAATGGGAGCGGGTTATTTTTTTCACCATTACAACAGAATATACTTCAACACGAACAGCACGGCCAGCACATACATCAGCCCGCTGATCTTCTGGGACCTGCCCGTCAGCAGGTTCAATACCACGTAGGTGATGACACCGAAGGAGATCCCTTCGGAGATGCTGTGGCAAAAGGCATGGCGATGATGGCGATGTAGGCCGGGATGGCTTCACTCAGGTCATCCATCTTGATCTTCGTCACAGAAGAGAACATCAGGAACCGACAATCACCAGGGCCGGTGCCGTGGCGAAGGAGGGAATGGCCATGAAGAAAAGGGCTCAGGAACAGGGACAGGAGGAACAGGATGGCCACTGTGATGGACGTAAGCCCGGTGCGGCCGCCCTCGGAAACACCGGAGGCACTTTCCACGAAGGTGGTGACGGTACTGGTACCCAGCAGTGCCCCGGTGCAGGTGGCGCAGGCATCTGCCATCAAGGCGCCTTTGATGTGGGGCAGGTGGCCTTCTTCATCCAGCATGTCGCTTTTGGCTGCCACCCCGATCAGGGTTCCCAGGGTATCAAAGGTATCCACAAACAGGAAGGCGAAGATTACGGCAAAAAAGTTCAGGCTCATCACATGGGAAAAGTCCAGCTGCAGGAACAGGGAGGTCGGACTGATGGGCGCAAAGGAGGCCAGACCGCCGGACAGGTTGGGGAACACACTGAAGGTGCCCAGTTCCGGATTGGGCACATACAGACCGGTGGCTTCGCAAATCATTCCCAATACCCAGGTGCCCAGGATACCGAACAGGATGTTGCCCCGGACGTTTTTGATGATCAGGTAGGCAGTGAAGAGAATGCCCAGCATGGCCAGCAGGACCGTGATGCCCACACTGTGGAAGGTTCCGTCGCTCATGGCCTTGGTAAAGGAATACAGGGAGACCTTGGTCGCCTTGTTGGCCACAATGATCCGGGCATTCAGGAGCCCGATAAAAGCGATGAAAAGCCCGATGCCCACGGAAATGGCCTGCTTCAGTGTCATGGGGATGGCATTGAAAAATGGCTTCCCGGATGGAGGTCAGGGACAGGATGATGAAGATGACGCCTTCAATGAATACGGCCGACAGGGCCATTTCCCAGCTGTTCCCCATCTGCAGGCAGACGGTGTAGGCAAAAGTAGGCGTTCAATCCCATGCCCGGTCCCAGGGCAAAGGGATAGTTGGCAAAAAGCTGCCATGAAAAAGGTGCCCAGGGCGGAGGCGATGGCTGTCACGGTCAGCAGGGCTCCCTTATCCATACCGGTGGCACTCAGAATCGACGGGTTCACGATCAGGATGTAGGCCATGGTCATGAACGTGGTGATGCCTGATACGATTTCCGTCCGCATGGAGGTGTGGTTCTCCTTCAGATGGAAAATCTTTTTCGCAAAATTCTTCCATAATCAACTTCCTTTCTTTTTGTTCCGCAAGGTCTGTGAGCAGGGGCTGCCAGAGCCCCCGTCAAAGCGGGCCTTCTATTGAAGGGTCCTTCTATTATAGCAAAAAAAAAAAACGGGAATCTGTTAGAATAGGAGAGAATAAAATGAAGGAATCGAGGAAAAAATGACAGATCTCTTAGCATCGCTGAACGAACAACAGGCTGAGGCAGTCCGCCAGATTGCCGGGCCTATTTTAATTTTGGCCGGAGCCGGATCCGGCAAGACGAAAGCGCTGACCACCAAAATCGCCTATCTGCTGGAAAAAGGGGTGAAACCATGGAACATCCTGGCCATCACTTTCACCAACAAGGCGGCCAAGGAAATGCGCCAGCGGGTGGATGCGCTGGTGGGGCCTTCGGCCAAGGACGTGTGGCTGTATACCTTCCACGGTTTCTGCAACCAGCTGTTGCGCCGGGACATCAACCATCTCCCCGGCTACACCACCTCTTTTTCCATCTATGATCCCACGGATTGTAAGAATGTGCTGAAGGAAGCCCTGAAGAAGCTGAACCTGGATGAGAAGTTCTATCCGCTGTTCCGGCGCTCCTTTCCACCATCAGCAACGCCAAGAATGCCCAGGTGGACGCCAGTGAATTCGCCCGCCAGGCTGATGATTTCCATGCCAAAAAGTGGCGGAGATTTATAAGGAATACCAGAACCACCTGCACCAGAGCAATGCCCTGGATTTCGATGACCTGCTGCTTTTAACGGTCAAGCTGCTGCAGCAGTTCCCGGATGTCCGGGAAAAATACCAGAACAAGTTCCACTATGTACTCATCGACGAGTACCAGGACACCAACCATGTCCAGTATCTGCTGGCCAAACTCCTGTCTGCGCCGGAAAACAACCTGTGTGCCGTGGGGGATATCGACCAGAGCATCTATGGCTGGCGGGGCGCCGATATCAGCAACATCCTGATTTCGAAAAAAGGATTACCCCCAGGCCAAAATCTATAAACTGGAACAGAACTACCGCAGCACCCAGGTGATTTTGGACGCAGCCAACGAGGTGATCAAGCACAACGCGGCCCGGCGGCCCAAGAACCTGTGGACGGAAAACGGCAGCGGGCAGCCCATTGCCTACTTCCAGGCCCGGGATGACCGGGAGGAAGCTGAATTCGTGGTGGGCCAGATCCGAAGCTGCAGCGGGAACGCATCAGACTGGGGGATATGGCCATTTTGTATCGGACCAATGCCCAGAGCCGGATGTTCGAAGAAAACCTGATCAACAACGGTGTGCCCTATGTGATGGTGGGGAGCCTGAAGTTCTATGACCGGAAAGAAGTAAAGGACCTTTTGAGCTATCTGCGGTTCCTGTCCAACCACCGGGATATCCAGGGGCTGGAACGGATCATCAACGAACCCAAGCGGGGCATCGGGGCAGCCACGGTGACCAAAATCCGACCCTGCTGGAAGAAAGCGGCATGCCTCTTGACGAAGTGCTGCAGACGGTGCAGGCCAAAGAGATGCTGGGCCGGTCTCTGGGCAAGATCCAGGCCTTCAGTGATATGATCAGTGAACTGGATGGGGTGAAGGATACCCCTGCCGGTGAAAGAGCTGATGGAACGGGTGCTAGAAAAAGAGCGGGTACCAGGAAGCCCTGCGGCTGGACGGATCCGACCAGGCAAAAAGCCGTATCGACAACCTGAACGAATTCCTGCGGATCGCCGACGAATTTGCCAGGGATCCGGGGAGAGGAGAACAACCAGACCCTGGAGGACTTTTTGAACCATGTGGCCCTGGTGGCGGACATCGACGATGCCAAGCTGACCAAGGATTCCGTGACCCTCATGACCCTTCATTCGGCCAAGGGACTGGAATTCCCGGTGGTGTTCATCGGGGGCATGGAGGACGGCCTGTTCCCCAGCCAGCGGTCCCTGGAAGATGAGGACAAACTGGAGGAGGAACGGCGGCTTTGCTATGTGGGCATCACCCGGGCCAAGAAGCAGCTGTACCTGACCAGCTGCCGCAGCCGGATGGTATACGGCCGGGTGGTCATGTATCCGCCTTCCCGTTTCCTGGAGGAAATTCCCCGAACTTGATCCAGAACGTGTCCCTGCGCCGGGCCAGCATGGGAGGCTATGGCGGTTACAGGGGCCAGCAGAGCCAGCAGCATTCTGGGCTGCGGACCATTGCCCGGCACCGGGGAGGCAGCATCCTGGATACGCCGAAACCGAAGCAGGAGGGTTTTGTGCCGGAAGGAGCCGCCGTGCCGGAATTCCACGCCGGGGGATAAATGCCGGCACAAAAAGTTCGGGGTGGGTACCATCATCGAAGCCAAACCGGACGGAAGCGAGGGACAGCTGGTGATGGTGGCCTTCCCGGGCTGCGGCATCAAGCAGCTGGCCACCAAGTATAAGATCTTGCAGAAAATCTGAGGAGTCTGAACCATGAGCATGACAAAAGAACAGGCCGCAGCCCGCATTGATGAGCTGCGTGCCATCATGAAAAAGAATTCCCTATCTGTATTATGTCCAGGACAATCCCATCATCACCGATGGGGAATACGACGCCATGATGCGGGAACTGAAAGCCCTGGAAGCCCAGTATCCGGACCTGGTGACGCCGGATTCCCCCAGCCAGCACGTGGGGGCTATGCCAAACCGGGCTTTACGGAAGTACGGCACATGACGCCGCTTTTGAGCCTGGCCAATGCGTTTTCTCCGGAGGAGATGGAGGAGTTCGACCGGCGGGTGCACGAAGGCCTGCCCAGGGACGCCAGGGTGCAGTATGTGGTGGAACCCAAGATCGACGGCCTGGCCTGCAGCATCATCTACGAGAATGGCCGGTTTCGTGCGGGCAGCCACCCGGGGCGACGGCGTGGTGGGTGAAAACGTCACGGAAAATGTACGGACCATCCAGAATATCCCCAAACAATTGAAACCCATCCCGGGCATGGAGATCCCGGAACTCCTGGACGTGCGGGGAGAAGTGTACATGCCCAGGGCAGCCTTCGTGAAGCTCATGAGGAACGGCAGGAAGCCGGGGAACAGGAATTTGCCAACTGCCGGAACGCGGCAGCTGGTTCCCTGCGGCAGCTGGATCCCCGGGTCACTGCCAAACGTTCCCTGGCTTTTTTGCTTACGGGATCGGAGTAGGGGGCCGGCAATCTGCCCACCCATAACGCTTCCATGGATATGCTCCAGCAGTATGGCTTTACCACCACGGAAGGCCGCACCCTGGTGGATACCATCCAGGAGGCCAATGATCTGATCAAAAGCATGGGGAACGGCGGGCCAGCCTGGGCTACGACACCGACGGCGTGGTGGTGAAGGTCAACGATGTGTGGCAGCAGAACCTTCTGGGTGCCACCGGCAAGGATCCCCGCTGGGCCATGGCCTATAAATTCCCGCCGGAACAGGCGGAAACCGTTTTGGAGGACATTGTGATCCAGGTGGGGCGTACGGGAGTCCTGACACCCACAGCAGTACTGCAGCCGGTGCGGCTCTCCGGCAGCACCATCAGCCGGGCCACCCTGCACAACGAAGACTTCATCAAAGAACGGGATATCCGCATCGGCGACCATGTGGTGATCAACAAGGCCGCGGAAATCATCCCGGAAGTGCTCCATGTGGTGACGGAGAAGCGCACTGGGGAGGAAAAGGTGTTCCATATGCCGGAAACCTGTCCGGAATGTGGCTGGAAGGCGGAACGGAAACCCGGGGAAGCGGCCTGGCGCTGCACCAACCCCATTGCCCGGCTCTGGGAAGAGGGGGACTGATCCATTTCACCAGCCGGGACGCCATGGACATCGACGGCTGCGGTCCCAGCGTACTGGCGCAGCTGACAGCCAGCGGCCTGGTGAAGGATCCCTCCGACCTGTATCTTCTGACCACGGAACAGCTGATCCAGCTGGACCGGATGGGACAGAAAAGTGCCGATAATCTGGTCAATGCCATCCAGAACAGCAAGAGCCAGAGCCTGGATAAATTGCTGTTTGCCTTGGGCATCCGCCACGTAGGGGCCAAGGTGGCCCGGATCCTGGCGCTGAAGTACGGCACCATGGACAAGCTGGCCACTGCTTCTCAGGACGGGCTGGCCCAGATTCCGGACATCGGGCCGGTCATCGCCGAAAGTGTGGTGACCTGGTTCGGAGATCCGGTGAACCAGGCGTTTGTGGAGCGGTTGAAGGAGCTGGGACTGAACATGGAAATGACCACAGGACCGGCTCTGGATGAGAATCATCCCTTCTATGGCAAGACCATGGTGTTCACCGGTACCCCTGCCCACCTTGGACCGGGCCACGGCCCAGACCATGGCCCAGGAAGTGGGGGCCAAAGTCACCAGCAGTGTCAGCAAAAAGACTGATTACGTAGTAGCCGGCGCCGATCCGGGGGAGCAAGTACACGAAAGCTCAGACCCTGGGCGTGACCATCCTGGACGAAGCGGAGTTCCTGCGGCTGTTGAGAGGCGAGCAGGAATAAGTGATTGGTGGCTAGTGGTTAGTGACTAGTGAAGGAAAGAACCTGTTCCCTTCGATGGGGAACAGGTCCTTTTTGATTGGAATGAAATTGATGAACGAAAAAATCCCGCCGCCCGTTGGGACGGTGGGATTTTTGGATTATTTTTCTGCCGTTTCAACTTTGCCGGTGAACAGTTCCTTTGGTGCAGCTCCGGACCACGTTAATGGCCAGGAACATCAGGCACAGGGCAACTACCAGCTGCAGGCCTTCCACCATGGGGAAGAACACGCCAGCCATGGCTTTCTTGTAAATGCCATAGATGGACAGGCACAGGGCACTCATGGTCACCAGGAACATAAAGGTCATGGGAATGTAGAGCATCCAGCTCTTCCGGCCGGTCACCTTCAGGAATACGGCCAGAGCAACCAGGCACAGGGCACTGAGCAGCTGGTTGGCAGCACCGAACAGCGGCCAGATGTTCATATAACCGCCCAGGCACAGCAGGTAGCTGGGAATCAGGGTTACGATGGTGGCAACGTAGGTGTTGCTGAAGAATTTGGCTACAGAGCCTTGTTCATGGCCTTCTTCCGGAGCCAGGATTTCCTGGAACATCATCCGGCCGATACGGGTTACTGCGTCGATGGTGGTCATGGCCAGAGCGGATACGCACATGGTCACGATGCAGGTACTGTAATATTGGGGGAATCCCAAACATGGTGAAGTAACCGCCGATGGCACTGCCGAAGATGGCAAACGGAGTGGCTTTGGGCAGCTGGCCGTTCACAGCCACGGAGCAGGCAATGACCAGAGAAACAACACCCAGGGTGGATTCAATCAGCATGGAGCCATAACCAACAGGCAGCATGTCTTTTTCATTGGAAATGGTCTTGGAGGAAGTACCGGAGGAGACCAGAGAATGGAACCCGGATACAGCCCCGCAGGCGATGGTGACAAACAGGATCGGGAACAGCGGTTTGTCCGGCTACATCAAAAGAGGTGAAAGCAGGCATGTTGATGGAAGGGTTGCCAACGATGATCCCAACTACGCCGGCCAGGATCATACCCAGCAGCAGGAATACACTCAGGTAGTCACGGGGTTGGATCAGCAGCCACATGGGCATGATGGAAGCTGCAAAGCAGTACGCATAGGTCACATACAGCCAGGTGGTACGGGTAGCATAGATCGGATGGGCAATGCCCAGGCTCACCATGGCGATCATGCACACAATGCCCAGGACCAGTTCTTTGGCACCGGTGATGTGGAAGCGGCGGGTAACGATACCGAACACCACAGCCACGGCGATGTAGATCATGGAAATGGAAGCAGCAGAGGCGTTAGGCCCCATCAGTTCGCCGGTCTTGGAGAACCCGTTGAAGGTGCTGGCCATGATGTCGGAGAAGGCTGCAATAACCAGCAGGGAGAACAGCCAGCCGAACATCAGGAACATCTTGCAGCCCGTATGGCCTACATACTGTTCGATCAGGGCGCCCATGCCCTTGCCGTCGTTTTTCACAGAAGCATACAGGGCGGTGAAGTCCTGTACAGCACCGAAGAATACGCCACCGACCAAAATCCATAAGAAAGCAGGAACCCAACCGAACATGGCGGCGATAATCGGACCGGTTACAGGGCCGGCACCCGTAATGGAAGAAAACTGATGGGCAAATACCGTAAACCGGGAAGCAGGAGCAAAGTCCTTATCGTCTCTGAAGCGATAGGCAGGAGTCTTCGCATCCGGTTCGATTCCCCAGGTCTTCACCAGCCAGCGACCATAAAACATGTACGCACAGATGAAGATGACAATAGCTAAACACACAAGCGTTAATCCGTTCATCAATATCACTCCTTATCACTCCTTTGAAAAAAATCCGACACTCGCATGGACAAGTGTCGTCATCAAATCGGATGCTTGTTTATAGTTCCGTAATTTATCACTCTTGTCACAGATTGTCAACAGTTTTTTGTATACCTCATACAATATTTTTTTAAAGTGTTAGCGGGTTGAAGACAGCAAATGGAATATACAGAAAAATTGTCCTCATAATAAAAACTTTCTTGAAATATATACAATTAACTGTCCTCTGGGAATGAACTTTTTTAAATGGAGTGGTTTCCTGGAAAGGGCGGCTCCCGCTAAAATTTTTGCTTTTCTTGGTCATGGCTGGAAAAATCGTGGAATGTATCTTTTTAAACAGGAAAATGAAATTGAATGGATCCTATAAAGAAAAATTAGCGAAACGGTTGCATTTTCTCCTGGGAGGTGCTATAGTCGAAACCGTCAATTTCACAGGATAAATGCCACGAAGAGAAGGAGTAGGCTTGTGGAACCTTACAGAGAGAGTCCGGATGGTGAAAGGACCCGGGGGAAGGAAGCAGAACTGGTCTCAGAGCAGCCATCTGAAAGCCTGGAATGAGAAAGTAGGATGAGCCGGAAACCTGACCGTTAGCAGACAGGAAGATATCGACCGGGAACGGTCCGTATCCGGGAAAGCGCATCCATTGGAAAAATGGATGAATAAGAGTGGCCGGAAGCGAGTCCTTTCGACCGCTTTATTTTGATCGAGGTATTTTTTATGATGCAGATTGGTTCACTGCTGTTATTGTTTCTTGTGATTTTCCTGGGAATGATCACCAAAAAGAATGTGGGGATCATCGGTTTCCTGGCGGCTTATGTGTACGGGACCTTTGTGACCGGCATGAAAGCCAAGGAAATCTATGCTCGGGGGCTTTCCCACAACGGTATTTTTCCTGATCATGGCTTCCACCTTTTTGTTCGGCATCGCCAACCACAATGGTACGTCCACTGTCCTGGCACGGAACGTATCATATCTTCCCGGGACAACAACAAACTGATTCCCTGGATGTTCTTTGGTGCTGCTGCCATTCTGGCAGGGGTAGGGGGGCTCCATGCTGATCCTGGTGGTGATCATGCTCCATTGCCTATCATACCTGTCTTGCCCGGCATCTGGATGTGACCATGACTTCCATCATTGTGCTGGCAGGGGGGGATGATCGGTGGCCTGTCGCCCATTACCCTGAACGGGATCGTGGCCAATACCCTGGCCATCCAGAACGGGGTGGACAACTACATGCCCATCTGGGGCGCGTATTCCTTTCCATTTTGCCATGGCACTGATTGCTTATGTGGTGTTCAAAGGCTGGAAAGTCCCCAATACAGAGCCGGACAAGGATTTTACACCCTTTAACCGGGCCCAGGTGGTCACCTGATTGCTATTGTACTGGTCTGCCTGGCCACGATCTTCTTTAAACAGAATATCGGCCTGGTATGCATGGCCTTTGCCGCTATCCTGATCCTGCTGGACTACTGTGACCAGAAAGTGGCTATTGCTGCAGTTCCCTGGGAACCCTGGACACAGCCCATCATGCCCTGGATGCGGGCGTGGTTGATGATGGGGGTCCGGCCCATCGTAGGGACCAACGGTGTGGTCCTGAGCCCCTTTTCCACGGTGGGCGCGCTGGCCTGCGGGTGTGCACCGGAAGGCGTGGACGTGAACAGACTGTATAAGAATCTGTTGCTTACAGCCATTTTGTTCAGCGTTTCTGCCTTTGTGGTTTCCTATCTGGGAATTTATACAAAACTTTTCCTGTAAATATATAGTAGGAAATTAATTTGGCATGAATAAAAAAAAAGAAGCTGTGAAAAATCATTCACAGCTTCTGAATTTTGCCAGCGGAAGCTGGCTTCCATCGGCTAGTGACTAGTGACGGGGACGTGAAAAGCATTTTCACGTCCCCTTTTATTCATAATGATTCAGGATGTTTCGTACCCGTTCTTTTTTTTGACCTGGGAATCTTCCATTCGTAGTTGCTGAAGTTGTTTTCCTTGTGATCCGTGGAATAATCGGCATAATCGAAATCGTGATCCCGTTCGTAGCTGCGGTTGTAATCGCCGTGTCCATCGTCAAGCTGCCAGATGCTTTCCATTCCTTGCATTTCCTTTCTTTTGCAATCCACAGGACACCTCCCTGTAAACAGGTGGGGTTCGGTTCTTTTTGCTGGTAATTTCCCTGCTAAACAGTGTACAATAAATACAGAATAAGTCAATAGGTTGTTGCAGTGATACAGAATTAGGGGAGTGGATGCCATGAAAATCGTAACGCATGAATACGATCAGGATGTACAGGTAGGCGTAATTTCTGATGACGGTAAGTATGTCTATCCGGCCAACAAATATGCCAATATGTATGAACTGATCCAGGAAAGCGACTTCGAGGAACTGCTGAGCATCAATCGGATGGGTCTGGGCGGCGTACCTCTGGATCAGGTGAAGATCCTGGCTCCTCTGACCAATCCCCCGGAACGATATCATCTGCCTGGGTATCAACTACAAATCCCATGATGAGGAACTGCCCGATGCCTATGTCCCGAAAAAATCGTACAGCGCCAGGTTCCCGTGTATTTCTCAAACGGGTGGACCGGGCCACGGATCCAGACGGCATCATTGACGGCCATTTCAATGTAGTCAAGGAACTGGACTACGAATGTGAACTGGCCGTGATCATCGGCAAAGAAGCCAGAAACGTGGAAGAAAAAAGATGCTGCCGATTACGTATTCGGCTATACCATCATCAACGATGTAACGGCCCGTGATGTGCAGGTGGCCCATAAACAATGGTATTTCGGGAAGAGCCTGGATACCTTTGCCCCCATGGGACCCTGCATCGTGACCGCGGATGAATTCCCGTTCCCGCCGGCGCTGCATCTGACCTGGGCAAGGTGAACGGCCAGCTGCGCCAGGACAGCAATACCAAATACCTGGTGCACGGGATCCCGTATATCATCAGCGAACTGTCCAAGGGCATGACGCTGCGGGCAGGGGACCATTATCGCTACCGGTACGCCTTCCGGTACGGGTATCGGGATGAACCCGCCCCAGTTCCTGAAAAACGGGGATGTGGTGGAATGCAGCATCGAAGGAATCGGGACGCTGCGGAATGTGGTGAAATGATAATCGCTAGTCTCTAGTCTCTAGTCTACAGCCGATGGTGAGAAATCGCCATCGGCGATTTCTTTTTATGTAACAAAAAACGCTGCCCCGCAGGACTTAGCGTTTCTACTTTTTAATTGGTGGAACTAACTGGACTCGAACCAGTGACCCCCACGATGTCAACGTGATACTCTAACCATCTGAGCTATAGTTCCATAAACAACATCATTATTTTACTCGAAACAGAGGCCTGTTGTCAATAGGGTTTCCTGTTTCTTTTTACCGGGGAAACGATATAATGAATATATTGGATAACTTATGGAAACAGGTAGGAGGAATGGAGTTTGCCTGAAGTGACGGAAAACGGTTTGCCTTCCGGGATGCGCGGAAATGGTGGCGGTCCTGGGAGAAAATGATGAATATCTGCGGCAGATGCAGCAGGTGCTGGGCTGCCAGCTGGATTCCCCGGGGCAACGAGCTCATTGCCCAGGGAAGCGGCCAGGATACGGAACTGGCGGAAAGCTGGTGGGAGAACTGCTGTACCTGTATCGGCAGGGGCTGCCCATCACCGAACATGATGTGAAGTACAGTCTGAAACTGGTTCTGGACGGGCAGGAAGGAACAGCTGCACAAGTTGTTTACCGATACGGTACTGACCACGGTGCGGGGACGCCAGGTAAAGGCCAAGACCCTGGGTCAGCTCCAGTATCTGAAGACCATCGCCCAGAACGATATCACCATTGCCATCGGACCGGCCGGCACGGGCAAGATACCTGGCTGTGGGGCCATGGCCGTCAAGGCGTTGAAGAACAAGGATGTGGAACGGATCATCCTGACCCGGCCTGCGGTGGAAGCCGGCGAAAAGCTGGGGTTTTTGCCGGGGGACCTGCAGGAAAAGGTTTGAATGACGCCTTCATCATCCTGGACGAGGCCCAGAACACCACGGCAGAACAGATGCGCATGGCACTCACCCGGTTCGGCTTTGGCCCAAGCTGGTGGTCACCGGGGATGCCACCCAGGTGGACCTGCCCAGTGGACGGCAGTCGGGACTGGTGAACGCGGCCTATGTGCTGCGCAATGTGCCGGGCATTGGGATTGTGCATTTCAGCGAGCACGATGTGGTCCGTCACGAAATCGTAGGGGCCATCATCAAAGCGTACGAAAAATACGACAAAGCCCGGAAGGAACGGAAACGGGCAGCAGAACATAAAGGAGAAGAACAATGATCGTTACACTGGAAAACAACCAGGAAGAGATCGCCATTCCGGAAGAACTGGAAGCGACTCTGAAAAAGGCCATGGACATTGTGGCCCGGAAGGAAAATCTGACGGACAACACGGAAGTGGATATTACCATTGTGAACAATGAGGAAATCCATACCCTGAACCGGGAGTACCGGGGCATCGACCGGCCCACGGACGTGCTGAGCTTTGCCCTGGACGAGGGAGATGAGGAACCGGAAGTGGACGACGGGGCAGCAGAACACCTGCTGGGTGATGTGATCATTCTGCTCCCCGGGCTGTAGAGCAGGGGAGGAATTCGGCCACGGGCTTACCCGGGAAATGACGTATCTGGCCGTGCACGGCATGCTGCACCTGCTGGGATATGACCACATGGTGGAAGCAGACAAGAGAGTCATGCGAGCCCGGGAAGAAGAAATCCTGCGGGAACTGGACCTGGCGGAAGAAAAATACGGAGGCTGACATGGACCGGGAACTGTTCGAAGCGGCGGTGAAGGCCCGTCAGAACAGCTACAGCCCCTATTCCCACTTTGCGGTAGGGGCGGCGGTGCGGGCTGGCGACGGAAGGATCTTCACCGGCTGTAACATCGAGAACGCTTCCTATGGCCTGTGTATCTGCGCCGAACGGTGTGCCATCTTTGCGGCGGTGAAGGAAGGGGTGCGGGAGTTTTCGGCCCTCTGTGTCACGGCGGATACCCCGCAGCCGGTGTCTCCCTGTGGAGCCTGCCGGCAGGTGATGGCAGAATTTGCCATCCCGAAAGTATATCTGACGAACCTGAAAGGCGAATGGAAGGAAACCACGGTGGCGGAACTGCTGCCGTACAGTTTTTGTGTTATAAAAAGAAAGGAATCTGCATGGAACAGCAAGAACAGAAACAGCACCGCTCCGGCTTTGTGGCCGTTGTGGGACGCCCCAATGCGGGCAAGAGCACCCTGTTGAATCAGCTGGTGGGGGAAAAGGTGGCCATCATTTCCGACCGGCCCCAGACCACCGGAACCGGATCCTGAGCATCTTGAGCACGGATGCGGCTCAGATGGTCTTCCTGGATACCCCGGGTCTGCACAAACCCCAGGATAAACTGGGGGAACACATGGTCCAGGCAGCGGTGAATGCCATCAAGGAAGTGGATGTGGTACTGTTCGTGGTGGATGCCTCGGAAAAACGGGGCAAGGGGAGAACAGGTCATCCTGGAGCGGCTGAAGGAAGAATGTAAAGCTCCAGTGATCCTGGTGCTGAACAAAATCGACCAGATCCCCAACAAGGAGAGCCTGCTGCCCATCATCGCCCATTTCCAGAAAGAATACCCCTTCCGCAGCATCCTGACGCTGTCCGCCCTGGCCGATGAGGACTTTACACCGCTTTTGCAGGAAATCGAAGCCTGCCTGCCGGTGGGCCCCAGCTTCTATCCGGAGGACATGTATACGGACCAGCCGGAACGGGTCATGGCGGCAGAAATCATCCGGGAGAAGATCCTGCAGCTGACCCGGGATGAAGTGCCCCATGCGGTGGCAGTGCAGGTCCAGGAAATGAAGACCCGGCCCAACGACATGGTGTATGTACGGACGGATATCTACGTGGAACGGGATTCCCAAAAGGCCATCCTGATCGGGGCTAAAGGGAAGATGCTGAAGGAAATCAGCCAGCGGGCCCGGAAGGATATCGAGAATCTGATCGGCAACCGGGTATACCTGGAACTGTGGGTGAAGGTACGGCCCAAATGGCGGGAAAAAGAGGGCGACTTGAAGCGCCTGGGCCTGGCTAACGACCGGCCTCAATATTGACCGGAAAGCATGCCAGCGTGTATAATAAAAAGTGTATCTGTTTTATGATTTTGCGTGGAATAATCCAAAGGAGAGATGACTTATAGACGCAGGACCGGCCCTTGGCCGCTTATTGAAACCAATTGTATATCCTTTTGCCTTCTTGTTCTGGCATGTGGGGGAAGCCCTGTACCATTTCATGGGCATGGAGCCGGTGCATAAGGGTACCGGCCATTCTGAGGATGATCTCCGGAAGATGGTCAGCGCCAGTGAAAAAGGCGGAAGCATCGATCCGGTGGAAAGCAGGCTCATCGACAATGTGTTCGACTTGCTGACCGTGTGGCCCGGGAAGTGATGGTCCCCGGCAGGATATGGTATGTCTGTTCGTGGATGATCCCATCGAAGAAAACATGAAAGTCATCCGGGAATCGGGGCATACCCGGTATCCCCTGTGTGAGGAGGACCGGGATCACATTTTGGGCATGATCCACATCCGGGAATTCATGAATGCGGATTATAAGGCCCCCGGCTTCGACCTGAGGAGCATCATGCGGGAAATCGACGTGGTGCCCGAAAGCATGTCCATTGCCAAAATCCTGCAGCTGATGCAGCACAAACATGTGCAGATGGCGGCAGTGGCCGATGAATACGGGGTACAGCGGCCTGGTGACCATGGAGGACCTGCTGGAGGAAATCGTGGGCGACATCCAGGACGAGCATGACACGGATATGCCGGAAATCAATAAGATGCCCGACGGGTCCTATGTGTTTGATGGCCTTGTGCTGCTGGACGAAGTATCAGAAATCATGGGCATCCAGTTCGATGATCCGGAAGAGGATACCATCGGGGGCTATGTGTTCGGTCTGATCGGGGCAGCCTGTGGTGGGCGACAGTGTGGTGGAAAACGGCTACAAGTTTGAAGTGCTGGATTCCACTGGCTTTCGGGTGCTGCGGGTGCGGGTCATCCCATTGAAAAAAGACAACAAGAAGGAAGCGGCTGTCCATGAGCAGTGAAATGTTTTCAAGACGAAGCAATTATCCTCCGGGTTAGAAATTGGCAGACTGCGGATAAATACGCAGTCTGCTTTTGTCGTGAACACGGAAAAATCCCCCTTTGTGGCCTATGGGGCAGCCTATCCCCGCAGCCAGAGCGGTCGGCTGGTGCAGCCTTTTGCCCACCTGCAGGTGACGTTGGCTCCAGGCCGCAAAGTGGGCCACCCTGCGCAGCTGTGAAAGCCTGGAAATGCCCCAGCCCTCCGATTGGGAAAATCTGGCCTACGGGGCTATTATCGGGAAGTGGCGGAGAACCTGCTGGGGGAAGAGGAACCCCAGGAGGAGGTGTTCAGCTGCTGCTGGAAGCTTTTCGGCTGCTGGGCAAACGAAACAAGCGACTGGTGACGGACAGCACCTTGCTGAAGCTGCTGTCTCTGTGCGGGCTGAACCCCATCCTGGATGTGCACCAGCTGCAACGAGCCAGTGACGGGAGACGGATATTTCAGCCTGGTGCAGGGGGCTTCCTGTGCAGGAAATGCGCCATGGGGGATGAACTGCCTTTTACCCTGCCCACCCGGGACCTGATGGAGCAGCTGCTGCACCTGGATCTGAACGAACCGCCTGATTTTACGGTGCGGGGCCGGGAGCTCATGAGCCTGGAAAAAATTTTGTATCAATTTATCCTGTATCAGACGGACCGGCCCATCCGGAGTCTGGGTTTCTGGCGCAGATGGAGAAGACAACCCATGGATAAGGTGCAACTGGGAAAATTGATCTGGCGGCAGCGGAAGGACCTGCTGTTCGGCTGGTTTTCTTCTTCAATATCTTGACCAGCCTTGCCACTCCGGCGGTGGACTGGTATGTGCCGCTGAAGCTGGTGCTGCTGTTCTGGCTGGCCAGCGGGGTGTGGCTCACTATCCCCGTACTGGGACGGTACCAGAAACGGTCCTTTGCCTGGAAACTGGCCATTATAGCCCTGGTGCTGGGTCTGGTGACCCTGCTGCCGGCGTCCTGGCCCCCTGCGGGTGGAATATCCGGGTCTGGAACTGTGGTTCTGGGCGGCGGTGCCTTTGCCTGGTACAGCCTGTGGAATTTCTTCGGTTGGCAGAAAATGCGCCAGGCCCGGGGGATTTTTGTGGACTCTGTGGCCAGTGTTGCTGCTGGCAGGGGCGTTGGGCTGTGCTGGATCCTGATTTCGGGGCCTTGGGAGCATCCTTTCTGCAGCAGCTTTCTACGGGGCCCTGGGGGTCGAGTACCTCCGCTGTGGTGTCCATTACCAGCATCGGCTGCTGTTTACCGGGGGTCTGCTGTTGGTCAGTGCTTCGGCTTCTGGATGGCGCTGAACACCTTTGTGTGGATCCTGCCGGAACCCATCTATCCCATTTTGTGGGGGATGGCCTGCGCGGTGCTGGAGTGGATCTTTCCCCAGCTGGGGAAATAGATTTGTGTCCCCCCTGAAAGGGGGGAAAGGACCCGCTTGCGGGTAGGGGGTCCCCGCTCAGATGTGAGACCCCACCACCATTGCGCTGAAGCGCAACGGTCCCCCCTTTTCAGGGGAGGATAACTATGAACGACAAACGATGAACCAGAATTGTGAACATATAAACAGAGAGGGGAACCCTATGAAACTGGATTACCTGGGAATGTTAATGGCCTGGCGGGCCTGCATGAACAAGGGCTTTGCTGATTTCATGCAACAGGCGGATGCGGATATCTTCTGCATCCAGGAAACGAAGATGCAGCGGGAGCAGTCCACCTTTGAATTTCCCCTGGGCTACCATGAATACTGGAACAGTGCGGTGAAAAAGGGCTATTCCGGGACTGCCATCTTCACGAAGGAAGAACCGGAAAGCGTCACCTATGGCTTGGGCATCGAGGAACACGACCAGGAAGGCCGGGTCATTACGGCCGAATACCCGGGTTTCATCCTGGTGAACGTGTATACCCCCAATTCCCAGCGGGGGCTGGTGCGCCTGGATTATCGGGAAAAATGGGAGGATGCTTTCCAGGACTATGTGAGCCGGCTGGCGGAGAAAAAGCCGGTGATCGTGTGCGGGGGACCTGAACGTGGCCGCACAGCCCATCGACCTGAAGAACCCGGACAGCAATCACAAGAACGCCGGGTTCAGCGACCAGGAACGGGCCAAGTTCCAGCAGTTTTTGCAGCACGGGTTCGTGGATTCCTTCCGCAGCCTGTATCCTGATAAGGAAGGGGCCTACACCTGGTGGTCCTACATGTTCAAGGCCCGGGAACGGAATGCCGGATGGCGCATCGACTACTTCCTGGTGAGCGAAAACGGAAAGGAACACATCCAGGACGTGGTCATCCAACAACGAAGTGTTCGGCAGCGACCACTGCCCGGTGGAGCTGGATTGGAAGGAATAAAACGAGATGTCAGAAGTTAGAGCGCTCGCTGACGCTCGCTTTGAGACGTCAGCTTGACTGGCGATAAGCCGTACTGTCGTGCGTTTCAGCTCCAACAAGCTGACATCTGGCATCTTGAAGCCTGTCAGGGCGCTCTGATATCTTAGCAAGGAGGTCTCTCATCATGGAAGGTGCATTCATTGGCGATATTGTGGGTTCAAAATATGAATGGCGGAATTTCAAACACAAGGACTTTCCCCTGTTTTCCGAAGGCTGCCGGGCCACGGACGATTCCCTTATGACCCTGGCCGTGGCCCGGGCCTTTGCTGCCGTCAAAGCCCAGGGCAAGCTGCTGGAGCGGCCATACGGTCCTGCCGCTTTTGGCCAGGGAAATGCGGGCTTGGATGCCGGGTTCGGCGGATTTTCCTTCACGGTCGAAGGGATCCGGATACCTACCAGGGGGGCTGCCACCTGCCAACTCCGTACCCCAGGCCCCTGGTGAGTTTCGGACAGCAGCAGCTTTGGAAGATGCCCTGGCAATACGGAAATTCTATGAACCTGCCGGAAGAAATGAAGAAATTCTATGCCGGAGATGAAGATTGGTAAAAAAGAATAAGGATCCATAGTTATGGGGTCGCACCACTACCCACTGGCCTTCTACTAAAAAAACTGCCGCATCAGCGACAGTTTTTTTTGCTTTTCCTCATTCCCGCCAATATAAACAGCACCAGAGCCGCACAGAACGACACGAGAGCCGTCACCTGGGCACTTTTCAATCCCCACAGCAAAGCATAGCTCCCGGAGAAATTCCAGGAAGAACCTGCCGGGTATAGCAATGCCGAAGTCCCCGCCGGTGGGCGCCCCAAAAGCGTCCTCCGTTCAGCAGGTTGGCCATGCGGCCGATGCTCTGGCCGATGAAAGGGCCGGGCAGATCACGTCCAGCATCTCGATCCAGTTTACCTTATGTCGCCAGCAATAGAAGGCGCTTACGGCAGCGACACCCCCCAGGATGCCCCCTGGATGGCCATACCTCCCTGCCCATACGAAAGGGATTTCCAGCAGGTGATCGCTGTAGTAACCCCAGTCGAAGAAGAATACATCCCACAGACGGGCTCCTACCAGGCTTGGCTGAATCCGCCATAGATGCCGATGTCGGGCAGCAGCTTTTTCCCAGCCCCGGCCATCCCGCCAGGCCAGGAAGGCCACAGAAGTAGCCATGAAGATGGCCATGCGCAGCATCAGACCGTACATGCGTACAGGAAAGTTTCCTATAAAAAACAAATATTGATGCACAGTAAAGTCCTTTCTTACACTTATAAGAGTCACGAGTCTCTAGTCACTAGTCGACAGCCAAAGGAGAAAATTTACTGAAGCAAATTTTAAAGGACTTCCAACCTGCCAGCTATAGCTGGCTTCCTTTGGCTAGTGACTGTGGACGAAGACTAGTGACTGATCAGGGATTGACGAGTCAATCCCTGATCTTCACCAGCCTGAAATCCACATAATCGGCGGCCACCAGGCGGTATTGGGTACCGTCCCGTACGCCCTGGAACAGGTTCAGGAAGTGGGCCGCATCCCCGTGCACATGGCCGTAGATGCATTGCTCCACACCGTATTCCTTGCACAGCTCTGTGAAGCCTGTGACCTCGTCCGGATGGTACAGCGGGGGATAGTGGAGGGCGGCGATGAGGTGTTTCGCTCCGGCTGCTCTGGCCCCCTCCAGGCTGCGGCCCAGCCGCTGGCACTCCCGGTCGTAGATAAGCTGATCGTGTTCGCTGAACCCCTGCATGCTGGGCAGGTTCCAGCCCCTTGTGCCGCACAGGGCCACGTCTCCGGTCTGGTAGAACGTATTGTGGAGGAAATGGATCCGGGGCAGGGCCTCCTCCATTTTCTTCAGGGAGGTCCACCAGTAATCATGGTTCCCTTTCAGGATCACCAGTTCTCCCGGAAGATCCTGCAATACCCCAGGTCTTTTTCCACGGCGTCGGGCAGTTCCATGGACCAGGAGGTGTCGCCTACCAGCAGCACTGTGTCGCCGTCCCTGACCGTCTGTTTCCAATATTCCAGCACTTTTTCCCGATGGTTCAGCCACTGGTCTCTGAATACTTCCATGGGCTTTGTGGGAGGTTCTCCGGAAAAATGCAAGTCTCCCATGGCATAGATTGCCATAGTTCCCCTCCTTCCTGCGTTGACTTTATAAGTTGTGAAATATATAATAATTCTATTACACATGATAAAAACCACTGTAATACACATATGTTACTGAATCCCGGCAACTTATGCAAGGTGTTTCAGGTGGGTTTTCAATAGGAGGTATGTTCATGTTCGAGGAAAAGTATGAACCGCATGAGATCGAAGCCCGGTGGCAAAAGTACTGGGCTGATCACAAAACGTACAAGGTGGAGAACGATGATCCCCGGCCCAAATCCTATGTGCTGGAAATGTTCCCCTATCCGTCCGGTAATCTGCACATGGGGCATGTGCGGAACTACTCCATCGGGGATGTAGTGGCCCGCTTCCGCACCATGAGGGGCTTCAACGTGCTGCACCCCATCGGCTTCGACTCCTTCGGGATCCGGCTGAAAATGCGGCCATCAAGCACCATATCCCGCCTGCCAAATGGACCATGGAAAATATCGCCAACATGACCCGGCAGCTGAAGGAACTGGGGCTTTCCTACGACTGGGACCGTCAGGTGACAACCTGCAAGGAAGAATACTACAAATGGACCCAGTGGTTCTTTGAACTTATGTACAAACGGGGCCTGGCCGTGAAGAAGGAAGCTTCCGTGAACTGGTGCAATACCTGCGGTACCGTACTGGCCAACGAACAGGTGGAAGACGGCAAATGCTGGCGCTGCCATCAGCCTGTAGAGAAAAACAGCTGAGCCAGTGGTTCTTCAAGATCACCGACTATGCCGAACAGTTGCTGGATGACCTGGACAAGCTGAAGGGTTGGCCCGATCGTGTAAAGACCATGCAGCGCAACTGGATCGGCCGCAGCGAAGGCCTGGAATTCGGCTTCGACGTACCCAGCCTGCACAAGAAACTGATGGTGTACACCACCCGTCCGGATACCATCTATGGCGTCACCTTCGTGGTTATTCCGCCGGAACATCCCATGGTGGAGGAATTACTGAAGGACAACCCGAAGAAAGCAGAACTGGAAGCCTTCTGCAACAAAAGTGAAGAATACCTCCGATATCGAACGGACCTCCAGTGAATCGGAAAAACTGGGCATGTACACCGGGGTAGACTGCATCCATCCCCTGACCGGCGAAAAGGTGCAGATCTGGATCACGAACTATGTACTGGTGGACTACGGGACCGGCGCCGTCATGGGCGTGCCCACTGGCGACCATCGTGACTGGATGTTCGCAACCAAATATGGCATCAAGAAGATCCTGACCCTGCAGCCCAAGGACCATGAACTGAAGCTGGAGAAAATGACCGACGCCTACGAAGACAAGGACGGCGTACTGGTCAACGCCGGTCAGTTCACGGGCATGGAAATGCACAAGGCCATGAAAGCCATCATCGACTACATGGAAGAAAAGGGCCTGGGCAAACGCCGGGTGAACTACCGGCTGCGTGACTGGCTGATCAGCCGGCAGCGGTACTGGGGCTGCCCCATCCCCGTGGTGTACTGCCCTCACTGCGGTGAAGTGCTGGTACCGGAAAAAGATCTGCCGGTGAAACTGCCCACGGACGTGAAATTCGATGCAGGCGCCAGCTCCCCCGCTGGCCACCAGCGAAAGTTTCGTCCACTGCACCTGTCCCAAATGTGGCGGCCCGGCAACGCGGGAACTGGACACCATGGATACCTTCCTGTGCTCCTCCTGGTACTATCTGCGTTATACCGATCCCCCACAACGACAAGGCACCCTTCAGTGAAGAGGCTGTGAACCACTGGATGCCGGTAGATCAGTACATCGGCGGCATCGAACACGCCATCCTGCATCTGCTGTATTCCCGGTTCTTCATGAAGGTGCTGCATGACGCCGGTCTGGTGGATGCTGACGAACCCTTCACCAACCTGCTGACTCAGGGCATGGTGATCAAGGACGGGGCCAAGATGAGTAAATCGCTGGGCAACGTGGTCTCTCCGGAAGAAATCGTGGGCAAGTTCGGGGCCGATACCGCCCGTCTGTTCATTATGTTTGCTGCTCCGGTGGAACGGGAACTGGAATGGAGCGATAAGGGTGTGGAAGGATCCTTCCGGTTCCTGAACCGGGTATGGCGCCTGGTGTACCACTTCAAGGATGTACTGGCCAAAAAGGTGACCAGCTACGACACGAAGAACCTGAACGAACAGGACAAGGAACTGCGTCATATCCTCCATACCAGCGTGAAGAAGGTGACCGAGGACATCGACAACCGGTTCAACTTCAATACGGCCATTTCCACGCTGATGGAACTGGTGAATGCCCTGTACGCCTACAAGGACAAGGCCGAAACTGTGAACGACGGGCTGATCTACGAAGCCATCTCCAAGCTGTTGCTGATGCTGGCTCCGTTCACGCCGCACATCACGGAAGAACTGTGGCATGACGCCATGGGCAGTGAGACCAGCATCCACAAGGAAGCCTGGCCCACCTACGATCCGGAAGCCATCAAGGTGGACGAGGTGGAAGTACTGATCCAGGTGAACGGCAAGGGGCAAGGACCGGATCATGACCGCACCGGATATCAGCCGGGATGAACTGGGCAAACTGGCCCTGGAACAGCCGGAAGTCAAGGCTGCCATCGGAGACAGGAAAGTCCTGAAGGTCATTGCCGTACCGGGCCGTTTGGTGAATATCGTAGCAAAATAAGAAATAAGGAAAAAAGGGAGTGCTTCGGCGCTCCCTTTTTCAATTATGACGGTTTTTGCACTTAATGACCTTCTTTTACAGGGTGGGAGGAATCCGCCTGTACGTGTCGAATGGGGTGGATAGACTGACGCTGCAAAGGAGGGTATTTTTGTATGGATCCATGGGAGAAGAAAAAAATGGCTGGTGGTGCTGGGTATCTTACTGTGCTGCGTGGCAGGAGGCCTGTGGCAGAGCCGGAGCAGGGTCCCTGAAAACCACTGCCGGACAGGCGGAGGCACAGGTAGCAGTGCCCCATCCGGAGAAAAAAAAAGCCAGAGCCACTATTTACATCAGCGGAGTGCAGAGCCCGGGTCTGTACCAGGTGGAGCCGGGCATCCGGTACCAGGAGGCCCTGGAGGTGGCTGGGGGACCCACGGAGGAGGCGGACCTGACCCGGGTGAATCTGGCCAAAAAAAGTGTAAGGACGGCAGCCAGGTGAATGTACCCTTTTTGAAAAGAACAGTCGCCGGGGCCGTGCAGTCGGCAGCATTTCAACGTCTTCCGGCGAAAAGGGACAGGAGAGACTGTGATCAGGGCAACTGGAGAACAGGAACCCCTTCCTGCCACGGGGGAGAAGGTGAACCTGAACACAGCGACGGAAGCCCGGCTGACGACCCTGCCGGGGATCGGACCCTCTCTGGCCCGGCGGATCATCCTGTACAGACAGCAGAAGCCTTTTCAGAGGGTGGAGGACCTGCTGCAGGTACCGGGAATCGGACCGGCCAAACTCCGGCGTCTGGCAGACCAGGTGGAGGTGTAGCATGTCACCTGTACTGGAGGCAGGAGTGGCTTTTGCCGTGGGGATTGCTGCCGGTCTGGGGCAGCCAGTCCCCTGGTGGGCGTGGGGCTTGGCCTCGGGAATCTGCGGGGAATGCTGCTCTGCCTCTACAGAAGCCAGAAGGGCTGGAACAGCTGGCAGATCGGCTGTTTCCTGCTGATCTTCTGTCTGGGCGGTATGCGGTCTTCCGTGGCTACGACGGCCCAGGAGCGGATGGCTCTGCTGGTGGAGCGGAAGATCCTTCTGACTGGCCGGGTGGTGCCCGGTTCAGTCCAGGAGGGGGACTGGCTCGTTTTTCTTTCCTGTTGGAGGAAAAACGGGGAAGGGTGCGGGTCTTTGTCCGTAAGGCAGGGAAGTTCCGGCCAAAGCAGGGAACAGTGGAAGTGCAGGGGACATTCCAGGCTCCAGACGGTTTCTACAATCCGGGCACGCTCGGCCCCGGAAACCAGGGCGGCCATTGCCGGGGAAGGAGGCAGTCTGGAGGCGGAAGGCAGGGACTGCCGGGTGGCGGACAGGGCACCCGGCTGGCAGGACCGGGTCTTTTGCGCTGGGAGAAACCCTGCGCAGCCAGTTGCGCAGGGCCCTGGGTCCTGAGGACAGCGCCCTTCTGAAGGGATGCTGCTGGGAGGCAGCCGGGGCATCCCGGCGGAACGGTTACGGCTTTTTACCCGCTGCGGGCTCAGCCATCTGCTTTCTGTTTCCGGCAGCCATGTAGCCCTGCTTTTGGGCCTTTTTGCCGGAGGAGCGGCTTTCCTGCCGCTGCCCCGGAAGATGGGCGCTCTGCTGGTGGCCTTTCTGCTGGTCTCCTATGGCATCCTGTGCGGCCTGCGGGCTTCTGTGTGCCGGGCCCTGCTTTTGGGGCTGGGTGCCCTGTGGGGCCGGGTGCACCGGAAACGGGCCAGCAGTACGGCCTTCCTGGGTCTGGGATTGCTGCTGCTCCCCTGCCTGGCATCCCTGGTGGGGTGGGATCCGGGATTCCAGCTTTTGCGGCCGCCGGGGGGCTGCTGCTGCGCCATCCTGTTGAAGAGAAACTGGCGGTATGGCTGCCTCTGCCTCTGGCCCGGGGCCTTTCTGTACCTCTGGGGGCCCAGATCCTGGGGCTTCCTTTTCTGATCCACCATTTCCACATGCTGTCCCTGGTGTCGCTGTTGGCCAATGTGCTGCTGGTGCCTCTGCTTTCTCTCTGCCTGGCCTTTGGTGCGGCAGGTGCCATGCTGAGTGCCCTGGGGCTTTCCTTTCCGGGGCGGCTGCTGCTGGTGGGGGCAGGGCAGCTGCTGGGGATTTCGCTTTGGGGTGGAGAGTGGCTCAGCAATCTGCCTGGAACCCACTGGGTTTCGGGCCAGGTGCCCCTGTGGGTGTGGCCCCTGTACCTGCTCCTGGTGCTGGCGCTGCTGGAACAGGGGCTGGTTCAGACCGGAGCGGCCCCGGCTGCGGCGGGCCGGAATCATGGCAACCGGGCTGGCACTGTGTCTTTTGCTGCTTGCCCACCATTTCCGGCCCCGGATTTTCTCGGCCTATTTCCTGGACGTGGGACAGGGGATTGTGCTGTGGTGGTCACCCCTGAGCGGCAGGTATTTGTGTTCGATACAGGGGGACTCAGCGGGCATTTTGATCCCGGAGAAAAATTTTGGTGCCGTTTTTGCGCTATCTGGGGACGGATCAGGTAGATGCTGTCTTCCTCAGCCACGGGCACCATGACCATGCAGGAGGACTGGCGGGACTCCTGCGCTGGATGCCGGTTGCGGCCATCTATCTGCCTCTGGAAAATCCTAGTAAAGACGTAGAAAAAGCGCTACATCTGGTACAAAGAAAGAACACCAGCAAAATTGTATACAAAATGCAAACAAACCAGAAAATAGGCAAAAAAAAGAGTATAATAAAAATCATAGAAGCACCGAAGTTGGAAGAGAAAGGAGGAACAGGAAACGAGAACTCTGCCATCGTACGTATGAGCTGTGATGGCCACAGTTTTCTCTTTACCGGGGATGCTCCGGTGGAAGTGGAGGAACTGGCGGCCCAAAAAGCCCATCCAGAGCGATGTGCTCAAGGTATCCCATCACGGTTCCAGGACTTCTTCGTCGGAAGTCTTCCTGGAGACTGTACGGCCGCGTCTGGCTGTGATATCCTCCGGCAGGCGGAATTCTTTCGGCCATCCCCATAGGGAGACAATTGAGAAACTGGAGACTCATAAGATTCCCCTGGTCCGAACGGATCAGGTGGGCGCAGTGAAGATCGTTTTTGACGGAGCTACCCCAATATGGGTATAGTTATCGTTGGCAACGAGATTCTTTCTAGGAGTGGGTCTATTGTGAACTATACGGCTGATGTATTTCTGGAAAATCTGCGGAAAAATCCAGCGTGTCCTCATGTTGTCATTGCCTGGGGAGAGGAGGAATATTACAAGAAGACCATTCAGAAGGCCTTTCGCCAGAAAGCGTTCGCTTCCGGAGAGGAGCCCACGGAATGGGACTTTCAGGGGGACTTTGCGCTGAATGCTCTGGAGGAAGCCACTAACAGCATGCCTTTTTTGGCGGAGGAACTGGATCGTCATCGAAGATCCCAGGCTCCTGACCGATAAGGAAAAGGCTGGCAGCCAAAAAACGGGTGCAAAGGGGAAAAAGAAGAAAATGGCTCCCCATCCAGCAGTTCATTACACTGCTGACGGATATGCCGGGTATTTTTTTGATCTGTCTTTGCAGTGAAGTTAGATAAAAGGCAAAGCTTTTTATAAGATCATGAGCCAAAAAGTTCCGATCGTGGAATGCAGTCCTTTGCGTCCCTACCAGCTGCAGCCCTGGCTGCGGCAGCAGGCTGATCGGTATGGTGCCCGTTTTACACCGGAGGCTATGAGCCTGATCATGGAGTACGTATCGGCGACGGATACAGCGCCGCTGCTGTTCCTGCAGCAGGAAATAAGCAAGATCGCCCTGTATGCAGGAGAGCGGAAGTTCTGGCAGGCGCAGGATGTTGGACAGATGTTTTCTCAATTGCCAGAGATTTCGGGTTTTGCTCTTGGGAACGCAGTAGAAGAGAGAAAATTGGGAAAAAGTTCTCCTTTATTGGCAGAAGAGAAAAAGAACAGTGGTAGCGATGGCTTTTACAACCTGACCCTGCGGCTGGTCTCCTCTCTGCGGCGGATGCTCCAAGTAAAGGAACTGATGGAAAAAGGTGCTCGACAGGAGACCATAGCGTCGACTCTGAAAATGCATCCTTATGCGGTTAAGATGGCCATGCAGCACAGCAATCATTATTCATGTGAATCCTTACAGACATGCATGGTAGAACTGGCCCGGATGACAGCTGAATCCCGAAAGAGCGGACGCACCTGGTCCCACCTGGAAGAAATTTTGGTCAAACTGGTCTCTGAAAGGGAAAAAATTCCATATGGTATTTGAAGGAGGATTAAGGAAATGTTTGCATTAAACTCTTACCAAACCTTGGCTGTTGGTATCTTACTGTACTACCTGGGCAAATGGCTCAAATCGAAAATCAAATTTTTCCAGACCTACTGTATCCCCAATCCGGTTATCGGCGGTGTGCTGTTCGCACTGATCAACCTGGCCCTGTTCGAGGCAGGTACCGGTGCCATCAAACTGGATACGGTACAGCAGAGCTTCTTCATGAATATGTTCTTTACCAGCGTTGGGTTCAGTGCCAGCTATGCACTGCTGAAAAAGGGCGGCCGTGACGTTCTGTTCCTGACCATCATCTGCGCCATCCTGATTACCTGCCAGGATATCATCGGTGTATCCCTGGCCAAGGTTACAGGCCTGCATCCGCTGCTGGGCCTGTGCGCCGGTTCCATTCCTCTGGTAGGGGGGCACGGCACTTCCGGCGCCTTTGGTCCCCATGCTGGAAGGCATCGGCGTTGACCGGGCCACCACCGTGGCTATCGCCATGGCTACCTTTCGGCCTGATTTCCGGGTCCCTGATGGGCGGCCCGGTGGCACACCGTCTGCTGGAAAAAATACCATCTGCACAGCACCGAGGACGATTTGGAAGGAGCCAACGAAAAGGCACAGAGCATGGAAGAAAATGCCACCCTGGCCATGACTCCTGAAAACTTCATGCTGGCCACCGGCGAAATCCTGGTTGCCATGGGTATCGGCACCATCGTCAGCAAGTTCTTCACCAGCATTGGTCTCACGTTCCCCGGATACATCGGTTCCATGATCATCGCTGCCATCATCCGCAATGTCTCTGACCACACCCAGGGCGGTCTGCCTGTTTCCCATGCAGGAAATCGGTACGGTTGGGGATGTAGGTCTGAACATCTTCCTGAGCCTGGCTATGATGAGCCTGCGGATCTGGGAACTGTTCGACATTGCTCGGCCCTCTGGCCATCATTGCTGCAGTACAGGTTGTTTTCATGGCGCTGTACACCACCTTTGTGGTATTCAATGCCATGGGCAAGGACTACGATGCGCTGTTGAAGTTCTCTGCTGTATGCGGGTTCGGTATGGGCGCAACCCCCAATGCCATGGCCAACATGAGTGCCATTACGGCCAACTATGGTCCGGCTCCCCGGGCATTCTTCGCCGTACCGCTGGTAGGGGCCATGTTTGTGGACTTCTGCAACTCCGGTATCCTGATGATCTTCATCAACATGTTCAAATAAGCTGTTTGCAGATTTTCAAAAGGACTGTCGCCAAAGCGGCAGTCCTTTCGATGGAAAAACGCCGCTTCACTGCGACGCTTTTTCAGCTTCCGTTATTCGTCAATATCAGATTGGGCTGGGTAAATCCCCGACCGAATACGTTGTTGGCATCCTGGATGGTGACGAAGGCCATGGGATCCACTTCTTTGATGATCTTTTCCAGGTGGGCCAGCTGGGTCAGCTTGACCACCACCAGTAAAATCTCCAGAGGCTGCCGGGTGTATCCACCTTCTCCGTGAAGAATGGTGATACCCCCCGATTCACCTCGTTCATGACCCGCTGGCCGATTTCTTCGGCGTGGGTGGAGACGATGATCACCTGCTTCTTGTAGTCAAAGCCCACCATGAACACGTTGGTGGCCTGAAACGTTATAAAGAACAAGACCATACTGTACAGCACCGGGGTGAGTCCCAGGAATACCACAGCGGCCAGCATGACGCAGGTGTCAAACAGGAAGTTGGTGGTACTCACGGAGATGTTGTAGTATTTTTTGGTTAAGAACCCGATGATGTCCACGCCTCCGGTGGAGGATTCGGACCGGTACACCAGGGCCCCGCCCAGAGCCACCCAGGACCCCGCCGGCAATACAGCACAGCAGCTGATCAGGGATGTTTACATAGTTCTGCACGAAAGCGGTGCCGTCCAGCGCTGCGGAAAACAGCACCGTGCCGATGACGCTGTCGATGAAGAACTGATGGCTCATGTATTTCCACGCCACATAGAACAGCGGGATGTTGAAAATGAAACTGGTGATGCCTGGGGCCATCCCGTCAGGTAATAAAGGATGATGGAGACCCCGGAGATGCCGCCGGACAGGAATCGGTGCTGGACAAAGAACGCATTGATGGCGATGGCCATCAACAGGCATCCCAGAGCCGTCATGATATAACGGATGGCGATTTTTTCATAGGCAGGACCTCCTTCAGCAGCATATCCCTTTTATTATAACATCTTTTCATCAGGGTTGACAGAAAATTATGATACTAGAACGTTCGATGAAATTATTTTAAAAAAATGTTCATCAAAACTTCTCAACCTATTGCGGTACGGGCAGTTTCACGATACAATAATATGGATACAGAATACATTTCGTTTAGGGGAACATTCCAAAGGCAGGAGGCGGAAAGGCATGGAACGGACAGCCTATGGCAAGATCAACCTGGGGCTCAGGGTATTGGGCAAACGGCCCGATGGCTACCACGAAGTGGATATGATCCTGCAATCCATATCCCTGGCAGATACCATTACTTTCACTCCGGCTCCGGGGTTCAGTCTGGAAACAGACCAGCCGGATCTGCCTTGTGATGACAGCAACCTGATAGTGAAGGCGGCCAGGGCTTTTACCCGGGCCACCGGCCGGACCATCGACTGTCACCTGGCCTGTACCAAGCGGGATTTTCCTGGCTGCCGGGCTGGCGGGAGGAAGCACCGATGCAGCGGCCGTGCTGCGGGGACTTAATGATCTTTGCGGCAGGCCCCTGGACCGGGCCGGATTGGAACGGTTGGGCGCCACCATCGGCAGTGATGTTCCTTTCTGTGTCTATGGGGTACCCAGCGAGGCAGAGGCCGGGGGAGCAGATGACGGTGCTGCCGGCGGCTCCACTTTTGTGGCTGGTACTGGTGAAACCCCGGGAACTGGGAGTTTCCACTGCCTGGGTTTATGGGGGAAATCGATAAAGCCACAGATCGGGAGCCGGTGGACCTGGATGGGCTGGAGGAAGCCCTGCGCCAGGGCGACCGGAAACGGCTGCTGGCCCTCATGGGAAACGATCTGGAGCTGGTGACCCTGAAGGCCCATCCCGGAACTTCAGGCGCTGAAAGAAGCCATTGCAGCCCAGGGAGCCGAAAAGGTGCTCATGAGCGGCAGCGGCCCTACGCTGTTTGGAATTTTTACAAGCCGGGAAAAGGCTCGACAGGCGGCTGATCGGCTTCGGGATAGAGAGAGAGATGCACAAATCAAAATCGCACATACAGTGCAGGAGGAGTAGAGCAACATGGTGCAGCATTTAAAACAGATTCCGTTGGACAGTTACAGACCTTTACGGGACGTAGTAGTGGATAACCTTCGCCAGGCCATCGTCAGCGGGCAGTTTTCGGCCGGGATGCGGCTGATGGAACTGCAGCTGGCAGAAGAGATGGGGGTCAGCCGGACTCCGGTGCGGGAAGCCATCCGGAAGATGGAACTGGAGGGCCTGGTGGTGATGATCCCCCGTCGGGGTGCCTACGTGGCCGATATTTCCATTAAGGACATCAACGAGGTGTATGAAATCCGTACGGCTCTGGATGTATTGGCTGCCGGCCTGGCTGCGGAGCGGATCGACGACAACGAAATCAGGGAGATGAAGGAGCTGCTGGATGCGGATAAACCGCTGGTGGCTGCCAAGGACTATCCCAAGATCATCGAAAACGATACGGCGTTCCATGATGTCATCTACAAGGCCAGCCGGAACAAGCGGTGCATGAATATCATCAGCAACCTGCGGGAACAGATCACGGCCATCCGTGGCCGGTCCATGCCGTACCCTGGCCGGCTGGATGATATGATCAAGGAACACGAGAACATTTACGAAGCCATTGCCCAGCGGAGTGTGGATAAGGCCCAGAAGGCCGTGCGCACCCATATGGAAAATGCGGAACGGACCCTGCTGAAGGTCATTGAAGCCAAGGAAAAGGCTTCCGAAGAAAAACAGAAGAAAGAGGGGAAAGCGTAATGGCAAGAATCAAGCGTCTGGAACGAATCGTAGCGCTCACCAAGGAACTGAATGACCACCCGTTCCAGTTGTTCCCTTTCTCTTATTTTTGTGAGAAATTCACCGTCGCCAAATCCACGCTCAGCGAAGACGTGCAGACTGTGCGCAACGGGCTGGCCGCCTATGACCTGGGGATCATCGAGACGGTAGCCGGAGCCAGTGGCGGAGTGCGTTTCATCCCCTACCATTCTCCGGAGGCGGACAACGAATTTTTGTGGACCCTGGCGAAGAAACTCAATGATCCGTCCCGGCTGCTGCCCGGCGGGATGATTTACATGAACGACCTTCTGTTTACGCCGGACATTTCCACGCGCCTGGGAGAAATCATCATGCAGCGGACCCTGGAACTGAAGCCCGATTACATCATGACGGTGGAAGCCAAGGGGATTTCCCTGGCACTCAGTACGGCCCGGGCCTTCAACATTCCCATGGTCATGGCACGGAAGGAAGCCCGGTTCACAGAGGGCCCTGCCGTGTCCATCAGCTACGTAAGCGGGTCCAGCAAGAAGATCCAAAAACATGAGTCTGCCCGGAAGGCCCTGCCGCCCAAGGCGCGGGTCCTGGTGGTGGATGACTTCATGCGGGCCGGGGGTACAGCCAAGGGCATGCAGGAACTGGCCCAGGAAGTGGGGGCTGAAGTGGTGGGCACCATCTGTTCATTGCCAGTCGGGAACCGGAACAGAAAGTGGTGAAAGGATTATGCGGCGCTCATGACCCTGAAAGGGGTGGACGATGTTACGAAATCCATTGACATCGTCCCTGAATTACTGTAAAAAGGAGAACAGAACCCATGACGGAAATGATTCCTCTGGAGACCATTCGGGCCGCCCAGGAACGCCTGGAGAAACTGGTCCACAAAACGCCTCTTGAAAGCAACCATACCTTCAGCCAGATCAGCGGCAGGGAAGTGTACCTGAAACTGGAGAACCTGCAGCGGACAGGGGTCTTTCAAGGTACGGGGCGCTTCCATTGTATCATGACCCTGAGCCGGGAACAGAAAGCCAAGGGAATCATTGCTGCTTCCGCTTCGGCAACCATGCCCAGGGGGTGGCTCTGGGCAGCCGTATGGCCCATTGCCGGTCCACCGTGGTCATGCCGGAAGGGGCTCCCCTGGCCAAGGCAGAAGCCACCAAGGGCTACGGTGCAGAAGTGGTACTGTTTGGCAAGACCTTTGACGAATCTCTGAAAAAGGCCCAGGAAATCCAGAAAGAGACAGGGGCCTACTTCGTCCATCCCTACGATGACCCGGCAGTAATCGCGGCCAGGGGAACCATCGGCCTGGAAATCCTGGAACAGAATCCCTACATCGAGAGCATCGTAGTACCCGTAGGAGGTGGCGGCCTTCTGACCGGCATTGCAGCCGCGGTGAAGCAGGTGAACCCCAAGGTGAAGGTGTACGGGGGTGCAGACGGAGCAGGCTCCGGCCATGTACCTGTGCAAGAAAGAGGGCAAGTGGGTGAGCCACGGCGTGGGCAAGACCATCGCCGACGGAATCGCCGTAGGGCTGCCCGGCAAGCTCACCTGGGAACTGATCAACAAATACGTGGATGATATGGTACTGGTGAACGAAGAGGACATCTGCGCTGCCATGCTGCTTATGCTGGAACGGGGCAAGATGGTGGTGGAAGGCGCCGGGGCAGCTCCCCTGGCGGCTCTGCTCCACAGCATCGTCCCCGGCAGCGACCGGGCAGCCGCCGTGATCAGCGGCGGGAACATCGACATGAACACCATCAGCCAGATCATCGAACGGGGGCTGGTCCGCACCGGCCGCCGGGTACGGATGGTCACCTGGATGGTGGACCGGCCGGGCGAGCTGCTGAAGTTCGTCAGCCATCTGGAGCAGATGAAAATCAACATCCTGTATATCAACCACGACCGGGCCGACCGGTCGGTCCCCCCCCCTGGGCGTCACCCGGGTGGAACTGGATGTGGAGACCCGGAATGCCCAGCACGCCAAGGAAGTGGCGGATACGCTGCGCAACGCCGGATATAAGATTGAACTGGAGATAATTTTGTAGGAGGCATCAGAATCATGTCGGAATTGGCTGCCATTATTTTGGCTGCAGGGAAGGGGACCGGATGAAATCCAAACTCCCCAAAGTATTGCATAAACTGAGTGGGAAACCCATGCTGGAACATGTGCTGGACGCAGCCGATGAGGCCGGGGCGGACGACAAGATCGTAATCGTGGGCTTCGGCTCCGAAAAGGTCACGGAATTTCTGGGAACCCGGGCCCGGGTGGCCGTACAGGACGAACAGCTGGGTACGGGCCATGCGGTGCTGCAGGCCCGGGATCTGCTGGGCGATACGGAAGGTACTGCGCTGATCCTGTGGGGGATACGCCGCTCCCTGGAAGGGGCGGAACTGAAGAAGTTCTATGAGACCCACCTGAAGAGCGGTGCCGGTGTCAGCGTGCTGACGGCGGAAGCTCCGGATCCCTTCGGCTATGGGCGGATCCTGCGGGACGACGCCGGCCAGGTGACGGGTATCGTGGAAGAAAAGGATGCCACGCCCCAGCAGCGGAAAATCCGGGAAATCAACACCGGCATCTACTGTGTGGAACTGCCCCTGCTGTTCGACCTGCTGGTGAACCTGAAGAACGATAACGCCCAGGGTGAATACTATCTGACGGATATCCTGGCTGAATGCCTGAAGAAGGGCCGCAGGGTGGCCTTAGGCATCAAGACCGGGGACTTTGACATGGTCATGGGCATCAACAGCCGGAGACAGCTGGCCGTGGCCCAGAAGGTCATGAATGCCCGGATCGTGGGCAAGCTCATGGACGAAGGGGTTACCGTCATGGACCCTGACAGCACCTTTGTGGAAAAAGGTGTGAAGGTGGGTCGGGACACTGTAATCTATCCCTTCACCTGCCTGGAAGGGGAAACCGTGATCGGGGAGGACTGTGAAGTAGGTCCTCAGGTGCGGTTCACCAACGTGAAGGTGGGCAATGATACCCATATCCAGTTCGCCTATGCCCATGACTGCCAGGTGGGCAGCGGCGTCCATATGGGGCCCCTATGACCATCTGCGGCCCAATACGGTCATCGGCGACAGGGTGAAGATGGGCAACTTCGTGGAAGTGAAGAACTCTACTGTGGGCGTGGGGACCAAACTGCCCCATCTGCAGTACATTGGTGACAGTGATATCGGCAGCGGCGTGAACATGGGCTGCGGCACCATTACTGTGAACTACGACGGAAAAGTGAAGCACCGTACCACCATCGAGGATGATGCCTTCGTGGGATGCAACAGCAATCTGGTTGCTCCTGTGACCATCGGCAGGGGAAGTTATATTGCAGCTGGTTCCACCATTACCAAGGACGTTCCGGAAAACGCACTGGGCGTGGGGCGCAGCCGTCAGGTAAACATTGCCGGCTGGGCAGAAAAAATATCGGAACAAAAAAATAAAAAGAAGCAGATAAAACAGGAGCCCATAGGTTGCAGCCGGATCGGCTGTCCCTATGGGGCTTGTTTCATAATCATCAGGCAGGTGGCTCCCTGGCAGCGTCTGGCGCAGGAAAACCACTGCGTTCCTTTTTACAGGGAGCCCCCAACTGGAAGGCGTCCGGATTGGGAGGGATGTGGTCCATATCCAGATCGTCCGTGTGTTTCAATACAACGTTCCCTGCATTGGTCCATTCCATGCGTTTCATCAGATAGTCGAAATGGGTGAGGAGCGGTTCCGGATGGGCACCGCCTGCAGCCATCAGAAGGACACCGGTTTTCTGGTTTCCGTGCAACTCATCCTTTTCTCCCTCTGCCAATGCCCAGAGACGGTCCATGGCAATTTTTCAGCAGGCCGCTGTATGACCAGAAAAACAGCGGTGTAGCAAAAACGATGACCTGGGACTTCCGGTAGGTATGGTAAATCAGATCCATATCGTCGGACTGGGTACAGGGCCGGAGCGTATTCTGGCCTCCGTGAAGGCATCCCAGGCAGGGATGGATCTTCATGTCCCGCAACTGGAAGACCGTAACTTTATGGCCTCTGGATTCTGCTCCGGCTGTAAAAGACCGGATCAGGGAATCGGTGAACCCGTGGGGACGAAAAGATCCGTTTAAAACCATAATTTGTTTCATGCAGGCAGTTTCCTCCTTGTGCCATCTCCCTGGGACACTGACCCGGAGAGGGTATTTCTCATGGAATTGGATCCTATGAGGGGCTGTCCATCTATTATAGCCTATGGGGGAGAACGAGAAAAGGAATTTTTCCTGACATTTACTTCGCTGCCAAAAAGAAGTAAGATGGAAAACAGGAGGCGTGACAGAAATGCATCAATTGAATTGGAAAACCATCATGGTAATTTTGCCGCTGCTGGCCCTGGGGCTGCCGGCTGTAACGGGAGCAGAAGGATCCCTTACGCAGGCGGCCAGCGTCCAGTACCGGGCAGACGGCACCCCATCAAAAGAAGTCTATTCCGGCTATGACCTGGCCGTACAGGATGATACCTGACGCTGAACCTGAAAGGGAACGCAGAGGGAATATGGGATGGAGTTGTGGAGAACCTGGATCCGGCCCTGCTAAGACTGGATGACCGGACTGTAACCCAGGGCACCGGGGAACAGACAAAGCTGTCCGTAACCAGGCTGCATTTCACAGCCCTGAAGGCAGGGGATGCCATATTCCGGATCAGACAGGACAAGGCAGCCGGAGCAGAGGAACTGGAAGCCCATGTCACCATCAATCAGGAGAAACAGATCACCAGTGTCCGGTTCACCCGCCCGGGTGCGGCCGGCAGCACGGATGCTTCTGCCCTGAAATCCCTGAACCCCGCCCGGGAAGTTTCGTCTCAGGAAACCCATGAAGGGCATTTGATCCGCAATGGTTTTACGGGTGAAGCCTATTCCGACCAAATGGTGCTGCTGCACGGCTTGATTGGGGGATGACCCGGAAAGACGATGGAAAAACTGGCCAAAAAAATGGACTGCAGGGTGCAGTATTACATGCCCATGCTGAGCATGGCTGCCCTCAAACTGGATAAACCGGTGCAGGATTCCCGGGAAATGCGGAAAATCCTGGATCGATTCAACGGAACCACAGGCGTGATCATGGCGGATGTAGACCGGATCATGCTGCTGGAATGATCCATGATACAGATCCTGAAGGATATTTCCCTGAAAGGAAGCTGAAGGGAAAAATATAACGAGTTGAGGTGAGGAAATGCTGCTCTTGGAAATCATTGAAGATATCCTGCCCATTATTTTCCTGATGGCGCTGGGATATTGCCTGCGGGAGAAAAAATTCATCAACGATGGCTTAAACGCCAATCTTGCCTTTCTGGTGATGAATATCGCCCTGCCTTCGTCCATTTTCGTTTCTGTGTTGAAAACCCTGGACCTTTCCCGGTTGGGAACACTGAAGGAGCCGTTGCTCCTGGGCGCCGGGGTGCTGGTTGTCTTGTATGCGATCAGTGTCCTTCTTGTGAAGGTTTGCCGGATTCCCCGGGGACGCCGGGGCAGTTTCATCAACGGCATCGTCAATACAAACAGCCTCTTCATCGGTATGCCCCTGAATGCAGCGCTGTTTGGCGATAAAGCCATTTCCTATTTTCTTGTTTTTTATGTGCTGAGCCTGTTTTCCATCTGGACCATTGGTGCCACGCTGGTGGTCAATGACTCCAGTTCTTCCTCGGATGCTGTGGGAGGCTCCCGCTTCCAGCCGAAGCGGCTTCTGCAGGCACCGCTGGTGGGAGGCGTGGCAGCTTTCCTGGTCCTTTGCTGGGCATCCAGGTCCCGAAGCCTCTGTTCGCAACATTGAACTATCTGGGCAATATGGTGACAGGATTGTCACTGATCTACATTGGCATCAGCCTTTCGGTGGCCGGAATTTCCAGCATCCGCTTCGACTGGGGATACCCTTGTTGCCATGGTCGGTAAATTCTGTCCTGAGCCCGGTACTGACGGCTGGGATATTCGGCCTTGCGGCTCTTTTGGGAACGGCCCAGCCGGTAATCGCCAGCCAGACTTTTATCGTGCAGAGTGCTGTGCCCACCCTGGCTGTGCTGCCAATCCTGGCCGAACAGGGCAAGGGTGACGTGGTTTATGCTGCCAACCTGGTCACCATTGGCACGCTGCTGTTTGTGGTGGTGGTGCCGCTGGTCATGCTGCTGGTGTCCTAGCAAGACAGGGGAAACGAAGCGTGCAGAAGGAAGTCCTGGAGCAGGCAGGAAATGCCGGTGGAATTTTTGCAGAAGATGGAGTGTGAAAAATAACTCCTTGCCATACAGGGCAATGAGTTGTATACTTTTTAATAGATTTAAATTATAAGCAGTGGGGGGTATTAATTGTATGTTGGGTGATAAAAACAGGCGAAGACATGGCTATTTTCTCCGGTAACGCCAATCCCTGATCTGGCACGGGAAATCGCTGCCTATCTGGGTACCACGGTAGGGGATGCGGTCATTAACCGCTTCAACAACGGTGAAGTACAAGTCATGATCAATGAAAGTGTCCGTGGCAAGGATGTATTTGTCATCACCGACCTGCGGACCGGCAGTCAACGATAATGTCATGGAACTGCTGATCATGTGCGATGCTTTCAAAGAGAGCCAGCGCACGTCATATCACGAAGCGGTAGTTCCTTTTCTATGGCTATGCCCGGCAGGACAGAAAAGCCCGCGGCCGTGAACCCATCACTGCCAAACTGATGGCAGATCTGATGACTGTTTCCGGCATTACCCGTCTGGTAACCGTGGATCTTCATGCGGCCCAGATCCAGGGCTTCTTTGATATCCCTGTGGATCATATGCCCGGCGGCCCGATCCTGGCCGACTATGTAAAGAAAAAGGCTTCGCTCCGGAAGACATGGTGGTCATTTCTCCGGATCTGGGCGGTGTAAGCCGTGCCCGGAACATTGCCAACCGTCTGGAATGCGGATTGGCCATCATTGACAAGAGACGGCCTGAACCTGGTGTGGCAGAAGTCATGAACCTGATCGGGAATGTGGAAGGGAAAATCTGCATCATGGTGGACGATATCGTAGATACCGCTGGTTCTCTGTGTGAAGGCGCCAAGGCGCTGAAGAAATTCGGTGCCAAAGACATCTACGCCTGCGTAACCCACCCGATCTGACGGATCCGGCGCTGAGCCGTATTGCACAATCCGAAATCAAAGGAACTGATCGTGACCAATACGATTCCTCTGCCGCCCAACAAAAAGCATCCGAAGATCACCCAGCTGTCTGTGGCTCCGATCCTGGCAGAAACCATCCTGCGGATTTACAACCAGCTGTCCATCAGCCAATTGTTCGAAATTTAACCGATAAAAAAGAAGGGGCCGTCGCCTTGCGACAGCCCTTTTGTCGTCAGGAGTTGTATATTCATGAAACTTGTGGTTGCCCTGGGCAACATTGGAAAGAATATGCCGGTACACGGCACAACATCGGATTCATGGTGGCGGACATCCTGGCCAGCCGCTGGGGTGAGGAAAGCGGCTGGCGCAAGGCTGACAATGCCACCTACCTGGAAAAACGGATGCCGGAGAAATGTTATCTCATCAAACCCACCACCTACATGAACAACAGCGGGGGTGGCAGTGGCGGATTTTGCCAATTTCTACCACATCCCGCCGGAAGAGGTGCTGGTGATCCAGGACGATATGGATCTGCTGGTGGGTACGCTGCGGATTCGCCGCAAAGGGTCCTCCGGGGGCCACAATGGTCTGAAATCCATCGAACGGGCTCTGGGCAGCCAGGACTATCCCCGCATTAAGGTGGGCATTGGGCATCCGGTCCATGAGGAGCAGGCCGTGATCAGCCATGTGCTCCATCCCTTTCGGGGAAAGGACAGGGAAACCATCGATCACGTACTGGCCAAAGCGGCGGATGCCGTGGAAGCCTGGCTGAAAGGAGCTTCCCTCAGTGAAATGATGGAGAACTTCAATATGAAAGCTCCCAAAAAGAAACCTGTGCCGGACATGAAGCCGGAAGAAAAGGAGAACGCACAATGATGAAAGTCCGTAAAGCCGTCATCCCCGCCGCCGGGTTCGGCACCCGGTTCCTGCCGGAAACCAAGGCTATGCCGAAAGAGATGCTGCCCATTGTGGATAAACCCCAACCATCCAGTACATTGTGGAAGAAATCCTGGAAAGCGGCATTGAACAGATCCTGATCATTTCCGGCCATGCCAAGCGGGCCATCGAGGATCATTTCGATTCTTCCCCGGAACTGGAGGAACACCTGTACGAAACGGGTAAAATCGAACTGCTGAAGCAGATCCGGAAGATTTCCGACATCAAAATCCATTATGTGCGCCAGAAATACCAGCGAGGATTGGGGGACGCCATCCTGTGTGCCAAAAGATTTCATCGACGGGGAACCCTTCGGTGTGATCCTGGGCGACGACGTGGTGTATAACGGGAACGAAACCGGCCTGAAGCAGCTCATTGACCAGTATGACAAGACCAGCGGCACCATCATCGGCTGTCAGGTGGTACGGCCGGAGCAGGGTGTCTGCCCTACGGGATCATCAATGGCGTGGAAACAAGACCATAACCTGCTGAAGGTGAAGGATATGGTGGAGAAACCCAGCGTGGAAAGGCTCCCAGCCGGTTCGCTGCCCTGGGCCGCTATGTGATTACACCGGATGTGTTCGACATCCTGGACGAAACCAAACCGGGTAAGGGGAGAAATCCAGTGACCGACGCCCTGCGGTGATGGCTCATAATGAAAGCGTCTATGCCTACAATTTTACCGGCAAGCGCTATGATACAGGGACAAGCTGGGCTATCTGAAGGCCATGGTGGAATTCGCCCTGCGCCGCAAGGACCTGGGACCGGATTTCAAAGCGTATTTGAAAGAGCTGACCAAAACCCTGTAAATCTTTTTGTCCTTCCCTGAAAGGGAAAGGGACCAGCCGAATGGCTGGTGGATGGGTCACACACCCGATGTGAGACCCCCTACCCGCAAGCGGGGTCCTTTCCCCCTTTCAGGGGACACAAATCAAAAAGAGGGATTGCTGGCGCAATCCCTCTTTTCTTTTTTTTTTCCGTGTTATACTATAGCCAATTAAATGTAATTTCAACGAAAACAGTTGATAGGAGATGGAAGAAATGCGTGAACGGAATTTTTATGAAGCGGTGGCCCATCGACGCACCAATTATGCCCTGGGAAAGAACATCCCGGTAACGGAAAAGGAAATTGTGGAAACAGTGGAAAAGGTGACCGGGAGGTCCCTTCGGCCTTCAATATGCAGAGCGGACGGGTGATCATCGCCCTGGGCAGCAAGCATGATGCCGTGTGGAACATTGTGATGGAGACCCTGCGGAAAATTGTACCGGCAGATAAATTCGCTCCTACGGAAGCCAAGGTGAAGGGCTTTGCCGCTGCCTACGGAACTCTGCTGTACTTCGAAGAGATGGCTACAGTGAAAAAGCTGCAGGAACAGTTCCCGGGCTATGCGGACAACTTCCCCACCTGGGCCAGCCAGGGAATGGGATGCTGCAGTTTGCCTTGTGGACAGCCTTGACGGATCTGGGACTGGGCGTGAATATCCAGCATTACACTCCCATTATCGATGATGCCATCAAAAAGGAATTCGAGGTGCCGGACAGCTGGGTCCTGGTGGCGCAGATGCCTTTTGGCGAAGCGGTGGCGGATCCCAAGCCCATTGAAAAAGTTGCCCATCGGAGCGGGTATGGGTGAGAAAAATAAAATAATAAAAAATCGCTCCTTTTGAGGGAGCGATTTTTATCATTTGGCTAGTGACTGGAGACTAGTGACTAGTGACGGGGTGTGAAAAAGCATTTTTTCACACCCCCTTTATTATTCTTTTGCCGGAAACAGCTTTGTCAGTCCGTAGGTCAGGGCTGCAAACAGGGCCATGACCACGAACATCAGAGGATAGGCGATGATGAGCAGTTCCAGGGATGATGTGATTGCATCAATTGTTCCAGCACCTCCCTTACATAAGCACCGGGATCAGGGCCATGACCAGTCCCCGGCCACCACACTGGCCACCTGCCCGGCCACGTTCACACCGATGGCCGGTTGCAGGATGAAGTTGGTGGGATCTTCCTGCAGGGCCATCCGACTGATCACCCGCCCGCTGATGGGGAAGGCGGAAATGCCGCAGGCTCCGATCATGGGATTGATTTTCTGTTTCAGGAACAGGTTGGCCAGTTTGGCGAACAGCAGGCCGCCTACCGTATCAAATATGAAGGCCACCGCACCCAGGCACAGGATCTTCAATACCTGCAGGGTCAGGATGTTTTCGGCCGTCATGGTGGCACCTACGGTGATTCCAGAAGCAGGGTCACCAGATTGGTCAGTTCATTTGGGCACAGTTGGACAGGCTGTCGGTACAGCCGGATACTTTCAGCAGATTGCCGAACATCAGGGCCCCGATCAGGGGTACGGAAATGGGGGCGATGATCCCGGCAATCAGAGTGACCATCAGGGGAAACTTAGGAACAGGGCCGTCCTGGAAACAGGTTTTTCTTCCTGGTAGGGCATTCGGATGAGCCGTTCTTCCCGAGTGGTCAGCAGTTTTACCATCGGCGGCTGGATGATGGGTACCAGGGACATGTAACGAAAGCAGTTACAGTCAGCGGGGCCAGCATTTCGGTGGCAAATTTCTGGGCCACAAAGATGGTGTTGAAGTGGGGCCGTCGGCGGCTCCGATGATGCCAATGGAGGCAGCTTCGTTAAAAGGGGAAGCCGACCAGAGCCGCACAGAGGGTGGCTGCAAAAATGCCCAGGTGAGCGGCCGCAGCAAAAGAGCATCATATAGGGTTTCCGCAGAAGGGGCGTAAAATCGCACATGGCGCCGATGCCGATGAAAATCAGCACCGGAACAGCTCATTGGCAATGCCCATTTTGTACAGTACGGTAGAAACCCCGGTTCCCCACCCCCTGTGGGCACCACGGCAAAATGGCCGAAGGGGATGTTGGCCAGGATGCAGCCGATCCCC